>FLNY01003990.1_pt1 | contig 155859 bp, 147 predicted proteins | sample 1140381 | NCBI WGS metagenome assembly FLNY01 (sample SAMEA3878172, study PRJEB12797) | bioreactor metagenome | biome: Moose rumen | place: Sweden | collected 2011-10 | reverse complement strand
CGGGAATTGTATCGTATATGTATATCGTATCTATCGATATAGTATCAATAGATATCGTATCGTCTGCCCAAGCAGGTGCAACGCTCATCAGCGCTATAAGGACTATAAAAATCTTTCTAATCACTTTCAACTTTTAACTTTCAACTTTGACTTCGTCGAGCCTCTTGTATTCTCCTTATAACTTGCGTCTCCCCGCAGGGGCAACTTCGACGCAGTTATAATGTCGCCTACTACAAGGGTTCAACTTTCAACTCTCAACTACCTCTGTCCTGTTGCCTTACGGTATTCCAGTTGTTTGGTTTGGAAGAGTGCATAGGCATCGGTATAGCGGTCGCGTGCCGACTGATACTGTTCCTGTGCTTTCAACAGGTCGCTCATATTAGTCTGACCACCTGTTCCTCGGCAGTCTGTTTCTTCTCACCACAACTTCAGAGTAACGTCAACACCGCTACAGTCAACAATGTTCGGATAGTCTTCATATATGTTTGAAGCTTTTGGTAGAGATTTTTGCAAAAATAGAGTTTTTTTATGAATCCATCATTCTTTATGAAAAAAAACTCGCCTAACTTCTCAGCCGGGCGAGTGAAGATAATTAAAATTACATGTCTGATAAAAAATATAAGGGTTCGAATTTCTTTTAACCTTAATACCATTTCTGATGCAAAGGTATGATTTTTTTCTTTTCTAAAAACGATGAAATCGCACTTGACGGCAAAAATTGTAAATTTTGCGTGTTTTTTTGTAAATTTTGCGTCTCATATTATCATTTTTGCCAAAAAATCATCGTAAATTAGCAAAATTAAGGAAAAAGATAAAAAACTTATGTACGAACAAGTCGGATTACAAAGTTACTGCTACATGATGGTATATGGTGCGGTGCTGATGTTTGCCATAGTGGCAGCTGTTTATTTGATGCTGCGACAATATAATGTGATTTCATCGGGAGTTAAGCCTCCAAAGAAGTTAACGAACAGGACATACCTTAGCGCACTTTTACTGCTACCTTTAAACGAATAATGAATATCACTGCAAGCGAATGGTGCGAGAGGAATGGTTAAAGGGTAGCGGGTAACGGTTAAGGAGTTTTCGTATGGGGTTATTGGTTATTGAAGCTTGAACTATATTTTTTCAACTTTTCAATTGTCAATTATCAATTTTTATTTCGTACCTTCGCACCCGATTTTATAAATAATGTGTAAATACGATGAGTAAGTTTACAGAAAAAATGAACGCGGTGGTGGAGAAACTGGCTCAACCACAATCGTGCAGAGACTTGTTCAGGGAGTACAACGAAGGCGCTCCACTGCCATCAGGTAAGGCTTTGGAGGAAATCATAGAACTGGTCAGAAGTATTATGTTTCCCGGTTACTATGGTAACTGTACTGTGAATACCGGTACTCTGCGATTCCACCTGGGCGTGAATATTGAAAAACTGTACACTCTGCTCATCGAACAGATTCAGGCAGGACTGTCGTTTGCCGATTTCAGGGACGTAGCTGCTTATGCCGCATACAACAGGCAGACCATCATCAAGGAACTGCACAGAATGGCGACAGTAAGGGCTCAAGCTTTCATAGAACGTCTGCCAGAGATACGACGTGTGTTGGCTACTGATGTGAAGGCTGCTTACGACGGTGACCCAGCTGCAAAGAATTTTGGAGAAATCATTTCCTGCTACCCTATTATAAAGGTGCTGACGATATACAGAATGGCTCATGCACTGTGGGAACTGGAGGTGCCACTCATTCCTCGTATGCTCACAGAACTGGCTCACTCGGAAACGGGTGTGGACATACACCCGGGAGCACAGATCGGTGAGCATTTCACTATAGACCACGGAACGGGTGTGGTAATCGGAGAAACCACCATCATCGGTAATAACGTGAAGCTGTATCAGGGTGTGACTCTGGGAGCAAAGAGTTTCCCACTCGACGAAAACGGCAATCCTATAAAAGGTATTTTGCGCCACCCTATCATCGAGGACGACGTAATCATATACAGCAATGCAACTATACTAGGACGCGTCACAATAGGTAAGGGCGCTGTCATCGGCAGTAACGTGTCGGTTAGTCATGATGTGCCAGCAGGAACAACCGTTACACAGAAATAAAGAATAATGGAACATACTATAATAGCAAAGACTTTCAAAGGACTGGAAGAGGTTCTGGCGAAGGAGGTGATAGCCCTCGGAGGCAATAACGTGGAAATAGGCAACCGAATGGTGAGTTTTACAGGCGACAAGGAGATGCTGTACAGAGCAAACTTCTGTCTGCGCACTGCCATTAGGGTGTTGAAACCGATAGCTGTATTCAAGGCTGACGATGCCGACAAAGTGTATGAGGAAGCAAAGAAGATTGACTGGCAGGAATATATGGACGTGAACACTACATTCCTGGTGGATGCAGTTGTGTTCTCGGATAATTTCCGCCACTCGCAGTTTGCCGCTTACAGAATGAAGGACGCTATCGCTGACTATTGGAGAGACAAGACAGGAGACCGTCCGAACGTAAGCATCAGCAATCCGGGACTGAGAATCAACCTGCACATCTCTAATGAGGATGTAACTGTAGCACTTGACTCAAGTGGCGAATCGCTCCACCTTCGCGGATATAAGGTAAAGAATACTGAAGCACCTATCAACGAGGTGTTGGCTGCAGGACTTATCATGTTGTCGGAATGGGATTGTCAGAGCGATTTCATCGATCCTTTCTGTGGTTCTGGCACCATTCTGATTGAAGCTGCCCTGATAGCTCGAAACATATATCCGGGTGTGTTCCGCAAGGAGTACGCATTCGAAAAGTGGAAGGACTACGATGCCGACCTGTTTGAACGTATATACAATGACGACAGCGAGGAAAGGGAGTTTAACCACAGAATATATGGTTACGACATAAACAGCCGGGCTGTACAGATTGCTCAGGATAATGTGAAGTCGGCTGGCGTTAGCAATATAGTAGAGATTCAGCAGCGCGACATAGCTGAATTCGAACAACCAACCGAGAAGGCTATCATGATAACCAATCCGCCGTATGGAGAACGCATCGGAGCTGTAAAGGGTGGAAATCTCGAGGAACTGTATGCTACCATAGGCGAACGACTGAAACATGCTTTCATCGGTTGTGACGCCTGGATTATCAGCAACCGCGAGGAGTTCTTTGCAAATGTGGGTATGAGACCGTCAACTAAGTATGCTCTGTTCAATGGTAACATCGAATGCGAGTTCAGAAAGTATCAGGTGTTCGACGGAAAACTCAGACAGCAACGCGAGAAGGGTGTTGACATAAAATCGGAGGAGGAGCGTAAGCGCAACGCCAAGTACAAACCGCATAAGAAGAACGAAGACGGCAGCTGGACACGTGAGAAGACCGAAGAGGAGGCTGACCACTATTTCAAGGCAAAACCATTCAAGGAAGGTTTCAGAAAGAACAGAAAAGATGATGATGACCAAGAGAGAGGTGAGCGCAGAGACAGAGGTGAGCGCAAGGACAGAGGCAGAAGAGACGAGAAAGGCGAGCGCCCAGGACGTATGTCATCGTTCGAACAACGTCGTCGTATGTACGAAGCAATGGACGACGAAGAGGCTGAAATCATAAAGAAGCACCTGAGGAAGTGGGAGAAGTAATATCAAGAAGATTTATCCCCATTTCATCATCGGTTTCACGATAAAATGGAATGCCCGACCGGCGAACTAATTCGAGTGTGGCTGAGTTGAAATGAACACCAAACGAAAGACGTATGCCACGAGCGAGAAGTTGTTGGGCCAGTTGAGGCTTACCACGAAAGCCATGTACAATCCACAACTGCTGTGGGTTGTATTTTTTATGCAACTGAAGAAGCAGGTCGAAGGCACGAACACAATGTATTATGAGTGGCAGATGATGGGTTTCTGCCAACTGAATCTGAACCTCGAAAGCTGCCTGCTGAAGACTCAGTTCAGAACCCTTTACCATATCAAGTCCACACTCCCCTATCGCAACCACATTGGGCAACCGAAGGTCTTGTCGGAGGAGCTCCAACTGCTGCTGCCACATCGCATCTACATGCCAGGGATGAAGTCCCACAGAACAACGTTCCACATCAGCAGGTACAGCACCTGGGTAGCAGTTGAGAATAAACTGCTCTGCAGGATCGGACGGACGATGATGTGTGTGAAGATTCATGAGGAGTTAGGAGTGAGGAGTTAGGAGTTGCGCCAGCCAATTATGCATTATGCATTATGAATTAACTTTAAAAATGGAATTTTTCAGGTACGGGGTCGTAGCCACTGCCGCCCCAGGGATGGCAACGAAGGATGCGCTTGACTGCCAGGTAAAGTCCTTTGAAGGGTCCGTGGCGTTGGATTGCCTCTACTGCATAACGGCTGCAGGTGGGATTGAATCGGCATGAGGGTGGTGTCAATGGCGATATACAAGTACGATAGAAGTATATTGGCAGCAGGAGCAATAGGGATAATGCTCTGCTAAGTATGTTCTGATGACGAAGTGAGGACAGGATGGAGGTTAGTTTGCTGTGAATCATATCAGATGGTATCGGATATCCTAGCAAGGGCCTTGACTACTGACTTGCTTACTTGACTGCTGGTGGGTACATTGTCAGCTATGCAGATGAAAGCTATGTCAACATGACGACCTGAACCCTCAAGACGGGAAAGCAGTATTTGTTTATTGAGACGGTATGCCTCGCGAACCATACGTTTCATACGATTGCGATCGACTGCATGATGCATTCGTTTCTTAGGAACGGAAACCAAGATGCTTGCAGGAGACGCAACATCGGATTCGTCTATGGTCCACACAATACGAAGAGGATAAACGGCAATAGATGAATTGCGACTTGAAAAGAGGCTCTCGACGACTAAGCGGGAGTGGATACGTTCTGCCTTTGAAAGACCCAAAGGACTAAGCATGAGATTTCTGTGTTGACTTGGCAAATTCCTCAATCATCGCAGGCACAGAACGCAATTCCGGAGTAACGGTAAGGTCAACACGAAGACCTGCCTTCTCAGCTTCGTGGACAGTCTTAGAACCAAGACAAGCAATCCACACCTTACCCTGCTCGAAGTTAGGGAAGTTCTTCACCAAAGAATGGATTCCCTCTGGTGAGAAGAATATAAGCATGTCGTAGTCGAGTTTTTCGCCTGCCTGGAAGTCGTTTGCAACAGTATAGTACATCACAGCCTCATCGTGCTCTACCCCAGCCTCTTCAAGCATGTTGAAAATGTCGTCGTTGTGGGCAGACGAAAGTGGAGCAAAGTATTTCTCTTTGTTGTGCTTCTGAATGAATGGAAGGAGGTCGGCAAGTTTACCTGTCTCAGGGAAGAAGTTCTTACGCTTACGGTACTGAACATATTTCTGCAGATAGAGCGATACCTGCTCTGATACACAGAAGTACTTCATGTCAGTAGGAATGTTGACGCGCAACTCCTTGCAAAGAGTAAAGAAGTGATCGATTGCATGACGCGATGTGAAGACAAACGCTGTGTGACCGGCAATAGATACGTGTTGCGACCTAAAATCTTTGGAGGTCATCGGTTCAATCTTGATGAATGGTCGGAATACAAGATCAAGATTGTATTTTTCAGCTACATCAAAGTACGGTGACTTTGCCGTCTGTGGTTTAGGTTGAGAGATGAGTATTTTTGCCATCAGTACAAATCGTTTACCTCTAAAAAAACTTTACTTGCCCATTGTAAAAATCTCCACAAAAAGATGGTGGGCACTATTTCGACGCTGCAAAGGTACAAAAAAATTAAACACGCTGCACTTTTTTTAACCTTAAAGTTGATAAATAGCTTGAAAATGAGGGCAATTTCATATAAAATTGTCAATAAAATGTAACAAATTACCACCAAGATTTGTGGAATGTTAGAAAAAAGTTGGAAAAGAATGATAACGTAACAGGGATATACACTCAACGCTGTGAGATACACATAACTGGAGGTCCAACTGGAACGCATGTCGTAGGATGGGAAGAAAACCCAGTTGACCAGCATGTAAAGATAGAGTTTGGCAATGAAGAAAAGTACGAGTAGCAAAATGAGGACGATTACTACCCAATAAGGTATTCCGGTAACGGAGGAGAAAGAGGTGTGTTGCGCGAGGTAATCGAAAAGGGAGAGAGAAAGAGTAAATGAGGCAATAAATATCTGCCACATGCTATCTACCCAGAAGTTTTTAGTTATCACCCCCTTCACGGAGTATTTTCTTTCTTTCTTGAAGAACTGCTTCCAGGTGTCCACAATAAAGGGACGGGAGTTGTGGAATATGCTGGCTATGATACCAAGACACACGAGGAGCAGCAGGATGATGCCACTATCAGAACTGACTGTGTAGTTACGTTCGGACATAAGTACTTCCCTATCGGAAACCATAGTACCCTGGGCAAAGTAATCGGTACGATTGATTACGTTGCTATCCGTTGCCGTAAGGATGCTGTCGTAGTTTGCTATACTGCTCCTCATGTGCAGAATATGATAGAAGTGGATGTTTAGAGCTTGAATGCGCGACGTATGTCTTCAACTGCATCAAGTTTCTCCCAAGTAAACAACTCTACCTTGATGTCTTTCTCGCCCTCATAGCGATTATAAAAATGCTTGGTGACCACCTGAGGTTCGCGCCCCATATGACCATAAGCAGCTGTCTCCTCGTAAATAGGAGCACGAAGTTTGAGACGCTGTTCGATACCCTTAGGACGCAAGTCGAAGAGGTCTTTTATCTTGCTAGCTATTTCACCATCAGACATAGGTACATGACTTCTGCCATAGGTATTGACATAAATGCTTACAGGTTCAGCAACACCAATAGCATAGCTAATCTGAACAAGGATTTCGTCGCTCACACCAGCCGCCACCATATTCTTGGCAATATGACGGGCTGCATAAGCTGCAGAACGATCCACCTTGCTAGGGTCTTTACCTGAGAACGCGCCTCCACCATGAGCTCCTTTACCTCCATAGGTATCAACGATAATCTTACGACCTGTAAGACCTGTATCACCATGAGGACCACCAATAACGAACTTACCAGTAGGATTGACGAAGTATTTTATGTCCTTATTGAAAAGGGCACGAATCTGAGGATTATGGATGGATTCGAGTACGCGAGGAATAAGGATGTTAACCACATCGTCGTGGATACGAGAAAGCATCATTTCATCGGCTTTTTCCTGAGTAACTCCTTCACCAGGGAAGACGAATTCATCGTGTTGTGTGCTGACTACGATAGTATCTATACGAAGTGGCGTACCATCGTCTCCATACTCTACAGTCACCTGACTCTTTGCATCAGGACGCAAGTAGGTGACTTGTTTGCCGTTTGCACGTTGGTATGTCATTACTTTGCCTTCACGACGAATGTCTGCAAGTACACGCAAGATGCGGTGAGAGAGGTCGAGAGGCAACGGCATGTAGTTTTCTGTTTCGTTGGTAGCATAACCAAACATCATACCCTGGTCGCCAGCACCCTGATTCATAGGGTCGGAACGCTCAACACCACGATTTATGTCTGCCGACTGCTCATGTATGGCGTTAAGCACACCACAAGACTCAGCGTCGAATTTATAAGAAGACTTAGTGTAACCAATACGGGTGATGGTTCGACGTGCTACCTCTTGAAGGTCAACATAAGTGTTTGACTTCACCTCTCCCGCTACGACTACCTGACCGGTAGTACAGAGAGTTTCACACGCTACTTTAGAGTTGGCATCATATGCCAAGAGTTCGTCAAGAACAGCATCGCTGATCTGGTCAGCTACTTTGTCAGGATGTCCCTCGCTGACAGATTCAGATGTAAATAAATATCCCATAACGTTTTAGCATTTTTTTTGTGGTTGCAAGCAGAGCAAATCTATCCACATACATTATTAATATATAAAACTTAAATTTATGTCGTTTTTATCTTACGAATTGCTTTAATACGGTCCCATCGGCACGACGAACGATATTGATACCCGGATGAAGTCCGTTTTGGCGTGCTCCTGATACAGAGTAGATTGTTTCCACTCCTTCTGTCTGAGCAGCAGGAAGTGTAGGAACAGATGTATGACCTTCGTACTCAGCAACAAAACCGGTGGTAACAGATTCTGTTCCCTTTACATTATAGGTATATGATTCTCCACCCTTAGCAAGGATATAAACAGTGCCACCTGTGTGGGTTAGGTCAGCATCAACGCTAAGACCCATACATTTTGTTTCGTCAGTTCCGTCAAATACACTCTTGCCAGAGACTGTGATAGTTACATTTGTGGAATCACTAAATATAACTGAACCGCCGTTGTTTACTGTCTTAGCTGTCTGTAGCTTACCCTTTATTCCTTTCGAACCGTCACCAATGGCGTTGATAGTGATGTTGCCTCCAGGGATATAAGCCAGCCAGTTGCTCTTGATACCAGAAGATTCCTTTCCTGTAACATCGATATTGATAGTTCCGTCAATAATTTGTAGAAGGCTATCTGCCTTGATTCCATCGGCATCGTCACCTGACACAGTAAGATTAAGAGTACCACCCTTGATGAGAACAGTTCCATAGTCATCGGAGTCGATACAATCGCTGCCTGTATTGGAAATATTCAAGGTACCCCCATTCATCTGGAAGTAGTTCTGATCACTCTTCACCTTTCCCTCGCCACAATGTATGCCATCGCCGACAGCAGAAAGAATGTTGATAGTGCCTACTGTCTTCTTCAACTGCAGATATTCCTTAGCGCTGATGGCATGTTTTTTGTTTCCTGTCACATTGAGAGTTCCATTACCAGAGAACTCTGGGTGACCAGTTGTATAGAACGCAGCCTTCTGTACGCCTGAAGCATAGTCAACAAGTGTGTTTTCAGTTCCCTCCACCAAAACAACAGCTATTCGCTTGCTACATTCCACATCGATTGCAGCACCCTTCTTACTTTCTATACTTACTCCATTGAGCTGAAGAGTCAGTTTGTAACTACCGTTTATGGTAAGTCCTCCATCAGTAGTACTACCAGATATGTCGTAAACATATTCTTCGGTTGTAGTAGTCGATCTCAACGTTACATAGCCACCGTTTACAGACGAAGTAACTGATGCAGTAGCTGGAATGATTACACTTGCCGACGAACCATCAAAGACTACTTTGATGACATCGCCTTCTGCTGCTTTCATGCTTGATGTGAACACGAAGAAGAGGCAAAGGAGTAAGCTGAATTGTTTCATAGAACAGAGGATTATGAATTTGCCGGCAAAGGTACGACATTATTTTTATATATGAGAAACCGAATGCTCAAAATAAAATTGAGCACTCGGTTTTTACTTATTATTCAGTACGAAAGAGTGTACTGGGGAACATTCAATTATTCAACTGTCTCAGCAGGAGCATCTTCTTCCTTGATGCGAGCACCCATTACGAGATATGCAGTAGGAGCTGCGATGAAGAGAGATGAGAATGTACCGATTACGACACCAAGTATCATAGCGAATGAGAACGAACGGATGCTGTCGCCACCAAGAACGAAGATTACAGCAAGAACGATAAATGTAGATACTGAAGTGTTTACGGTACGAGCAAGACAGGCATTGAGCGAGTCGTTGAAGTTAAGCTGACGATCACGACGTGGGTGGTTCTGGAATGTCTCACGAATACGGTCGAAGACAACCACTTTATCGTTGATAGAGTAACCGATAACTGTCAGGATAGCTCCGATGAATGTCTGGTCGATTTCGAGTGAGAAACCAATCCAACCGTAGCAGAGTGAGAATGCACCGATAACGAGGATTGTATCGACAATCAGAGCGAGGATAGAACCAATCGAGTATGCCACGTTGCGGAAACGAACGAGGATATACACGAAGATTACTACGATTGCGAAGAGTACGGAAAGGATAGCTCCGTATGTGATGTCTTCAGCTATTGAAGGTCCTACCTTTTGAGAAGATACGATAGAACCACCCTCGCGATTGTCGCGATCGAGGAATGCTTCTTCAGATACTGTTGAAGCAACCATACCACCATCGACGAATGCCTTGTAGAGGAGGCTTTCGATAAGAGCATCAGACTCAGCATTATTCTCGTTGATGAGGTAGTTGGTAGATACACGAACATTTGTACCTGTAGTACCAAGTGCGATAACTGTTACGTTTACAGCCTCATCATTCTTTGCGTTAGCCTGGAACTGCTTAACGATAGCTGCCTTCACATCCTCTGTCTGTACTGGCTGCAGGAATTCTACCTTATAGTTGCGACCACCTGTGAAGTCGATAGACTGACTGAGTCCGCGAACAAAGAAGCTGCATACAGAGATAAGAACGAATGCACCGAAGATAACGAATGACTTCTTATATTTACCCATGAAGTTGATAGATGAGTTTTCCATCATCTTATTGATAGAGAACTTAGTGTCGAACTTCAAATCCTGCCACTTGCCATTGTTTACGAAATGCTCGAATACGATACGAGTGAGCCATACAGCAGTAAAGAATGAGCAGACGATACCAATCATAAGGGTTGTAGCGAATCCCTTGATAGGACCAGTACCGAAGTTGTAGAGGATAATACCTGTGAGGATAGTAGTTACGTTTGAGTCGAAGATGGCAGAGAAGGCGTTGCTATAACCAGCAGCAACAGCATTCTTTATGTTCTTGCCTGCACGCATTTCTTCTTTTGTACGCTCGTAGATGAGCACGTTAGCATCGACAGCCATACCAAGGGTGAGCACCATACCGGCGATACCTGACATTGTGAGGGCTGCACCAAGACTGGTGAGGATACCAAATGAGAAGAAGAAGTTGAGGATAAGTGCGCAGTTGGCAACCATACCTTCGCGCAAGCCGTACATGAATACCATGTAAAGCATCAGTACGATGAAGGCAACGATACAAGAGATGAAACCTGCTTCGATAGACTGCTGACCAAGTGTAGGACCAACGATGTCTTCCTGAACGATTTGTGCAGGAGCAGGCATCTTACCTGACTGGAGCACGTTTGCAAGGTCCTTAGTATCGTTTGTTGTGAAGTTACCAGTAATCTGAGAACTACCACCATCAATCTTTCCGTTTACGTTTGGAGCTGAATAAACGAGGTTATCGAGGACGATAGCAATTGCATGACCTACGTTAGCCTCTGTAAGGCTTGACCACTTACGGGCACCTTCTGTGTTCATCTTCATAGAAACACATGGGTTGCCATACTGGTCGAACTCATCCTTAGCCTCAGTAACTACTTCGCCCTCGAGTGGAGCACGACCATTAGTACCTGTAGTACGGATAGCATAGAGTTCGAATACCTTTCCAGCCTTATCCATTGACTTCACGCCCCATTTGAGTGAGAGGTCGATTGGGAAAATCTGCTTTGCTGTTGCGCTATTGAGCAGGCTGTTGATTTCAGCAGTATCGCTTGCAAGAGCATAACCAACCATACAACCGGCAGCACCCTGAATTGGCTGAAGCATTGCGAAGAGAGGATTTTCCTTCTTTGCTTCTTCAGTAGCCTTCTTCTGAGCCTTACCAGCATTGCTGGAAAGTTCGTCGGCACTAACCTGAGAAAGGAGAGCCTTTGCCTTGCTTGAGTCTGCCTTGAGAGCATCCTCTGCAACTGAGTCGGCAGCAGCAACATCTTCTGTAGCAGTTGTGTCAACAACCTCAGCAGCACCACGAAGTGCATTGTTGAGTTGTGCGAGGTAAGGAACGATAACCTGAGTGTCGTAAGTCTCCCAGAATTCGAGGTTTGCACTACCCTGGAGGAGTTTACGAACACGCTCTGGCTCCTTGATACCTGGCAACTCTACCATGATACGGCCTGCAGCGCCTTCAATCTTCTGAATGTTTGGCTGAACAACACCGAAACGGTCGATACGAGTACGGAGCACGTTGAATGAGTTGTTTACAGCCTCATCAACACTTTCGCGAAGAACGGCCTCTACCTCAGAATCAGAAGAGTTGGTGTTTACCTTACCCTTCAACTGCTGTGTGGCAAAGATGGTAGCAAGTGGCTGACCATTGCTGTTCTCTTTAAAAGCCTTGACAAATAGTGTGATAAAATCGCTCTGACTTTCCTGGCTTTCCTTTGCTGCCTGTGAAACAGCCTTTGTGAAAGCTTCGTCAGTCTTGTGGTCGGCAAGTGTCTTTACAACCTCAGGAACACTCACTTCGAGGATTACGTTCATACCACCCTTCAGGTCAAGACCAAGACCGATGGCTGTTTCACGACAATCCTTCAATGTGTAGCTACCGAGATAGAATGGAGTCGAGTTGAGCGAATCCAAGTAAAGCTCTGCATCCTCTTCACTCATTTTCTCAGCCTGCTTCTCAACATAAGAAGTAGCAATAGAGAAAGACAAATAGAAGCAGCAGATGAGAGTCAGTGCCACCGCAAGGAATTTGATGAATCCTTTGTTTTGCATTGTTGTTTGTTATTAAAAATGTGTATTATAAAGTTTTTCAGCCCGCAAAGGTAAGACATTTAATTTATATTTGTGGTTGAAGAAATGAGATTTTTTCATTCTTCAGTCAAAAATATGCGTTTTTCATGCCTATGGTTGCAATTCCAGCCATGCATAAATAGGAAAATGGTCACTCATTTTACTATATGCATCAACTTTTGCATTGTATGCTTTTATGTTTTCCGAAGTCAGGATATTATCGATTCGGAAGTACATTCCAGAACGGTTGTAACTGAATCCTACTCCACACCCAGAACGAGTGTAAGCATCATTGAGCAGACGGGTAAGGCGATAATGAGTGTAGGAATTGACTGGCGCGTTGAAATCGCCCATACAGAGTACATACTTGCTGTCGCTTTGCTCTATGTACTTAGCGATGGAATCGGCCTGTGTGGCACGAATGTAATTGGCAGCTTTCAACTTGGTAATCAGCGAATCGTATTTTTCTTCATTATCCTCACCTTCCGGATTTTCAATTATCGACTTGTAATTGTCCTTGTCTGCTGCTTGCAGTTTGTACGATTCCATGTGGTTGTTCACAACGAGAATTGTATCATTTCCCTTCACTACCTTATGAGCAAAACTGCCATTTGTAGAAGACTCATAATTAATGCGTTCGCTACTGATTATAGGGTATTTAGACAAAAGCAGCAGGTGGAGCATCGGCTTGATTGTATCTATCCCTATGTAAGGATAGATGGAATCACAGAGCTGGTGGAGGGTAGCCTCTGGGATGTTTTCCATCTCTTGAATACAAACTATGTCAGCCCCACTCTCTCGAATATATCCCAACACTATATTTTCGTCCCAAGGTACATCTCTAACATCACCAAAACCCATCACATTATAACTCATCACCTTGAATGCTCCTTCTGGTATTTTAGAAGAGAAGTTCACGGGAAAGAAATCACGGATGGAATCGGCACAAATCAACATTCCGACAATACTTATAAGCATAAACCGGCGTTTGATTACCAGCCAGATAAACAGAAAGAAAATAGATGCACAAAGGAAAATAGGAAGGAACATTCCCCAGTAGGAATAGTCTGGATAGTCATGACTGTTCAGTCGGTAGGTATAGGAACACAACACAAGTGCCACAACAATCAGTATGTTTGCAGCAACAAGAAAATACTGTACCAGCTTACCTATTCCTCTTAACATAATAAATAATGTGGAAACCTTCTATCTCTTGCTCTCGTCAAACAAGGTTTGCTTTTCACTCTCCGTAAGACTCTGATAACCACCTGTGCGCACTTTGTCAAGAATGCGATCTATCTCGTCTGCATGTTCGCGTTTGCGAGAATTGTATTCGTAGTCCTTTGTATAGTTGTCATTATAATGCACATGCATTGTTGTAGTCGATTCCTGCTTCTGCCAGAAGTTCTGACCGAAATGTATGGTTTTGCGCTGAGCAGCATTTCGCCAATAGAGGATGAGCAGAAGTCCGAACAACATTCCACCAAGATGGGCAAAGTGAGCCACACCATCTGCCCCACTAATTCCCTCGAAAATTTCGATGGCAGCATACATGCACACAAACCACTTAGCCTTGATGGGGAAAGGAATCGGAATGATGAAAAGTCGTTCCTCCGGGAATGTCATACCGAAGGCGAGCAGAATGCCATATACAGCACCTGAAGCACCTATAGTCATAGCATAAGGAGCAATAATTCCGAGTGCCTGTCCGAATTCCTGAACAAGTCCGGCACCAATTCCGCATACCAAATAATATAGGAGGAATCGACTTCCGCCCCATACCTGTTCCATGATTCTACCAAACATCCACAAGGCAAACATATTAAAAAATATGTGAGTAAATCCACCATGCATGAACATATAGGTAATGAGCTGGTGAGGCATAAACATACCAGAACCCCAATACCAAAGTCCTAAATTCAAAGTTGTGGTGATATGAAACAATGAATCTATAATAAATGCTGCAATATTCAGCAACAGCAATGATTTCACTACAGGAGGCATAAATTCTATTTTCTTTAAAAATCGGTGCAAAATTACTATTTTTAGGGCAATTCTATGCCAAAAATGCTACTTTTGGTGCTTTTTTTATAAAAAATTCTATTTTTTTTTGGAAAATATTTGTACTCATATCTGAAAACCATATATTTGCAATGCAAAAAACGGAAAAACATATTCCACTTTTAAAAAAACATTATTTATTAACCTTTATCTTATTCTATTTAGTTATGAATAAAAGTGAACTCGTAAGCTCAATCGCTGCTAAGAGTGGCCTGAGCAAGGAAGCTTCTAAGAAAGCTCTTGATGCAACTATCGAAGCAATTACTGCTGCTCTTAAGGGTGGTGATAAGGTAGCTCTCGTTGGTTTTGGTACATTCTCTGTATCTAAGCGTGCTGCTCGCCAGGGTATCAACCCAGCAACTAAGCAGGCTATCAAGATCCCTGCAAAGAAGATTGCTAAGTTCAAGGCTGGTGCTGACATCGACAAGGCTATCAACTAATCAGTTTATTTGAACAAATTAAAACACATTGGAAGAGGGCCCTTAATGAGCCCATCCAATGTGTTTTTTTCTACTTTTATCATTCCAAATACCATTTTTCAAGGTTTAAAACAACACAAAAAGAAAGAAATGAAACGATCCTCCCATCTATATATATATATAATGTGTATGATGATTTGTTTCCTTTGTGGTTGCAAGGGAAAACAAAAACCTGAGTCAGACACAACTGTCACAAAAGTAAAACCGACACCAGTAGAAGTAACACCCAAAAGTGTAGAAACCAGAGGCATCATCGGCGAAGGTTCATCAATGAATGTGATGCAACTCATCGAATATGATGGTGACACACTCGACATCGTAACTGCCAACCAGATGGTTATGGGAGGACTCATCGTAGGCGATGCAGTAGATGTTGTTTATAGTTTAATAGGAGACAATCTTGTGGCACAGACAGCAGTCAACCTCACATCCCTGCAACACTTATGGTCACAGCATGTGGGAGGAGGCGAGAAGAAAAGTCTGGAAATCGACGACAAAGGACTTGCCACAACATACAATATGAGCATACAATACGATCGCTGGGCTGTGCGAAATGGTTTGCTTATGCTTTCAACACCTAAAAAGGTAGGTGACGAAAAACCTGCTAATGTGGATACATTCCAAATAATGATGCTGACAGAAGACAGCCTTGTGCTAATGTCAAACTCTATAGCATTCTCCACAGCATTTTATCGAGACAACTAAGTATTGCAACTTTGAAACATTGCAACTTTGAAACAATTAATCCCCCAAATACCATGAAACATCTTTCTCTCATAGCAATCATGCTATTAGCTTCTGTTTCTGTATCTGCTAAAAAGCAAGAACAGAAGACCGACCGCGAAGTGTGGGTCGATATAATGTACCAGATGGCAGAACCAGTCATGAAGAATATGGCTGAAGGAAAACTCCAGCAAGTGATGGACACTACTGGTGGATGCAAAAACCTGGAACTCTCCCCTACTTGGGACAATCGAAACAAGAAAGTTGCCTATATGGAAGCCTTCGGCCGACTGCTTGCCGGACTGGCTCCCTGGCTCAATATGCCCGATGATGACACACCTGAATCGGCTAAGCGCAAACAATTGCGTGAGTGGACTCGCAAAGCTATCATCAATGCTGTTGACCCTAACTCGCCCGACAGACTCGGTTGGGAAAGTGGTGGACAGACTCTTGTCGATGGAGCTTATGTCGTAGAAGGACTCTTCCGCGGATATGACTCACTTTGGGTTCCGCTGCCACAGGAAACAAAAAATCTATACATCAAAGAACTGAAAGGTCTTCGCCGCTACGACCCTCCATACACTAACTGGTTGCTTTTCATAGCAATGGAGGAGAGTTTCCTTATGTATGTAGGAGCCGACTACGACCCGTACAGAATAAAAATGGCTCTCGCCAAGATTGAAGAATGGTACATTGGTGACGGAATCTATAGCGACGGACCATCATTCGCTTTCGACTACTATAATTCCTATGTCATCCAACCTATGTACTACGAATGTCTTGAGATGATTTCTGCCCGCCAGGGAAACAACAGCTACCTCATCTTCGGCAAGACAAACGACAAGGTTCGCACAGCTAAAAACCGTCTGGGGGAAGTGCGCAAGAGAATGCAGAAATGGTCTGTCATCCTAGAGCGATTCATCTCTCCGGAAGGCACCTTCCCAGTTGTGGGCAGAAGCATTCCTTACCGAATGGCGACCCTCCAGCCTCTTGCCCTGCTTGCCTGGCGTAAACAGTTGCCAAAGGAACTCCACGAAGGACAGGTTCGTGCAGCCCTCACAGCTGTAGCCAACCGAATGTTCTACGGACAGTTAGAGAACCCAGCAAAAAAAGCTTCTCCACTTAGCAAGAACTACAATAAAGGTGGATTCCTCACCATCGGATTTGTCGGACCTCATCCAAATGTAGCTGACTGGTACACCAATAATGGTTCACTCTACATGACCAGCCTCGCATTCATGGCTCTTGGTCTGCCACCAACCGACTCCTTCTGGACAGCCCCAGCAGAGAAGTGGACATCAAAGAAAGCTTGGGAAGGCGACGACTTCCCCAAGGATCACAAATGGGACATTAATAGCCAAAAACTTTATTGGGAATAAACTGTAACTTTAAATAAAAAGAGCGCCAACTGCACTTGCAACTGGCGCTCTTTTTGTATTATAGCATTCATTATGCTTTAACCCAAACCTTATGGGAGTGACTGCCTCGAGTAGCTACTCCCGATTTTGTATCTGCCACAATTTTCTTCAGTTCTGTCGAAGCTGCAGTACGGCAAAGTCCTGTTGCTACAGTAAAGTCGTAAAGAGTAAAATAGCCCTTTTCATCGAGCAATTCGTTTGCTTTTGCAACTTTCTCCTGATAAGAAAGAGTGTTCTTGTTTGGCTTCTGAATACCAGTTGTACTCTGCTCCAGATTAGCCTCTTTGTTCATCTCAGCCAACAACTTTGCATCAGGTTTGAAATTGATTCCCTTGATGTAAACCTGACCGAATTGCTTCTTTACAGACTTCCTCCTACCCTCTTTAGCAGCCTCAGCCGACTTAGTGCTCTCGTCAAGACCAAGCGAAAGAGAGAATATGCCCAGACCATCAATCTTGATGCTGTGTCCCTCACACATCACACTCTTCATCACCTCAGCAAACACCTCCAGTACTGCCTTATACGCAGAACTACTAAAAGACCCATCATGAGCAGTCATGTGCTTCAGAACAGTCTGAAAATCTAACATTGAGTAAACATCCATCTTTGGGAAAACCAAGTTTTCGCCATTTCCCATTCCCTTTGGGAGTTCCTGCAAAACAAATTTAGCCATAGTACTGTTTTATTTTATTATACCTACAAGATTTCTTTTACTATACCTACAAGTTTCTTTTACTACGCCAACAAAAAACTTTTCTAGGTTAAGAATTTTATGTTCACAACTTATGAACTTATGTTCACGGCTTATGAACATATGTTCAAGACTTATGAACTTGTGTTCATAACTTATGAACATAGATTTCTTAGTGCAAAGAAACAAAATTCCTAGTTAAGTAACAAAAAAACATGGGAGGAATTTATTTTTTTAGATAAAGCAGGCTCTCCGGACCCAAATTGAATAAAAGATCGATGATAGAAAGGTCAGGCTGAAAACCATGTTTGTGAGCAAACACCTGATAGTAGGGAGGAAATTGAGAGTTGACAGTTGACAGTTGACAGTTGACAGTTGAATCCTGAGACTTAGAACCTGAATTCTGGAACTTAGAACTTGAATCTTGAGACTTGGAACCCGAACTCTGTAGAATGAAATCTTCGGAACGGGAAATCTGAGGCTGAATGTCGATGAGTTCGCAACATTTAGTGATGAGAGCCTCGTTCAAATCCATAAGGAAAGTCCAATGATGCTGGTATATAGGACGGAAATCGTCCTGCAGATATTCGAAGAATGGAGAGTTGAAATATGAGGACTGAATAGCATTCCAATGCTGATGTTGCCAGTCTTCCCTGTAGCTTATGCGAACATCCTTCATCAGGCACTTGGCTCCTGCTGAGAAATTGGATTTATCAATAGGAACAGTCAGATTCAACACTCCGTTTGGAGCATCAATAGTACATCTGTTGCGAATTGTCTGTTTGTGGAAATGTTCGTACTGTTCTATAACGATTGGTTCGCCCGAGCAGAGCTGAGCGAACCACGATATTGGAGGCAGATAAGCTGTAGGCAAGACAAGTTGTCCTGTTGTCATTCTTCTGTTATTTAATATTGTCCACACCCTTAAACAGGCGATTCCATCGGATGCGAAGGAAGTGGTCGGTATAGGCATCGGGACAGATAGAAAGCCAAATGAATTTTGGTTTTCCAACTATATGATCCTCGGGCACAAATCCCCAGTAGCGACTATCGGCAGAGTTGTGTCTGTTGTCACCCATCATCCAGTAATAGTCCATCTTGAAGGTGTATTCAGTAGCTGGTTTACCGTTGATACGAATCTCGTTTTCAGTCACTTCGAGGTCGTTGCCTTCGTAAGTTCGAATACATCTTTCGTAAATGGCAATATTGTCGAGAGTAAGTTTGAGAGTTTCTCCCTTAGCAGGAATATGAATAGGACCATAGTTGTCGCGAGTCCATCCATAATCATGATTCAGAGGATATAGATTTCCATACCAACCATCCATGATTTCCACGATGGAATCGACTGCTTCGCACTTCTTCAAACCCTCAAGAGCCTGAGTAGTAAGAGGCATAAAACCATATATATTCCATTCGCTTCGCTGTTCATCGCTAATATCCAACTGGTTACACAAGTCATCGAATTTTTTCAAGGTAAGATCCTCATGAGCATAGACAGCATAGGAGAACTGAGCAAACTGGGGAGTTGGCTGGGGTTTTCCGTCATTATATATAATCTTATTGCGAATTTCAAGTGTCTGACCAGGAAGTCCCACACATCTTTTTACATAGTTCTCGCGACGGTCGGCAGGACGAACAACTACAGAACCATACTGACTTTGGTTTGACTCGACAATAATCTTTCCGATGGAATAAAGTTGTTCGTAAAGTTTTCGCTGATCCCATGCTGAAAGACTTTTCATCTCTGGCACTTGCATTCCCTGTTCGAGGGCAGCTTTCTGAGCCAACTGCACACAGAGGTCGTAATAGTCGCCTCCATAATTCACAGCAACAGTATCACCAGCAGGGTAGTTAAATACAACAATATCACCCAGTTCCACCTTTCCAAAACCCTTCACTCTGCGATATTTCCATTGTGGCCACTCGATGTAAGACTTACAATTGAACAAAGGAAGAGTGTGTTGAGTCAGAGGCATAGTGAGTGGAGTCTGTGGAATGCGAGGTCCATAGCTCATCTTGCTGACAAGCAGGTAGTCACCTGTAAGCAAAGACTTCTCAAGGGATGATGATGGAATCTGATAGTTCTGGAAGAAAAACTGATTGACAAAATAAACTGCAACAAGTGCAAAGACGATTGCATCAACCCAAGACATGATGCCTCGAGCTACATCACTCTCAAGGCTCTTCCACCATGACCACTTGATTTTCTTAGTGATATAGACATCATAGATGAAGGGCACAACGATGAGTCCCATCCACGAACCTACCCAGAGCAGGAAGAGAAGATAGAGGGTTGTGACAACACCAAACTTCGTCCATTTCACCCATTCAGGCTGAGGTTTCTCTCCCTGATTGCCTTGGGCTTGTGTCTTCTTGAAACTTTTATAGTCGAATGCCATAGCTTAATTTAATTCATAATGAATAATGCATAATGCATAATTGGGCTGCGCCTTATACAATGCATAATTATTATTAGAAATGGAAAAGGTCGTCAGTACTTAGCAGACCTTCATGAGTAGCTGTGAATTCAGCTGCAAGGACAGCACCCAAAGCAAATCCCTTGCGCGAATGGGCATCATGAGTGATAGTGATTTTATCGGCCTCACTATCCCAAGTGATTGTATGAATGCCAGGAACCTCACCACGACGAATAGAACTGATAGGCAGAAGGTCGGCTGCTACCTGGTCTGTTCCTTCAACAGTACCATCTGGCTGTTGCAGGTAACCCATTGTCCAGTCTTTCTTTCTGTCAAGTCTCTCTACTATCTGTTCAGCAAGTGTGATACCAGTTCCAGAAGGGTGGTCGAGTTTGTGTATGTGATGAGTTTCCTCCTCTTTAACATCATACTGTTCAAAACCATTCATGATGCTTGCCAGATATTTGTTTACAGCAGAAAAGATAGCAACACCTATAGAATAGTTTGAAGCCCAAAAAAGAGTTTTGCCCTGTTCTGTACAAGCTTTCTTCACATCATCTCCATGATCTTTCAGCCAACCAGTACTGCCACTTACGACCTTCACCCCCTTGGCCCAAGCCTTCAGATAATTGCCGTAAGCTGTGTGTGGAGCCGTAAACTCGATTGCCACATCGGCACTTGCAAATGCCGGGCTGTCGAATTCCTCCTGGTTATCTATGTCGATAATGCTGACAATTTCATGTCCTCGGCTTAGGGCAATCTGTTCTATCATCTTGCCCATCTTTCCGTATCCGATTAGTGCTATTTTCATAATTCGAAGTATTTTTTGTTTTGCGCCGCGAAGGTACGAATTTTAAAGTGAAAAGTGAAAAGTGCGAAGTGAAAAGTTAGTATATACATTATGTAAGGGCAATAACAGAATAAGCTACCATAACATAACGAATAAACTTACCTAGTAGAGAATAGATGAAAACCCCAAAGACATTAGCACGAAGAATGCCAAGAGAAATGGCAATGGCAGTACCGAAGAAAGGCAGGAAAGAAAAGAATGCAATCCATGAACCTCGCCTTTCCACATAGTGCTGAGTAACTAAAAGCCGTTGTTCCTTTATATGCATCCAATGCGAAATCTGCTGCACATTTCCTATTCGTCCGATGTAGTAATTGAACATAGAACCAAGCACATTGCCTATAGTTCCGCAAACAACAGTAAGAGCAGGATTCATACTTGTGGTTGCCAATAAGGCTCCCATAACAGCCTCTGAACTAAACGGGACAAATGTGCCGGCAAGAAAGGAGGCAAGTGCCATTCCGATATATCCATACTGAATGAAAAAGTCGTTTAGTGATTCCATGTTATAACAATTCTGGATTAAGAGAAAGGTAGAACACAAGCAAGCTGATGATAAGGAACACAAGGCTGGCTATGTGAGAATATTTAGTATATGTAAGTGCGAAGAAGTGGCCCGAAATAATAGATGTATAGACAATCAGCAGAGGCAGAATGATGTAAAAGTCCTGAGGTTGCAAAATCAAGAGGAAAAAAAAGAAGAAAGCCTGTATGATGACTGAGACATATATGATTCGGATTTTAGATTTGTCTTTATACTTGTTACGATAATAATCCACGATTCCAACGGCTAAAACAAGTAAAATATACACGAACTGAACAAGTTTCAGAAGTGTCAGAGAACCATAATCCGGAACAGAAAAAACAAATAAGTCAGACACCCCATCAGCTAAAGCCTGATAACTTTCTTTAAACACAAAATAACCCAACATGAGCCAGTAAGGCATCAAAAGGGCTAGAATAGAAGCTACAAAACACTTGCGCGACATACTCCTCATGTAAATCTGACAAATCCAATAAATTGGAACCAAAAACAGGATCTTCGAATAAAATAAAGATATGACAGCAAGTATAAGGTAAGTCAGGAAAGACAGAATAGGTGATTTGATCAGAGTAGTGCGACAAAGCAAATGCATGGTGATGATAATAGAAATCATCATCAAGTGAGCAAAAGAAAATGTATGCAACTGAATGATGACTGTAGTTAACAGAATTGCCATACAGCTGTGCATGCGAGAACCATTACGGAGGAGAGCATTCCGATTGTTTAATTCAGCAATCAGATATACCATAAAAGATGACACAAGTAAGCCCCCAAGAATAGGTTCCCAATCACCCTCGCCACGGAATATAAGCCATAGCAGAATGCACACACCACTCACAACTGGCAAAGTGTATTTGCTAAGAGATATGGGCTCAAGAAATTGCATCATCTATTATATATAATGAGAATTTTACGAAACGAGCGCAAAGGTATGAAAAATATTTCGTACCTTTGACGCCCAAATGAAGAAATTGTATATTGAAACATACGGCTGCCAAATGAACGTGGCGGACAGCGAAGTTATTGCCTCTGTGATGAAGATGGCAGGATATGAGTCGTGCGATAACCTTAACGACGCAGATGCTATACTGCTGAATACCTGTTCGGTACGCGAAAATGCAGAGAACAAAATATACAATCGCCTTGAAGCTCTGCAGGGAATAAAGAAAGGTGGGAAAAAACTGATTGTGGGTGTTGTAGGATGTATGGCTGAACGGGTAAAGGACGACCTGATAGCAAACCACGGAGTAGATCTTGTGGCAGGACCAGACTCTTACCTTACCCTTCCCGACTTGTTTGCAAGTGTAGAAGTAGGGGAAAAAGCCATCAACGTAGAACTTTCCACCACAGAAACTTATCGAGATGTAATTCCAGAACGCATTTGCGGCAATCATGTAAGCGGTTTTGTCAGCATTATGCGAGGATGCAATAACTTCTGCCATTACTGCATTGTTCCCTACACTCGAGGTAGAGAGCGAAGCAGGGAGGTAGAGAGCATACTTAACGAAGTAAAGGACTTGAGAGATAAAGGATTCAAGGAAGTAACCCTGCTGGGACAGAATGTAAACAGCTACCAATGTGGCGAGGTAACCTTTCCAAAACTCTTGAGTACAATTGCAGAAGCTGTGCCAGACATGAGAATCCGATTCACCACATCACATCCGAAGGATATGAGCGATGAAACCCTGCATGTCATAGCTGAGCATCCGAACATCTGCCGACACATCCATCTGCCAGTTCAATCAGGTAGCAACAGAATCCTGAAACTGATGAACCGAAAATACACCAGAGAATGGTACTTGGAACGAGTGGCAGCCATAAAAAGGATTATTCCTGACTGCGGACTTACCACAGACATCTTTGTGGGTTTCCATTCAGAAACGGATGAGGACCACCAGATGTCACTCTCGCTTATGAAGGAGTGTGGCTACGACAGTGCCTTCATGTTCAAATACTCGGAACGACCAGGTACTTATGCATCAAAGCACTTGCCCGATGATGTGCCTGAAGAAATAAAATTGCGTCGACTGAACGAGATGATAGCTCTGCAAAACGAATTGTCAGCAGAGAGTTATCGTCAAGACGTTGGAAAGACTTTCGAAGTTCTTGTTGAGGGAGTAAGCAAACGTTCTAAGGAACAACTCTTTGGCAGAACTGGTCAGAATAAAGTCGTTGTATTCGACCGAGGAACGCACCATATCGGGGACTTTGTTACAGTTAAAATACTGGACTCATCGTCTGCCACACTTAAAGGAATAGAAGTATAGAATTTAACTCAATATGAAAAAACATTCACATTTTTTCTCAACGCAGTTTATTACTCCTGCCATTAGCACAACTCTCGTACTGGTGCTACTTGGCACAATCGTGTTTTTTGTACTTACAGCACACAATTTGTCTAACTACGTTAAAGAAAACATAAACATAACCATTCTGATATCTGATGAATTGGACTCAAACCAGATAGCCAAACTGAAGGAAAAGTTCAAAAAGACCAACTACGTCAAATCCATAGAATACATATCAAAGGAGCAGGCTCTTCAGGATGCTACGACTGATATGGGTACCGACCCATCAGAATTCTTAGGTTACAATCCATTCACGGCTTCGTTCGAAATAAAGATTAAGGCAGAATATACCACCACAGAACATATCGATAAGATAGTTAGCAAGATAAAGAAGAATCCATCGGTAATTGATGTGATTTATCAACGCGACCTTATCAAGTCAGTAAATAGAAATCTGCACAAAGTAAGTATAGTTCTGCTGATTCTTGCAGGATTGTTTACGTACATCTCTTTTGTACTGATAAACAATACCGTACGACTCTCTATTTTCTCGAAACGATTCATCATAAACACGATGAAACTGGTAGGAGCAAAGTGGAGTTTTATTCGTCGTCCGTTCCTCGCAAACGGAGTGACACTTGGAGTTATTAGTGCTATCATTGCCGATGCACTACTCTATGCCGGATATACTTCAGCCCTGAAATATGAGCAGGATCTTCAGTTGGTAGTAAACCAGGAAATACTCATAATTGTTGGTACTTCAGTTTTGGTATTCGGACTTCTTATCACATTTATCTGCACATTCGTATCATTGCAGAAATACCTGAAAATGTCAACAAATAAGTTATACTATATCTAAAATGATAAGTATCAGATAACTATTACAATCATCTGAATCAATTAAACACATATAAATATGTCAGATTTCGCATTCTCAAAAATCAACTACATCCTATTGGCTATCGGCTTTGCCATAGTGCTATTGGGATTTATCCTGATGTCGGGTGAAGGCACAACAGAAGAGGCATTCAATCCTGATATCTTTAGCGATTTGCGTATTAAGGTGGCACCTATGGTCAGCCTATTTGGTTTTATTTTTGTAATCGTAGCCATTCTTTGGCGCTCAAAAGATAAGAAATGAACGAAATTCAAGCATTAATCTTAGGTATAGTCCAAGGACTGACTGAGTATCTGCCTGTAAGCAGCAGCGGACACTTGCAGATTGGTCAGCGTTTACTTGGTACTAACGATAGTGGCAATCTCACCTTCGACATCATTGTTCATGTAGCAACTGTGTTTGCTACCTTAGTAATCCTGCGCAAGGAGGTATTCTGGATTTTCAAGGGGCTTTTCCGATGGAATGGAACCATGAACGACGAACAGAAGTATGCACTCAACATCCTTATCTCAATGATTCCAATCGGAATTGTGGGACTCTGTTTTAAGGATTATGTAGATGCCATCTTCGAAGGAAGCCTCGTAGTGGTAGGTGTATGCCTGCTTGTAACATCAAGCCTTTTGGCAATGACCCATTTCTACAAACCACAAGAGAAAGAAAACATCTCTCCGCTCCATGCTTTCATCATAGGAATAGCACAAGCTGTTGCAGTACTGCCAGGACTCTCACGAAGTGGTTCTACCATAGCAACGGGATTACTCTTGGGAAATGACAAACAGAAGTTAGCACAGTTCTCATTCCTGATGGTTATTCCACCTATATTGGGTGAAGCATTGCTCGATTTCAAACATATCGTAGCACCAAGTGCCGAATATTTAGCCGAACATGGAGGCGAAATGGCAACAATACCCACATCTGCTCTCATAGTAGGTTTCCTTGCTGCATTCATAAGCGGATGTTTCGCATGTAAATGGATGATTAGCATAGTGAAACGTTGCAAACTAATATACTTCTCTATATATTGTGCCATTGCAGGTATACTTGCCATTGCACTCAGCATGGGAAACTAAGACATGAATCTGGAAACTGGCTTTATACTGGCATTCAACAAACCATATCGTTGGACATCGTTCAACCTTGTTGCCAAAATACGAGGAGAACTATCCCGCTATTTTGGTGTGAAAAAAGTAAAGGTGGGTCATGCAGGCACCCTTGACCCATTGGCAACAGGAGTTATGCTGGTTTGCGTAGGCAAAGCCACAAAACAGATTGACACTTTGCAAGCAGGCACAAAAGAATATATCGCAGAAATAAAGTTGGGGGCAACAACACCTTCGTTCGACATGGAGACATGTGAAGATGCACAATACCCTATAGAGCACATAACAAAAGAATCTGTAGAGGAAGTGCTGACCCATTTCATCGGAGAAATACAACAAATTCCGCCAACATATTCTGCAGTAAAGGTTGATGGGAAAAGAGCCTTTAAATATGCTCGTACAGGTACAGAAGTAGAATTGAAACCGAAGACATTAGTTATCGATGAAATCGAACTGATTGACTACGGATTCGTAGCTCCGAAAGAACCTAGCGAGACACTTCCCGACGCACAAGAGCGCATTAAATATCAGCATGACAACCTTTCAGACAAATACCTGCAACTGACAATAAGGGTCGTTTGTTCTAAAGGTACTTACATACGAGCCTTAGCAAGAGATATTGGCGTGGCACTCGGTACAGGAGCCTATCTGACAGGGCTGATACGAACCAGAATCGGTGACTACAATCTATCCGACTGCATGGATGTAGAACATTTCCAAGAATGGATCAACAACCAACCAAAAGAAGAGATTAAAGAACAAGTACAATAAAAACAATAATCCAGAGATTATGAAACTCTCACAATTCAAATTCAAACTTCCAGAGGACAAAATCACACTCTATCCACCATTCAGAGATTTCGATGGAGAACGCGTTTACGATCGTGACGAATGTAAAATGATGGTAGTTCATCGTAAGACAGGAGAAATTGAACATCGCGTCTTCAAAGACATATTAGAGTATTTCGAAGAAGGAGACGCAATCATATTCAATGACACCAAGGTATTTCCTGCTCGCTTGTTCGGAAATAAGGAGAAAACAGGTGCTCGCATTGAAGTATTTTTGCTCCGCGAACTGAACGAGGAAAATCGTTTGTGGGATGTATTGGTAGATCCTGCCCGTAAAATCCGAATCGGAAACAAACTGTATTTCGGAGAGGACGAATCGTTAGTAGCAGAAGTAATTGACAATACGACAAGCCGCGGACGTACTTTGCGCTTTTTGTATGATGGTTCACATGAAGAATTCAAATCCCTCTTGTATAGCATGGGAGAAGCACCAATTCCTGACGATATTCGTTCACGTCGTGCTACAGAGCCTGATGATATGGAGAATTTCCAAACTGTCTATGCAAAGAATGAGGGAGCTGTGACAGCACCAAACTCAGGTCTGCATTTCAGCAAACAACTGATGAAACGCATGGAACTGATGGGAGTAGAACAGGCTTTTATCACTCTGCATTGCGGACTTGGATGTTTCAGAAATATTGATGTAGAAGATCTTACTAAACATAAGACAGACAGCGAGCAAATGATAGTAAACGCTGAAGCCTGTGAGAAAGTCAACAGAGCAAAAGAAGCAGGTAAGAAAGTTTGTGCAGTAGGTACTTCAACACTTCGTGCTACAGAAACTGCTGTAGGCCCAAGCGGATTACTGAAAGATTTCAATGGATGGACAAATAAATTCATTTTCCCTCCATATGAATTCCAAGTTTGCAACTCGTTCCTCGTAAACTTCCAGATGCCACTCTCCACACGCCTGATGCTGGTAACTGCATTCGGAGGTTATGATTTAATCATGAAGGCTTATCAGGAAGCTCTGAACAACGATTACAAATTTGGAACATACGGCGACGTCATGCTCATTATTTAAAATGAATACAGCATACCTTTCTTTAGGAACAAACCTGGGAAACAAGACTGAAAACCTCAATGAGGCTATAAGGAAAATATCAAGGCGGATTGGGCACATAAAAGCACAATCCGCTTTCCTACCTACCGAACCATGGGGTTTTTCTTCTTCCAACTCTTTCCTAAATGCTGCAATATGTGTTGAGACTCTGATGTCACCCATAGAACTGTTGGAAACTACACAGACCATAGAACGTGAAATGGGACGGACAACAAAGAGTACTACCAACGAAGGGAAGGCTATATACACCGACAGAATTATAGATATAGACATACTTCTATATTATGAAGGCATCAATGCTACACCTGTTTTTGATGCAGACAAGAATTGGGGTGGCACTATAAACCTAAAATCAGAAAGATTAACTATCCCGCATCCACACATGCTTGAGCGAGATTTTGTTTTATTACCTTTAAAAGAAATACTATGAGACAGATTCTTATCTTAATCGTTTTTTCTTTATTCTACACATCTACAATGGCACAAAACAAACAGTTCACACTCGATGACCTTATTCCAGGAGGCACAACTTACAAAGACATGCAACCTGAGAATCGCAGTTTTGTGTTCGAAAAAGAAAAGGTTGTAGAAAAAGAAGTGGAAACTGCAGCAGAGACAGAACGAACAAGTATTGAAGGACATAATCTGTTTGTTGACGGAAAACAGATTACTACCGATGGTTCGGCAGCTATCGTATATGGACAGGCTGTTCACAGAGATGAATACGGATGTACAAAGGGGCTTTTCTGGAGTCCTAACACAGAACTTCTTGCTTTCTACCGCATGGATCAGAGTATGGTATCTCCCTATCCGCAGGTAAACATTACTCCAAAGGAGAAATCACAATGTTACGAGGCAAAAGACGAAAAGGAGTTAAATAGTCGCATTGCTACTTTGGAACCAGACTACTATCCTATGACAGGAGAGACATCTCACAAAGTGACTATAGGAGTTTACAATACAAAAACTTCAGAACTCATATACCTGCAGACTGGTGATCCAACCAATCGTTATTTCACTAATATTGCATGGAATCCTGCCTCAACAAAGATTTATGTGATAGAACTGAACAGAGATGTAAGAGATTATAAACTGAATGAGTATGATGCCAAGACAGGACAATTTATTCGAACTCTGCTGACAGAACACAATGACAAATATGTGGAACCGCTCAACCCAATACAGTTTCTTCCTTGGCAAAACGATTCATTTATTATTCAGTCGAGACGAGACGGATATAATCACATATATTTATATACACTATCACAAGAGGGACCTGCTCAACTGAAAACACAACTGACCAAAGGAAACTGGGAAGTTCTCTCTGTACAAGGTTTCTCAAAGGCGATGAAATCGGTAATTTATACTTCAAACGAATCTCATCCGCTTAACCAGTCGCTCTATAGTGTAACGACAGAAGGCAAACGCACACTTCTTGGAAACGCTGAAGGTTGGCATGAAAAGATAAAAATCTCCGACTCTGGAAAATTTATCATTGACAACTACAGCACTCCAACTATTCCACGAAGCATTGACCTGATAAATGTAAAGACAGGCAAAGCACGAAATCTTTTTACTGCTGAAGACAAATTCCAGGAGGGTGGTTATGCAATGCCACAAATCAAGACAGGCACAATAAAAGCTGCTGATGGAGTTACAGACCTTTACTACAGAATGATATTACCTCCTGATTTCGACGAAAAGAAGAAATATCCTGTAGTTACATATGTATATGGAGGTCCACACCTTCATCTGATAGATGCCCGCTATAAATACTCTGCTCGCGGTTGGGATCTGTATATGGCACAACTCGGATATATCATGTTCTCGCTTGACAATAGAGGTGCCGAAAATCGTGGAGCCAACTTCGAACAAGCTACATTCCACAAACTGGGTCTGGAAGAAGTGAAAGACCAGATGGAAGGAGTGAAATTCCTCAAGTCCCTGCCTTATGTTGATGCAGAACGAATGGGAATTCATGGTTGGTCTTATGGCGGATATATGACAACATCCCTCATGACCCGATTCACAGAAACAGGTGATGAACCAGGAACATTCAAAGGCAAATCGCCATACAAAGTTGGTGTAGCAGGCGGACCTGTCATCGATTGGCATTTCTACGAAGTAATGTATGGCGAAAGGTATATGGGAACAGACAAGGAGAACCCAGACGGATATGAAGCAACTACTCTGCTTACAAAAGCTAAGAACCTCGAAGGAAAGCTGCTTATTATCTACGGATATAACGACCCTATCTGTGTTCCGCAACACACATTGAGTTTCATTCGTGCCTGCATCAATGCAGATAAATATCCTGAATTGTTCACCTACCCTGGAGACGGACATAATATGTCAGGAAAAGATCGAATACATCTTCACAATATCATAACTAACTATTTCGAAAATCATCTTAAATAACTATATGGAAAAACTTACAGTAATAAAGGTAGGTGGTAAGATTGTTGAGGAAGAAGAAACTCTGCAACAATTGCTCAAAAACTTCTCAGCTATCGAAGGTCCTAAAGTACTTGTGCATGGAGGTGGCCGTTCGGCTACAAAGTTGGCAAGTCAACTGGGTATTGAATCAGTAATGATTGATGGTCGTCGTGTTACCGATGCCGCAATGCTTCGTGTTGTCACTATGGTTTATGGCGGTCTGGTAAACAAAAATATAGTAGCTCAACTGCAGGCATGTGGCATAAATGCTCTCGGACTCACAGGAGCAGATATGAATGTGATTCTTTCTCACAAGCGCAAACCCAAGAACATAAAACTTGCAGACGGAACCGAACAGATGGTGGATTTTGGGTTTGTAGGCGATGTAGATAAGGCTAATGGCGAGGGACTTGCTAAGATAATCGAACAAGGCATCACTCCTGTAATGGCTCCACTTACCCACGATGGAATGGGACATTTGCTTAACACCAATGCCGACACTATTGCCGGCACTACTGCAAAGGCACTTGCTCCTTATTTCGATGTAACTCTCATCTATAGCTTCGAACATGCAGGAGTTCTCCGCAATGCTGAAGATGAAAATAGCGTCATTCCGCATATCAACAAAGATTCTTTCGAACAATTCAAGGCAGACGGAACCATCAGCGGCGGAATGATACCAAAGATAGAAAATGCACTTGAGGCAATAGAAGCCGGAGTGAAGAAAGTCATCATCACTCATGCTAATGCTATTGACGGAAAACATGGTACCATAATTGAATAATCAGTAATGGTATAGCAATTGAATAAGTATGATTATTCTGAAATAACAAAACAAAAAGTGGACTTTACCCGCGACATACTCCCTCTGAAGAATATCCTCTTCCGTACAGCTCTTCGAATTACTATGAATCGTGAAGAGTCGGAGGATATTGTTCAGGACACACTCCTAAAACTTTGGGAGCGAAGAACAGAGATGTCGAAAATCAACAATCTGGAAGCTTTCGCGATTAGTGCTGTAAGAAATCTGGCACTCGACAGGTTAGCCTTGCACCAGAATAAGGTAATTTCCCTGAACGAAGACCTTCATGACACAGAAGACAACCACCCTTCTGCCTATGATAATATAATAAATAATGAGAGAACAAACCGTATTCACAACCTAATCAACCAACTACCCGAAAAACAACGAACAGCAATTCAATTACGTGATATTGAAGGAAAAAGCTACAAGGAGATAGCAGATATCATGGGCATTTCCGAGTCAGATGTAAAGATAAATATCTACCGAGGAAGAGATTTTTTGAAAAAAAATTGCAAAAACCTGTAACTTTTTCGTTTCTCAACCGTCAAGCATTATAGAGACGTAAATTTTTATATGATGAACTACGACTACATAGAACAACTGATAGATCGCTACTTCTCTTGTCAGACATCACTACAGGAGGAGCAGATTCTTCGTTCGTTCTTCAACGGAAACGATGTTCCTGGTCATCTGATGCAATATGTAGAACTGTTCCAGTATGAAGATGAAGCAAAGCAAGAGTCTCTGGGCAGCGACTTCGACGAACGAATTCTTTCTATTGTAAACGAGAAGAAGAATGTAGTTCTGCAACCCCGCCATCGCTTCACGCCTTTCTTCCGTGCGGCTGCAATAGTAGCTATAGTGCTTACCATCGGTAGTGCAGCTGACAAGGCTTTAAGCGACAAGTCGAGCCATTCTGTGGAGAACAGCATCGAAATCAATCCTTACATTCGTCAGGCAGACATTCAGAACACCATCAGAATTAAGGATGTGAGTCAGGCAGAAGCAAGACCACAAGTAGATAGCCTGATTGTTCAGCCCGCAGAAAATAATCTTCAATAAAGAATACTACTTTAAAATTAACGTAATAATTGCTTTAACTAAACCTAAAACTAACCTTTTAAGTTGGGTAGCTGTGAAGTTTTCCGACTCAAGAAAGACCTCTAAGGTCCAAATCTCTCAAACGAAAAGGATGTGCTGATTAGCACATCCTCTTTCATTTTTATAGAGTTTCTTTTTATAGGGTTTCTTTCCAAGCATCATCCACATCTTTTATGTCGATACCAAGCAGTCGCATCTGTCGGAAGAGTTCCGGAAGGTGCTCCTTGAGGAAAGCCTTCTTCCTCTCTTGCAGAATCTGTTGCTTAGCTCCGGGAGTGACATAATAGCCCATTCCCCGTTTGTTGTAGATAATGTTCTCACGAGCCAGTTCGTCGTAAGCCTTTACAGCAGTATTGGCATTGACTTCCAGCATCACAGCATACTCTCTGACAGAAGGGATGCGATCATCATCCTGATATTTTCCTGCCAGAATCTCATCGCATAGGCGGTCAGCCATTTGCAGATAAATTGGTTTTTCTCCGCTGAACATCATAGGTTTGCATTTTTACGGTCTGTCAGCTGCCAACGGCAGAATACTTTATACGATAGCCAAGTGAACAATATGATAGCACAGATAAAACATACACATAACACATAACCACGATAGCCTGCAAACAGATGTGGCTCTAAAGTGTTTATTATCTTTACAAAAAGACTCCCGAATATCACCAGAAACAGACTTGTTATTGCAAAATGGTGTTTACGCAAATATATTCCTCCAAACAGATATATAGAGTGGATAGCTATAAGTACTGCATATCCGTTTGCTATAAGTATTTTCCATTTTGCATCTGCATCTCTGGGCCATTGTATGAAGAAGTATTTCGTTGCGGCTATTACAGGTCTGTCTGCCGAAGAAAGCCAAATCATGTGGAGTACATCAGCTACGATAAAAGTAAGAATGCCGACAACTACTGAAAATCCAATCATATAAAGCCATCTTGCCAGGAACTTCTCCAGATTTGTTGCAGGAAGCATCAAAAAGGCTGTACGAATCTGTTTTTTCTGCTCTTTACCATAAAGCTGGCTTGCTATCACTAAGAAACAGAAGTACATTGCCAAAGCTCCGAAGTTTCCTACCGCTGCGCATTGTGCTTTGGTAATCATTTCTATATGTTCCGGACTAAATAGCCCCTTAGATAAACTATATGAATCTAATGGAATGCCTATAATGTGTGCCCACCAGAAGAAGAATAAATACACAAGGAGCATTGTTACTGATGTCCAGATGAATGCCTTCAGGTTTTCGTTGAAGTCGAGTTTGAGCAGATAGCCCAATCGTTTCATATCAAGATTTTTCATTTTACAAGTCCTTTCGTTACAGCATTAAACAATAGTTCCAGATTCACCTGAGTCTCCTTCTCACCCTCTGAGCGCTTTGCTATTACGGCATTGCCCTGCAGACTTGGTTCGGCATAGAGAACATTATCGCCCATCTCACTTGGCTGGCGGTATTCGAAGACATATCGGTCCATAATGTCCTGAATAGAAGCATTGAGTAGGAGTTCGCGTTGCGAGAGCATGATGATGTGGTCGAGCAGCGACTCTACATCATGTACCTGATGGGTGGAAATCACTATCATACGGTCCTCAGTCATGTTGTTGGCAACAGCTTTGCGGAACTGCGACTTCGAAGGGATGTCGAGTCCGTTAGTCGGTTCGTCCATAAGTAGCAGACGAGTGTTGGTAGCTAAGGCAAACGACATAAGTACCTTTTTCTTCTGCCCCATCGAGAGGGCTCCCAAGTGGATGTCGGGAGTAAGTTCGAAGTCCTTCAGACAGGATTCGAGAATCTCGCGACTGAATCGAGGGTAGAACGGAGCATGCAACTTGACATACTTCTCAAGCGAAATAGAAGGAAAGTCAAACTCCTCCGGCACAAGATATACTTCCTGCAGCACTTCCACATTTCTGCTGAATGTTTCTATTCCATCGGAGAGGACAGAACCTGCAGCAGGACGAAGCAACCCGCTTATTAAATATAATAATGTGGACTTTCCTGTGCCGTTTTTACCAAGGAGTCCGTAAATCCGGTTCTCTTCCATCTGAAGATTGAACCCGTCAAACACCCATTCCTTCTGACCTGGGTACTTGAATTTCAAATCTTTTACTTCTATCATAATTAATTCTTTTTAGTGTACTACTGTAATAGTACACCGCAAAGGTAAGACATTCTCTGCGAAACAACCAAATTTTTTTCAGAAAAAAATATCTTTTACCAGTAAAAAATTTTTCTAACCCCTAAAAATAGGCTTCCCCGCCCCCAAGAAGAAATTTTTCTTGCCCCTCGAAGAAATTTTCCCTACTTCCCGAAGGAATTTAATTTCTATGGTTATACATTCTATGTTCATAAGTTATGAACACAAGTTCACAAGTCATGAACATAAGTTCATAAGTTGTGAACATAAGTTCATAAGCCGTGAACATAAATTTGTAGGCGTAGAAAAAGAAAATATATAACGAAGGAAAAGAAATTGGGTAGGCAAGGAAAGAAAAAAGGGATGCACCAACTGATGCATCCCCTATCACTAAAAGTATAAAATGTTATTTCTTGAACTCTGCATAGATTTTGCCGGCGATTGCCTGAAACTCCTCAGGAGTAAACTGGAGTTTCTCCTTGCGGAAATCTACATCAGCTTCGCTCTGCATAGGAATGAGATGGATGTGTGCATGAGGAACTTCGAGTCCGAGCACTACCTCAGCTACCTTAACACATGGGAAAGCGGCTTTGATGGCGATTGCCACCTTCTTGGCAAACTGCTGGAAACGGGCAATTTCGTCGTCGCCCATATCGAAGATATAATCTACTTCGCGACGAGGAATGACGAGTGTGTGACCCTTAACCAATGGATTGATGTCGAGGAAAGCATAGAACTCCTCGTTCTCAGCACATTTGTAACTGGGAATTTCGCCAGCAGCTATTTTTGAAAAGATATCCATAATGCTACTTATCCTACAGAAATACTCATTACTTCGAGGTCAATATCGCCAGCTGGAACCTTAACAGTTACAATGTCGCCAACCTTATGACCGAGCAAACCCTTTGCAATAGGAGTAGTGACACTAATTTTGTTTTCACGGATATTAGCCTCACCATCACTTACAATTGTGTAAGTCATCTTAGTTCCGGTCTTAACCATTCGGAGTTCTACCTTAGAAAGGATTGAAACTTCGTCGGTCTTTACGCGACTTGCATCAAGAATCTTAGTATCTGCCAACTGAGCTTTCAGCAAAGCAATTTTAGACTCGAGTTTTCCCTGAGCCTCCTTTGCAGCATCATATTCTGCATTCTCAGAGAGGTCTCCTTTTTCGCGGGCTTCCTGAATCTGCTGGATAACAGCAGGACGCTCCACCTCTTCAAGTTGTTTGATTTGGGCACGCAATTTGTCGTAGCCCTCTTGTGACATATAAGCCATTATCGTATTTGTTTTTTAATTATTAATATCGTTTCTCATAGTGTAAAAAAGAATCCCGAAACGATAGCTCCGGAACTCATTCTACATATTTTCGCCGCGAAGGTACGATAAATAATTGAAAATTGAAAACGGAAAGATGAAAATTATTTATCTTTGCGGTTAAATAACATAACAAACATCATGACACACAAATTTGATTTCCTGATTATCGGTTCAGGAGTAGCAGGAATGAGCTATGCTCTGAAGGTTGCAGCAGCCAAGAAAGGCAAGGTGGCAATTATCTGTAAGACTACTATGGAGGAAGCAAATACTGCCAAAGCACAGGGTGGTATTTCTTCAGTAACTAACCTGTTGGTGGACAATTTTGAAAAGCACATTGAAGACACAATGATTGCCGGCGACTACATCTCCGACCCGGAGGCTGTGCGCCAGGTAGTCACGAGGGCACCAGAAGGTATTCGCGACCTGGTGAAGTGGGGAGTAAACTTCGACAAGAAAGAGGATGGTACATTCGACTTGCATCGCGAGGGTGGACATTCGGAATTCCGTATTCTTCATCATGCTGACGACACAGGTGCGGAGATTCAGCGCGGACTGATGGAAGCTGTGCGAGCTAACAAGGACATCGAAGTGTTTGAGGGCTATTTTGCCGTTGAAATCATAACTCAGCACCACTTGGGAATCCGTGTTACCCGACGCACACCCGACATAGAATGTTTTGGAGCCTATGTGCTGAATCCTAAGACAGGAAAAATCGATACCTTCCTCTCGAAGGTAACACTTATGGCAACTGGTGGCACAGGAGCCATCTATGCTACTACTTCCAATCCTTCCATTGCCACAGGCGACGGCATAGCTATGGTTTATCGTGCCAAGGGAAAGGTGAAGGACATGGAGTTTGTGCAGTTCCACCCAACTGTTCTTTACAATCCGAAGGAAACTCACCCGGCATACCTTATCACAGAGGCTATGCGCGGTTATGGTGGCATTTTGCGACTGCCAAACGGCGAGGAATTCATGCAGAAATATGACGAACGACTCAGTCTGGCTCCGCGCGACATAGTAGCCAGAGCAATAGATAATGAGATGAAGATTCATGCTCTCGATCATGTCTGTCTTGATGTTACACACAAAGACCCGGAGGAAACAAAACACCACTTCCCGAATATCTATGCCAAGTGTCTCAGCATCGGCATAGACATCACAAAACAGTACATTCCGGTAGCTCCTTCAGCACACTATATGTGTGGTGGAATCGTGGTTGACCTTGATGGTCAGAGCACAATAAAGCGCCTCTATGCTGTAGGCGAATGTTCTTGTACAGGTCTGCATGGAGGCAACCGACTGGCAAGCAACTCACTCATCGAAGCTGTAGTATATGCTGATGCAGCAGCTAAGCATTCTCTCGAAGTGATTGACCAATACGATTTCAACGATAAAGTTCCTGATTGGAATGATGAGGGTACAATGACCAATGAGGAGAAGGTGCTCATAGCTCAAGATGCTAAGGAAGTGGGACAGATTATGTCAACTTATGTGGGCATTGTGCGTTCAAACCTCCGACTTCATCGTGCTTGGGAACGCCTCGACTTGCTCTATGAAGAGACAGAACACCTCTTCAAGCGCGTAAAACCTACAAAGGACATTTGCGAACTTCGCAACATGATTAATGTGGGTTACCTCATCACTCGTCAGGCTTTGGAGCGCAAGGAATCACGAGGTCTCCACTATACAGTCGATTATGCAAAACATGCCTTAGACAACCAGAAAAATCAACAATAAGTATTATGAAAAAGATAGTTTTTTTCCTCTTCACATTACTATGCATTAGTGTTTCGGCAGAAAAACTGCCACTCGACCCGGCAGTTCGCAAAGGCACTCTGCCCAATGGTCTGACCTACTATTTGCGATACAACAACTGGCCAGAAAAACGGGCAGATTTTTATATCGCTCAGAAAGTAGGTTCTATCCAAGAGGATGACAACCAGCGCGGTCTTGCCCATTTCCTGGAACACATGTGTTTCAACGGAACCACCCACTTCCCAGGCGACAGAATAAAGAAATATCTGGAAAGCATCGGTGTGAAGTTTGGAGAGAACTTGAATGCCTATACCAGTTTCGACGAGACTGTATATAATATAAATAATGTGAATGTGGAGACAGCTGGTGCTCTCGACACATGTCTGCTCATACTTCACGACTGGAGTCACGACCTGCTGTTGGAAGACAAAGAGATAGACAAGGAGAGGGGAGTAATCAACGAAGAATGGCGAGCTCGCAGTTCGGCTATGATGCGAATGTATGAGAAAGCCCTGCCGGAACTCTATCCGGGCAGTAAGTATGGTGAGCGCCTGCCTATCGGCAAGATGGATATAGTGATGAACTTCCCATACGAAGATCTTCGCAGCTACTACCGCAAATGGTATCGTCCCGACCTGCAGGCTATAGTCATAGTAGGCGACATAAATGTCGATGAAATGGAGAAAAAGATACAGGCTGTATTCTCCGACATAGCTCCTGCAGCATCCGATGCAGCTAAGTTTGAGTATTATCCCGTACCAGACAACAAAGAACCTATCTTATCGATTAACAAGGACAAGGAACAACGTCATAATTTCTTCTATCTATTCTGGAAAACACCTCAGTTCCCGAAAGATGACCACACTACTTACATGACGTTTCAGTTCCTGACCAACGCCATTTACAGCATGTTTGCAGAACGTGTTGATGATATTCTGCAGAAAGCAAATACACCATTTCTCGATGCAGGATTCTTTCACAATAACTATTTAATTTCAAAGACTAAGGCAGCCTTCACAGGTCATGTGGTTTGTAAGGAAAACCAATACAAAGAAGGTGTACAGGCACTCTACAGAGAAATTCTGCGAGCAAAAAGATATGGTTTTACAGCAGCAGAATTTGACCGTTTCAAGGCTGAATATCTCTCGCAACTGGAGAAAGCTTACTTGCATCGCGACAAAGTGAACAGTACAAACTACGTGAATGAATACATACGCAATTTCATCGACCAGGAACCCTGTCCGGGCATAGAAGTAGAGTATGACATGATGACCCATACAGTGCCAACATACACAGTTGAACTGGTGAATCAGCTTTTCACCCTGATGCCCGATTCCAATCTCGCAGTTGCTATGTTTGCTGCTGACAAGGCGGACAACATTCTGCCAACGAAGGAAGAAGTTCTCAGTTATCTTGCAGAAGTGGAGAAAGAAGATATTCAGCCGCTTAAGGAAGAAGTCAACAATCGTCCGCTCATCGAACAGATGCCTGCTTCCGGCACAGTAAAGAAAATTAAGAACGACAAATTCGGAGCAAAACTCATCCTTCTGAGCAACGGCATCAAAGTGCATGTAAAGCAAACCGACTTCTCACCAAATCAGATTAGCTTAAGCGCCCATAGCTTCGGAGGCAACTCCCTCTATAGCGACGATGAATACCTGCAGACCAGCAATATAGGCGGAGTGAAAGTCGGAGGATTGGGCAATTTCAGCGACACCGACCTCAGCAAAGCTCTTGCAGGCAAACAAGCCAGCGCCAATGCCTTTGTAGGTGCTAATGCGGAGGGCATCAATGGTTCGTGTGTGAAAAAAGACTTCGAAACACTCCTCCAACTTGTTTATCTCACATTCACAGCTCCACGCAAGGATGAAGAGGCTTTCACTTCACTCATTAACCGAACCAAAGAAAGTCTGCGCAACCAGGAACTGCAACCTACCATTGCTCTTGTAGATACAATAGCAAAGGTAATCTACAACAACCATCCACGCGCTGTACGAACTCGTCCTGCCGACTTGGATCGCGTCAACTATGACCGCCTTCTGGAGTTGTACCGTGAACGATTTGCGGATGGTGACGATTTCGAATTCTTCATCGTAGGCGATTGCAATGCCGATTCCATCGCTCCTCTGCTTGCAAAATATATTGGAGCTCTGCCTACACTTCCTGGCAAAGAAAAATACAATATAATCAGTCTTCGCGACCCTGAAGGCGAAATCTATAATGTCTTTGAGAAGAAACAGGAAACTCCTCGTGCTCTCGTTAATTTCTCATACCACACAAAGATGAAGCCAACCCTGCACAACTCTCTTGTAGTCAGCATGCTCGACCAACTCATGGATATGCTTTACACAGAGACTGTACGCGAGGATGAAGGCGGAGCTTACGGAGTACCTGTACGAGGTAATGTGGTTCGTTATCCAACCGAAGAGGCTTCAATGACTATATCGCTTACTACTGCTCCGGAGAAGCGCCAGAAGATGACCGAGATAATCTACAAAGGCATCGAGGAAATGGTGGAAAAAGGTCCGAAGGAAGAAGATCTGAAGAAAGTAGAGGAATATATGTTGCGCTCCCATGCCGAACGACTCAAGAACAATGGTTACTGGATGAATCAGATGATGGAGTATGCCATTTGGGGGAACGACTGGGTAACACCATACGAGAAGACTCTTAACTCCATTACTACTGCAGACATACAGAAGGCAGCAAAAGCTATCTTCCGCTCCGGCAACCATTGTGAAGTAGGAATGACAAGTCCGAAAGAGACGAAGAACGAATAACGAAAGACGAAAGACGAAAAACGAAATGAAGAAATCTGCATTTTACATCATGCTTCTTGCCTTGTGCTTAACTGGCAATGTGCAGGCACAATCATGGCAACAGTCGGTAGTGGCTGCACTCGATAAGCTGTCGCAGGAGTTGGACACAGCTCACTACGACACAGGAATCCAAATATACGACCTGACTGCCAACAGTTTGCTTTGGCGCTATAACGACCACAAAGTGATGCGTCCGGCATCCTGCCAGAAACTGCTTACCACCATTACTGCTCTCGACGTGTTGGGTGAAGAGTACGACATACAAACCACAGCAAGTTGTACTGGTAACATTGTCAGTTTATCATACACAACCGATACCATTCGGACCATCAAATACCTGCAAGGCGACATATATATTCGTGGTGGTTTTGACCCAACCTACACCTTCGACGACCTTATGTTGCTTGTTGGAGCAATCAGAGACATGGGTATCGATTCCATCGCAGGTTTCATCTATGCCGACACCAGTTTCAAGGACCTGCCTCTGTTGGGAAATGGCTGGTGCTGGGACGACAAACCAAGCGTTTACCACCCATACATCTCGCCGCTGCTTTTCGACAGAGGAAGACTCACACCCGAAAGCAATAAATACCCTACAGACCTGAACTTCAATCCTGCCCTCCACTTCGTACAGACACTCGCAACACAATTGGCGAAGGAAGGCATCAACTGTCACGGTTATGCCATCAATGCCGACACGCCATTGAATAGTGTTACTGTTTACGTGAAGAAGACAAACATACTCGAACTGTTGCCTCGCATAATGAAAAACTCCGACAACCTGTATGCCGAAGCCCTGTTTGCCCAGCTGTCACACTCTGAGGCAGGCAATGGTGCCACATACAAAGACGGAGCAAAGGTGGTAAATAGTGTGCTCAAGAAAGCAGGAGTGAACACTTGGAAGGTGAAGGTTCATGACGGTTGCGGACTCTCGCCCTACGATTTCCTAACCCCGGCAACACTCGTAAACATGCTTCGCTATGCCTACAATAACAAACGCATCTACGACAACCTGATGCCTGCCCTGCCTATTGCGGGACAAGACGGAACTTTGGAAAAACGTATGATTCGCAAACCTGCCCTGGGTCATGTGTTTGCTAAAACCGGCACAGTAACAGGTGTGTCTTCCCTTGCTGGTTTTGCAACAGCCTCCAACGGACATTTGCTGGCTTTTGCAATCATCAACAACGGAGTACTCAAAACTAACATCGGACATAAAATACAGGACCGTATTTGTACAGAACTGACGAAATAAAAATCCGTAACTAAAGCACTAAAATTCCGTAACTAACCCACCATAAACATTCTTTTTTGCCATATCATTACACGATATGGCATTTTATGTGCATTTTTTGTTCGTTATAGTACGTTATATCATTAAAATATCGTAACTTCGCGCATTATTTGGAAACAAAATCAGTTATAGAGTTTAATGGAAAGAGAGGAACAGGATTTTAGAATTGATATTGACAAGATCTTGAGAGATAAACTTGGGAATAAATCGAAGTTTGTTCCGGGATTCTTAGTCAATTGGCTTAAGAATATTCTGCATCAGGACTTCATAAACTTCTATCTGACGGGGGAAGGCAAAGGACTTGAGGGTAAAGAATGGCTCGACGGATGTCTGAATTATCTTGGCAACCGCATAAAAGTTCAAACCGACATAGACGGGGTGATAACCGAGGGGCTTGATGCTCTGCCAGGCAACGAAGGCGGCAGATACTTTACCATCGTTTCCAATCACCCTCTTGGCGGTCAGGACGGACTTGCCTTAGGCAGCATAGTATGTGGCAAATGGAATAGCAAGATGGTGTATCTTGTCAACGATCTCCTGATGAACCTGAAAGGTCTGGCTCCGCTATGCGTCCCTATCAACAAGACAGGGGCGCAGAGCAGACAGTTTCCGCAGATGATTGAAAAGGCATTTGCCAGTGAGAAAAACGTTGTGATGTTTCCAGCGGGACTGTGTTCGAGAAAGGGCGACGACGGACAAATTCACGACTTGCCTTGGAAGAAGACCTTTATAACGAAGAGCATAGAATACAAACGTGACGTGATTCCAGTACATTTCTCTGGACACAACTCGGAAAAATTCTATAACATAGCACGATGGTGCAAAAAACTACACCTCAAGATAAATATAGCAATGATGTATCTGCCCGATGAGATGTACAAAAACAGAGGTAAGGAATTTACCGTGACATTTGGCAAACCCATCCCCTGGCAAACATTTACCGACCCATCCAAGACCCCATCCCAGTGGGCTGCTTGGGTTGAAGACAAAGTATATGAATTAAATAAGGCATAATGGAGCAAGAAATTATCGCACCAATTCCTGTGGAGGTTCTACGTCAGGAACTGACCCCAGACAAGCAGCTGCGCATGACAAGTCGTAGCAACAACGAAATATACATCGTGACTTGGCACGACTCGCCAAACGTGTTGCGTGAGATAGGTCGTCTGCGCGAAATCGCTTTCCGCGCTGCTGGTGGTGGCACAGGCTTAGAATGTGATATTGACGAATTCGATACGATGGACAATCCATACAAGCAGCTCATCGTATGGGACCCTGAGGCACAGAAAATCATTGGCGGCTATCGCTACATCTTAGGTCCGGACATTAAGTTCGACAAAGAGGGACAACCCATTCTGGCTACCAGCCACATGTTCCATTTCTCCGATGAATTCATCAAAGACTATCTGCCTTACACCATCGAACTGGGTCGCTCGTTCGTCACTTTGGAATACCAGTCAACCCGTGTCGGTTCGAAAGCTATCTTCGCTCTCGACAACCTGTGGGACGGACTCGGAGCTCTTGCAGTTATCATGCCTGGCTGCAAATACTACTTCGGCAAGGTGACCATGTATCCTTCTTACAACCGCATGGGACGCGATATGATTCTGTATTTCCTGCAGAAACATTTCGGCGACAAGCAAAACCTCGTTATCCCGACAAAACCGCTTACTTTGGAGCACGACAAAGAGATATTCGACAAAATTTTCTGTTACAACGATTTCAAGGAAGACTACAAGGTGCTGAACCGTGAAATCAGAGCTCTCGGATTCAGCATTCCGCCACTTGTCAACGCATATATGTGTCTGTCGCCTACAATGAAGATGTTCGGCACAGCCATCAACTACGGTTTTGGAGATGTAGAGGAAACAGGCATTCTGATAGCAGTAAGCGAACTATACGACGAGAAACGCATCCGCTACATTGACAACTTTGCAAAAGAACATCCTGAGTACGTGAAAATCACTTCAGGGGCAAACAAGATAATTTCATAAACGATTATAAAAAGGTAAAAACAGAAACAAACAATTATGGCTTTTACAAGAATTACCGCTGCGGAGGCAGCAGCATTGGTTAAGAACGGAGACAACATCGGACTCTCAGGATTCACTCCAGCAGGTACTCCAAAGGCAGTGACAGCAGAAATTGCTAAGGTTGCACACGCAGAACACGAGGCAGGCAGACCATACCAGATCGGTATCTTCACAGGTGCATCAACTGGTCAGTCTTGCGACGGAGTACTCTCCGACGAACACGCTATCCGTTACCGTGCTCCTTACACTACTAATCCTACATTCCGCAAACACGTAAACAATGGTGAACTCGCATATCAGGACATCCACCTCGGTATGATGGCACAGGACCTTCGCTACGGATTCCTTGGCGATGTGGATTGGGCTATCATCGAAGTCTGCGCCATTGAAGACGACGGCAAGGTATATCTGACTGCAGCAGGTGGTATCTCTCCTACTATAGCCCGTTTGGCAAAGAAGGGTGTAATCATCGAACTCAACGCATTCCACTCACCTAAGTCAATAGGTATTCACGATGTGTACGAGCCCCTCGACCCGCCACAGCGCAAGCCTATCATGATTGAGAAGGTAACCGACCGCATCGGTACTACTTACCTGCAGATCGACCCTAAGAAAATCGTAGGCGTTGTAGAGTGTGACATACCCGACGAGGCTCGTTCGTTCAAGGATGCCGACCCAATCACAGACAAGATCGGTGAAAACGTGGCACACTTCCTCATGGGCGAAAAGAAGCGCGGCATCATCCCTCCTGGCTTCCTCCCATTCCAGAGCGGTGTGGGTACTACAGCCAACGCCATCCTCTTCGCACTCGGCAGCAACCCAGAGATGCCGGCAATGGAAATCTACACCGAGGTGCTCCAGAACGCCATCGTTGACCTCATGTTCGAAGGCAAGGTACGCTGTGCATCAACATGTTCGCTTACCGTTACCAACGACAAACTGCAGAGCATCTACGACAACATCGACTTCTTCAAGGATAAGCTCGTGCTTCGTCAGTCTGAAATATCAAACAACGCAGAGGTAATTCGCCGACTCGGACTTATCGCCATCAACACAGCCATCGAGGTTGACATCTACGGACATGCTAACTCAACACAGATTTGCGGCACGAAGATGATGAACGGTATCGGCGGCAGTGGCGACTTCGAGCGCAACGCATTCCTCTCCATCTTCACCTGTCCGTCAGTGGCAAAGGGCGGTATGATTTCATCAATCGTACCATTCTGCTCACACATCGACCACACAGAGCACGATGTGAACATCATCGTAACAGAACAGGGAGTTGCCGACCTCCGCGGTAAGGGACCAATGCAGCGTGCTGAAGCAATCATCGAGAACTGTGCTCACCCAGACTACAAGCAGTTGCTTTGGGACTACATCAAGATTTCACAGAAGGGCCACTCATGCCACAATCTGGCAGCTACCCACTGCTTCCACGACACATTCCTCAAGGAAGGTGACATGCACAAAGTGGACCTCAGCAAATTCGCATAATGAAACTCATTTCATGGAATGTAAACGGACTCCGCGCCGTGTGCGGTAAAGGCTTCAGCGATACCTTTGCCGCACTCGACGCGGATTTCTTCTGTCTGCAGGAAACAAAAATCCAGCAGGGACAGCTCGACCTGCAGTTCCCCGGCTACGAATCATACTGGAACTACGCCGAAAAGAAAGGTTATAGCGGTACAGCCATCTACACCAAGCACCACCCGCTCAACGTCAGCTACGGACTGCCACAGGACATCATAGACCAGATGCCCAACGACGGCTGGGCCGACATGAACACCGAAGGCAGAATAATCACACTGGAATATGCCGATTTCTTCGTTATTACGGTCTATACTCCAAACTCACAGGACGGACTCCGCCGACTCTCCAACCGCATGACGTGGGACGATGCCTTCCGTCTCTACCTCACTCAGCTCGACAAGCAGAAACCCGTCTTCGTCTGTGGAGATATGAACGTGGCTCATCAGGAAATAGACCTGAAGAACCCCAAGACCAACCACATGAATGCCGGGTTCACCGATGAGGAGCGAGAGAAATTCACACAACTCCTTTCTGCCGGTTTCATCGACACATTCCGTCATTTCTACCCACTCCAGACCGACATCTACTCCTGGTGGTCCTACCGCTTCCATGCCCGCGAAAAGAACACCGGCTGGCGTATCGATTACTGGCTCTGCTCCGAGCGCATCAAAGACAACCTCGTAGCAGCCCGCATCCATACCGACATCTTCGGCAGCGACCACTGCCCTGTAGAACTGGAAGTAAACCTATAACTCAAAGAAACAATAAAAAAGAGCTACGCATCACTGCACAGCTCCTTCTTATTTTCATTTTAATTTTTAATTTTTAATTTTTCATTGTCCATTATAATTGTCAATTGTCAATTATCAATTGTCAATTAGAACGGTTCGTGTCCCATACAACTCGTAGTTGTGATGGCTGTGAGGAATGCTGTGAGCGCGGCTACTACTACCTTCACCACTGTCTCAAGAATGTCTTTTTTATTCATACTTATCAAGAATTTGAGATTAAACGATTTTTTACTTTATAAATGAATGATTAGAGGTAGGAGAACACTTGCTTGCGGTTACGACCATTGCGTTTCCATGAAACGTGAATCCATCGAGGAAGACCATCGCTTCGCACACCTTCATATATGAGTTGGTCGAACTGTCCACGAGCAATGATGATACGTGCCACTTCAAGGTTTCCTTTCGGTCCCTCATTGGTGTATATATCAGCTGCCTACCCTTTCAGGTGCTGGCTATTGCGAGTCCCACCTACCAAGGTATTCACTTCCTCGCAACGGAATCCACTGCTCACCAATATAGGCTTGCAATATTTCTCCCGTGCAGGATCAAGAACATTTTTCACCAGTGCTTCCAGATTCTTCTTCTGTTCACTATCACACCGGTTCAGTATGCCATGTTTTGCAGCCGTCTGACTGCGCGTAAGTTCACTAATTGAAAAATACTTCATAAAAACAATCTTTTTCAGTGTTAAACATGCGTATAGAATTAAACTATAAGTGCTATACTGTTAACTGTGGAGTAAGGTCAACACATGCATCCTGTAGGGTCGCAGTAAATTTTGCACCGTCATTGGCAGGAAGTCTCCTTGTCAACGAGTGTGCAAAATACTTTGCTTGATATGAGGTTATACATTGTGCCATGTAAGTATTTAATGCTTATGTTCAAATAATTCTATGTAGTTATCTGAATACTGCCGTTCATTGTGTTCATCTATGCCTTTGACTTTTCTGAACAAAATCTAATAATGAAAACGGTTCTAAAGAAACATTGACATATACATTGGCAGTAATATCAAGTCTTGCTCTTTACGAATATCCTTCGAGTGTAAAAGGTATCGTTGCTGAATGCGGGCTGAGAACTTTTTCTGGAATTCATCGATAGAAACATGAAGATTGGATGTCGACGACTTGACTTCTATTGGGCAAATTTTAGCTTTACGAGACAGAAGGAAGTCTATCTCGTAATTATGTTTGCCCGATGGCGTTGGCCACGTATGGTAATATAGCTTATTTCCTGCAGCTGTCAGAATCTGTGACACCACATTCTCATAGACATAGCCCACATCAACCTTCAGTTTGTCACTCAGCAAATTCTGGTAAATGACATTCTCTGTAAATTTATCGTCCCAAAAAGCGAGAGTGACAAACAGCCCTGTATCTCCGCAAAACAATTTGAACTGGTCGCGGTTTATGTGTGATGCCAGTCCTGCACTTGGGTCGTTAGCATGATAAGCTATATTGACGGTCATGGAATCTTTGAGGATATTTATCTGACCTCTCAAACGATCCAGTTTTCCTCCCTCAATCACGCTACTCACCTGATAGCGAGATGCGTTACTGCTTAGTTGAGCAGGAATGGCGTGAAACAGGTCGGAGGTTTGTCCTGACGGATCCAAGTCGTAGAAATCTTCATCGTATAGGTCAAGAATGCTACGCTTGCGTTGGTCAACAATGCTCATGTCGTTCGTGTCAAGGTAGTCATTGACTGCCTGGGGCATGCCTCCAACCAAAACATACAGACGGAAATCGCGCATCATACGACGATTCGTATCATCACTCAGCGGACTCAAATTGTTGAACATTGTATGCAAAAGGGGAATAGTCTGGTCATCTCCCAACGCCCAACGAAACTCCTCATAGTCCATAGGGTACATATCAAGGCGTGTCTCCTCACTGGGAATAAGAATGTTATTCTGTTGGCTATTCTTGCCTGCTGATTTCCATTTACGTTTGATGCTCAACAGAGAGCCAGTCTCGATGTAATCGTAGCGTCCATCGGCCACAAGTGTTTTAATGGCTTGCCGGGCTAATGGCTGCTTTTGTATTTCATCAAAGATGATGACAGACTTGTGTGGTTTCAAGCTTTTTCGATAGTTAAGTTGCAATTGGGTGAAGATGTAGTCCAAATTGGAGACATCTTCAAACAAACGGTGTATTGCTGGCGTTGCCTTTGAGAAGTCAACCAATATGTAACTCTCGTATTCATGACGGGCAAACTCCTCGGCAACAGTGGATTTGCCGACACGTCTTGCGCCTCTGATAAGAAGTGCGGTTGTCCCGTGCTGATATTTTTTCCAACTCAACATTTGCTCATAGATCTTGCGCCTAAATATTCTTTCTGCCATCTTTTTCTATTTTGTTCGGTGCAAAGATAGCTATAAAATCCTAATTAACAAAGGAAAAGAATAAAAAACGCCGAAATTCTCAAAGATTTTTGATAGAAAGTGCCAAAATTCTCAAAGATGCGCACCTTATATATGCCAAAAATCTCAATACGTACTAATCAAACGATCCATTCGTCAGGTTTACTGCATCCACTCTTTCTCCATAAATGTGACCTCAACTGAAAAAGGTATGTAACACAGTAACAAAACATTCTTTGAAATGTTACTTGTTTGTTACCTATAAATATATAAAAACAATCTATATCGTTATTATACAATAATATATGAATATTAAATAGGATAAAAGCCTAATTGCATAAATGCCTCATAGAATTTATTAACTGCATCAACAACGATACTTTTTGTTTGCTCGCTCATGTTCAAAGTAGTCATCGGCTCAAAATGAAAAATAGATTTTCTGATTTTCGCCTGCAAAGGTAATTGCTATACTGTTCGGTTCTTATCCACATTTTTGATTTAAAGACAAGGAGGACAGGATTTCTTTTGTTAAAGTTTTCTAAAATGGGCTCCAGAGGGTGAGCACCCCCTGAGATCTCCCCGAGATGTCAGGGATGAAGAATGAAAAATGGTTAGGGGGTAGAGTTTAGAGGGTAGAGGGTAGGGGGTAGAGAAATTGAAAATTGAAAATTAGTTTACAGTTTAATCAATAAGCGACGGTGCAGTGGAAGCCGAGGGCTTCGACGCGGTCACGTATGCTGTCGAGCTGTGTAGGAGTAGCTTTGCGGAGTCCCTTGACAGGTACTTCGCGGTCTATGGTGTATATCTCCACTTCGCGAGGCTGGATGAGTTGCAAAGCACTGAGCCAAGGGCTGACGAATTCGTCGGAGATGTTGCTCACATCCTTGCCCTCATGTTCGCCCTGCATGAACATAGTCTGAACAATGCAGTCGCTTCCGAAAGCAATAAGGCGCTCGATGACGGCCTGAACGTCGTAGCCCTTGTGGGGACGGTCAACCGCATCGATGTAGTCAGGATTGATGGTGTCGAGCTTACATATATTATTATCTACGCGACGGAGGGCATCGAACACCTGAGGACGCATAATCTGTGTGGCATTGGTCAGGACACTGATCTTGGCACTGGGGAAGTATTGATTACGCAGACGGATGGTATCGTCGATGATGTCGGGAAACTGCGGGTGCAGAGTGGGCTCTCCGTTGCCGGCAAAGGTGAGCACATCAGGGGTAGTACCCTCCTGCTGCATCTTCAGCAGCTGCTGTTCCAATGCCTGAGCTACCGCCTCGCGAGTAGGAATTTTCTGCTGCGGACGATGGTCGCCATTCAGTCCACATTCACAATAGATGCAATCGAACGAACAGAGTTTCCCATCGGAAGGGAGAAGGTTGATGCCAAGCGATATGCCGAGACGGCGACTATGAACTGGACCGAAGATAGGAGAAGGAAATGTTATGGACATGGGGAGTGGGAAGTTAGGAGTTAGGAGTGAGGAGTTAAGACGATACTGGTTTTTCGTTTTCGTTATCGTTTTCGCGCTCGAAGCATTCGATTGTTGTTGAATTGGTCTTGTCTGACGGTAATGTGCTGGAAGCCCATAGACTGCAGCATGGTTGTCAGCTCTTGAGCATAGAGGCGGTTTATCTCAAAGAAGAGGGTTCCGTCAGGGGTGAGCATCGTAAGAGTCTTTTCAGCTATGGCACGATAGAAGAGCAGAGGGTCGTCATCGGGCACGAATAGTGCGATGTGAGGTTCGTGATCCAATACGTTTTTCTCCATCTCATCGGCTTCTTTATTGCATATATAAGGAGGATTTGATATTATAACATCAAACCGGTTATTTGCTAAATAGGGATTTGGATTGAGGATGTCTGCTTGGATAAAGTCTATATCTGCATCGTGCATTTTAGCATTCTCGCGGGCTACGGCAAGAGCTTCATCGCTGATGTCGAGAGCCGTCAGTCGGGTCTGAGGCAGCGCTTTGGCAAGGGCTATGGCAATGCAGCCGGAACCGGTGCCTATGTCGAGAATGGAACGGGGAGCTGGAGATTCGTCTGCTACCCAACGGACTAATTCTTCTGTTTCAGGACGGGGAATGAGAACGGAGAGGGTGACTTTGAGTTTCAGACCGCAGAAGTATGCATAGCCCAGCACCTGCTGTATGGGTGTGCCCGAGGCTATGGTCTGTGCCATTGAGAGCAGGGAATCTGCATCGGTTCCATCGCAGTCGGATGTGAGAATCTGCGCCTTCGAGAGCAGAGTCGTTTCCTCTATCAGCATAAATGCCAATGCTGATGCTTCGCCCTCTGAGATGCCGCCTTGGAGGAGTATTTGTTTTACGTTGTGGTATAAATCAAAGCCAGACATGAACCACTTGTGGATTTATCTCAGCCCTGTAGCGATACAGACCTCGAGGTGCACTGTGAATATTGTTCTTCTCAGTATTAATGATGAAACCGTAGTTGTTGAGGTCGTACACTATATTACAATGCGAACAAGAACACGTTCCGTCTGTATTGACAGTAAGACGATATTCCACACTGCGGCAATTCGGACATGCAAGGTCGTAAGCAAGTGGTTCGCCACCGTAATTCGTGCCTGTAATTATACCACCACAACCGAAACGGAAGGACTTAAAATCAATCGCAGCAGGTACATAATCCTGTGTACTCACTCCGTTGGAGATGCGGATTTTAGTATTATAGTCGCCCGCAGTAGTTACAGAGCGGATAGTCACGAACGAACCTTGATTCAGAGCCGCGGTAAGCTCTGCATAACTAAGAGGCGCCAAACTGATGAAGGGTGGCGGACATCCTGGAAAAGGTTCGTAGGTGGCATTTATTTCGTTCTTTTTGCACGATGAAATGGCAAATAATACTACGAGACTAAAAAGAAAGTTCCGGCTTATATATGATTTCATTGATTTTCTTTTTTTCTTCGTCAGTGAACTGCAGGTTGTCGAGTGCCTGCAGGTTGTTATCCATTTGAGCAACACTGCTAGTGCCAATGATGCATGAAGTAACTCGTTCATCGGACAGAACCCATGCCAATGCCATCTGTGCCATCGACTGCCCACGCTCTTTGGCAATCTGCCCCAATGCCTTCGCAGCTTCGATTCGTTCAGGAGTAACATCTGTGGTATGCAGGAATGCTGATGCTTTGGCTATACGCGAGTCGGCAGGAATGCCATTGTCGTATTTCCCTGTCAGCAAACCCTGTGCAAGCGGCGAGAAGCAGATAATGCCCGAACCATTGTTGGCAGCAATCTGGAAATTGCTCTTTGTCGGGTCTTCATTCGTAGGCAAACCACCCAACTGCGCTTTGCGGTCGAACATAGAACAGCGATACTGCGAGAGCAGACAAGGAACATGTGCCTCACGCAGGATGTCGTATGCCAACTGCTGTTTGTCAGCAGGGTATTTTGATATGCCCACATAGAGAGCCTTTCCCTGACGGACAATATCTATGAGAGCCTGCATCGTTTCCTCAACAGGAGTCACACCATCGTATCGGTGACTATAGAAAATGTCGAAATACTCAAGACGGCAACGCTTCAGACTCTGGTCGATGCTTGCCATCAGGTTTTTGCGCGAAGAACCTGTGCCATACACCCCGGGCCACATATCATGTCCAGCCTTGTTGGCGATGAACATCTCATCGCGATGGGCAGCCAAATTATTATGCAGGATACGACCAAAGTTTGTCTCTGCCGAACCTGGTTCCGGACCATAGTTATTGGCAAGGTCGAAGTGGCATATACCCTTATCGAAAGCATGCAGAATCATCTGCGAAGCTGTGTCGAAATTGTCCACAGACCCGAAGTTGTGCCACAGTCCGAGGGAAAGAAGCGGGAGTTGAACTCCACTATGTCCGCAATATTTATATAGCATGGTAAAAGTTAGGAGTTAGGAGTTAGGAGTTAGGAGTTGCGCTGCCAATTATGAATTATGCATTATGCATTAATCAAGGAGTTTTTGGATTGCCTGTTGCATATTGTGGAAATCGAACTGCGACAAAGTGCTCTCCATGAGTGCCTGTATCTTATCGTTGCAAAGATTACCAAGCGAACCTTCATGGGTGTGGTGAAGATCCTTGTTCGGTTTGAAATTTCCAGCCTCTATATCGAGTCCCACCTTCTTATATGCATCGCGGAACGGCATACCAGAAGCGGCGAGCTGATTCACGGTTTCAACGGAGAAGATAGGGTCGTAGATAGGATTGTCAAGTATGTGGTCGTTCACTTCCATCTTCTTGATGATGTATGTAGCCATATTCAGACAGTCTTTCAGTTCGTCGAAAGCAGGAAGGAATGTTTCCTTGATAATCTGCAAGTCGCGGAAGTATCCCGACGGCAGGTTATTCATTATCATAGTGACTGTTGTAGGCAGGGACTGCAGTTTGTTACATTTCGCACGGGTCAGTTCGAAGACATCCGGATTCTTCTTATGCGGCATGATTGAAGAACCTGTAGTGCAGTCGGCGGGCAACTTCACAAAGGCAAAGTTCTGCGAATTGAACATACAGGCATCGAACGCCAGTTTTGCAAGAGTACCTGCAATAGATGCCATAGAAAATGCTACGTTGCGTTCGGTCTTTCCGCGACCCATCTGAGCATAAACCACATTATAATCCATAGAGTCGAAGCCCAACAAGTCGGTTGTCATCTGACGGTTCAGCGGAAAACTGCTACCGTAACCTGCTGCAGAACCAAGTGGATTGCGATTAGTTATGCGCCAGGCAGCCAGCAGATACTGCATGTCATCGACCAGACTCTCTGCATAGGCACCAAACCAAAGACCGAAACTGGATGGCATAGCAACCTGCAGATGAGTGTACCCCGGCATAAGAACGTCCTTATGACGATTAGACTGAATAATCAGTTCGTCGAACAACTGCTTGACCAACTCTGCAATCTCGCGAATTTGATCGCGAATGAATAACTTGAGGTCAACAAGCACCTGGTCGTTACGGGAACGGCCGGAATGTATCTTCTTGCCTACATCGCCCAACTTACGGGTGAGCATCAGTTCCACCTGACTATGCACATCCTCTACACCTTCCTCTATCACAAATTCGCCCCGTTCAGCCTGCTCATATATCAGTTTTAACTCCTTCAGGAGCACATCCAATTCATCCTTGGTGAGCAAATTGATGCTCTCAAGCATGGTTATATGAGCCATCGAACCGATAACATCGTACTTTGCCAGATAGAGATCCATCTCACGGTCGCGACCGACAGTGAACTTCTCTATCTCAGCAGTCATATTAACGTTCTTCGTCCAAAGTTTTTCTGCCATAATCGTTGCTTTAATTATATGGTATCATTGCAAGCATATCTGCCATCTTCTCTATACCATTCTTCAATGGTTTGTCGAGCATCTGTTTCATGAAGAAATTCAAATCGGCATCAACGGTGAGTTTCATCTTACTGCTGTTGTCCGATGTCGGTAATACCTGTGCCCAAAATGTGAAAGCAACAGGCGAACTCATCGACTGAAACTTCACACATTTGTTCTCCTCGCGCTCTACTATTTCTACAGAAACAGTGCCTACCATTCCTGCATCGCACGAAACACTGTCAGCAGTGAATTCCATCTTATCGATGACATCGCGTATTTGGTCACGTTTGTCATCTGGTATCTGCTGCTGAATGAGGGGATCGTTGATGCGCTCTTTTATTACCTGCAGATTATTAAGGTCTGACAGTTTCGAATAGACACTTTCTACAGGGAATGGTATCTGTTTTATTGTACTTTCGTATCTTGCCATGATATGTTTTTCTCAATTATTTTTTCCAGTTTGCAGGGTCGCGGCGCCACTCGTTGAGCATTGGAACCTGATCCTTTGTGATATAACCGCTCTCAAGGGCAACCTCAAGCACTGCCTCGTAGTTAGTAAGAGTGAGCAAACGCACATTTGCATCTTTGAATGCCTGTTCGGCGATAGGGAATCCATAGGTGTAACTTGCAATCATACCAACCACTTCGCTACCACTCTTACGGATAGCCTCAACAGCCTTCAACGAAGAACCGCCAGTTGAGATGAGGTCTTCGATGACAACAACCTTAGAACCTGGAGCGAGTTCACCTTCAATAAGATTCTCCAATCCGTGATCCTTTGGTTTACTTCTTACATATACAAATGGCTTATTCAGAAGGTCAGCTACCAAAGCACCCTGAGGAATAGCACCTGTAGCAACACCGGCTACAGCATCTACATCTGGGAAATTCTCAACCAGCAAGCGAGCCAACTCTGTCTTTACGAATGTGCGCAAGTCGGTAAAAGAAAGAGTCTTGCGATTGTCACAATAGAAAGGTGACTTCCAACCACTTGCCCATGTGAAGGGATTTTCAGGTTGCAACTTGATAGCTTTAATATTAAGTAATTTCTCGGCAAATATTTTTTCTAATGTATTCATTGTATATGTGATTTTAGTGTAATTGTTTTTTCAGTTTTTCTTTAATTTTTTCCAAATCATCAGATTTATAAGTGATGTTGTGCTTCTTGTCAACCAACAAATAAGTAGGAATTGCCTCCAACGCCAATTCGTTCACTATAGGCGACGACCACGCTAATCCATCACAATAATGCTCAATGATGAGAGAATCGCGACGCACAATATCTTCCCATCTGTAACGCTGACTATCGAGTGAGATAGCTACAAAACGAACAATCTCACCATATTCCTTTTGAAAGTTGCGAAACCTATACATCAAGTCATAACTGTTTCTCTGCCATGAAGCCCAGAACATAACGACAGTATAGTCTGTATTGTCCGTTTCGTTCCACAACTTCCGCTTCACTTTCTTCGTATTTGTCAGTTCTATATTCTTCAGTTTTTTCCCTTCTGTCAAAGCTCCGGCATTATCAAGCATTGCATCGGCAGAATATAACAGAATACTTGTAGAATTATATGAACGAAGAACACTGATGAGCTGCTTCACATCAGCAAAATTGGGATTACTGTTTTGCAGGAAAAATTTATCAAACAGATAAAGAGCAACGGCAGACTGCGGATTGTCCAATATGTACTGCTTTGCTACATTTGGAACATCAGATTCTTTCACCTCCGAGATATCTTTCCGGAACTGCATCATCAGTTCATTCTCCTCAGAACCCTCTACCTTGTAGTTTTTCAGGTCATTGGTAGCAGCACTGTACTCAATCGTCTTCCCTGGACTGACAAACACTACCTGTTCCACTGCATTTGGAAACAGGATGATATAAGGAATAGTATCATAAACCTCTCCTCTATATTCAAAACGGCTATCTGCAATCTTCAGTGTATCAATTGTAGCATTGGGGTTGTAAGGCGAATAGATAAAAAGTTCGCCCGACTTCATGCCATCAAATTCACCTTCGATAGTGAAACCATTGCCACTATGGCCACACCCTATCAGTAAGAGTGTGGTCATAGAAGCTAATGAATATATCAAAGACTTTATCAAAGTACCTTTGTGATATTAGGGAAACTATAGAACTCGCAATCGTTGAGAGCCTTCTGACGATAAGAGCTATCTTTCTGAATAGACTGTTTCAGGTTTGTAAGGATAGCAGCTTCTTCATTCTGACGAGCAGCTACGATAGCCTTCAGATAGAATGTGAGAGCATCTGGATTCTTAATGTTGTTCAGAGTCTGTGTTGCAGAGCTATAATCCTTTGCAAGAATCTGAGCCAAAGCAGCACTGTTGTTTGCAGACTTACCCAGTTTTGCAGCAGCTTGATCATACTTACCCTGAGCAACATAGAGATTTCCGAGGTTGTCGTCAGCCGATGGAGCATTTACACCCTTAGCGGCATACAATTCTGCAGACTTGAAATCGCCGTTGATAAGTGCGATAGTACTCATATTTGCATTTGGTTCTGGAGCATTTGGATCCTGTGCAAGAGCCTGCTGATAATATTCGTCAGCCTTATCTACATTACCCTCCTTCATCTGAAGTACACCAAGGTTGTTGTAAGCACGATAGTCGCTTGGGTACAATTCCTTTGCCTTCTGGTAGTAAGCAGCCTTCTCAGCATCAGTCTGAGCGATTGTGTTACCAGCATAGAGGAGTTCTTCAACACTCAACTTCGTTGCATCATCTTTGCACTGCTGTACGATTTCCTCATCGCTACGACCGATTACATCGTAGTTGATAGTGAGACGAGAACGACGGAGTTCTGGCAGAACTGCATCAGCAAGGTCCTTATATACTGTAGCGATATTTCTGATTTCAGTCTCTCTCTGTTCTGGATCCTGATACATAGAGAGAACTCGCAGAATCACTTCTTTATCCTGCAGATTTGACTGTGATACCAATTCCTTGAAACCTTCCCAGTCTTCAGCTGTATATTTAGTATCTACGTTTGTAGAAAGCTTCTGAGCCTTGAGCTGCTTGTTTACATACTGTTCTGAAACCTCACCACGCTTTTCAGCCAACTTCTCGTTGAAATCGTACTTTCCATCTGGTGAAGCATATGCGCTAACCTCTACATTCTTAATTGCAAGACCCTTCTGATCCTGCTTGATTTCCTTCATCTTTGCGATAAAATCTTTTACATTTGAGCTATTCAGTTCGCTACCACGCAGATTTGCCTGATTGATAAGGAACTTAACAGCAGCTTCCTGCTTCTGGCTGATAACACGCTGGAACTTATCTGGAGCTACAGAACGGCCACTGGTACGAGCAGCCTCACTAACAAGAGCTGCAGTAGCAATTACACCATAACCAATCTTAACTTCAGGAATCTTAACCTCCTTGTTACCCTTCTTAGCTGCAAACTGCATATAAAGAGTGCTCTTAGCCATTTCGTCTTGATATGGGAAAGACACCTTCATAGTTGCAGTACCGCCATTCTTGTAAGAGATAACAGTGTTGTTAGCCTCAACTTTCTCACCCTGGAATGTCTTGCTGGCAGCTGTTGCCTGACCACCTTCCCACTTCAATACCGGTGTGCAAGTAACTACACCTTTCTTTGGCATAAACTTAGCAGGGATGTTAGCACTAATAGTTGCAGGAACTTCACCGGCAACATACTCCAATGGTGTTGGAGTTACATTAAAATTCTCACTTGTGATTTTACCAAAACCACTACAACCAGCTAACACAACTGATACAGCTGCACTTAGCACAAAATAAATGTTCTTTTTCATTGTTGTTTTTTTTAAATTAGTTAAACGTATATATGTTAATTATCTATCACTTCTTGAGTCATTGTACGAACAGGATACCACACTGAGATGAAACCAACTACTATCACAGTTATGAAAACCAGCACTATGTCCCACATACTCACACTGACGGGATAGGCATCTATGATGTATGCTCCCTCCTGGTCTCCAAATCGTACTATGCCATAATATTGCTGAATAAGACAAAGGGTAAGTCCTATGACTATTCCCGCAACGGCACCTATGAGTGAAATCATCCTGCCCTCAAGCATGAAGATGTTTCTTATTTGTTTATTATCAGCACCCATATTCCGCATTATCAAAGCATCCTCTTTCTTGTCGATAATCAGCATCGAAAGCGAACCGATTATGTTGAAACAAGCTACCATCAGGATAAAGGTCAGGAAGATATAGGAAATCAACTTCTCTATTTTCATAATCTGAAACGTGCTTTCCTGCTGCTCATATCTGTCAAGCACTTTAAATTTACTGCCCATCAACTTCGTTATGTGCGATTTCATCGATGAAATACTTGCACCTTTTTTCAGTTTCAGTTCTATGCCCGTAACCATCCCCTCCTTCTCAAACAAACGTCGGGCAAAGTTTATATTTGTCAGTACATACTTGCCATCATATTTATTCTGCTTCACCATAAATCCTACATTAGGCGAGTACAACTCTTCTATATTGAAACTCTCGCCTGGGTCAGTCATGTCTATCCTCTCATCTCCTCGTGGTGCATATACTTCAATAGGTTGTAAGAAATCAACGGGCAATCCCAATTGTTGCAACACACCCACTCCTGCTACTCCATAATCCAACACATCGGCATGCAGTTCGAAGACGCCATCACCATACAGAATGTCATTTATATCCGTCAACTCCTCAAAATTATCATCCACACCCTTGATTGTAACCATCACCTGGCGGTTGTTTGCAATCAGCAGGGCATTATCTTCCACCACCTCAGTATAAACGGCAATGTTTTCATTCTTACGAAGAGTCTTCAACAATTCATCATCTGCCGCTATGTATTTTCCCTCTATAGGGACTAATTTTAATTCTGGGTCGAACGCAGTAAACAGGTTTGCAACCATATCCTGGAAACCGTTGAATACACTGAGAATACACACCAAAGCAGCAGTTGCAATTGCAACTCCACAAACACTCACTCCACTGATGATGTTAATTGTGGTATGCGACTTCTTAGAGAAGAGGTATCTCTTTGCTATATAGAACGGAAATGCCAACTTTACTTCTCTCCCTTCAGCAGTTTGTCAATATTCTCTACATAGTCGAGCGAATCGTCAATGAAGAACTTCAACTCTGGAATAATTCTTAATTGATATCTTTCCATTGTTCCCAGTTCGTAACGAATTTCGCTGACATGAGCATTTATATTATCGAGTATCTCCTGAGCCCTTTCCGATGGGAAAATACTCAAGTATGCCTTGGCAACACTCAAGTCAGGACTTACCCTGACCACACTGACCGACACGAGGATTCCACGCGTCTGGCGCGTCTGTTTCTGGAAAATCGTAGAAAGATCCTTCTGTATCAGTCTTGCAATCTTATTTTGTCTGTTAGTATCCATGTCTATTTCTTTTTATGTATAATCGTCAAACCGTCTCTTAACGGCAGTATTACCTTCTCCACTCGTGAGTCCTGGGCAACGAAATCATTGAATTCCTGTATGCTTGCCGTTTGCGGATCAGTATGTTCTTTGTTGAGTACATGTCCGTCCCAAAGAGTGTTGTCAACAAGTATATACCCTTCAGGATTCAGATGGTTCAGCACCATTTCGTAGTATTCCTTGTACTTCCTTTTGTCTGCATCAATAAATGCCATATCGAACATCAAACCCATTTTAGGCACAATCTCCAAGGCATCACCAATGTGCATCGTTATCTTATCGGCATATTCTGAGTTTTCAAACCAAGGACGGGTAAAATCTTCCTGTTCATCGTTTATCTCGATTGTATGCAAATGACCACCTTCTGGCAATCCCTCTGCGATACAAAGTCCGCTATACCCACTGTATGTTCCCAACTCCAAAACCATCTTCGGCTTTATCATTCCGACAAGCATCTTGAGAATTCTCCCCTGTACATGTCCGCTGACCATTCGGCTATAAAGCAGATGCAAGTTGGTAGCTCTATAAAGCTTATGCAGATATTCTCTTTCTGGGTCTATATGGTTTTTGATGTAGTCGTCCAGTTCGTCCTGGAAATCTACAAAGTCAGAAATCAGAATATCCTCGCGCATCTCTTACTTATTTTTTGCCAAGAAAGCTTCAACAGCAAGTCGATAGCTGTCTAAACCAAATCCACAAATCACTCCAACACATGCACAACTAATCATAGAGTGATGTCGGAATTCCTCTCTCTGATGAACATTCGATATATGCACTTCAATTACTGGAGTATTGATTCCACGAATAGCATCCTGCAGAGCCACACTTGTATGAGTATATGCTCCTGCATTCAGTATGATACCATCCCACGAGAAACCTACCTCATGGAGTTTGTTGATGAGTTCACCTTCTACATTCGACTGGAAATAACCGAATTCTACGTTGGCATAGCGCTGTTTCAACTCAGCATAATAATCTTCAAAACCCCTCGCACCATAGATTCCAGGTTCACGTTTTCCAAGTAAATTCAGGTTCGGACCGTTGACTATCAGTATTTTCATATTCCGATATATTTTTTACACTTTGTGTAAAGATTGTATAATTTAGGGTGCAAAGGTAACGATATAAATGAATTTTGTGTGTAAGAGAAGGGAAAAAAGTACAAAATTATTTTGTTTGCATGTATTTCCGTTCTCCGCCCCAGCGTTCATTCAGTCCATCGGAGAATGCTTTATGGAACAATTTCATCCAATCCCAAGACCGTTGAAAAAGCAACAAATATGCCTCACTAATCAAGTAGTAATATGCAAGAACCAAACTCTTCTTTAATACACTCCTCTTCTGTATTTTCTTGTTGTACACTTTGTTTCGACTCATGCAGTACATCTTCCACTTGACAGGTTTAAAATGACCTAGTACCAAAAAATGTACATCTGTATCTTGCATGACAGGGTGTAAGTGTCGGGCACTGAAAACTCCATAAGAAGGGAATCCTGCTTCCGTCATCCTCATATCGTAGTTCATCTCATCACCATATATGAAAAGTTCGCGTTTTGGTATTCCAACTTTCTTCACAGCCTCTATCGAAAACAGTCCTCCATTAAAAGGATTGCAGTATCTTGGCATCAGTTCTCCTCCACCATATGCTGCATGTAATACCTCTGGATCATAACTGCCTTTGCAAGCTCCATTCAATTTCTCTGGATTGTTAATATCCATCAAAACAGGAGAAACATAACCATACTGACGAACATATCTTGAGAGAATTTCCAAACAATCTTCTGCAGGCAATCCATCGTCGTCCAGCATCCAAAAAGCATCGTATCCACCGTCTTTCAAGGCTGTTTCCATACCTAATGAAAAACCCATAGCTCCACCCCCATTCTCAGGCAGATAATTATAGCAAATCCTCACACCATTTATCTCCTTGTCGTAATTCAGAGAACGCAATAAGTCAGGTGTTCCATCAGTAGAGTGATTATCTACCACATAAATGCATTCAGGTCTTAATGTCTGTCCTGCTACTGCTTCCAGACATTTCACCAATACCTCTTTTCGATTATATGTAGGAATGGCAACAGCTATTTTCATATTGTTTCAGTTACAATTGTTTCAGTTATTCAAATACAACTCCACCATCTTGAGGTCATCTTTGTAAGTTACCTTCAAATTAGAATCCTCTCCATCTACAATCCTAATAGGTATGTCAGGACGATATTTCAGAACTACTCCACAATCGTCGGTAGCAGTGAAAACAGGATCTTTCAAACCTATTTCATAGGCAGAACGAATCACTTCGATGTCAAAGGCTTGTGGAGTCTGTGCCCGATACATGGTTTTACGGTCCGGCACACTCTTAAGCACACCATCATTGCATACCAGAATGGTATCGGTTGAAGCAATAGCCACTCCACATGCTTTTGCCGATTTCATCGTGAAAATCACGTCATCTATGATACGTTTCGACACAAGTGGACGAGCAGCATCATGAAGAATCAAAATCACGTCTTCTGTAGCATATTTCTTCACAGCTGCAAGACTGCTGTCGTAGCGTTCCTTACCACCTTCCAGCACATCAACAACTTTTTTATAGTTATTCTTGCTGACCAAAGCTTTTACCTTATATATATAGTCTTTGTGTGACACTATAACCACTTCATCGATTGACGGATTACTGTCAAAAGCCTCGACAGAATACTCTAACACAGTCTTTCCGTTTATCTCGAAAAACTGCTTGGGTATATCAGTTCCCATTCTGCTTCCCTTGCCTCCAGCCAAGACTACTGCAACATTTCGTTTTGCCATAATGTCTATAGTTTTCGTTTAAAGATATAAATGATGCTCTCTCGCAGAATCTTCGCTTTCAAAATCCACAATACAGCCAGATATATCACCATAGCCAGAAGAATCCTGCTTATCAGAAGCCAGTATATATTCTGAATGCTGTCAGTAAGAAAATATGTAGTAATCATTGTTGCTGCTGCCAAAAACCCAAACGGCAGAATGTCCTTAAAGGCTTGCAACAGACGGAAACCAATCTCTCTCCACACAAAATACTGCCATACTAACACCCAAAGAGCCAAAATGCAGGCATAAACGATTACCATATCCCTCACATTTCCTGCCAGATAATGGATAGCTATGATTGATGCCAACATGACAAGACCCTGGCAGATTATGTTCCACATATATATATTAGACTTTCCTCGAGCTATCAGCATATTGAAATAAAGCGTTGAAATGGGTAAAAATGCACCACCCACACATAGTATTCGCATCAATAAGGCACTGGGCAACCACTTGTCAGTGATGAGTATAACTATGAATTCCGGAGCTATGAGCGAGAGTCCGAACATAACTGGAAAACAAACAAAACAAGTAAATCGGAGCATCTTGCTGAATGAGTGACAGAGTCTGTCTTTGTCGTTGCCTACCTGTACGAATGTGGGTTGTGCCACACCCTGAACCATACCAATAATAGTCTGTGCTCCCATCATATTCCATTTGTTTGCCTGACTATAAAGTCCCACCTCCGTTTTGGTGTAGAGTTTTCCTATTACCAAAGCAAAGATATTATTATTTATCTGGTTGAAGATGTTAGTTATTAGCATTTTACTGGAGAAACTAAACATCTCCCTGATGGGTTGGAAGGTAATAGTAAAAGATGGTTGCCAACCACTTACTATCCAACTCAACACAGAAACAGTCAGGTTGAAAAGAATGGTTTGAGTGGCAAGTCCCCAATAAGCCAAATCGTTGTAAGCCATAATGATACCAACTGTTCCGGAAATTAGCAAAGCTACAACCCCAATGATAGCCAATGGTTTCTGTCTAATCTGTCTGAAGAGTATGGCTCTGGGTACAATGCTAAACGAAGCAATGAAGAAACCTAGGAAATAATAGCGAGAAAGTGAAGTTAGCAGTGGTTCGTTGTAGAATGCAGCAATCAGCGGAGCTAAGAAGAAGAAAAGGACATACATCATGAAACTCATAATCACATTAAACCAAAAGACAGAATTGAAATCCTTGTGTGTGGCATCGCGTCGATTGGTGAGAGCAGTGACGAATCCGCTATCTTGCAATGAATTAGCTACAAGAGCAAAAATCATCAACATGCCTATGAGTCCATAGTCGTCTTGAGTTAGGCATCTTGCCAGTATTATTCCGAAGACAGCATTCAGCAGTTGTATGGTTCCACTATTGAAAGCAGACCAAAACAATCCTTTTGCAGCTTTGTCTTTTAGTGTTACTGGCATATATTGGCTTTTTCTGTTGCTTATTCTTCTTTATTCTTTTTTATCAGTTCCGGTTTTACGAAGATAGCATGAATCTTACGTTTTTCCTCTGGTGGAATCGTCATATAATCTCCATACAATTCCCTTGAGTAGGCATCAGGATTACAAGGAGCTGAAAAAGTCTTTCCCTCGAATTGTATTTCACCCACAGGGAAAATGCTATCCTGTCGGTGCATGATGCCATATCCATTGTTTATTAGTATGTTGGATATGTAAGTATCGCTTTTTCTGACTAAACACAGGAATTTCCACAGTCCTTGCAGAACAAAATACTTGGCTCCAAAATAGAAAAATTCGCAGAAGGAGCGCAGAGAATAGTAGTGTTGTCCGTGCAAGATGCTGTAGCTCACTGATATGCCTCGTGAAATCTTCTTAATCCAATGTCGCGAAACAGTAGGATAATCGATGAATGGGAAGATATCAACGAAGAGACCCTTCTGATAATCTGTGTTGAACATATCTGAAGCCTCTATGTAGAGAGAATTCAAGTCACGGACTTTCACAATCGGTTCCTTGCAATGAGGATCGGATTCCAGTGTCTGCAAAAAAAGATTCTCAGGCAGTTCCTTTGGTGCTACCTTGATAAACTTCTCCATCTCCTCGAGTCGCATAGCCACATCTATATCATCGTCCCAGGGAATAAAACCTCCATGACGAACAGCTCCCAATATAGAACCTCCATCAAGCCAGTATTCTATGTTGTACTTCTTGCAGATTCTGTCAATCTCCTCTAAGATGCCCAACTGTTTCAGCTGACAAGCTCTCAGATTCTGTTTTACATATTCAGAAAGATACTTATTATTCATCTTACTCTAATTATTATTACGATTGAAGTATATTAATTGTTCTTTCTACAGCATCTATCATATCGTAGTGCGGTTTCCATCCAAGTGCCTGCAATAGCTTGTTGTCGAGAATAGCATTGGTTGCCTTGGAAAATCCATTAGATTCTATTTCGGTTGGTTGCCGGTATATAACTTTTCTACCTGCAACCTTAGCACATATCTCGGCAAAGTCTCTCAGATGTACATTACATCCTTCTGCCGATACATTGTATGGAACACCGATTTCACCTTTTACGAGAACATACAGTATTGCAGCTACAGCATCAGCTGCATAAGTATATGAGAAAAACTGCATGCCATCACTCTTTAAAACAATATCCTCACCTGCTTTAGCCTTCTTCAAGAACTGAGCTGAAGCCTTTGAATCAGCTTCAGTCATAGTTGGTCCGAAAACTCTACTTAGACGAACAATTTTTATGTTTAAATTTCTTTGGGCTATATAGGATTGACACATTGCTTCGCAAAGTCGTTTTGATTCAGGATAACATGATCGGGCATTCGAAAGGTTTAGATTTCCTGTGTAGTTTTCAGTAAAGATATCTTCACCTCGTGCATTTCCATATATCTCTACTGTTGACATAAACAAAACTCCCGCTTTACACATTAATGCTTTGTTTAATACATTCTCAGTTCCCTTAATATTGGTCATGATTGTACCAATAGGATCCTGACTATATGCCATTGGATGAGCATTACTTGCTCCATGTATAATGTAATCCACATTTAACTCTACTGGAAGCGGATGCTGAATATCCTGTTCTAAAAAGAAAAAACGAGAATCATTGTAATATAGACCTAATCTGTCACTTGCCCTTTCTTTACTGCGACCTAAGGCATAGATTCTGATGTCAAATCCTTTGGTATTAAGGGCAAAGAGGGAATCAATAATCAAAGTTCCTATTAGTCCTGTAGCACCAGTTACCAGAATGCTTTTTTCTCTCAGTGGTTCAGCATCAATCGAAGAGATTATATAGTTCAGGTCTTCCTGATATTGTGGACTATTTCGGTTGAAATTCATTTTACCCAGCTTTCTTTTGATGAAAATAATAAGGACTTATATAATTCTATATCCTCAGTATTTGTCAATTTAAGGTTTCTTTCTTCACCTGGAGCCATATACAGTGTTCTGCCACCCAATTCGATCATCATAGTACATGATGATACAGATGCAGTAATACCTTTCTCCAGTGCCTCTTTATGTGCATCGGCCAATTCCCCTAAATAGAATGTCTGTGGTGTTTGGGTTCTCCAAAGCAAATCTCGCGGAATGCTTGTTCTGGACGACTTATGATCATCGCTTTCCAATATAGCCTCAGTACATTTTATGGCAGTAATAGCATTTCCGTGTTTTTTACATATTGCCAAGTTGCTTGAAATGATTTGCTGGGATATCAATGGTCTGACAGCATCATGTATTAAAACTATATCATTGCGGTCGGCACCATTTTCCAATAAACCATAAACACCATTACGAATTGAGTCCTGTCCATTCTTTCCACCTTTAAATATGTGCTTTAACTTAGTAATTTTGAACTGATTGGTATAAGCTCGCAAAACTGTTTCCCAACCTTCCAGACATACTACGGCTATTTCCTGAATGTCTGGATGTTGTTCGAAAGCTTTTAGTGTTTGTATTATCACAGGACAATCACCAATATGCATAAACTGCTTAGGTATGTCCTGCCCCATTCGGTTGCCTACTCCGCCTGCAATAATTATAGCTATATTCATTCTGTCTGTCAGGAATTGTATTGTTATTATATAATGTGTAAAATGTATTGGCAGCAAAGTTAGCTTTTTTTCTTAAACCTGCCACTCAACCAAGGAATTTTTTCAACATATGGAACCAAAAGGAAACATATTATGAAAATCACTACTGTGAGTATGGTGAAATCGTCCCAGTTGCCTTTGAGCGACTTTACATTTGCTGAACGAACCAGTTTGTAGAACTGGATAATCGGATAGTGAGCTACGAAGAACACCATTGAATGCTGTCCGATGAAGTTGATTACAGGTATTCTCGGAATCCTAATCGAAAGCAGCAGACCAGAAAGTCCGCAAAGCGAAAGGGTGATATTCACTACAAGTGCAAACGCATGACCTTCCCAGCGATTTTCCGACATAGTATATTTTCCTCCGAAGTGAATGTTGAGTACTACGAAAACTGCCAGCATAAGTACTGAGAGGATAACTGTCACACTTGTTCCCATCTTTTCCATCAGGAAGTGCCAAAGGCGACCTAAGTAAAACAGATATATTCCGATAAAAACATTATTAAGACTCATCCACAAAGGGTTTCCTTCTTTCCAAAGCCACCAACTGATGAATGGGAAAACCAGAATCATCCAGTGCAACTTTATATTTATCACTGTCTTATGATGATGCCAACGCATCGATTCAGGTATTGGAATACGCAGAAGTGGTGGTACTTTAGAAATCAGATGGGCAACTACATATGCTATGAAGAATGAGAAGAGGAACCAAGTAGGCGGATTGCCGTAGAACATACTTGACTCCCATGTGTGCTCGATTGTGAGCGACTTGCAAACTGTGTTTTTCGGGTCGAGAACGAAGTAAACGAAGAAATAGAAAATTGCATTTCCGATGAGTCCCCAAACAAAATAAGGCACAAGCAACTGTTTAGCTTTCTTACCAATAAACTCCTTAGAACTGCCTGAAATGGTTTTGTTGAAATAACCTGCCTTGAAAAAGAAGAACGACATGAAATAATAACTCCAATCCATAATCGGAGTCCACCAACTCTCATTGGCAAATCCACAGGCACCTGTGATGTGCAACATTATCATTCTGATGATACAGATGCCACACAATAGGTCGAAAGCATTATTTCTCTCTTTCATTTACATAACAAAATGTGCGCAAATGTACAAAATATTATTTATATTTGCACTCATTATTGATTTTCTGATGAAAAGAATAGCTTACATCATATCTGCCTACACAGATCCTAACCATCTCAAGAGGTTGGTTGAACGACTTTCCGTTAATTCCGACTTTTATGTTCATATTGACAAAAAAGTTGACATCACCCCTTTTGAAAAGGCTCTTGCAGATAAAGTTCAGTTTGTTCCCCGTTATTGGATTAGCTGGGGTGGGTGGAGTCAGGTGTTGTATCAGGAAGAACTTCTGAAAGCTGTTTTGAATAGCGGAAAAGACTATAGTCATATTGTTTGTCTGAGCGGACTCGACTACCCTATGTGGAATCCGGAAAGGATAGTCAGTTTCTTCAATGAGAATCCAAATAAAGAATTCATTGCAGGTTTCGACATGACTTCAGGACATCTTCAGTATCCTTATTATACTAAATATCATTTCTTCCGTGACTTGAAATGTAATTCTCAGTGGTGGAAGGACAAACTAATTGTGGCTTCCAGATGGTTTATGAAACCTCTTTGCCATAAACCTCCATATGCACCTATTGATGGAAAACAGTGTGATATATATAAAGGTTCGGACTATTGGGCTATCACTCCAGATTGTGCAAAGTTAGTTTTAGAAAAACTCTCCCAGCAACCTCTACGCAATTATTTCAAATATAGTTTTGTACCATCAGAAATGTGTTTGCAGACAATCATTTTCAATTCTCCTTTCAGAGAAAATGCTATTCTGCATACAGACAAGTATCCAGGTTTGCCAACTCTCACCCCACTGCACTTTATTGACTATCATGGATTCATAAAACATCTGGACGAGTCAGATTACCCACGACTGAAGGAAAGCGGCAGAATGTTCTGCAGAAAAGTGGTAAGTGGTAAAAGTGACTCATTGGTTGAGATCATTAATAAGGCATAATTTTTTTCATAACTAAGAAAATATTTTTTCTTAACTATAAAACAATTTTTTTTTAACTATAGCGCAAAAATTACATAGTTGAAAAAGTTATTATAACAACTATGTTGATAAACTGTGGATAATGTTGATAACTGTTCATAACTTAAAATAAGAGTTAAATATATATAATATGATAGTAAAATTTAATTTCAGAAGTTAATGAAAAGTTATTATTTTTTATCAAGATTTTCTCAACATTATTTTTGCTACTTTTCAACATGGTTTTATATAAAAAAGTTATCATATAACTACTTATAAACACAATGTTGATAAATTTTACATTTGTATAGATTTTCAGTATTTTAAAGCAATTTTTCCTGTTGATAAGTATGATAATAAATACCAATTTGAATGATAATAACTTAAAAAGCAAGATTTTTAACATTTTCATATCAACACTATCAACAACCCATTATTATCTTCATAGAATTTATAAAAGAAAGAATAAAGAATAATATATTTATAAACAAATCGAAATACCTGATGATAAGTTGGAAGTATGAAAAGAATATTGAGAATTATAAAATAAATTAATTTATTTTGTATTTCGCTCGCTTACTCGTAACTTTGGCTTCAAAATAAATAATGTATGGGTAAAGTTATAATTATCGGCGCTGGAGGTGTAGCTTCAGTGGCTGCACATAAGGTGGCTCAAAACAGCGATGTTTTCACCGAAATAATGATTGCTTCAAGAACAGAGTCTAAATGTCGTACTCTAGCTGATGCAATCGAAAGTAAGGGTTTGGTTCCAAAAGGTAGTATCAGAACTGCTAGAGTAGATGCTGATAATGTAGAAGAACTTGTTGCTTTGTTCAACAGTTTTCGACCATATATCTGCATGAACCTTGCTCTTCCATATCAGGATCTGACCATTATGGAGGCTTGTCTTCAGGCTGGAGTGAATTATCTCGACACAGCCAACTATGAACCAAAGGATGAAGCTCATTTCGAATATTCATGGCAATGGGCATTCAAGGAAAGATTTGAAAAAGCTGGACTTTGTGCTATTCTTGGTTGTGGTTTTGACCCAGGTGTTACGAGTATTTATACTGCTTATGCAGCTAAACATCATTTCGATGAAATTCAATATCTCGATATAGTTGACTGTAATGCTGGTGATCATCATAAGGCTTTTGCTACTAATTTCAATCCAGAGATAAATATTCGTGAAATCACTCAGAAAGGTCTTTACTGGCAAGATGGAAAATGGGTTGAGACAGAACCACTTGAAATCCATCAGCCTCTCAATTATCCTGAGATTGGTCCGAAGGAATCTTATCTACTCCATCATGAGGAAATAGAATCACTTGTAAAGAATTTTCCTACTATAAAGAGAGCTCGTTTCTGGATGACTTTTGGTGAACAATATCTGAAACACCTTGAGGTAATTCAGAATATAGGTATGTCTCGCATCGATGAAATAGAATATCAAGCAGAAGCAGCTGATGGAAGTGGACCTGTAAAGGTTAAGATTGTACCTCTTCAATTCCTTAAGGCTGTTCTTCCAAATCCACAAGAACTTGGCGAGAACTATGAAGGACAGACAAGTATTGGTTGCAGAATCCGTGGACTCAGGGATGGAAAGGAACATACATATTATGTATATAACAATTGTAGCCATCGTGCTGCATATGAAGAAACAGGTATGCAGGGAGTTTCCTATACGACTGGTGTTCCTGCAATGATTGGTGCCTTTATGTTTATGAAAGGTCTTTGGAAGCGACCAGGTGTGTGGAATGTTGAGGAGTTCGACCCAGATCCATTCATGGATGAACTCAACAAACAGGGTCTTCCTTGGCATGAAATTCATGATGGCGACTTAGAACTCTGATTTTCATTTTATAAGATAAATAAAAAAAAATATAATTATGGCAGATGCAGATAAATTAAAAGCGCTCCAAGCAGCTATGGACAAGATTGAAAAGAATTTTGGTCATGGCTCAATTATGAAACTTGGAGACGAGAGAAAAGTAAATGTGGATGTAATCCCTACAGGTTCAATTGGACTCGATTTAGCTCTTGGTGTAGGCGGTTATCCAAAAGGTCGTATCATTGAAATTTATGGTCCTGAGTCATCAGGTAAAACAACTCTCACCATTCATGCAATAGCTGAATGTCAGAAACAAGGTGGTATTTGCGCTTTCATCGATGCAGAACATGCTTTCGACAGTTTTTATGCCGAAAAATTAGGTGTAAAACTCGATGAATTGTACGTTTCTCAACCAGATAACGGAGAACAGGCACTCGAAATTGCAGATCAGCTGATTCGTTCTTCTGCTATCGATCTCATCGTAGTTGACTCTGTTGCAGCTCTTACTCCAAAAGCTGAAATAGAGGGCGATATGGGTGATAACAAGGTAGGTCTGCATGCAAGACTAATGTCTCAGGCTCTTCGCAAACTCACTTCTACCATTGCAAAGACAAATACTGTTTGTATCTTTATCAACCAACTTCGTGAGAAGATCGGTGTTATGTTCGGTAACCCAGAAACTACAACTGGTGGTAATGCCTTGAAGTTCTACAGTTCTGTTCGTCTCGACATTCGTAAGGTTTCTACTATAAAGTCTGGCGATGAGGCTATTGGTAGTCAGGTAAGGGTTAAGGTTGTTAAGAATAAGGTAGCTCCTCCTTTCCGTAAGGCAGAATTTGATATTATGTTTGGCGAAGGTATCTCAAGAAGCGGTGAAATCCTCGATATGGCTGTAAATGAGAACATCATAAAGAAGTCTGGTTCTTGGTTTAGTTATGGAGACAACAAACTCGCTCAGGGTCGTGATGCTGCTAAGAAAGTTCTTGAAGATAATCCTGAATTATCCGATGAAATCACTGAAAAAATAAAGGAAAAGCTAGCTAACAAAGAAGAAAAATAAGTTTTACCATGAAAAAGAGTTTATTATCACTGTTGGCATTATCATGCATCACTATCGCTGCAAATGCCCAAAACAACAAGGATGGTTACCCAATTACTCAGGTGCCGTTCACAAGTGTAAAAGTTAGTCAGAACACTTTCTGGGGCCAACGTCTTGAGGCAAGTCGTAATGTAACTATTCCATTGGCTTTCAGTAAGTGTGAAGAAACACACAGATATGAAAATTTCTCTCGCGCTGCAGAACATATAAAGGATCCTAGCAGGGTATTTGAAATTGATCAGCATGCTTACTCCTTCGATGATACCGACCCATACAAAACTCTTGAAGGTGCCAGCTATCTGATGCAGACTTACCCAAATGCTACTTTCAAGGGAAAGAGTCTTGATAAGTATTGCGATTCTGTGATTGCTGTCATAGCAAGCGGACAGGAACCAGATGGTTATCTGAACACTTTCCGTACGATGAATCCGCAGCATCCACACAATTGGGAAGGTCCTACCCGTTGGAGTAAGGTAGAGGATTTGAGTCATGAATTCTATAATCTCGGACACCTCTGCGAAGCTGCTGTAGCTCATTATTATGCTACTGGAAAGAAGAATTTCCTCAACATCGCCATCAAGTATGCTGACTGTGTATATAAGGAGGTAGGAAAGAATCCTGGTCAGGCTCATGTAGTTCCAGGACACCAAATTGCTGAGATGGGTCTTGCAAAACTCTATCTTGCTACTGGTGACAAGCGTTATCTCGAACAGGCTAAGTATTTCCTTGACGAACGCGGAAAGACAAAGATAAAGCAACAGTATTCTCAGAGTCATAAGCCTGTAATCGAACAGGATGAGGCTGTAGGTCATGCTGTTCGTGCCGGTTATATGTATGCCGGAATGGCTGATATTGCAGCTCTCACAGGTGATAAGGACTACATTGCTGCTATCGACCGCATTTGGGATAATATCATCTCTAAGAAGTATTATATCACTGGTGGTGTAGGTGCTACAGCTTCTGGTGAGGCTTTCGGTAAGAATTATGAACTGCCAAATATGTCGGCATATTGTGAGACTTGTGCTGCTATTGCTCAGGTTTACCTCAACTACCGACTCTTCCTCCTGCATGGAGATTCCAAGTATTACGATGCGCTCGAGCGCACTCTCTACAATGGTGTAATCAGTGGTATCAGCATCGACGGCGGTACTTTCTTCTATCCTAATCCACTGCAGTCTATGGGTCAGCACCAGCGCCAGCCTTGGTTCGGATGTGCTTGTTGTCCAAGTAATGCAGCCCGTTTCATTCCTTCTTTACCTCAGTACATCTATGCTGTGAAGGATGATGCGCTCTACATCAACCTTTTCAACGGAAACACAGTAACTACAAAGGTTGCCGGAAAGTCTGTCACTCTCGAACAGGAAACAAACTATCCTTGGGATGGTGATGTCACTCTTAACATAAAGAAAGGTAGCGGTAAGTTTGCCCTCAAGATTCGTATCCCAGGATGGGTTCGCGGCGAAGTAGTTCCAAGCGATCTCTACACTTTCGTTGACGGCAAGAATCTCAGCTATTCCGTTAAGGTTAATGGTGAGAAGGTTGACGGCGAACTCCAGCAGGGCTATTTCGTTATCAATCGTAAATGGAAGGCAAAGGATAAGGTTAGCATCCACTTTGATATGGAACCTCGTGTAGTTCGTGCAAACGGCAAGGTAGCAGCTGATAAGGGTCGTGTGAGCCTTGAAAAGGGTCCTATCGTATATTGTGCTGAATTCCCAGACAACTCTTGCGATGTTCTCTCTATCCTCCTCAACCAGGAACCTAAGTTCACTTTCAGCACTGTAAACATTGCAAATACTACGATTCCAACGATGATTACGGATGCTCAGACACTTAATTTCGACACTACCGGACGTCTTACTACAAAGGACGAACGACTCACTCTTATCCCTTACTATGCATGGAACCACCGCGGTCCTGGTAAGATGACAGTTTGGATTCCTATCGACCTCAGTGCTACTACCCCTGCACAACCAGCCAGCATAGCAAGCGAAAGCAAGGTAACTGCTTCAAAGAAACGTCTGCCAGCCCTTTCTGCTATCAACGACAGACTGGTTCCAAGCGATGGAGACGATCGTTCTGTTCCTTACACTCACTGGTGGCCTGCTAAGAACTCTACAGAGTGGCTGCAGTACGATTTCAAGGAACCAGCTACTGTAAGCACATCAACTGTTTACTGGTTCGATGATGGTCCTTGGGGCGGCTGCCGCGTTCCAGATAGCTGGAAACTCTACTATAAGGACGCAAATAGTGCTTGGAAGGAAGTGCAGTCACCAAGCAACTACGGAGTTGTCAAAGGCGCTCCTAACACCGTAAATTTCGCTCCGGTGAAGACTTCAGCTATGAAACTCGAACTCGTACAACCAAAAGATTTCAGTTGCGGTGTGTTCGAATGGAGTATTAAGTAATTTAATTAAATAAAACTATGTCAGAATTCAATTACAATCGCGATTACAATGCCTCTGCTTATCACAGTGGCGAAGTATCAGTTGCTGCAGAACAAACGCTTATTAAGAACGTGTATCTCTGGATGTGTGGCGCTCTTGCTATCACAGGACTTGTAGCCTACTATGTAAGCACTAATGGTCCTCTTCAGTATGCTATCTTCTCCAATCCGGTCCTGTTTTACGGACTTCTTATCGGTGAGTTTGTTCTCGTCATTGCTCTCACAGCTGCTATCAATAAGATTTCAGCTCTTACGGCTACTTTGATGTTCCTTGTCTATTCAGTCATCAACGGAGCCACCCTCTCGTCCATATTCCTGATTTACCAGATAGGAACTATAGCTACGGCTTTCTTCGTGACTGCCGGTACTTTCGGAGCTATGGCAATCTATGGAAGCATCACAAAGACAGATCTCACAAAGGTTGGAAACATCTGTATCATGGGTCTTATCGGTATCATCATCGCTTCGCTCGTGAACATTTTCCTGAAGAACAGTATGGTCGAGATGATTACATCTATCATCGCAGTCATCGTCTTCGTAGGACTCACAGCCTACGATTCCCAGAAGATTAAGCAGATGTTCTGGAATGCTGAAGTCAACGATACAACGCAGAAATTCGCCGTTCTTGGCGCTCTCACGCTCTATCTCGACTTCATCAACCTCTTCCTTCAGTTCCTCCGCTTGTTTGGCAGCAGAAGAGACTAAATCCAATCATATATTATAAATAATGAGGATGCAATCAGTTGTTGCATCCTCATTATTTATTGTAAAACGATGTACTTTTACTCCTCCTTTATTGCCTTCAATCCGTGTTGGTATATCTCGAGTGATGGATTGAGGATTTGGAAGTATTCGTTCATATCCCATAGGTCGCGGGCAAGGAGAGCCTTCAGTTGTATGCGGAGTACTGGCATCGTAGCTTGCAACATCGAATCGGTATATTGTATTTTCGATTCCTTTGCCTTTTCTAAGAGAATATCAATCATTTCCTGCGGAACGGAGAAATCAGTTTCGTAGCGTTTGAATCCCTCAGTCAAATCCTTAGGGTCGTATTGTTTATTCTCAAATCGTTTTGCCTTTGCCTTGCGATATGCTTCGATGTTATACTGTTTAATAAGCGGTTTGCGGTACTTTTCCAAGTATTTCAGTGTGCTCTGAATAATACAGCTCTTGGCAGCTAACTCACGATAAAGTCGTGTGTAGATGGTTGTGTCAAGTGGTACATACACGTCTGGCATAATACCGCCTCCTCCATACACGATTCGTCCTCCCTTAGTGGTATATTTAAGCGAATCAGGGAAATGAATGCTGTCTGCCGACATGAGTTCTCCGCTGTTCAGGCGGTCCATCATATCATTGTCGTACGACTTCTTATCTCCCTTTACGTATGGCTTCTGAAAACAACGACCTACTGGCGAGTAGTAATGTGCCACAGTAAGTCTGATCATCGAACCGTCAGGCAGGTCTATAGGTCTTTGAACAAGTCCCTTTCCAAATGTACGACGTCCCACGATGATGCCCCTGTCGTTGTCTTGTATGGCTCCAGAAACGATTTCGGCAGCACTGGCTGTATATCCGTCCACCAGAATTACAATCTTGTCTATGGTCATCTTTCCCGGCTTCGCATGATATTCGTGGCGACCAGTAGTTCGTCCATCAGTATAAACTATCATTTCATCGTCTGCGAGGAATTCGTCTGCAAGTTCTACGGCAGCCTGCAGATACCCTCCTCCGTTACCTTGCAAGTCAAGCACAAGATTCCTCATACCCTGTCCGGCAAGGTCTGCTGCAGCCTTTACAAATTCTGCGTGGGTAGTTTGTCCGAATGAACTGATGCGAATATAACCGGTGATTTCATCGATCATATATGCTGCATCGAGAGTATAAACAGGAATCTTATCTCGGGTTACGATAAAAGTCTGAATACCTGGAATGCCCTGACGGATAATTCCTAATTTCACCTTCGTTCCCTTCGGTCCGCGAAGACGTTTCATTGTCTCTGCCCTCGACATCTTCACTCCAGCAATTACCGAATCGTCAACAGTCACTATTTTATCTCCGGCAATGATACCGACTTTCTCTGATGGTCCGCCGCTCGTAGGTTGGATTACAACGAGAGTATCTTCGTTGACGTTATATTGCACCCCAATACCCTCGAACGAGCCTTGTAGGGGCTCATTTAGGGCTTGTACGTCCTTTGCTGGAGTGTATTGCGAATGCGGATCGAGTTCTTTCAGCATTCCACGAATGGCATCCTCCACCAGTTTCTGGTCGTTCACCGTATCTACATACAGTTGTTTGATGGCACTTTGTGAGAGTATCATCTTACGAATCTGCATCTCACTCATTCCTCCCATATTGCGCTGTGCCGTCACTGTCTGTGCGCATAGCAGCAGAAGAGTTATTCCTACGTTGTAGATTATATTCTTTTTCATTGTTTCGGTTATGGTAAAAATTGGCTTACATCCTTGCCGTAAGACTTCAGTTCGCGAACTATGCTTGAACTGATACTTGCATATTCCGGTTCGGTATAAAGTAATATGGTTTCAATTCCAGAAAGCTTACGATTCACATCAGCTATTTCGCGTTCGTACTCAAAATCCTTTATGCTACGCACTCCACGCACGATGAAATCGGCATTTACACTCTTGGCAAAGTCTATAGTGAGACCTTCGTATGCCATAACTCTCACCTTTTCGTTCCCCTTGAAAACCCTCTGTATGCTCTCCACACGTTCTTCCACTGTCTGCATACATTTCTTCTCACAATTATTGCCGATAGCTATGATTACAGTATCGGCAACACTTTGCAGTGTTCTCTCTACAATGTTTTTGTGCCCCTTAGTAAAAGGGTTGAAACTGCCGGGAAATAATGCTATGCGTTTCATGTTGATTTCTGAGTCTTCTGTTTTATCTGAATAATCTGATTACTCCGAAACATTCTCTTCTACAGGTTCTTCCTCTGCCAGTTCTGCTTTATCCTCCTCATCTGCTTTATCCTCCTCGATTACAAGGTTGTTGATGATGAAATTCTGTCGTTCCATCGTATTCTTTCCCATGTAGTACTCCAGCAGTTCCTTCACCTTATCGGTCTTCTTAAGAGTTACGCGTTCCAGTCGGATATCCTCTCCGATGAAATTCTTGAATTCCTCCGGTGATATCTCTCCCAGTCCTTTGAATCGTGTAATCTCAGGTTCCGGCCGCAAAAGTTTGATGGCTTCGACTCTTTCCTCCTCAGTATAGCAGTAAAGCGTGATGAAATCGCCCTTTGCATTTGCTTGTGTAGGATATTTCTCCTCGATTATTGCCATTGCATCCTTTTTCACCTTCTTCTTTCGTTGTCTGATACGGAAGAGCGGTGTCTGCAGGATATATACATGACCTTCACGGATTAGTTCGGGGAAGAACTGCAGGAAGAATGTAATCATCAGCAGTCGGATGTGCATTCCATCTACATCGGCATCGGTAGCTACAATCACTTTGTTGTATCTGAGTCCTTCTATGCCGTCTTCTATATTGAGTGCAGCCTGCAACAGGTTGAACTCTTCATTTTCATATACTACTTTCTTTGTAAGACCGAACGAGTTGAGCGGTTTTCCTCGCAGTGAGAACACAGCCTGAGTGTTCACATCGCGACTCTTAGTTATGCTTCCGCTTGCAGAGTCGCCCTCAGTGATGAATATGCTCGATTCTTCTTTCTTATCTCCCTTTGCATCGTTCAGGTGGATTCGGCAGTCACGCAATTTTCGGTTGTGCAGGTTTGCCTTCTTGGCACGTTCTCTTGCCAACTTCGTCACACCTGCTATTGCCTTGCGGTCACGTTCGTTTTCCTGTATCTTCTGACCTATTACTTCGGCAATTTCCGGATGTTTATGCAGGAAATTATCCACTTCCAGTTTTATGAAATCACCTACAAACTTATTCACACTGATTCCGCCGTTCGGTTCCATTGTGAGCGAACCGAGTTTGATTTTTGTCTGCGATTCAAACTGTGGTTCCTGAATGTTGATGGCAATAGCGGCAACGATACCTGAACGAATATCTCCATACTCGTAGTTCTTATTGAAAAACTCCTTGATGGTCTTTGCGATGTGTTCCTTGAAAGCACTCTGATGTGTACCGCCCTGAATAGTGTGCTGACCATTTACAAACGAATGGTATTCCTCACCATACTGTTGGTTGGTATGTGTGAAGGCAATCTCGATGTCATCGCCCTTCAGGTGTACTATTTCATAAAGCGGAGTAGTATTCATCGTGTCTATCAGGAGGTCCTTCAGACCGTTTCTCGACACGATTCTCCTACCGTTATAGTAAATCTCAAGTCCTGTGTTCAGGTATGTGTAGTTGCGGAGCATTGTCTCCACGAACTCCGGCTGAAACTTATAATTGAGGAAAAGCGAACTGTCTGGCTGAAATTTTATGTAAGTACCGTTTTCCTCCTGTGTATCTAAGGTTTCATCGGTTTTTATTATACCCTTTTCGAAAGTGGCAATTCTGACTTTACCATCGCGATACGAACGCACTTCGAAGTAGTTAGACAATGCGTTTACCGCCTTTATACCCACTCCGTTCAGACCTACCGACTTCTGGAACGCTTTAGAGTCGTACTTACCACCGGTATTCAACATAGACACAGCTTCTATCATCTTGCCCTGAGGAATGCCTCGGCCATAGTCACGTACAGCTACTGCCAGTCCATCTTCTATATCCACCTCAATGCGCTTTCCTGCCTGCATCTTGAATTCATCGATAGAATTATCCACGATTTCCTTCAGAAGCACATAGATACCGTCTTCTGCATGCGATCCGTCACCAAGTCGGCCAATATACATACCTGGACGGGTACGGATATGTTCCATATCGCTCAGGTGACGAATGTTTTCGTCTGTGTACTCTACCGATTTTGTCGTTTCAATCTGTAAGTCTAATTCAGCCATTATAATTTAAAAGTGAAAAGTTAAAAGTTGCGCCAGCCAATTATGCATTATGCATTAGAGTTTTATCTGAAAACCACCTTGCTGCGGCATGTTTCAGTTCCGTCGTTTCTGACAATGCGAACATAATACTCCATTTCGTTTGTTTGTTCTCTGTAGAACGACAGTCGGTCGCCCTGATGAGCCTCAGCAACATAAGCAATCTCAAAACGTTTTAGTTTATGTTCTCTGTACCAGTCGATAGACCACAAATCCAACACATGTTCTATGTATTTCACACTATTTATGTGTCCGTTTATATCCACATCGCTATATGATGTATCTATTGTCTTAATCAGCTGTGCTCCATCAGAAATAGCTACTCTGCCGCACTTGTCAATAGGGCAGTCGTAATCTTTTACAACCCAATTATCTATTGCACCATTGTCAATAGCATATATATCTTCCGGATGACGGCTTTCTGTGTTTATCATAGCCCAAACGGAACGTCCCCAAGCCTGTACTTTACCATTGCTGCCTACTACCTTGAAGTTACGATTGGTAAAATATCTCATCGCACTCTCTACCCATGTCTCCACCGTGAATTTGTCATACATTCTCGGCATATCCTCAATCTCTATTGCCAGACGTGAAAGAACCCATGCCCTTTCAATTGTCATCAGATATTTCATGCCGAATCCACGGTCTGTGGAATGGAAATCAGCTGCATTCAACATGTGGTTTCCCAAATGTCCCATGAAAAGTTTTCCAGCATAATCGCAGTGGAACGGCTCTGCCAGAAACTCATATCTTCCTATCTTATCCATTAGGTCACAATAAACTTATTTTGTGCAAAAATATGGAGAAAAATCGGAAAACACAAAAAAACTTATGAAAAGTGGTAATGAAAAATAATTTTAATCTTCGTGTGAAATTTTATATACTTTATCGATAATTTCTTGTTGTATGAAGTCTATGTTGTTGACTGCTTCGGTAGAAACAAGCCAAAGATCATTGCCCGGGTGGAAATTATTCAGAATTGTAGGATTCTCGGATATTACAACTAGTCCCTGACGTTTGTAGAATGCTAAGCGACGTTTCTGTATTTCTGTGACTGGTGGTTCCACTTCACCGATAAATGGCAGAGGTGACTGTTTTCTGATTGTTTTTATCACTTGTGCTCCTAATCCTTTGTTTCTATACTCTGGACATGTAGCTAAATAGTTAAAATAACGAGAGGTACCCAAGTTCCAAAGCATCGCAAACCCACAAAATTTTCCATCTTCGCAAATAACGTTGAAATCGAGGTTTTTGTGTCTATCTATCAGTTGCAGCAATTTCTCACTCTCTATGCGTGCTATGGATGGAAAAGCCTCCTCGTATAGTTTAGGTACTCCTGCCAGAAGCGGGTCGTTTGAGTTGCTTATTCTTTCAAGGGTCATGGTTGATTGGTTTACAGTTTACCGTTTATGGTTTACGGTTGGAAAAAGTTAAGGTTGGAGATTGAATTTCCGTGAAGTAACATGATATTCACCATTCAGATTGAAACGCAGGGTAAGCATCTGGTGCCATTGCATGCCCTTATCTGTGAAGTTGAAGGTTAGTTTTGCGTCTAAATTAACATTTTTATGTTGCACGATACTATAACCCAAGTCTGTGCGACTATAGCACTTGGAACGTGTGAAACTGTCTCCCCAGTAGTAGCGACCAAACCCCTCTCTGCCGAAATATTGCTGCGACTTACCAGCATAGAATGTTTCGTGCACGAGGAAACGCCACAATCTTACATCAGCATCAGCTATGAAACCAAATTAATTGATTGTTTATACATTTGCAACGTTTTCCTTGTGGGGAAATATACATATTGCTCAAATTCTCTGCAGAACTACGACCTCTAACGAGATTTTCAAGAGCACACTTATACCTTAGGATGCACTGTTCCAGTGCAGGCTTTATCCCATTTTAGGTATAAGGGTTGTCGTAGACCTTGCAGAGAGAATGGGAGGTCTGCGCTTTTTTGTATATAGATTGCAGAATAATCATTAACAACATAAGCGCTCATACCAACAACAAAAGTGACGATTGCATTTTTAAAGATGAGACATAGTAAGAATATTACAACTACATGAATATGAAAGCCTTAACAACTCATGTATGCAAATATTGCATATTGTGCTTATGTACTATGCTGTTTATCTCCTGTGGAGATGGTGATGACACTTCTAAAAACAGCAACAATAACACTAATGAAAATACAATTAGTAGCAATCCGGAAGTAATACGCGAAGAAACCAATTCTAAATTATATGGAACATGGTACGGATTTTGCGGTAGCAGTTTTATTACCAAGTTGGTATTCGGATTAAATAGCAAAGGGTATATTACAATGAACAGTACAACCAACCCATATGCTCACAATGGTTTGTTCACCTACCGGTTTGATGATGACAACGGGTATATCTATATGACTTTTTCCGATACACAATCTACGGTTATTTATAAAGTACGTTCGCTATCAAGTAGCAAGATGACTCTTCTGAATGATTACGACATGGAATACTCCATGACACTTACAAGTACAAGTACCGAAGTGCCTACAATCTACTCTAACGAGGCTTCTACAAATGTAGAAAAGATCAACCTGATTAGTATAACGTGGGATAAAACCATGAACGTTTTTACAAAAGACTACTACCACTATTATAAGAAGACGCTCGATTCCGGAGATATAGAATTGTACACTGATGCAGCCTGTCTCAAACTTATAGGAAAGGCAATCATTAATACAATGACAAAGTTTGGAGAGTACGATGTCAGTTCTTACACTTATCTTGTGAAGAACCTTTCCAACAGCCGAGCACCCAAGTATTACTTTTTCAACTAATTCACAATTATGATGCAAAGAAGGGCTATAACTCTATCAAAATTAACGGTGGTGCATTTTACGACTCATCGACTAAAACGAGATACGATTGGGAACTTTATCTGCAAGTGATCATTCCTTGAGAAAACAAACCTTATTATTAACATCTAAAAACTTTTTGAATTATGAAAACAATGAAATGGCTTGGCGCACTGGCAATGATGGTATGCGCACTTTCTATCACATCTTGCGGCAATGACGATGGAGGCTCGTCAAATAACGGCGGAAACACTAACAGCAACAACAATGGCGGCAGCAATAACGTAAACGACAACGGCGGAGGGAATACATCTGGTTTATTCCAAGGTCCGCAAAGAGTTTTCGGAAATCACCGTATAAAGAAAATCAAGGAATATTCAAGTCTTGATGACCAAGTTGCTGACGTTTTTGAGTTTACATACAACACGAGTGGTTTTGTAAGCGAAATAAAGGTATATGACAATGAGGTATTTGTTGGCAGCACACGCATCAGCTATGATAATGGCCTCTCTGCAGTATCATACGATAAGAATGGAAATTCCAAAGGAAGAGTTGAATTTCCATTAGGGGCAAATGGATTTGTCAGCTATTACCAGATAATCGATGACAAGGGACATAACGAATATGCTAAATTCACTTATAATAACGATGGACAGCTGCAGACCTTGACATGGGGAGAAGAAGGGGAGACAACACCTTCTGACGATGTATGGACTCTCACATATTCTGATGGCGATATCACAAAATGCACTTCCGGAGATGGAACTACTGAATATTTCTATTCTACGGCGAATCAGAATCCGATAGACAACGTGACTGGATTTATGGAGTTTGACAAAGCTATGGACATCGATATGGATGATGTGTGGGTTTTATATCTATGTGGAGGCATGGGCAAGGGTACAAAACATTTGCCTCTTACTGCTATAACAAAAGATGGGAATGATACAGAAACAATAACAAATGAATGGATACTCGACAACCAAAACAGACCAGTAAAATTGATTTCAACTTCAAGCCATTCATTATACGGTTCCACATCTGCTAGATATTATACTATAGAGTGGTAATCTATTCAAAACACCAATAAACTATAAAGAGCAGTTGCACCTAAGAAATCAACTGCTCTTTGTTTTTATTACCCCAAATAATTATCTTTGCAACATCAAACCTCTAACAAAAACACAATATGAAAGTATTAATGATCAATGGCAGCCCACATAAGCAGGGCAACACATTCATCGCTCTGAGCGAAATTGCAAAACAACTGACAAAGCAAGGCATAGACAGCGAAATAGTTCATATCGGCAACAAAACCGTACGCGGATGCATTGCCTGTGGCAAATGTAGAGAAATCGGTGGCAAATGCGTGTTCGACGACGATATATGCAACAGCATCTCGGCAAAGTTTGCAGAATCTGATGCCCTTATCGTAGGTTCACCAGTTTATTACGGACAACCAAACGGAGCTGTTCTCTCTATCATACAGAGAGCATTTTTCTCTAACGGTGCAAACATTGCAGGAAAACCAGCTGCCGCTGTAGCTGTATGCCGTCGCGGAGGAGCAACATCTACATTCAACACCCTGAACATGCCGTTCCAGATGATGAATATGCCTGTAGTCACTTCACAGTATTGGAATATAGTATACGGACGCGAATCTGGACAGGCTGCGCTCGACACGGAAGGAATGCAGACTATGCGTACGCTTGCCAATAATATGGCATGGATGCTAAAGAGCACTAATGGCAAACCAGCACCGGGCAGACTGGACGAAGAATGGGCTCCGATGCATTTCATCAGATAAGGCAAGATCCACCAGACACGGTGAGTAAGAACTCTGAGAAAGAAATACGTTCTAAAAAAATAAAATCCCTATTCTTCCAACTTGGGCCCGCGTGAAGTCAATCAGCAGTGCGCTTGGGGAAGGTTATAGGGATTTGTTTTGCAAAATTACCATTTTTAATATAAAAACATCAAACTTTTTACCAATAAATTTTAAAAATAGTTGCATTTTTAATTTTTTACCTCTCCAATAGGCACATTTGTCAATTAAATGTAATACCTTCGCGCCGCTATTCAAAACGATGCATGGGTAAAATCAGGTTGTTTTTCGTCATAGGGCTGCTATTTGGTTTTCACTCTATTAGCAAAGCACAAATAGCGGCAGATGCTCAGACGGACCTCGAAATGACAGGCGCGCCTGTGGTTTCTCATGCAATGTACTATACAGGAATGGTTCAAGATGGAGACGAGATGATTCCTAGTTTTATGTTCTCCGATGTATATGTCTTCAACAAACTCATTTTCAAGAATACTCGCCAAGCACGCAAATATTACAAGATTGCAAACAATATAAAGAAAGTGTACCCAATAGCTGTCGAAATCCAGAAGACAGTGAATAAAACTATTGCACACCTCGATTCGCTAGAAACAAAGAAAGAAAAAGACGAATATATCAAGCGCTCCGAGAAAGAACTGAAGGCTGAATACTATCCGCGCCTTAAGAAACTAACTTTCTCGCAAGGCAAACTTCTTATAAAGCTCATAGACCGTCAATGCGACATGACAAGTTACCAACTTATCAAGACATATATGGGTGGATTTAAAGCAGGATTTTATAATGCCTTTGCAAGTTTGTTTGGAGCAAGTTTGAAGAAACAATACGACCCAGAAGGTGATGATCGCCTAACGGAAAGAGCCATTTTACTGATAGAAAGCGGACAGATGTGAGAAAGCTAAAGGTTACAGAAATGGGGCGCATGAACATAGAAGAGTTCAAGGCGTCTGAGAAAATTCCACTCATCATTGTTCTTGATGATGTACGCTCGATGTACAACGTCGGAAGCATATTCCGCACATCAGATGCATTCAGAACAGAATCAATATGGTTGTGCGGTATTACAGCACGTCCACCACATCCAGAGATTCACAAAACGGCATTAGGGGCAGAAGACTCGATGGAATGGCGATATTTTACCACAACTCAAGAAGCTATTGAGGCTCTGAAACGAGCAGGCTACATTATATACAGTATAGAACAGTGCGAAGGTAGCACAATGCTGCAAGACATACATATTGATAATACTCAAAAGTATGCCATCATATTAGGCAACGAAGTAAAAGGAGTAAAACAGGAAATAGTTGACATGTGTGACGGTTGCATTGAGATACCGCAATTCGGCACAAAACATTCACTTAATGTAGCCTCGACTGCTGGCATTGTTATATGGGAATTTGCTAAACAAATGATAGTATAAAAACCAAAACGCTATCTTTTTGCAATAAATTCCTAATATCAATTGTCAATCATCAATTAAATTCATACCTTTGCACCCTCAATTTGGTATTAACGAACAAAACATAACGTTTTATGGCAGAAACATTAGAAGTAAAAGAACTTGCCGAAGTGGCAGTTCGATTTTCGGGCGATTCCGGTGACGGAATGCAACTTGCCGGAAACATTTTCTCTACAGTTTCAGCTACTGTAGGTAATAGTATCAGCACATTCCCAGACTATCCAGCCGACATTCGCGCCCCGCAAGGCTCTCTAACTGGTGTGTCTGGTTTCCAAGTACACATTGGCGCAGAGATGGTTTATACACCTGGTGACAAGTGTGATGTACTTGTTGCAATGAATGCTGCAGCACTGAAAACCCAGTACAAGTATGCCAAGAAAGATGCAACAATAATCATCGACACAGACTCATTCCAAGCTGCCGATCTTAAGAAAGCTGCATTTCAGACAAACGATTATCTGGGCGAAATGAATATCGACCCAGATCGTGTCATTGCTTGTCCAATCACGCAAATGGTAAAAGATTGCCTGGCAGACTCAGGCATGGATGTGAAAGCAATGCTAAAGTGTCGTAACATGTTCGCTCTCGGACTTGTATGTTGGCTCTTCGACCGTGATTTGGAGATTGCTTTCAATTTCCTTCGTGAAAAATTTGCAAAGAAACCAGGTGTAGCAGATGCAAACATCAAGGTTATTCAAGCAGGTTACGATTACGGACACAACACTCACAGTAGTGCCAACAACGTAAGACGTATCGAAACAAAGCACAAGGTTCCAGGACGGTACATGGATATCACAGGGAACAAAGCCACAGCATACGGATTTATTGCAGCAGCAGAAAAGGCTGGGCTGAAACTATACCTAGGTTCCTACCCTATCACACCAGCCACAGACGTACTTCACGAACTGTCAAAGCACAAGTCACTTGGAGTAACCACAGTACAGTGTGAGGATGAAATTGCAGGATGCGCAAGTGCTGTAGGCGCTTCATTTGCAGGAGCTTTAGCCGTCACATCTACCTCTGGTCCAGGTATTTGTCTGAAGTCGGAAGCAATGAACCTTGCAGTAATCATGGAATTACCAATCGTAGTTCTTGATGTTCAGCGCGGCGGTCCTGCTACTGGTCTTCCAACAAAATCAGAACAGACCGACCTGCTTCAAGCACTCTTTGGTCGTAATGGCGAAAGTCCAATGCCAGTAATCGCTGCAACATCGCCAACCGACTGTTTTGATGCAGCATATAATGCTTGCAAAATAGCACTCGAGCATATGACTCCTGTCATTCTGATGACCGATGCATATGTAGCAAACGGTTCGGCAGCATTCAAACTGCCAAATCTTGCTGAATACCCAGCAATCAATCCACCATACGTACCAGAGGAACTCAAGGGTACTTGGACTCCATACATGCGCAATGAGAAAACAGGAGTACGCTATTGGGCTGTGCCTGGACGTGAAGGATTCCAGCACATACTTGGCGGATTGGAAAAAGACAATAAGACAGGAGCCATCTCAACAGATCCTGAAAATCACAATCTTATGACCCATCTACGTCAAGAGAAGATTGACAAAATACAGGTTCCTGACCTTGAAGTACTTGGTGACAAAGACAATGCCGATCTGCTCATAGTTGGTTTTGGAGGCACATACGGACACCTTCACGCAGCTATGGATGAGCTGAGAGCTCAGGGCAAGAAAGTTGCTTTAGCACACTTCAAATACATCAACCCACTGCCAGCAAACACAGCTAAAGTTTTAAGCAAGTACAAAAAAGTAGTAGTTGCAGAACAGAACATGGGACAACTGGCTGCATGGTTACGCATGAAAGTGGACAACTTCACTCCATATAAGTTCAACCAAGTAAAAGGGCAGCCATTCGTAGTAAACGAACTGGTAGAGGCCTTTACAGAAATACTCAACAAATAAAAGAAAGGACACAACATTATGGCATATACAGCACAAGATTTTAAGAAAGGACAGCCAAGATGGTGTCCTGGTTGTGGTGACCACTTCTTTTTGGCAAGTCTCCACAAGGCAATGGCAGAAATTGGAGTTGACCCATGGAATACTGCCGTAATTTCAGGTATCGGATGTAGTAGCCGTCTGCCACACTATATGGCAACTTACGGCATGAATACCATACACGGACGTGCAGCAGCAATCGCTACTGGTGCAAAAGTAGTCAACCCATCCCTTTCTGTATGGCAGGTAAGTGGCGATGGTGATGGTTTGGCAATTGGTGGTAACCACTTCATACATGCCAACCGACGCAATATAAACCTCAACATGATACTGCTCAACAACCGCATCTATGGTTTGACAAAAGGTCAGTACTCACCTACTAGTCCACGTGGTTTTGTGAGCAAATCAAGTCCATACGGAACAGTAGAAGATCCGTTCCGACCTGCAGAACTTTGTTTTGGTGCTCGCGGACACTTCTTTGCACGCGCAGTAGCTACTGACGCACAGGGAACAATAGACATCCTCAAAGCTGCCCATCAGCATAAGGGCGCAGCAGTATGTGAGATTCTGCAGAATTGCGTAATCTTTAATGATGGCACCCACGAATCAGTATACTCAAAGGAAGGACGTGCGAAGAATGCCATCTATGTTCAACACGGCAAACCACTTATCTTTGGCGAGAATTCTGAGTATGGTCTTATGCAAGAAGGATTCGGTTTGAAAGTGGTTAAAATTGGTGAGAACGGCATCACAGAGAAAGATATCCTTGTCCACGATGCACATTGCCAAGACAACACACTGCAGTTAAAACTCGCTCTCATGGGTAATGGCGATGGATTCCCAGTCGCACTTGGTGTAATTCGCGATGTAGATGCACCTACATACGATGATAGTGTAACTGCACAAATAGAAGAGATTTCTTCAAAGAAGAAGTATCATAACTTCGCAGAACTACTCGAAACCAACGATATTTGGGAAGTAAAATAACACCCATCTACAGTTAAATTACAAGCCTCTGTCATGCAATCGACAGAGGCTTTTTATATCATACCGTACACAAAAAGCACAAAAACTATATAATTTTCTTTAAAAAACGAGGTTTTAGCAGGTTAAGCGAAAAAATGTTCGTATTTTTGCACGATTATTGCTAAATGCAAAGCAACAAAACATTATATAAATTCGTTTGTTTCATAAACAACGCACATTCGAATGACTTCAAAGACTTTTAAATCAATATTCGCATATATAGGAATTCTTTTATTAGTTTCTTGCGTAAAAAGCAAAGAAACTGAAAGCACACCATATTGCGCCATTACATCATTTGGTGTAAATAGCATCGTAAGTTATGTACCTTACAAAACAAGCACTGGTACTACTACGATCAAGAGAACAGTTTCTGGAAGTAGTATTTTATTCGAAATAAATCAAGAAACAGGACTCATAAATACAGTAAAGCCCTTGCCCAATTGGATTAACCTGACCAAGGTTGTACCTACTTTCACATGTCATGGCACTCTTCAATATAAAAGCGGAGACAATTATTATACAATCACATCAGGCAAAGACTCTCTCGATTTTACAGAACCACACATACTACGAAGCGTTTCTTCAGACGGACTTTACTCAAAAAGTTATCTCGTGTCATTTACAAAGAACACAGAAGCCTCTGACACAATCCTTTGGTCAAGCGTTGTTAGCAACCTGGATTTGGAAGACGAAAAACACAGATCTATAGTTCTGGCTGCTACATACCCTGACAAACAAGGAACTGACTCCTTGGTAAGGAGAATCTTTATTTTTTCCAAAAATAATGAAGGTAAGCCACAAGTAACGAGCACTACAGACCATAGCGACGCAACAACATGGACTAATGCTGAAGAACTTATCGGAGCAGATGGAATCATTGACCCATATTCAGTCATGGTTCATCAAAATGAATTATATGCTATCGATAATCAAGGCAAACTATATAAATCAACTGAGAATGTCAAAGGAGTTGTATGGATGAAGGTGGCTGAAAAAGGTCTCTCTCGTCTTCTCGCAAGTGACAATTATTACCTGTATGCTTATGACGGTACTAACATCATTGCAACAGAAGACTTTACGAACTGGAAAGAATGTGGAAATAAGAATCTAGAAATGTTACCCACAAGATGTTTCTATAGTTTCTATCGTCAGTCATACAACAACACCCAAGTTAACATCGCCATGATGGGCGGTTTGAATGACAACAATAAAAACAATGGCGTCACATGGTACAAAGTCACAGACACCCAAGATGATGTAATCGACCCATGGCAATTTATCGATGTGAGCAACGAAACAAATATTGGCTACCCTTATTTGCAGGAAACAAGCACCGTCATGTATGATGACAATCTGTACACAATGGGACGCACATTCACCGAACAGTTCCTGGGTATGTATCGCTCTGAGGACAATGGTATCTCCTGGAAACTCCAAACCAAAATGTGGCGTTTACCAGAATCACTCGAAGCCACGAATGGTGCCGCAAGCATGGTTCTCATAGATAAGTCTTTCTATGTTTTCCAAATAGGCGGAAAAATCTGGAAGGGTTCTATAAGATAACTTATAAACCACACACCAGAGAATCCGTAAATCAGATAGAGATATATCCACAATGAAAAAAATTCTGCTAATATTATCCATCATAACATCCCAGACAATCTGTGCACAAACAGAGATGGAGTATGCGTTGGAGATAGGTGGAATGTTGGGTACAAGTACGTATCTGGGTGATGCAGGTAATACAGGATTATTCAAAAACATAAATATGGGCGGTGGAGCTATAGCTCGTTACAACATAAATCCTCGCATGGCTTTAAAATTCAACCTCGGTTATGGTGGAATCTCTGGCAATGCATCGGGCGATGCCTTTCCACCAGAAGTAGATCGTTCAAATTTAAAATTCAACAAATCAGTATTTGACTTTGGCGGTCAATACGAAATTCACTTCTGGGCCTATGGAACAGGCAATAGCTATAAAAACACTCATCGATTGGTGCCCTATTTGCAGATAGGAATTGGAGCTACAGTTGCAAGCAAAACTTTCTCCTTGAATATCCCAGTCGGATTCGGCATAAAGTACAAAGTAGCACCAAGACTTAACATAGGACTCGACTGGACAGTCAGAATGTCAATGACAGATAAAATAGACGGAATTGAAGATCCATATAGAATACAAAGTGGTTTTTTGAAGAACAAAGATACATACTGCTGGACAATGCTTTACGTATCTTATGATTTCTTACCTAAACTGCGTAAATGTAACAACTGATAACAATACGATTAAGATGTACAAGGAAAAAATAGACATGAGCAGACTCCCAAAGCATATTGCCTTCATCATGGATGGTAATGGCAGATGGGCACAAGCTCGCGGTCAACAGCGAAGTTACGGACATATTGCAGGTGCCGACACGTTGGAGGCAACATTGCGATGTGCTACAAAACTTGGCATCCCGTATGTTACTTTCTACGCTTTTTCAACCGAAAACTGGAACCGTCCGCAAAGCGAGGTTAACACCCTACTAGATTTGATGCTCAAACATCTGGAGGAAAACATATTCATGAATAACGATGTGAAGTTCTTACTGATTGGTGACCTCGAAAATATGCCAGACAACTTACGCAATGCTAGTATCCAACTGATGGATAAGACGAAGAATAACAAAGCCATAACAATGGCTGTAGCTTTCAACTATTCATCAAGATGGGAATTAGCATATGTTACACGACAGATTGCCGATGAAGTGAAAAGAGGAGAACTAAACATAAACGATATAAGTGCCGAAACAATTGATAGCCACATGGCTACGCGTACTATGCCTAACCCCGACCTACTCATCAGAACAGGTGGAGAACAACGACTGAGCAACTTCCTTCTATGGCAAACAGCATATTCTGAACTATACTTTACAGATACATATTGGCCCGACTTCGACGATGAATGTCTTTACAAAGCCATCGTAGATTATCAAGGACGCCAAAGACGTTTTGGAAAGACAGGTGAACAAGTATCTGAAGAGAACAAATAAAACGATGAGAAAATTAAACAACATAACGAAACAACTTGTAATTCTGATGACAATGCTCGTCACTATTCTGCCTGTAGAAGCACAGAATAATGAACAGAGCAAACCAGTAGTTGTATATGGTCAGAATCGCAAAGTGGAAATCGGCGGTATCACAGTTGATGGTGTGCAAAATTACGATGACAACATTCTTATTGGACTATCTGGACTCACCATCGGTGAAACCATCTCATTCCCTGGAGATGAAATCACGGATGCAGTAAAACGTTACTGGAAGCATGGACTTTTTTCCAATGTAAAAATTGAAGCCGACAGCATCGTAGGAAACAAAGTATATCTGAAGATTACTCTCGCCACTCGCCCCCGAGTATCGCAAGTCAACGTATGGGGAGTAAAGAAAAGCGAGCAGAAAGACCTCATGGAAAAGATGGGATTGGCAAAGGGAAATCAGCTAACCCCAAACATGGTGGACAAAGCAAAGATTGTCATCAAACATTATTTTGAAGAAAAGGGGTTTAGAAATGCCTCTGTAGAAATCATCCAGAGAGACGACCCTGCTCATCCAGACATGATAATGGTTGATGTCAATATCGACAAAAAAGAAAAAGTGAAAGTACGCAAAATCTATATTAGCGGAAACAATCATATAAAGACTAGTAAATTCCATGGAGGTTTCTTCTCTGGCGGTCTGTTAAAGAAAACCAACGAGAAAGGGTTCAAGAGTCTGTTCAAGGCTAAGAAATTCATTGAGGAACGCTATGCAGAAGACAAAGAAAGAGTAATTGAAAAATACAATGAACTTGGATTTCGTGACGCAACCATTGTAAAGGACAGCATTGTCGACAATGGTGACAATACCGTTGATATCTATCTTGGAATAGAAGAAGGCGACCGTTATTATGTTCGCGATATTAACTGGGTCGGAAATTCCGTTTATACTACAGACGTGCTTAACAAACTGCTCAAGATGAAGCGTGGAGATGTATATAATCAGAAACACATTACGAACAGACTGAATGCAGATGAAGACGCTGTGGCCAATTTTTATTACAATCAAGGATATGTCTTCAATCAGGTTGTCCCAGTTGAAGTAGATGTAGATGGCGATTCCATCGATCTCGAAATACGTATTACAGAAGGTGTACAGGCAACAATCAATAAAATTAAAATCTATGGTAATACACGCGTTTACGAGGAAGTAGTACGTCGTGAATTGAAACTAAAGCCGGGTGACCTCTTCTCTATGGATGCATTCAAGATGTCATATCAAGAAATAGGTCAAATGGGGCATTTTGACCCTGAAGCTATAGACTTCAAACCTGTTCCAGACCCAATCAATGGCACTGTAGATATGAATCTTGGACTGACGCCAAAGGCAAGTGATCAAATTGAATTCTCACTTGGATGGGGACAGACTGGTGTAATCGGAAAGTTGGGACTTAAGTTCAACAACTTCTCTATGCGTAACCTTTTCCATCGTAACGGACTTCATCGTGGTATCATGCCTCAAGGTGATGCGCAAACCCTAGAACTTTCAGGTTCTACAAACGGACGTTACTATCAGTCGTATAGTATTTCGTTCCATGACAACTGGTTTGGTCGTAGGCGCCCTAATTCTCTATCTGTAAGTGCATTCTTCTCACGTCAAACCGACGTAAGTAGTGCATACTACAATTCAAGCTACTACAACAACTACTATTCCGCCCTTTATGGTTATGGTAACTATAACTCAAGCTACTATAACAACTATTCTAGTTACTACGACCCAGATAAATACTTCATGTTGCTTGGTTTATCAGTTGGTTGGGGTAAACGTCTTAACTGGCCAGATAACAACTTTAGTTTCCAAGCATCTCTCGGATATACCCGTTATATGCTGAAGGATTGGGAATACTTCCTCATAACCGATGGTAACTGTAATAACATCAACCTCACACTTTCACTCTCTCGTGTAAGCATAGATAACCCTATATTCCCTCGTCGTGGTTCGCAGATTACCCTTTCAGGTACATTCACACCACCATACTCTCTATGGGATGGAGTTGACTACGCTAATTTGGCTACCAACCGCGCCAATGCAAACTACATGAGCGATATGCAGAAGAAGTTCAAATGGATTGAATACCACAAATGGGCATTCAAATCACGTTTCTACACCCCTCTGTCAAGTGCCAATAAGTGTTTTGTACTGATGACACGATTCGATTGTGGATTCCTCGGTAGTTACAACAAAAACAAAAAATCACCATTCGAAACATACTACATGGGTGGTGACGGTATGTCTGGTTACTCTTACAACTACTATACCGAGACTATCGGACTTCGTGGTTACGACAACGGAAGCCTTACTCCATACGGATTTGAAGGTTATGCATATTCACGTATGACACTTGAGCTCCGCTACCCTGTATTACTTCAAGGAAGTACAAACATATACGTGCTCGGTTTTGCCGAAGGAGGTAATGCATGGACAGAAGTAAGGAAATTTAACCCATTCGATTTAAAACGTTCTGCAGGTGTTGGCGTTCGCATCTTCCTGCCGATGATTGGACTTATGGGTATTGACTGGGCATACGGATTCGACAAAGTATTCGGTTCAAAGAACTATTCTGGTAGTCAATTCCACTTTATTCTCGGACAAGAATTCTAACAAACCTAAAATACATTATAGTATGAAAAGAACATTATTTACGATAGCTCTTGCCCTGGTAGGGTTACTATCAGTTAACGCACAGAAGTTTGCACTTGTTGATATGGAATATATATTGAAGAATGTACCTGCATACGAACGTGCCAACGAACAATTGAACCAAGTAAGCAAAAAATGGGAAGGTGAGGTACAGGCACTTCTTAATGAGGTTGAAACACTCTATCGCAAATACCAATCTGAATCAGTATTTCTCTCTGATTCTCAAAAAACAAAAGCAGAAGAAGCTATAGTAGCAAAGGAAAAAGAAGCAAGTGAACTGAAAAAGAAATATTTCGGAGCAGAAGGCGAACTTTTCAAAAAACGTCAGAGTCTTATGTCACCTATACAGGACGAAATCTATAGTGCCGTAAAAGATATTTGTGAAAAGAAAGGCTATCAGTTGATTCTCGACCGCGCATCTGGTGGTAGCATTATCTACGCCTCTCCAAAGATAGACATAAGCGATGAGATATTACAACGTCTTGGATATAGTCATTAAGCAGATAACAATCAACAGTATTATTAATCATATTATTTTCAAAAATTAAAGACAATGAAGAAATTTATTATTGCAGCACTATTGGTATTACCAATGAGTGTATTTGCACAGAAATTTGCACACGTAAATTCAGCTGATATCGTTCAGGCAATGCCTGAATATACTACTGCTCAGACAGAAATTCAGAATCTGGCAAAGCAGTACGAAGATGAATTAAAGAAAATGCAGGAAGAACTCCAGACAAAGGCTGAGGACTACCAGAAGAATCAAGCTACTCTGCCTGATGCAGTAAAACAGCGTCGCGAACAAGAGTTACAAGAACTCAACCAGCGTCTTGAGCAGTATTACCAAACATCACAGCAATCACTTCAGCAGGCTCAGTCTCAGAAAATGCAGGCTATCACTCAGAAGATTACAACTGTAATCAAGGAGTTAGGCGTTGCAGGTGGATATGTATATGTAATGGACACATCAAGTGGCATCCCATTCATCAGCGAAACACTTTCAACTGACATCACCAGCCAGGTAAAGGCAAAACTCGGAATCAAGTAAATAAATGATGATACGCACATATATTGCACTTATTTTTGCGCTCCTCTCTGTTGCAAATCTATCAGCACAGGAGGCAGCGCAAACTGCATCAAATGTAGCCGCTCCTGCCAACACCATTGTACAGATGCAGCATTTCGGTTATTGTAGTTATAATGAGCTTCTGCAATCTATGCCCGAATATGCAGGTGCAATGGCGAAATTGGAGAATCTCAAGAAAACATACGACAATGAGTTGGCACGCGCCGAGGAAGATTTTTCTCGTAAATTCTATGAGTTTGTAGAGGGACAGAAATCATTCCCTGAAAATATCATGCTGAAACGCCAGAAGGAGCTCCAGCAACTGATGGAGGAAAGTATGGCATTTAAGGATGAAGCCAAACGTCTTCTCAATCAAGCAGAAGATGAACTAATGATTCCACTTCATCGTAAACTGAAAGACGTTATGCGCCAGGTGGGGCTTGAGCACAATTACTCATATATCCTAAACATCGACAATAACTCCTATCCTTTTGTAAACACAACTGGAGAGGCAGAAGATTGTACTGCATTTGTAAAAGCAAAACTAAGAAAATAAATATAGAAAGAAAGGATGGAAGGCAACACTGCGACACAACAATGTGGACCTATAGGAATCTTTGATTCTGGACTAGGTGGTCTTACCATTCTCGATGGCATTCGTCATCGAATGCCACAATACGATTTTATATACCTAGGCGATAACGCACGTGCTCCCTATGGTACACGTTCATTCGACGTAGTCTATCAGTTCACACTGCAAGCAGTAGAAAAACTCTTTTCAATGGGTTGTCCACTCATCATTCTCGCCTGCAATACAGCCTCTGCAAAAGCTTTACGTAGCATTCAACAAAAATACCTTCCTCAAGCTTTTCCTAATCGTAGAGTACTGGGAGTGATCCGCCCAACAGCAGAAGTAGTAGGCACTCTAACTAAGTCAAATCATATCGGCATACTTGCTACAGAAGGAACTGTGCGTTCAGAATCATACAAACTTGAGATTCAGAAGCTATACCCTGCAACTACTATAGTGGGGCAGGCTTGTCCTATGTGGGTACCACTAGTGGAAAATGGGGAATACGATAAACCTGGTGCAGATTATTTCATAAAGGACAGTATCGACAAACTGCTAACTGCCGATTCTCAGATAGACACCATTATCCTGGGATGCACACACTACCCTCTACTACTTCCGAAAATCAAACAATATACCCCAAAAGGCATTACACTTATACCACAGGGGAAATACATTGCTGAAAGTCTTCAGGAATATCTGCAACGTCATCAAGAGATGGAACACAACATTACCAAAGGCGGTACCTGTAAATACTTTACAACTGAATCAAGCGAAAAATTCAGTGAGTCTGCCAGCGTCTTCCTTAACGAACCCATCGAAGCTATTCATATCACCCTGTAAAACTTCAGACAGATCAATTTCCAATTTTCAACTTTCAATTCTCAATTTTCAATTTTCCTCATGGGCATCTATACAGATCTATTTATCACATTTTGCAAAATCGGTTCCTTTACCCTTGGTGGAGGTTATGCCATGGTGCCTGTTATGGAAAAGGAAATTGTTGACAAGAAACAATGGCTTACTCAAGAAGAATTCGTTGACATCCTCGTAGTAGCACAATCAACCCCCGGTCTATTTGCCATTGACATGGCATCACACATCGGATTTAAATACAAAGGAGTGCTTGGCGGTATAACTGGAGCATTAGGAGTAGCTATTCCGAGCATTGTTATTATCCTTCTAATAGCTCTCATCTTCCAATCTTTCAAAGATAACATATATGTGGAGAAATTTTTCATGGGCATACGTCCCTGTGTCGTAGCCTTAATTCTTTCTCCCTGCTTTCGCATGGCAAAGACAGCAAAGATTAATATCTATAATTGTTGGATTCCTATTGTTTGTGCTACACTTATATCTCTATTTGGCGTCAGCCCTATTTGGTGCATCATAGTAGCTGGTGTAGCAGGTTTCCTCTATGGACATTATTTGATACAGAAGCAATGATATTTCTTCAACTATTCATAACATTCAGCAAGATAGGCATCTTCAACTTTGGAGGTGGTTATGCTATGATATCGCTCATTCAAGATGAAGTTGTCAATAAGCATCACTGGCTCACCACCTCAGAATTTACCGACATTATTGCCATAAGCCAGTCAACACCTGGTCCTATAGGCATCAATGTCGCAACATATACAGGTTACACCGCCGTCATCAATGCCGGTTATTCGGAGTGGGCAGCCATACTTTCTGCAATCATGACTTCCTTAAGCATTCTATGGTTGCCGTTTATTCTGATGATAAGCATCAGCAAAGTGCTTATCAAACATAAGGATTCCATAGTAGTTCATAGCATCTTTGGTTTGCTTCGCCCTACTGTTTTGGGTCTTATCCTTGCAGCAGCAATAATGCTTATGAGTGTAGAGAACTTTGGCTCCCCCACTGAATCTACATTCGTATTCATCGTTAGTTGCGTCATATTCTTTCTTTCGTTCGTTGGCACTCGTATTTACAAAATACACCCTATCATCATGATACTGCTCTGCGGACTCGCAGGACTCATTATATATTAATACAAAGACACAAACGTACAACAATGAGAAAAGTAATAGGAATTGGAGAAACCATTCTCGACATAATATTCAAGAACGAACAACCTACAGCAGCTGTTCCTGGTGGTTCTGTATTCAACGGAATAGTGTCTTTAGGTCGCTTAGGTACAGACGTAACTATGATTACAGAGACCGGTAACGATCGTGTAGGACAAACCATAAAAAACTTCATGATCGACAACGGAGTAAATACCGACCATGTCTGCATGTATGATGATGGGCGCACTGCTATTTCCCTTGCCTATCTGAACGAAAGGAACGATGCTGAATATACATTCTACAAAGACTATCCTAAAGCACGCTTAGACGTACGTTGGCCAGATATACACCCTGATGACATCGTCATCATGGGGTCTTACTTTGTACTCAATCCTGTATTAAGGAGTAAGGTTAAGGAATTCCTTACCTATGCACGCAGTAGAAAGGCATTTATATATTACGACATAAACTTCCGTTCCACCCATGCAGACGAAGCCCAGACACTTCGTTCCACAATATTGGAAAATTTCGATTTTGCAGATATAGTACGCGGTTCCACCGAAGATTTCACTAATATGTTTGGTATTAGCGATCCTCTTACAACATACAAGCAGGAAGTGTCTGTCCATTGTTCTAATCTGCTCTGCACTGATGCCGATGGCGACATACGACTCTTCACGCCAACCCTTATAAAAAACTATAAAGTACAGAAAATACAGACCGTTTCTACTATAGGAGCAGGTGATAACTTCAATGCAGGTATTGTCTATGGTATTCTTCAGGGAAACATTCTCCGCACAGATTTACCTACACTCTCCGATTCTCAGTGGAAGAGTATTATCCAACATGGCATATCTCTTGCAACTGAGGTGTGCCAAAGTTTCCACAATTCAATAAGTAAAGATTTCGCCCAGCGATATAAACAAAACAAAAAACAAGATTAATTTGAAAACATTTGAACAACTTGGTATTTCAGCACCAATTCTTCAGGCCATCAGTGAGATTGGCTATGAGAGTCCCATGCCTATTCAGGAAGAAGTCATTCCATATTTACTGGGCAACGACAACGACGTAATAGCATTAGCACAAACTGGAACAGGTAAGACTGCCGCTTACGGATTGCCGCTTATTCAAAAAACAGATACTGCTTCACTTATTACTCAGGCAGTAGTAATAGCACCCACACGCGAACTCTGTCTGCAAATTACAGATGATCTAAAAAGTTATAGTAAGTACATACCTCAACTTCACATACTTGCCGTCTATGGTGGTGCAAATATCATGACGCAGATTCATGGTCTGAAAAAAGGCGTGCAGATTATCGTTGCCACTCCTGGACGTCTCGTTGACCTCATGGAACGAGGTGTAGCGGACCTTTCCAACGTTAAAAATGTAGTACTTGACGAAGCTGATGAGATGCTGAACATGGGCTTCTCAGAAAGCATAGACACCATACTGGCTAATTGTCCTTCCCACAACTCTCGCAACACCCTTCTCTTCTCTGCAACCATGTCGAAGGAGATTGAGCGCATAGCTCGCAATTACCTCCACGACCACAAGGAAATTGTAGTGGGTAGTCGAAACGAAGGAGCAGAACACGTAAACCACCTATACTATCTCGTAGCAGCTCGCGACAAATACAACGCACTGAAACGTATTGCCGACTACTATCCAGAGATATATGCCATCATCTTCTGTCGCACTCGTATGGAGACTCAGGAGATTGCCGACCGTCTCATCCAAGACGGATATAATGCGGAGTCACTTCATGGCGAACTCTCCCAGATGCAACGAGACCTCACAATGCAGAAGTTCCGTCAACATCGAACTCAACTTCTTGTAGCTACCGATGTGGCTGCACGTGGATTGGATGTTGACGAACTGACACATGTGATAAACTATGGTTTGCCAGATGACATCGAGTCATATACCCATCGCTCTGGTCGTACAGGACGAGCAGGACGCAGTGGTACAAGTATCTCCATTATTCATATCAAGGAGAAACATAAAATACAAACCATAGAACATCAAATAGGTAAGAAATTTATACCTAGCATTCTACCTACTGGTCAGGAGATATGTGCAAAACAACTATACAAACTCATCGATGAAATCGAAAAAATAGAGGTTGACGAAGAAGAAATAGAGCAATACCTGCCAGAAATCTACCGCAAATTGGATATGCTCGATAAAGAAGACCTTATCAAGCGTATGGTCAGCATGCAGTTTAACACATTCCTAAACTACTACAAGAACGCGCCAGAAATTGTGCAACCAAGCGGCAAGGGGAGTGACACTAAGAAAAAAGATCGTAAGGAAAAACGCGACAAGCAACCTCGTTCACGATCCGCAGAACAAGGATTCACACGTCTCTTCATAAACTTAGGAAAAAAGGACAGCCTTTCTCCTAAGATTCTTATGGGATTCATCAATCGCAAGGTTCGTGGCAAGAATGTCGATCTCGGACGCATTGATCTTATGCAGAATTTCTCATTCTTTGAGGTTCCAGAAGAGCAGACAGACGACGTGCTCCATTTTCTTAACGGTGCAGACTTCGACGGAAGAAAGGTAAACGTAGAAATCACTACTAGCAGCGGATCGGGCAACAGCAGTTCTTCTGAGAAACCTCAACGCAAACAAGACAGAAGTCAGCGCAGACAGGACAAACCTCAACATCGTCAGGAGAAGTCTCAGCGAGGACAAGAAAGAACCAATAGCAAGCGAGGACAGAAACAATCATCCAGTTCTTCAACCCCTAAAGGTGCAAAAGAGTGGGCGAAATATTTTGAAGGACAGGTAGAATCCCAACCATTCTACAACGAATTTTCTAAGAAGAAAAAGAAGAAGAGATAATCAATACCTTCTTTTCATCAGCCATCGTGGTAGCAAAGAGGTATAAATCACCACCTTCGCGCAATTTCAATTTATTGCGGAGTTCTGCTACCGACATAGGAAAATTGCGAACCGTAAGGTTCGCTTTTTCTATTCCCCCAAAAACAGTCTTTATAAACTTTTTGTTCAATGTTGAAGAACTCTCAACTTTGAAACATCGTCCGGGAAAATTCTTCACGGGTTCATCAACAAAACTAGTATATAGATGACTGTTGGGATGTAACTTTACAAGTCCAAGACGAGAAGCAAGAGTCTTATAACATCCTGCCTTCATAATACTTGCATTAGGTTCGTATATATACTTCCCCATCTCAGTTGTATATTTACATTCTGCGACTTTTTCTTCATCTCGGGTGAAAGTAAACACATCCTTATCTCCACTGCTAAACAAATTCACGCAATAAATACGTACTGAAAGACAGTTATGCTGCATCTTAACAAGAAGTTCCTTGCACTCATTATCCACACTCACCACATGAATTTCACTTATCTGTCGCAGTTCCCGTTCCATATTCACGACATCGAGCATTGGTGACAGTTTCACCATTACCGTGTCAGCATGCTCCATCAACCGCTCCTGCATCAGAGCAACATTTGGAGTACAGTCTGCTATCGAAATCACCTTCCCGCCATTAGCATCACGACGTGCAGGATCAATAAAAATCAGACTATGATGGGGTAATTTCTGCAATACTTCTTCAGCCTTACCGCAAACCACTTGAAAATCCTTAACTCCAAGCAAAGGCAGATTGTTTGAGGCAATTTTACAAAGAGTCTCGTTCTGATCTACATAAGTAAGATAGTCGAACTTCTTTCCAAGTATCGCAGCATCCACTCCGAATCCGGCAGTCAGGTCAGTTACATTCTCTCCACCATCTACAATCTCAGCCTTATACTGTGCAGTCATTTCACTGCTACACTGCTCCATATTCAGGTGTGGCGGAAATTGAATACCATCTGTCTGAGCCCAAGTGGGCAACTTCTTTTGTGCTCTCTGCCACCCTTCTATCTGTTGCAGTGCATATTTGAAGTCATCGGCAGAAAAAGTGTGAGCCCGCAAAGCGAGCTCACACACATTGTCGTTTCTATGTTCTTTTACAAATGATTGTATGTCGTACATGGAAACCCGTGGTTCGTGAATTACTTACGCAAGCCAAGAGCCTTAACGATAGCACGGTAGCGTTCGATATCCTTGCGCTTCAGATACTCAAGAAGTGAACGGCGCTGACCTACGAGGTGAACCAAAGAACGATTTGTGCAATAGTCCTTGTGGTTGTTTCTCATGTGGTCAGTGAGGTGTTGGATACGATAAGTAAGCAGGGCAATTTGTCCCTCACTTGAACCAGTGTTTGTAGCAGAACCTGCGTATTTCTCGAAGATTTCTGCCTTCTTTGCTGAATCTAAATACATAATAATTAATTATTTAAAGTTAAACAAGCATTTGCCCGAATCTTCAATTCTTTCAGCTCGAATCTTCAATTCGCATGCAAATCGGGTGCAAAGGTACAGCAATTTACTCGAATATGCAAATTTATTATCATTTATCATATGTATAGGAAATGCTCAGAGAGTGTTCACCCTCCGAATGCCCTTTTTTACCTTTATACCATCAAAATGCAACATACATATGCTAAAACCTAGTTCTGTGTGCGTTGTTTTGCACATTTAACAAATACACTGTGCAGTTTTAATACATTTTTAGATAATATTCTTGTTTAATTGATGTTTAAATTCATACCTTTGCATCGAATTAAGTGTAATCAACAATCTCTAACGATAGCGTGAAACGCATGAATAGGGGGCTACACATAAAAGATAGTAACAACATAAGAGATAAACAATATTTATTTAATAACTAAAAAAATTTAGATTATGTCTGAAATTGAATCAAGAGTTAAATCTATCATCGTAGATAAGCTTAACGTAGACGAGGCTGATGTAAAGCCAGAAGCATCATTCACTAACGACCTTGGCGCAGACTCACTTGACACTGTTGAGCTCATCATGGAATTTGAAAAGGCATTTGGTATCAACATTCCTGACGATCAGGCAGAGAAGATTAGCACTGTAGGTGATGCAATCGCATACATCGAGTCTAACGCAAAATAAGTAGATTCTACTATTACCATTTACTATTTTGGTTTTGTCACAGACATTCTTTCGAGTGTACATGATGGACAAAACAAATGAAATAGTAAATGGTAATTTTTTTAAAATCAAAAAAACTCGGCCTTCCAACTAGAAACAGAGTGAAGAGTCGAAATCATTATATAAATTATTTTTATACGATGGAATTAAAACGAGTTGTTGTAACAGGTCTTGGCGCAATCACTCCACTGGGTAACACTGTAGAAGAAACATGGGAAAACATCAAGAATGGTAAGAGCGGTGCCGCCCCTATCACACATTTTGATGCTACACAGTTTAAAACTCAATTCGCATGCGAAGTAAAGGGTTTTGATCCAAACAATTACATAGATCGCAAGGAGAGTCGCAAGATGGACCTCTATACCATCTTCGCTTTAGCAGCTGCTAAGCAAGCTATCGAAGATTCGGGCATTGCAGGCGAAGGTATAGACAAGAATGAAGTAGGAGTAGTGCTCGGTGTAGGTATTGGTGGTATCCACACATTTGAGGAAGAAGCTGGCAACTATGCTATCAACGGACCACAATTAGGCCCCAAATATAACCCATTCTTCATTCCAAAGATGATTGCAGACATCGCTGCTGGTTTCATCAGTATTGAAAATGGGTTCCACGGTCCTAACTTTACAACCACTTCAGCTTGTGCATCTTCTACAAACGCATTGGCTGATGCTTTCAACTTGATTCGTTTGGGTAAGGCTAACGCTATCGTAACAGGTGGTTCTGAAGCAGCTATTTGGCCATCTGGTGTTGGTGGTTTTAACGCAATGAAGGCGCTTTCTACTCGCAACGATGAACCAGAAAAGGCTAGTCGTCCATTCAGCGCAAGCCGTGACGGATTCGTTATGGGTGAAGGTTCATGTATTCTTGTTCTTGAAGAACTGGAACATGCAAAGGCTCGTGGTGCAAAAATTTATGCAGAAGTAGCAGGATGCGGCATGTCAGCTGATGCTTATCACATTACAGCAAGTCACCCAGAGGGTCTTGGAGCAAAACTCGTCATGGAACGTGCACTTAAAGATGCTGAAATGACTCCGGCTGACATCGACTACATCAATGTTCATGGTACTTCTACACATGTTGGTGATATCTCGGAGGTAAAAGCCATCAAGGAAGTATTTGGCGACGCAGCATACAAACTGAATATCAGTTCTACAAAGTCAATGACAGGTCACCTTCTTGGTGCTGCCGGAGCTGTAGAAGCAATGTTCAGCATATTGTCTGTTAAGAACGACATCGTTCCACCAACTATCAACCACGACGAGGCTGACAAGGATGAGGAGATTGATTACAATCTGAACTTCACCTTCAACAAAGCTCAGAAGCGCACCGTTCGTGCTGCACTTAGCAACACATTCGGTTTTGGCGGTCACAACGCTTGTGCTATCTTTAAAAAATACGAAGGATAAAGAAATATATGTATTGATGACCATGGACAACCTGGGCTCATTACTAATAGATACAGTAAGGCTTCTTTTCCGCAAGGAGAAGAAGTCTTATTGCATTCTAAAACGAATAATGGGTTTCTATCCACACAACTTGGAACTCTATCGACTAGCAGTAAAACATAAGAGCCTTACATTCCACGAAAAGAATGATGCTGTCAAAAGCAACAGAAAAACCGACCTCAATACGTCACTAAACAACGAGCGATTGGAGTTTTTGGGTGATGCAGTTTTAGGGGCTATTGTCGCGGATATACTATACAAAAAATACAAGAACCAACAGGAAGGATTCCTAACTATGCTGCGTAGTAAGATTGTATGCAGAGAATCGCTAAATCGCATTGCGGTTGAATTAGGTATTGATAAGTTTATACTGCATTCGGGCGATGTTTATAAAGCTCACAATAGCTACGTAAACGGCAATGCATTTGAGGCTTTTTGCGGAGCTATTTATTTGGATCGTGGTTATAAACTATGTTACCAATTTATTGAAAAAGAGTTTATCGAGAAACACCTTAACATAGAAGAACTCATTGAGAATAGCCAAAACAATAAAAGCAAACTGATAGAATGGTGTCAGAAACAACAATACAAAATACAGTTTACATATAACGAAACACGTGATCGTACTGGTTCTGTCTTCACATGCAAGGTCTTCATCGAAGGAATAGAATGCGGACACGGAAAGGGTTACAAAAAGAAAGACAGCGATCAGAACGCATGCAAAGCAGCTCTACAAGCACTTAACAGCGACCCTAACTTAAAACTACACATTGCAAAAGTAGTGGATGAAAAACTTATGAGAGCAAGAACACAATCTAATCGCGACAAAGTACTGGCACAGATGTCAAGTAGAAATACCATAGTTTTCGACCTTGATGGCACACTAATGGACACACTGCAAGATTTGTATCTGAGCACAAACTACGCACTTCGTACTTGCAATTACCCAGAACGCACCCTCGATGAGATACGATCGTTTGTAGGTAACGGCGTGAAATTGCTAATAGAACGTGCTATGCCAAACGAAATAACGACAGTGGAAAGCGAAGAGAACAAAGAAGCTTTCAATCACTGTTTCAACACATTCAAAGAATACTACATCGAACATTGTCAGGACAACACGAAGTTGTACGACGGCATTAGTCCTCTACTCAACAAATTGAAAGAAGCAGGATACAGAACAGCTATAGTATCAAATAAGCTGCAGGCAGGCGTCACAGAACTCTATGAAAAATGGTTTAAAGATACCATCGAAGTGGCAATAGGTGAAAGTCCGGAAGTACGCAGAAAACCAGCACCCGATATGGTAGAAGTAGCATTGAAAATGCTAGGAGTTGAAAAAAGCGATGCCATATATATCGGCGACTCAGATGTTGATTTACAAACTGCAAAAAACTCAGGATTACCATGTATCTCTGTGTTATGGGGATTTCGTTCAAAGGAGTTCCTTATCGACAACGGAGCTTTGATAACAGTGGAAAAACCTGATGAAATCATGAATATTTTGTCAAACTGACAAATATGTTTGCAAATTACCACACAAAAAACTAACTTTGACTGCTAAAACCAAATCATCGAGATGAATACTACTCAAGTCCTTAACAATCTCTACTTTAAAACTCGCCAAAAAGCGATTGCACGCTATACATCGCATGCAGAAGAAATCCAACGTCGAATTCTAAAAAAACTGATTCATGCTGCACGAAGAACCGAATGGGGCAACAACCACAATTACAACAGCATGGAGTCATATGAAGAGTTCGTTGATAATGTACCCGTGAATACCTACGAAGAACTGAAAGGTTATATCCAAAGGATGCGCGAGGGTGAAGCTAACGTGTTATGGAGAGGACGAGTCAGATGGTTTGCTAAGTCATCGGGAACCACCAACGACAAATCAAAATTCATCCCTGTAAGCAAGGACGGACTAAAAAGAATCCACTATCTTGGAGGCAGAGATTGTGTAAGTTGTTACCTGAAAATCAATCCAAAGAGTAACATCCTCAGAGGCAAGAGCCTTATACTTGGTGGCAGCCACACTCCTAACTTGAACACTCCAAAGAGTCTCGTTGGCGACCTTAGTGCCATACTCATCGAGAACGTGCCACGAGCTGTAAATCTCACAAGAGTGCCAAATAAAAGAATTGCTCTCATGAGCGATTTCGACAAGAAACGCGAGAAGATAGCAGAGGTAGCTCAAAACATGAATATTACCAACATAAGTGGTGTACCATCATGGATGCTGAGTGTACTGAACAAAGTGATGGAGAAGAAAAACACAGACAATATAGCCGATGTATGGCCAAACCTTGAGGTTTTTTTCCACGGAGGCGTTGCATTCAATCCTTACAGAGAGACATATAATAACATCATACGTAGCGAGAAGATGCATTATATGGAAACATACAATGCAAGCGAAGGTTTCTTTGGTATTCAAAATGACCTAAAAGACCCAGCGATGCTGTTGATGATTGACTATGATGTATTCTACGAGTTCTGTCCGATGGACGATATGGGGGGGGACGGATATCCCCAAGAAAATGCTCATATAGTACCACTTTGGGACGTTGAGATCGGCAAAAATTATGCAATGATTATCAGCACCTCATGCGGACTATGGAGATATATGATTGGTGACACTGTAAAATTCACACAGAAGAATCCATATAAGTTCACCATCACAGGCAGAACAAAACATTTCATCAATGCCTTTGGCGAAGAACTGATTGTAGATAATGCCGAAAAGGGACTTTTACAGGCTTGTGTAGCTACTGGCGCACAAGTACGCGAATACACCGCCGCACCAATTTTCATGGATGCCAATGCAAAATGCCGCCACCAATGGGTTATTGAATTCTCCAAGAAGCCTGGCAACATAGAAGACTTTGCAATGATTCTTGACCGTTCACTACAAGCTATAAACTCAGATTACGAAGCAAAACGATATAAGAACGTAACCCTACAACCATTGGAGATCATTCCAGCACGCGAAGGACTCTTCGATGATTGGTTGCGTTCTAAGGGAAAACTAGGTGGGCAACACAAAATTCCACGTCTCAGCAATAACCGCAAATACATTGAAGAACTGCTGAAGATGAACAGTAAATAAGCAGTCAAACCCATACAAAAAGATGAATCTGAAACAGTTTAACAATAAAAGAAACTACAGACGGGAATGGAATATCCTCGTCTGTGCTGTTTTGTTTTCATCCCTACTCCACTCTTGTGCCAACATAGGTACTCCTGACGGTGGACTCTATGATGAGACCCCGCCAAAGATCGTTCGCACCACCCCTGAATACGGTTCAATGAACACAAATCCTAAAAAGATAACATTGGAGTTTGATGAGTTCATAAAACTTGAAAATTCCTATGAAAATGTCGTCATTTCACCACCTCAATTTGAAGCTCCGGAAATAGAGTCTTCCGGAAAGAAGGTGACCGTCATTCTCAACGATACTCTGAAACCAAACTTCACATACACAATCGATTTCGGAAATAGTATTGTAGATAATAACGAAGGCAATCCTATGGGTGAATATGCCTTTACATTCTCTACGGGTGACGTGATTGATACGCTGCAAGTATCCGGACATGTGTTGGAAGCCGAAAATCTGGAACCTATCAAAGGCATCCTCGTCGGACTTTATAGCATAGATAGTACTATGGTAGCAGACGATTCTCTCTTCCAAACCCGACCATTGGAACGCATTGGTCGCACAAACGGTAGTGGACATTTCATTATAAAGGGTGTAGCACCAGGCAATTACCGTATTTTCGCACTCAACGACCAGGATCAATCATATACTTATAGTCAGCAAAGTGAAAAAATTGCTTTCACAAATCAAATCATCACTCCATACTCTAAGTACGAAACTCGTATGGACACTGTGTGGCACGATAGCATACACTACGATTCTATATTCCCAGTGAAATATACCCACTTCTACCCTGACAATATAACTCTGTTGGCTTTCACTAAGAAGTTCTCCGAGCGTCATCTGTTAAAAAGTGAACGTCCGCAATTTGAGAAATTCACAATCTACTTTACATCTCCATCAGATACATTACCACTCATCACCCCACTTAACTTTCCAAATTCCGATTCTGTGTTCGTAGTGGAGACCGTGCCAACAAACGACACCATAACTTATTGGATTAGAGACTCCCTCATATATAATCTCGACACTCTGGCAATCCAATTAGATTATTATGCGACAGATACCTTGAAACAACTGTCGCTGAGAACAGACACCTTAGAACTTACCTCTAAGATAAGCAAGGAACGCTTGATGAGACAACGCAAGCAGGCAGAGGAAGAATGGGCAAAAGAGTATAAGAAACGCGCCAAAGCGGAACGCAGGATGAAGCAAGCAGAAGAGGAACGCCTGGAACGTGAAGCAGAAGAAGAGGAGAGACAAAAGGCTGAAGCCGAGGGCAGAAAATACGAAAGGAAGAAAAAAGAAAAGAAAAAACGTGACAAAGAGGAAGAGGATATCATTGTACCTCCTATGCCACCAGAGATATATGAAATGAAGATGTCATCTACCTCAGGAATGGCTCCAGATAAGAATATCGATATCTCATTCGAAGAACCTATAGAATATCTTGACACCGCAAAAGTTCATTTCACCATGAAGGTGGATTCTCTCTATATGCCAGCACCATATCTGATAGAACCAGTTGAAGGTAAAGTTAACACATACCGATTCTATGCAGAATGGGAACCAGACTCGACTTATATGCTGCAGTTAGACTCTGCTGCTTTCATAAGCATATATGGCAAAGCAACAGAGGAAACTAAACGAAATATCAAAGTTCGTGGTCTCAACTCGTTCAGCACACTATTCGTAAAACTGACAAACTCTGACCCCTCAGCAATCGTGCAATTACTTAACGGACAAGATAAAGTAATAAAATCTATGCCGGTACCAGAAGGGAAAGCAGAATTCTATTTCCTCGCACCTTCAACATATTATATGCGAGTTTTCTTCGACCGTAACGGCAATGGCGAATGGGATACGGGTGAGTATGAGACACTACAGCAACCAGAAGAGGTTTTCTACTATCCTAACGCGATGCAACTAAAGGCACAATGGGACATAACTCAGACATGGAACCTGAAATCGAAACCACTCGCTGAACAAAAACCTGAAAAGATAACAAAACAAAAGCCTGATAAGGTTAAACAGATACAAAACCGGAATGCAGAGAAACTGGCAGAAATGGCAAAGAGAAAAAGGAAGAAGAGTTAAGGGTTGAAAGTCTAGAGTTTAGAGTGAAAAAGTTAATATAAATATATGAAATCAATAAAATCAATACTAATAGTTGCTCTATTGCAGTTATCTGTATATTCAGCAAAGGCAGAAGATCAACTGTTTAATGTAACAAAACATCTTGACATCTTTAATTCTATCGTTACTCAACTAAATATGTTTTACGTCGATTCCATCGACATAAAGCGAAGTGTAGAGTTGGGTATCGATGCCATACTTGAAGACCTCGACCCATATACAGAGTACTACTCAGAAGAAGATATGGGCGACCTGAAACTGATGACAACAGGCAAATACGGCGGTATTGGTTCGCTAATCCGTATGCGTAAAGACAGCACAGTAATGATAGCAGAACCCTATGCCGGCATGCCCGCAGCTGAGGTAGGATTACAAGTAGGCGATATTTTGCTACAAATCGACACCGTCAACCTAAAAGGTAAGTTTACAAACGAGGTAAGTGAATTACTTCGTGGGGAACCAGGAACCACTTTCACTCTGAAAATTCAGCGTCCAAATGAAGAAGGTATTCGCGAATTCAAGATAAAGCGACGCAACATAAAACTACCAGCTCTACCCTACTACACATTGATTCGTCCGGAAATTGGATATATCAACCTCACGCAATTTACCGAAGGTTGTTGGAAAGAAGTGCGCAATGCCATCATCGAACTGAAAGAAAAAGGAGCTAAATCAATCATCCTTGACCTTCGTGGCAATGGTGGTGGCCTCATCGGTGAGTCAATCAATATCGTAAATTTATTTGTAGAGAAAGGCAAAAAGGTTGTAGAAACCAAGGGGAAGGTAGAAGAAATTCATAATACATATACTACTCAACGCGACCCACTTGACTTGAAGATTCCCGTTGTGGTTCTTGTAAACGGCACTACTGCATCAGCATCGGAAATTGTATCAGGTTCACTTCAAGATTTCAACCGTGCCGTAGTAGTCGGAACCAAAACCTACGGAAAAGGCTTGGTACAGAGTACGCGAGAACTGCCATTCAATGGAAGTCTGAAGCTCACCACAGCTAAATATTATCTGCCAAACGGACGTTGTATTCAGGCCATAGACTACAAACAGCGACGTGACTCTAAGTCGAACGAAGCAAAACGCGATTCCACCGGTGGTATTACGCCAGATATAATTATCAAACACGATACTTTGTCAAACATGCTTTTCTATCTGAGCAATGATGATATCATAACCGATTGGGGTACAAAATATATGCATAGTCACAACCAGTTGCCAGCTGTTAAGGATTTCTATGTTACCGACGAAGATATGGCAGAACTTCTACAGATGGCAAAAGACAAAGACTTCAAGTACGATCGTTTAAGCGAAAAAAGACTTGAAGATCTGAAGAAGATGGCTCAGTTTGAAGGTTACTACGATGACGCTAAGGAAGAATTTGAAGCATTGGAGAAGAAACTGGAACATAACCTCGATCGCGACTTCGAGATAAACAAAAAGGATATTCGCCGACTGATGTCATTGGAAATTGTAAAACGCTATGCCTATCAGGCTGGAAGCATTGAGGAATCACTAAAGAATGACGAAGATTTGGAGAAAGCAATAGAAGTATTGAGCAATCCTACAGAATATCAGAAAATCTTAAAACGATAATACTATGAGACAGAACCGTGCATCACGTTTCAATCGCAACATGATGGTAATGATGATTTTCATGGGAATCGTCGTACTTGGTTGCGTCTATGCATTCCTTTATATTTCACTACCAAAAGAACATCCACAAGGAGAGGAGAATGTTGGTGAATACAATGACTCGGCGACGCTAGTCATCGACTCCATCGCCAATTGACAACTCATCTTCTACAATCTTACGCGCCATATCCGCATTAAAACCGCGTGACATAGCAAACCGCATAAGTTTCATCTTTATCTCATAACCATTCTTGCCCTTTACTGAGGGCAATTTTTTTTGCAATAAAGAAAGAAGTGTTTCGTATGATTCATCCTCGGAAATCTCCTCCAAGGCTTCATCAATGAACAACTGAGGAACGCCCTTCATACGCAGTTCCTGTTGTATGCGCACCCTACCCCAACGATTATAACGAAACTTATCACGGACGAAAGCATGGGCATAACGCTTCTCGTCTATGAACTGTTCTTTCTGAAGATGCTGCAACACACTGTCAGCAAGTTCTTCGCTTACTTCCAGGCGTTGCATTTTCTTCCTTATATCAAAACAACAATACTCCGCCCCTGCACACAGGGTGGAGTATTTATTGAATAGTTCCTTTTCTGTATATATGCGTTTTCCGTTCATTCCCCTATCGTATCAAAGGGATTGAAGCATACGTCTTAGAACAACAGTAGCACTGATTTCACGGTTTGCAGCCTCAGGTATTACTATGCTTGTAGGAGCCTCGATTACATCGTCAGTAACAATCATATTACGACGTACAGGCAGACAATGCATGAAATAAGCATTGTTAGTCACAGCCATCTGACGCGCTCCAACCGTCCACTCGCTGAAATCGTGATAATCACCAAGCACCTTTCCATAATCAGCAGGACGGGTAACACCAGGACACGACCAGTTCTTCGCATAAATAAAGTCTGCACCCTCGAACGCTTTCATCTGATCGTACTCAACCTTTGCTCCAGCAACAAACTGAGGATCCAGTTCATAACCTTCCGGATGAGTGATAACAAAGTCGAGACCACCCTCAATACCTGTCTGGGCAGCAATCATCCATTCAGCAAATGAGTTAGGAACAGCCTGTGGCAAAGCCTTGGGATGTGGAGCCCACGAAAGCACTACCTTTGGTCGCTTATTTGGAACACGAGTGATAGCTTCGCCACCAAACAGCGGATTAGGTTCCACCTTCGTTCTGTTCTTATATTCTTCAATAGTTATCAGGTCTGCAAATGCCTGCAATGGGTGAACAGTAGCACTTTCCATGAAAAACACCGGACGGCCTGAATACTTGATAAACTGATTCAGAATCTGTTCCTCGTAGTCGTCTTTTCGGTTTTCAAAACGGGCAAATGAACGCACACCAATTAAATCACAATAACAACCCATCACAGGAATAGCCTCAAGCAGATGTTCGCTTTTGTCACTTTCCATAATCACTCCGCGCTCCGTCTCCAGTTTCCATGCACCTTGGTTTACGTCAAGAACGATAACATTCATACCAAGATTCATAGCAGCCTTCTGAGTTGACAAACGGGTACGCAATGAATTATTGAAGAAGATAAGCATAGCCGTCTTATTCTTACCCAACGACTGATATTTATATCTGTCAGCCTTTATCTCCATTGCCTCGGCAAGTGCCTGTTGCAGGTTGCCTATATCTGAAACATGTTGAAATACCTTCATATTTATTTGCCGATTTTATCGCCCTGCGCGGGGCTTTTGGTTGTTGTTTGATGTAATCCTTTCCACATAGCATAACCTGCTATGATGACAAACGGGATACTCAGTAGTTGTCCCATGTCGAGAGTCATATCCTGTTCGAATGCTACCTGTTCTTTCTTTAGAAATTCTACAAAAAAACGGAAGAAGAAGATGGAGAACACACAGAATCCAAAATAGAAGCTGGTACCCACCAAATCCTCTCTGCGACTGTAAATCAGGAGTCCTAAGAAGAATATAATAAGATATGCAATAGCTTCGTACAGTTGTGCTGGGTGACGAGGCACCAGCATACCATTAACCATCGATTCGTTAGTATGGAAAATGAACGCCCAAGACACATCGGTTACCTTACCGATAATCTCCGAATTCATCAGGTTTCCCAAACGTATGCAACAGCATGTCAGCGGAGTGGCAATAGCTATATTGTCCAGCACAGTCCAGAATCCCAACTTCTGACGCTTGGAATACACCCATATTGCAGCAATCAGACCGACAGTTCCACCGTGACTTGCCAGTCCCTCATATCCTGTCAGTTTCCAACCAGAACCAGTATAATGCATTGGCAGAAGCATTTCCCAGAAACCGATTCTGCTCGTCAGATAATATCCTGGTTCGTAGAATATACAATGTCCCAAACGGGCACCAATCAGTATTCCTATGAAACAATAGAACAGTAGCGGTTCAAACTTCTCCTCTGCAATGCCCTGTTTCCGGTATAAGCGTTGCACGATAAAATAGGCAGCCATAAGTCCTACTATCCACAACATAGAATACCAGCGGATAGAATACCCGCCTATATTAAAGATTTCGATGCTTGGTTGCCAGTCTAAGAACGCAACATTTACCATTGTTATATACTAATTCCGATTATTACACATTAAATCTGAAGTGCATGATATCACCATCCTGCACCACGTACTCCTTACCTTCGACACCAAGTTTTCCAGCTTCTCTCACAGCAGCCTCACTTCCATATTTAATATAATCATCGTACTTTATCACCTCTGCACGGATAAAGCCCTTTTCGAAGTCTGTGTGAATAACACCGGCACATTGAGGAGCCTTCCATCCCTTACGGAATGTCCATGCTTTTACCTCCATTTCACCGGCAGTTATGAATGTCTGCAGGTTCAGCAACGAGTAGATTGCCTTGATAAGTCGGTTACATCCGCTCTCCTTCAATCCCATGTCTTCCAAGAACATCTGCTTTTCCTCGTACGTCTCCAGTTCAGCTATGTCAGCCTCTGTCTGAGCAGAGATAATCATCAGTTCTGCATTTTCGCCCTCAATAGCCTTACGTACAGCATCTACATATGCATTTCCTTTAGCGGCACTTTGATCATCTACATTACATACATAAAGTACTGGTTTGGTAGTAAGCAGGAACATATTCTTTGCAGCAGCAACCTCTTCATCGTTCTCCAATTCTACCGTACGGGCACTCTTTCCTGCCAGCAGCGCCTCTTTATAGCGCAGCAGCAAATCGTACTCAACCTTCGCATCCTTGTCGTGACCCACCATAGCAATCTTCTCTGTCTTCTTGATACGAGCCTCAACTGTTTCCAAGTCTTTCAGTTGCAATTCCGTATCAATAATCTCCTTGTCGCGCACAGGATCAACACTTCCATCTACATGTACAATATTACCATTGTCAAAACAACGCAACACATGAATGATTGCATCGCACTCACGTATATTACCCAAGAACTGGTTGCCAAGCCCCTCTCCTTTACTTGCACCTTTTACGAGTCCAGCAATATCGACGATGTCACACACAGCAGGTACGATTCTACCTGGGTGTACAATCTCTGCCAACTTCGTAAGTCGTTCGTCGGGCACACTTATCTGTCCCAACTGCGCATCGATTGTACAGAATGGGAAGTTGGCAGCTTGTGCCTTAGCACTCGACAAACAATTAAAAAGTGTGGATTTGCCTACATTAGGCAATCCCACAATACCAGCTTTTAATGCCATTTATATAATAACGAGTTTTTTATGATTGAGAATATTAGAATGGCAGATCGTCTGTTGACTCTTCTGCACCGAATGGAGCCTCTGCAGCTGGAACGGCAGGAGCAGCAGCTGGAGCAGCAACACCAGGAGCAGCAGCAATAGGAGCTGGAGCTGGTTCACCAGTAGCTGGTTCTACCTTCCAAGCACGAATAGAGTTGTACCAACGTCCTTGATACTCGTGTGCATCAATATCGAACGAAACTCTCAAATCCTGACCTTCTTGAATATTCATCTGAGTCAACTTATCCTCACCAAACACCTCGAACACCATACGACGTGGATACTGACCAGGCGTTTCCAAAACAAACGATTGCATCTTCCAAGGAGTGCCGGTTCTTGCCGATGTTCCACTACGTTCCTCAAGTACTTTAATAATCTTTCCTTCTAATTCCATAATTTGTTTACTTTTTATCGATTTTCCGTTTTTTTATTTTTTCGGTGCAAAAGTACGATTTTCCTTTGTCTCTTCAAAACTATTCCATACCTTTGTAAGCAAAATTAAACATGAAGAACAATGAAATTTAACGTATCAAGTACAGCATTTTGCAACAAACTGCAAGCTATCAGCAGGGTTCAGAGTAATAAAAACTCCCTCCCTATCCTCGACACCATCTTGTTCGACTTGAATGGCAACACACTTAGCATGACTGCTTCTGATAGCGAAACTATCATCACAACAACTATAGAAGTTACTGATTGTGATGGCTACGGACGATTCGCTATCGATTCAAGGACTCTTATCACATCGATAAAGGAAATCTCTGAACAGCCAATCACATTCATTATTAATACAGAAACACAGCAGGTTGAAGTGTACTATCAGAATGGTAAGTACAACCTCATGGGTGCCAATGCTGATGAATATCCCCTGCCTACTGACAACAATAATGGTAGTGAGATGATGACTCTCTCATCTGAGTCTCTTCTTAGCGCAATCAATCATACTATCTTCGCAACAGCCGACGACGAATTGCGTCCTCAGATGAATGGTATCTACTTCGACATTACTCCTGAGTACACCACAATCGTTGCATCTGATGGTCACAAACTGGTTCGTTTCCGTATGCTTGACGTAAAAGGCAACTCAGCCTCTTCGTTCATCCTGCCAAAGAAACCTGCCCTTCTTATCAAGAATATCCTTCCAAAGGAAGAGGGTGACGTACAGATTGGCTATAGCGATAGCAACGCTAAGGTACAGTTCTCCAACTACACCATCTCATGCCGACTCATCGAGGGTCGTTATCCTAATTATAACTCGGTCATCCCTACCGACAACCCATTCCGCGTACATGTTGACCGTCTGTCATTCATCAGCGCCTTGCGTCGTGTAAGCGTATTTGCTAGCGCCTCCAGCTCACTCATCAAGTTGCGTCTCGACAACAATCGTCTTATGGTAAGTGCTCAGGACATCGAATTCTCTACTTCTGCAGAAGAGTCGGTTCTTTGCGAATACGATGGCAATCCAATGTCTATCGGATTCAACGGTCCTTACTTGCTCGAAGTACTTAACAACCTAGCAAGCCAGGAAATCATCATCGAACTCGCCGACCCAAGTCGTGCCGGAGTATTATTGCCAGCAGAACAGGAGATGGGTGAAGACCTGATTATGCTACTGATGCCAATGATGCTTCAAGACTAAACTACTATAAATGCTTCAAGGAAAAAAAATCGTACTCGGCATTACAGGTAGCATCGCTGCCTATAAATCATGCCTCATCATACGTCAGCTCATCAAACACGGGGCTGACGTTCAAGTCGTAATAACCCCTGCCGGAAAAGAGTTTATCACACCTATCACACTATCTGCCCTCACAAGCAAACCCGTGATTAGTGAATTCTTCTCCCAGCGCGACGGCACTTGGCACAGCCACGTCGATTTGGGTCTTTGGGCAGATGCCATGCTCATAGCTCCTGCTACAGCTTCTACCATCGGAAAGATGGCAAATGGCATCGCTGACAACATGCTCATCACCACTTACCTGAGCATGAAAGCACCAGTATTCATTGCTCCGGCAATGGACCTCGATATGTATGCCCACCCTACCACACAACAGAACCTGCAACGACTCCAGTCTTTCGGAAATCATATCATTGAACCCCAGACCGGATTCCTTGCAAGCAAGCTCGAAGGCAAGGGACGTATGGAAGAGCCTGAAGCTATAGTAGAGGCATTGGAACAATTCTTTGCTCAGTCAGCCGACCTAAAAGACAAGAAAGTTCTTATCACAGCTGGACCTACATACGAAAAGATTGACCCGGTACGATTCATAGGCAACTACTCCTCTGGTAAGATGGGCATCGCCCTTGCTGAGGAATGTGCAAACCGAGGTGCAGAAGTCACACTCGTCTGTGGTCCTGTATCCCCTTCTCTCCTGCCACATCGCCAGGACATCAAACTAATAAACGTAGAAAGTGCCGAACAGATGTACAATGCATGTGCCGAACTATATCCTTCCATGAATGCAGGCATACTTTGTGCAGCCGTAGCAGACTTCACCCCTCACAATGTGGCTGATCATAAGATAAAGCGCGAAGGCGATGATATGATTCTGCGTCTGAAACCAACTAAGGACATAGCTGCCGAGCTGGGTAAGACCAAACAAAAGAGTCAACTGCTTGTCGGTTTTGCTCTTGAAACCAACGACGAGACAACCAATGCTCACTTGAAATTGGCAAAGAAAAACTTCGATTTCATCGTGCTGAATTCACTCAACGACAAGGGTGCAGGTTTCCGTACCGACACGAATAAGATCAGCATTATCACTGCCAAGCAACAGGTTGATTTTCCTCTGAAGTCAAAGAAGGAAGTGGCTCGCGACATCATCAATCAATTAGTTGCCCTATCCTGACATTCAAACTATCCACAATGTCACGTTTCCTCGTTATAATATTCTCATTTCTTTGCTATACCACCTCAGGGCATAGCCAGGAACTGAACTGCACAGTAAAGGTAATCCACTCTCAGGTACAGGGTACCAACACATCTGTATTTGCCACCCTGGAGACAGCCATCACAGAGTTTATGAACAATCGTTCATGGACCGACCTCCAATTTCAGAAAGACGAACGTATCGAGGCAACTATCAATATCACCATAACGAAATACGTAGAAGCACAAAACCACTTCACAGGTGAAATTCTCCTGCAGTTGGCACGGCCCGTCTTCAATTCCACCTATAATTCCACCGTTTTCTCCATAAAGGACACCAACTTGGAGTTCACCTATAAGGAGTATGACCCCTTGGAATGGAACGAGAATAATATCGACAACAACCTCACAGCCGTCCTTGCCTACTATGCTTATCTTTTCATAGGAATGGATATGGATACTTTCTCTCCGATGGGTGGCACACAGATTCTGCATACCGTCGAAAACATAGTAAACAACGCTCAGACGCTTACCGAACCAGGTTGGAGTGCGTTTAAGGATACCAAGAACCGTCACGCCATCATCAACGACTATATGGAAAGTTCGATGGAACCATTCCGACAGCTGCAATATAAATACTATCGTGAAGGTCTGGATGAAATGGCTAACAATGCCGACCGCGGACGCGCAGCTATCACAGAAGCTATCGAAATGCTCCAAGAAGCACATCGCAACAAACCCATCTCTATGCTTCCTCAGATTTTTACTGAGTATAAGCGCGATGAAATCGTGAATATTTACAACGGACATGGTACAGAAAAGGAGCGTCAGAGCATTAAAGACATCTGCTCTAACATCAATGCCAGTCTCAACACATATTGGAACAGGATAAAGTAAACGCACATGCTCACCCATCTTCACATAGAAAACTATGCTCTCATCGAACAACTCGACCTTGAGTTGCACGATGGTTTTTCTGTTATCACAGGTGAAACAGGTGCCGGCAAGTCCATCCTGCTCGGAGCTATCGGACTCATCCTTGGCAATCGAGCTGACAGCAAAAGCATAAAGACAGGAGCCAGTCGTTGTGTCGTAGAAGCCACATTCAACCTGAACGGCTACGACTGCACAGATTTCTTCTCTGAGAACGACCTCGAATACGATGCGTCCGAATGCATCATACGTCGCGAACTCACTTCTACAGGTAAAAGTCGTGCTTTCATAAACGACACTCCTGTACAACTCACTCTTCTGAAGACTCTTGGCGACAGTCTTATCGACATCCATTCGCAACATCAGAATCTTCTTCTCTCACAGGCAAACTTCCAGTTGTCCGTTCTTGATACTATTGCAGAAAACACCACTCTGCTTCAACAATACCAGAACGAGTATAGTGCTTACAGACAGTTATGCGATGACTACGAACAGGCTGTCAATCAGGCGCAACAGAGTCACGACGACGAGGAATATCTGCGTTTTCAGCTGCAGCAACTCGCTGACGCAAAACTGCAAGACGGAGAACAAGCAGACCTTGAGGCAGAACAGGAAATTCTCGAACACGCAGAAGAGATAAAACAGGCTCTCTATTCAGCAGGCGAGGCTCTGCAAACTACCACAGACGGCAACGATGCCCTCTCCCTCATGCGCTCAGCTATGCAGTCGCTCGAACATATCACGAGTGTTCTTCCTGCTGCCGACGAAATCCTGCAGCGACTACAGTCATGCAACATAGAACTACAGGATATAGCCGATGAAATCGTATCGCAGAGTGATTCTGTAGAGTACAACCCGGAACGTCTTTCATACGTGTCAGAACGTTTGGGAACCATCTATTCCCTCCAGAAGAAACACCATCTAGATTCGGTAGCCGAATTGTTAGAGTTGCAGGCAAACCTTGAACAAAAACTCAATCTGATAACCAACTCCGACGAACTCCTTGCCGACCTACAGAAAAAACGTGATGCAAAACGAGCTGAAGCAGTTGCCATAGCCGACAAACTGCATAAGAAACGTACTGATGCAGCGAAGACACTACAGAAACAGGTTTCTACCATCCTGCAGTCTTTGGGAATGCCAAACGTACTGTTCCAGGTAGATACACAAACAGGCGACCTTACATCAACAGGTATCGACATAGTCACATTCCTGTTCTCGGCAAACAAGAATGTGCCGCCACAGCCAATCTCTAAAATTGCATCAGGTGGAGAAATAGCACGACTCATGTTGTCACTCAAATCCATCTTGGCAACAAAACAGAATCTGCCGACAATAATCTTCGATGAAATCGACACAGGTGTAAGCGGAGTTATAGCCGAGAAGATGGCACACATCATGTCTGATATGGCATCCAATGGCCGTCAGGTTATTTCTATTACACACCTGCCACAGATAGCAGCCATTGGTCAGCACCACTTCAAAGTTTACAAAGACGACACAGCTGACTCCACCCTCTCACACATCATTCCTCTCACACCCGACCAACGCATAGAGGAAATAGCCCACATGCTCTCTGGTGCCAACCTCACCGAGGCAGCCCTCCAGAATGCCAAAGCACTTTTGGGTTAAGGGTTAATGGTTAATGGTTATTGGTTATCGTCTTTTGACCTTCCCTAACGCTTTCGCTTAAAAGTCTATAGATTTCTTGCAACTGAGGATTATCCTTCAGCAGTTGCATGTGTTTTTCCATAACATTAGTATCCCATCTCACTGCAGGACCTGTCTGCGCCTTCCTTGGTGACAGCTCGTGCACCTTCTTTGCAGTTTCGTCTATCAGAGGTAGCATTACCTCGAAAGGCAGTCCGCCGTGCTCCTGCAAAAGTTTCTCAGCAAGAGCATAACAATGATTTGCAAAATTACAACAGAACACAGCAGACAGGTGTAGAAACTTGCGAGCCTCGCTATTTGCCTCATAAACGCTCTCTGACAGCGTTTTAGCCAACTCATGCAGCAACTCCCCATCCTTCTCGTTTGCAGCCTCTACAAAGCAAGGAATATGTTTAAAATCCACAATCCTCTCCTTCGAGAACGTCTGCATAGGATAGAGAACCCCTCGTCTGTTCGTAGGCAGAGTCTCCATTGGCATACTTCCAGCTGTGTGCACCAGGAACCTCTCCTCGTGTTCTGCAGCCAGTTGCTGAGCCACATCAGCGAGCGCACCATCCTTCACGGCAAGGATATACACATCAGCCCCATCGCTCACCTCCTTCAGTTCTGTAGTCCAAGGACAATGCAACATAGCAGCCAACTTTTCAGCCGACTGCTCTGTTTTGCTATACACCTGCAGCAGATCATGTCCCGCTCCTGCAAGTGCCACTCCTATGTTCGTTGCCAGATTCCCAGCACCGATGAGAACAATCTTCAATTCTTAATTTTTAATTGATATTTTTATTCCGAGAACATCGAAAAACACGAAATACTCGAAAACTATTCTTTAACCAAAACCATAAAAACCCTTTTGAGTTTTGCAGCTCTTTTCAGAGCCCTGCGCTAAGTTCTGTGCCTTTGTCTTTAAAAGCGAGCTTTTCAGCCTAAGTCACATCCCTCATCGCTTCACTACGTTCTTCCAAACCTCAAAAGAAAAACCATCGGCAATTGCCTAAAAAACAAAATAGGTATTTACATTATCTACGCTGGCTAAGGTTTTTCTGCGAAGCAGGGTTTTTCCTGACGGTAGTATAACCTGTCGGAGGCAGGTGCAGGATTCAAGGGATATGGGCTTAGGAGCTTGCTCATAAAGAACATATAACTTGAACTTCTGCGAGTCTGAAAGACTTATACTATTGGCAGGGGTTATTCCAGGTTTTTGTAATAACTAATAATTAATGTTTCACTTTTAATTTTTAATTTTTAATTGTCAATTAATCAAATGTCTCCTCCGATATCTCTTCTGAAGTACTTTCCTTCGAACTGTATCTTTGCAGCCTCGGTAAACGACTTCTTGAGAGCCTCATCCTTACTGCTACCATACGATGAAACCGCGATAACGCGTCCTCCGGCAGTAACTACCTTACCATCCTTCAGAGCTGTTCCTGCATGGAATACCACGCTACCGTTCACATTCTCGATGCCAGTAATTTCAAAACCTTTCTTGTAAGCCTGTGGATAACCGCCCGACACCATCATAACACATACTACATTACGTGGGTCAACCTCCAGCGTATGCTGATTCAGATTACCCTCAGCCACACCCTCGAGCAGATCTACGAGGTCCGACTTAATTCTGAGCATCACACTCTCAGTTTCCGGGTCACCCATACGCACATTATACTCAATGACAACAGGGTCTCCAGCCTTAGCATAAGCATAATCCCGATCCACCTTGATAAGTCCGAGGAATATAAAGCCCTTATACTCGATACCCTCTTCCTTCAGTCCCTTGATGGTTGGTTTCACGATGCGTTCCTCCACCTTCTTCATCCACTCCTCGTTGGCAAATGGCACAGGACTCACAGAACCCATTCCACCGGTATTCAAACCGGTATCGCCTTCGCCTATACGTTTATAATCCTTTGCCTCAGGCAGAATCTTATAATTCTCTCCGTCGGTCAATACGAATACCGAACACTCGATACCGGAAAGGAACTCCTCGATAACGACAGTAGCACTTGCTTCGCCAAACATACCGTCGAGCATACCGCGAAACTCCTTCTTAGCCTCCTCGAGAGTTGGAATAATCAGCACACCCTTGCCTGCACAGAGACCGTCAGCCTTCAGCACATATGGTGGTTGGAGAGTCTCCAAAAACTTGATACCCTCCTCAATGTTAGTACCATTGAACGAACGGTATGCAGCAGTAGGGATACCATGTCTCTGCATGAAACCCTTTGCAAAATCCTTCGAACCCTCCAGCACAGCACCAGCCTTGCTTGGACCAATCACAGGAATCTGCTTCAGTTCAGCATCATTCTTGAAATAGTCATACACACCCTTCACCAGCGGATCTTCAGGTCCTACGACTACCATATCGATAGCGTTTTTCAGTACAAAATCCTTGATTCCATCGAAGTCATCCGCTTTCAGAGCAACGTTCTCACTCTTTCCGTTACCACCACCAAGAGTCATACCAGCAGTTCCGGCATTTCCAGGAGCCACATACAGAGCACTTACCTTCTGGCTCTGAGCAATTTTCCACGCGATAGCATGTTCTCTACCACCGCTTCCAAGCAAAAGTATTTTCATTGTCATTTTAATTTATTGCGCAAAGATACAACAAAATAATGAAAAGTGAAAAACTTAAAGAAGTTTCAAGTTTCGCGAATGTTACTGCTTCACCTGTTCCACTTTATATCCTGCGTCGCGAAGAACATCTTGCATCATCCATCAGACTTCATACATCACTCACCTGTCCCGGTGTCTCACATTATTTATTGTTAGTGATTATATGATCAGTTTCACACGGAAGCCGCGCTTGGTCTCTTCCTCTATAACCTGGCGGCACTGCCCGGAGAGTTCGCTGCGATAGGCATCGTTCAGCGGCGTGGCAGTCATTTTCTCCACCATGAAGTCGAGGGCCGTGACGAGCGACTGCTCGCTGTGCGTGATTCGCACGATGATGGGGCGGTAGGGTGCCATCGCGCCGTCGAGCATCTTGCCGATCAGCTGCTGGGCCTTCTCTTCCTTCTCAGGGATGCCGTACTTGTGGCAGAAGGCACTGACAGCCGAGTGCATGCCGAGGAAGTCGAAGTCAGGGCCGTCAATCTCAAACACCTCCTTGCGGATGCGCTGTATGAAGGTCTTGGTGGCGCTGTGGACGGGCGACTCGAAGATCTGCCGGGGCGAGCCGTCCTCGTGGATATAGCCGTCGTACATGAAGAAAATACGGGTGCTTACATCGTGGGCAAACTTCATCTCGTGGGTGACGATGAGCATCGTCATGCCCTCCTTGGCCAACTGACGGATAACGCTGAGCACCTCGCCCACCATCGTCGGGTCGAGAGCCGAGGTAGGCTCGTCGAAGAGGATGACGTCGGGCTTCATGGCCAGAGCGCGGGCGATGGCCACACGCTGTTTCTGTCCGCCGGAGAGGCTCGACGGATAGACGTCGGCCTTCTCGGCCAGTCCCACCTTGCGCAGCAATGCCAGTCCCTCCCTGCGTGCCTCTTCCTCTGGCATACGACGCAACTGGCAGGGCGCGAAGATGACGTTCTCCAGCACCGTCTTATGCTCGAAGAGGTTGAACGACTGGAACACCATGCCCATCTTCTGCCGCAGCCTGTTGACTGGATAGCCTTTGGCGAGAATGTCCTCCCCATCGACGACGATGCTGCCGCCGGTAGGTTGCTCCAGCAGGTTCAGACAGCGTAGCAGGGTGCTCTTGCCCGTGCCTGAAGGCCCGATGATGGAAATGACCTCGCCGCGACGGATGTCGGCGGTGATGTCGCGCAATACGTCAAGACTGCCGTAGCTCTTTCGAAGGTGAACAAGCCTCACCCCCGACCCCTCTCCCAAGGAGAGGGGAGTAGAATGTAACGTAGTGCTATGCTTTTTACGAACTATGAGCCAAGTTCCGCCACCTATAAATATGGTAAGGAGAACAGCTCCCCATGGCCAGAGGTAACCACTCCCCTCTCCCTTTGGAGAGGGGGCGGGGGTGAGGCTTAGTATCCCTGCTTCCCCTTTTCGCGTGATGAGTACGATGTGCGACTCTACATAGCCGTCGGAGAAGAGCACCTGCTTCTGTCGCTCCTCGGTGACGCTGATGGCGCCCATGGCCATGTCGGCCTTGCCCGTCTGCACGGCAGGAATCTGTGCGGCGAAGTCCATCACGAGAAATTCCAGTTTCCAATTCCTACGGTTGGCCCACTCCGTCAGCAGGGCGGGCTCCAATCCAGAGGGCTTGCCTGAATTGATAAAGTTGAACGGCGGCAGGACCGGATAGGTGGCCACGCGCAGGGTGCGCCCTGTGCCGCGCTGCTCGGGGATGGTCAGGGCCGAGGGGTCGTCGGACTGCTGCCAGCGGTCGTAGATCTTCTGGTAGGTGCCGTCGCGGCGTATGTCGGCCAGGAACTGGTTGAAGTCCTGCTGCAGGGCGGTGTTGCCCCGCTTGAAAATGGCAGCCACGGGAATGGACTCCAGTCCGGCGCCCACTGAGTCCACCTTGTCGGCTATTTCCCTGTTGAAATCCAGCGACAGGCTCTCACTGCCCGCCACGTCCACCTTGCCGCTCTCCAGGGCAGCCAGCAGGTCGGTCGTGGTGGTCATGCGCAGGATGTCGGCATCGGGAGCCATGCCGGTGACGGCGATGTCCTGGATGCTGCCGATGATGACGGCCACACTCTTGCCCTTTAGCGCCTTGAAGACGGGAGGCACCTCTGACGAAGAAATGCCAGACATGTTGGCAGGAGCATCGCCTCCGTCCATCGTGGACATATAGCCCGCCAGGCCTAACAGTGTCAGCACCACTGCCGCAACCGTAGCTTTCATACGTTGCCGCTGCACCAGTGATTGAAGCAGCATCCCGATGAGCCACGCCACCAGGAAATAGATAATGGCCGTCACGATGAGGGGGAAGAAGGCATCGAACGTGCGCGAGCGTATCAGGTCCGAGGCTCGCGTCATGTCGGCTACGGCGATGTAGCCCACGATGCTCGTGCCCTTCAGCAGACTGATAATCTCGCCTTGATAGACGGGCATCACCGCACGGACCACCTGTGGCAGCACAATTTTCAGGAACGTCTGTCTCGGGGTGAAGCCCAGTGCCAGCCCAGCCTCCGTCTGTCCGCGGTCGATGCCCTGGATGGTGGTGCGCAGCATCTCGCTGATGTAGGCCGCCGTGTTCATGGCGAAGGTGACGATGGCCACCACGATGCCCGTAGCATCCACTGGTGCCATCACCACATAGTACATCAGCATGAGCAGCACCAGCACCGGCGTGCCCCGCATCAGGTCGATATACACACGCGCTGTCTGCCGTAGCCATGCGTGGCGGCTCATGCGCATCCAGCACACCAGTCCGCCCAGTATCGTACCCAGCACGGCAGCAAAGAGCGTGATAAGCAGCGTCACCTGCAGACCGTCGAGAATCATGCGGTAGCGATCCTCCACTATCAGGTTGTTGCTGAAGCTCTCAGCCACATTGCTAAACATATCCATAACGCTTTTCAACTTTTTTATTAACAATGTTTGTTTCTTTCCATACTCTCTGTTGTCATTCCAGCGGTATCTCCGGATGCTGCACGGCCAGCGGCAGGTCCTTCTGCGAGAGGTAGAACATGTAGAGGATGACGTCTTTCTTGCCGCGGTTCTCGCCGTGGTGGATGGTGTTCACCATCTCGACGACGGCCTCGCCCTCATGCACCGTCTTCTCCTTGCCGTCCTGGCCGACGATGGTCAGTTCGCCCTGCACCAGCACGCCGTAGTTCATCACGGGATGGTGGTGCCAGCCCAGTTTCTTGCCGGCGGGGAACACATACTTCACGGCCACCAGTTCGGGGCGGCCCTGGAAATAGTCGGGCAGCTCCACGCCGTCCCAACTCTGCGAGGTGCGGATCAGTTCTTCACTCGTCACCTGCTGCACGGGATTGTCCTCCTGTGCCTTGGCTTCCTTACATGCTGTCAAGCCTAATGTTGCGCCGCAAAAGACCATGGTGAGCACCAATGGTCGGGTGGCGGTCATCACCCAATTCATCATCTTTTTCATGAATGTTTTTGTTTAAATGCTTATACTTACTTATTGTCTTTACGGGGAACGCTGCCCAGAGGGAACGGGTCGAAGTCGTGATGTCCGCGGTCGGTGTAGGCCGTGCCGGGGAAGAGGGCGGCGAGTTCCTGGTGGATAACGGTGGCCAGACGGTCGCTCTCAAACGACTGCACGAGCCTCATGCGGAGGATGCCCTTGTACTCGCAGGCTATGATCCACAGCGGATAGGAATAGGAGCCGGCACTGACCCTCACGGTCTGCACCTGCCGGGCGATGGCGTCACCGCCTTGATGGTCAGAGAAGTCGAGATGGCCTGCGTAGGATATGCCGTAGGTGCAGAAGGCAGAGTCATTCTGCCTGCCGCTCTTGACGACCATAGGCGACACCTTCCCGACGGGCATCGGCGCGGCGAATATCTGGTCGTAGTCTGCCCGCAGCTGGGTCACCGTCGAGTAGAGGTTCTCCGGACGGGTCTGCACCATCATCTCCTCGCGCAGCCGCCTGGCCCTCTCGCCTGCCGACAGGCGGTCGGTCTCTGCCGTATAGGGGAGCGAGAAGGGAATGGCGCCATTGCCGCCGGTCTCGAAGTGGAACACCGTGCGCAGGTCCTTGGGCGTGTAGCATACTATCTCCTTCTGTCCCACGTCGTAGCGCTGGCGGATGGCCCGCCCTATGACGGCGTTCAAGGCCGGCACCACCGAACTGCCGCTCTCGCGGGCAAAGGCCAGCAGCGGCGCCAGCGGCACGTCGATGTCGATGATGTGCTGCCGCGTGGTTCTCGTGCTGAACAGCCTCTCGGGCAGATGGAAGATGTCGTGCTCCTGGGGGACGAACTTGCCCTCAGGTGCTCCCGGTGCGTCTCCCCCGAGGATGTGCTCGTGGCAGGGGAAGGTGTCGATGCTGTCGGCAGCCGGCAGATTGTCGCCGCCCGCCTGACAATAGAACCTCAGCACGGTCCCGAGGAAGCCGCAGATGGACCGCATGTCGGCCAGTCCGTGGAACACATGGAGCGTGAAGCGACGCTCGCCGTAACTGACATAGAGCATCAGACCCCCAGTCTCCTTAGTGCCAAGGTGCCGGGGCAGTCCGTCGGCTTCACTTACCACTGCGACCTGCTCCGCCTCGGAGTCCTCCACGTAGAACCGCCGGTTCACGATGACGGGGCATGCCCTGAAGTTGCGGTGTACCCTCAGGGCGCTCACCACCGCCGCCCGCAGTTCGTCGGGGCGCACGCTATACATCAGCTCACATTCGGCCTCTATCACCGTGGCCCGCTTGCCGGAGCGGCTCCAGTAGAATGTCTCATCAAAAAAATACAGTTCCTTCATATCTTCTCTTATATTATCTAATGTTTGCTATCATATCTTGTCTACCCTCTATCGCTATACTGCCACAAAACGGATTCCGCCGGGGCAGCCTCGGCGGATAAAGTCTCTCTCGGTGGGGGTGGGGGCTTTCGCCATGTGTTCATTGTCATTTTAATTTATTGCGCAAAGATACAACAAAATAATGAAAAGAGAATTCGAAAGACGAAAACTTCGTACGAAAGACGAAAGACGATAACGAAAACAAAGAGCTGACATTAGTTTGTCAGCTCTTTTTTTTAGGAGTTAAGACGATTGAGGAGTGCGGTAAGTAGTTAAGAAGTTAGAGAAGTTAGAGGAGTTAAGACGATACTGGTCTAGTTTTTTTATCAAGAATTAGAGAATTATATTTTTCAGTTTTCAATTTCTCTAACATCAGCCATCATACGTCTTTAACTTCGAGCGTAGCGATAACTCCTTAACTCCTTAACTCCTAACCTGACATCAGTCTTCCCTCATACCTCATACCAGTGTGCAATTTTTAAATCGCCCCATCAAAAACCGTTCATTAATGAATTTCATCGTAATCATTAATGAATTGGATCGATTTCATTAATGAACAGGAAAAAAGACACTAATCTGAGAACAGAAAAAAATCATAGTGTGCAATTTTATTTCTTAACTTTTCAATAGCCAATAGCAAATAGCTAAAATCAATAACCACTTACCACTAAACTATTATCTATTTCTTACATCATTCAACATCATTATGGTATGCTGAGATAGCCTTTTTCGAAGACACTTGGGAAAAGGAATTTTGATTCTCTATCCACAAATTTCACAATGAGGAATTTGCTGTCAATAGAAACCACTCTACCTGTGCCAAAGCTCTTATGAACCACCTTGTCCCCTACCTCCAGATTCTCCCAAGGGGTTTCAGGCATTTCCTCTTCCTCTGGAACGACATCTTCTGTTTCTACCTCTTCATCTATAGTCTCTTCCTCTATATCCTTGTCTTCAACAGCAGTTTTCTCAATAACTGTATCCCAACCACCAATAACAGTATTGGTATGAGTATTGATGCCTGTATATTCCAAGGAAGAATCCTCATATCTCTTGAACTTATACACAGCATCGTTCATCAAGTCGCTATTGAATACACCCAGACTTACCAGCAGACTGAAGTCCTTCAAAGTTAGACCAGTAACTTTTCGGAACAGTTCCGGCTCCAACTGCATTATTACATCCTTCAGACAATATTCTCTGTAGTCAGTAAGATACATGAACACAGGTATTCGTGTGGCAAACTTTATGAGTTTTTCCTGAATCTCCCTGCGTTTGCTCTTATACTCTTTTTCCTCCTCCGTCAGTTCTTTCTTTTCCTTAGGAGTCATCTGGCTTGGGTCTTTCGTCTTCTTTGTCTGCTTTACATGTTCAGACTTATTTATGATAGTCTCGATGTCAGAATTCAAGCTACGGAAACCTTCTATGTTCATCAGCGCTTTCATTGCCTCAGGATTGTTCAGCAGACGTTGTAAGGTCACATTATCAACGTTTACCAATACAGCACTTTCCCATCTGCGGGCAAGCAGAGTCGCTGTTGTGCCACTCATAGCCATATCGAGTACTCCAGCTGCATCAATCTCTTTCATCGAAGAGCCGTCATAAGCCAGAATCGGTAAGAACTTTATAAACTGCTCTACTTTCTTTTCCGGATTACTTTCCTCAACATTCAGCTGACAACTGTATTCCTCCACCTGACGCAAAGCCCGGTTTGGAGCAAAGTCAAATACATAGCATAAAGGCTTCAGTATTACCTCCTTGCCTTCAGCATCTTTCGTTGTCCAAGGAGACTGCACTCGGAAGGCTGCCTGGAAATATGTTTCTGGAGATGTGGTATTCCTCAGCATCATAATGCCAGTCCAAGGCTTTACCGTAACACCAGTTGACAGCTTTCCGCAAGACAGGGTTATTGTCTTTGATTGCTGAGGGTCACCCATAGCATTATAAACTGGGGTTACTGCCTTTGCTCCCATACCAGCCTCATTTCCTGCTGCTACTATTACTTCATAGTCATCAAAGAATCTGTTAGCCCTCTTCCTTAACAATTCTGCCATAGCCTTGCATGCTGCCACACTTGGCAGAAACCAATAGGTGTGTTGTAAGTAACTCAGCAAACGGCTGTCAGAGAAAGGCATTGGCGGTTTCTCTTTGCCTTGCTTCAGTTCTGTTACTATATTCTCTGTGTATGAACCTCTAATCAGGTCCAGCCATTTCTGCACATATTCCTCATGAATAAAAAATGCTTCACTCCCCTCGCCATTAGGAGAGGGGCTGGGGGTGAGGCTTTCTGCACGGAAGAATTCATTAAGGTCAAATTCGTCGAACTCTCCTTGTGATGCTATCTCGCTTATACTCTCAGGCATCTGATAGGTCAGCATTACCATCTTAGGCAGTTGAGCATAAGGATTGTCGTCCCCTTTCCATTCTTCTTTTGCTGCCTGTTCGTCAGAATACGTCCAGTTGAATATCTGTTCCTCAATAAACTCTCCTGTAGATATAGCCCTGAAAGGTGTGCCGGACAGATAGAGGTAAGCACCAGTCTTCAGAGGCATCAATTCCTCGTCATATATCTCTCGCGCCTCTATCTCGCCTGATGAATCAGCATCCTCCGTAATTATCTCTCCTGCCTCTGTAGCACGTTGCAGGGCTGGGTCTTTCTTGTCATAGAAATTCTTTGCGTTCTTGCCCCATGCACCATAGTGATATTCGTCGAGCACTATGCAATCCCAATCTATCGTCTGTATCCATTCGTTGGTAGCCTTGATGCCTCCCATCGCATTTCTGCCCAATACGTCTTGGAAAGAAGCGAAGCAGACGAATGGTTTCCTTTCATTGACATAGTTAAACTCCCTATCCTCCTGTTTCTGACAGAACTGCCATCCTTCAAAGTCTTTATGTGTTATGAGATCTTCTTCCCAAGCAGTCTTTACGGCAGGTTTGAATGTGAGCACCAGCACCTTTGTCCATCCCATCTTCAATGCCAGTTGGTATGTGGTAAAAGTCTTGCCGAAACGCATCTTTGCATTCCATAGGAAGTGAGGAGTCAGTCCCTTGTTGTCAGGGTCTTTCTTAAATGCCGAGAAATAGCTTGCGGTCTTCTTTACTGCCCGTTCCTGTTCTGGTCGCATGGGGAAATCATAGATGCGTTCCGTCATGCTGTCGCGTCTCTCCATAGCAGCATGAATAGCCTTTTCCACATCTTTCACATCACAGCGAAACCACTCGCCAAAGGGATTGGCAAATCTTGCTTTCTTCAGATAATAGTGTACTCCACCCAACCCCTTATCCATAAAGAAAGTGCCATCAGGACGCATGGAGCTTCGTTTCAGTACAATCTCCTTGTCCAGATACAACTCATGTCCCTGTTCTTCGATACGGATAGTACCAGGCCGTGAGGTATAGCCCACCTTCAACAGTCCCTTATATTTAGGGACATCAGGCAAGCTATAAGCATATATAGTTGGAGTTTCATCAACCCTGTTTCGGAGTAAATCTTGTGTTGCCATAACTTTATTTCTTATCTGTTATGGCGCTTAGATAAGTTATCTAAGTTTATCTTGGAAATCTTCAATGAAACGATCTACTGCCTCGTTCATTGCTTCAAAACGAGGATTATCATTTCTCATTATGACTGAAGAAAAGTATTCTATTTCATCAATCTTCAGGTGCATACTCCTTAAACAAAAATCTTCTTTATCTAAAGAGTTGGAATACCATTGGTGAAACATTCTGTCTCTTGAAGCCTGCCGATTATCATCGGTTGCACATATATAATCTAATACAGCACCTTCGTTTTTAAAGAACTCCTCAATTACAACTAAGACGGTCTTTTTAATCTTATTGTCTAGGACAGTCTTAAATTGGTCTTCTGTAGTTATAAAGAACTGATATACACCATCATCGGAAATCATAAGGTCTTGGATAAAACCTATTTCATACTTCTTACCCTGTTCGGTAATGAAAGAAAAAGAATACATACCGGAAGATTCCAGTATGTATGGTGATTTTTTATTCAGTTCCGAGAGAGAGAATGTCAATTCCATTATTTTGTAATATTGACAGTGTTGTACCCTTGTCGCTTGAATTCATCAAACGACATTCTACCAGAAGTAAGATCCTCCCATACCTTGCGGAGATTCACAGCACGCTTAAAAGCAGCCTTCTTTTCTTCTTTTGTTTCGTACACCTTAATCATATTACTTCGTTTTTCTCGATGCAAATGTACAAGGTGTATTCTAAACTTCCAAATAAAAACTTAAAAAACTTGTCAAAGAGCGCCTTTTATTATATTGTCTTTTATTATCTTACCATTATTCCATTGGCCTTATCATCGATTCTATAAATGCTATCTCCTCGTCAGTCAAGCCGTACTTCTTATAAAGCATCTCGTCTGTCCAAGGGTGAGAGAAATCTTGGAGGGGGACAAACTGAAATACATCTTTGTTAATCATTATTCCAGTCATAGCTTGAAGCATTAAGAATCGAACAAACATGGTAGAAAGATATGATTGAAGATTAACGGCTTCTTTTTTTGATTTAAAAGCACCTATACAAATATATGTTTCTGCACAAATCTCGTTTACAGACATCACACGCATTGTAGAAGGAACTATTTGATATTTTCCATCCAATCCCGGCTTGTTACCGCCGGACATCGCACGAGTCATTATGACATTATATGTATCAATGGCTTCTAAACTTTTAGTTATATCTGAACGACTTACATAACCAACGCCTTCACTTGTAATTAGCTTTGTTGAACCATCGAATTCCTTTTCTTTTCCTCTTATATATGTTCTAAATCCAAATGGATTGGATGGATAAACTAATGTTGAAAGACTATTTTGTTCATTCGCACCCATTTTTCTTATTAAACCAATTGCGGTATTTGAACGTACAAAGACCTTGTATTCTGAGAGACTTCTTTGTATTTTTGATTCGCCACCTTTGGATATATTGCAAATAGTACATTCACCTTTATAGTTTTTATCCCACAAAAAATGACAAACGCCACCAGCTATATTGACTCCAGGAAAACATTCACTACTATCGGCATAATCTGTAAGATGTTTAATCCTATTATCATTTAACATTGTTTCCCTAAATGCTTCAAGTCCACGTCCACCTGCATACCAGCGAGCAGGAATTATCATAGATAAATAATGTGACTGTATTCTTTTTGCCTGCTCTACAAATAAATGATAAAGAGGTATGGCACTTGCCGCATTTCCTCCATCACTCAACTGATACGGTGGATTTCCTATAATTACATCGAATTTCATATTCTTGAAGAATTGTTTTGGATTGTCTGTATGGATAAACATATAGGCGTATTGCTCCGCCTCTGAGCCTCTGTCATATACACTCTGGCTGGCACCACAATATTTGCATTTGCCATTTACCCAAGTGTGCTTGATGTTCTTATAAAGGATGTTGCCCTCTTCTGTATTGAACTTTGAGATGCTGTATTTTCCATTGGCAGTTTTGCTGCAATAAACTGAGCGACGAGCCAATAACGAAGTCAATTCTGTGCAGGCTATACCAAATACCTGATTGTGCAGAATGTGATCAATACGCTTCTGTCGGTCTGGTATTTCATCTGCAAGTCCTCTGTCAAGGCGCTTAACTATCTCCCTAAGAAAGACACCACTCTTTGTGAAAGGGTCAAGGAAAGTAGTCTTAGAACTTCTGAACAATTCCTGTGGCAACAGGTCAAGCATCTTGTTTGCCAATTCTGGAGGAGTAAACACCTCGTCATTGCTTAGGTTTGCAATACAGTTTAGTACGTCAGGATTATAGCTACTATTGTTTGTCATAGTATTTATCTTAAAAGGTCAACATATCGGATTTTCTTATCATTTGCCCAGTCGCGAATCAGGCAGTAAGTGCCATTGTGCAGTTGTATGTTTTCCTGCTTGCAACCAGGACAGCGAATCAGTTTATCACGTTCACCAAAGAGCGACATTTCCTTTTCTATCACTCCATCACGACAACTATTTGGTACCACACCTCTCAAGCCATCCATCTGCCAGAGATTCCAGCTGACTATGTAGGCGATATACTTGATAGATTTTTCTATAGGTCGCTTGTCGAATTTTGCTTTGTAGTTTTCAATAAAGGTGAGAAGAAGTGCTTCACGGGCAAGGAGCAGAGAATCGCCCTGCCATTCGAAACCATAAGTGTTTTGATATGCAATCTGTGCCCAGTCAAGCCACTCACCGCTTGTTTCTGTATTCTCGCTCACAATGCGAAGTTTCCTGTCAAGCAGTCCTATACGATACTGAAGAGGAATAATCTCGCCTGTTGTAGTATCATACCGACTGACCAAGTATGGAGCTTCGCCACAGGTTATTTCCATTCGTGTAGCACGCACATAATCTTTCCAAGTCTTACCCGCAGGAAACTCTATCTTCTCTGTCTGTGTTTCCCAAGTTTTACGGTCTGGAACTTCAACATTGAATACATCCTTTTTACCAAACCATGCTTCATCGACAAGATTATTCTGGGCATTACAAATCCACGAAGGAGTAAACACCTCTGCCATTCCTTTCGAACGGTCTGTTTGCTGTTCCTTCGACTTCAGCACACGAGGTTTCACGACTTTTCCAAATGAGCCAGTGATGCGTTCAGGCATAATCTCATCATTATACCCATATCCCTCACCCATTGATTCATAATCGTTTGTAGCCCAAAAGATATTCTTCCGGGTTGTATGGTCACGAAGAAGCTGCTCCAGCACTTCCGGGGCAAAGTCATTCTCCAATATGTCAACTGCATTACGAGGCATCAGTCAGCAACACACAAAAACCTGACCGATACCCAACTGTCAGAAAAAGATTTTAAGGTAATAATAAAAAAAGCGGGGTATCTACTTCTGCCTGTTCCGTGACTTTAGCCTACCACAGCTATTCCAATAGAACAAGCAGTTTCGATACCCACATTCGTATATATAGGATACTCCCAACAGTGCGCATGAGGGCATAATAAGCCCTCAGCACACCTTGGATGCATCTATGTATATACATCCGTGAGCGTCACTCTGCGATTGTTTTTGATTGGAATTTGATTGTGGTAGTTCAAGTCACCAAAAACAAAGCGTTAGTGTCGCTTTTTCAATATGTTTTGCTAATGCACTTCTGCATAGCTCTGCAAAAATACAAACTAATTTCTATACTTCTGCAAAAGTGGAAGGATATTTTTGTAATTAGTATTAAGGTTATTGGTTACCCTTGGAAAAAGGACTGGATAAAAATAATAGATAATAGTTTATAGATAATAGATAATCGTTGGAAAAAGTATAGATTTAACGAGACGTAATCTCACTCGAAGCGAGACGTAATCTCGTCGATGGTGAGACGTAATCTCGTAAAACGCCCCCTTCTAATAGTATCTTATCCACATATTTAAATTTAAGGACAAGAATACATGATTTTTTCTGTTAAAGTATTCAAAATATGGCTCCAGAGGGTGAGCACCCCCTGAGATCCCCCTGAGATCCCCCTGAGCACCCCCTGAGATCTCCCTAAGATCTCCCCGACCACTCAGGGACACAGGGACAGGTATGAAGTGAACCCAGAAAGTTGGACACAACTTAAAGGTTCAAATGAGTAAGTGTTTCAACCCTGTAAAAGATTATAATTTTTTTATTTCCGCATCAATCACGTAGATGTCACCCTCTGAATCTATAAGAACATTACGAGGAAGTATATCCCACACTTCATACATATATCTCGTAACTATTTACATTTTCTTTGCCATCTCGAAGTTGTGCTTCATGTAATCGGCAAAGCTTTTGGAACTCATTGGCGATTTCTTTGATTCTTCGATTTTCCTCATCGTACGTTCCATCGATTCCTTGTGAAATTGATTCAAATATGTCATCTCCCATCTTGTTTATTATTTGCTCGCTGTACTTTAACGATTTTAGTTGAGTACTTAGAATCTTATTTATGGTTGTGGTTGACTTTGGTTAATACTTATTTTTACTTTCTGTTGACTCTCTAGGATGCCACAGGGATAGGTGAGTAACGAAAAACGAAAGACTAATCCAATTGAAAACTCCTAATTCCTAACTAAAACTCCTACAATCGCATGCCGAAGAAGCCGCGGGCACGCCATTTGTTCTGGTTGATGATGACGTTGCTGTCGTCGAAGACGGAGTTGTTCATGACGAGGGTGGCACCCACGAAGAAACGTGGGGAGATGTTGAAGACGACGGCAAGACGTTCGTTGAATATCATGTTGAAACGGACGTGTTCGGCTTTTTTGCGTTCTCCGTTTATTGTCAGGTTGTTGCGGTTGAAGACTACGAATGTAGGCATGACGGAGAGATGGAGGAGCCATCTGCGACCAAGTACCCAGTTGTAGCCATACCCGCCTCCGATGCCGACGTGACCGAGGTAGATGCGGGCTTCAGGAGATTGCGGATTGCGAGATTTGAGGGCGTCGGTAGTCTTGAGGCTACCTCCCTGGTAACTGAGGCAGGCTAACCAGGAACCAGCAGAACGGCGCTGGATGTAGCTCTGGGTGAAGGCTGCCTGATAGGAGAACTTACGATGGTTGAAAGTGTAGGTGGCTGCGAAGTTTACCATATTCATTTCCACATCGTCTTTTTCCATTCGTAACATGGTATCGCCACGACGTATGTCGCCAGAGAGAGACTCTGAACGCTGATAGCTGAAGTCGAGACTGAACCGGCGACTGTAGAAGTTGAGGTTGAATTCGTAGTCTTTATATATGCCTCCCCACTTGGCAGGGTTGATAGCGAAGCCGACTCCGATGCCCCGATAGATGGCTGCGACGGCAAAGGTTGTCTTATGGCTGGTGGCAAGGTCGGCTTTGGAATAGACGTCACGAACGGTTCCCCTAGCATGGAAAGTGTTGCCTGTCTGGTTTACACGAAGTTTCAGAGTGACTTTTCCTATAGGACGTATAACATATATGGAGTCGAAACGAATTTTGTAGTAATTAGCCGTTAGGCGTTGTCTCACACGTTCCCTAAAACTCAGTTCCTGAAATGCGGAATCGACAGTTGCTGTGTCAACAACTGTTGTGTTACAGGCACGTGCCATTTCATGTCCTTACGATCTCTGTCTGCCTGTAGGAGGACACCGCCTCGCAAGTCTGCCGTAACAGTTTTGCTGGTGTTACCCAACAACAAACCCACATAAGGATGAGCAGTAATTACTTCATGTATGCTATGTCCAAGGTTATGTCCGTCATCTTCGAGGGCATAGTGATACAAATGTCCTTCCATACCCAATTGGAATTTATTGAAACGGAATCGGGTTGTGAGTCCTGCCATAAACTGTTCCCTGTCTGTAGGTGAACGTTTCTGTATCCAATCAAGGAAAACCTCTAAATGTCCGTTTTTTGTGGTGTAGAGAAAATCAAAACCTGTCATTTCGGGACGAAAATACCTGATGGAATCGCAGATAAGATAGTCAGGCATTTGTTCATGCATCAGTTTTCGCGGGAAACTACCGAAGAGTATTCTCAGATTTTTATTCTTGAATTGGTAATATACTTCAACTGCTCCCTTGCTGAGTTCGCTTTCTCCGTATTCATACAGGAAACTATATCCTCCCACTACCCGATGCAGACTGTCGTTTGTAGCAAGCGACAATGTAGGCGTAAAACGGGTTCCGGCATAGGTTACTGTGCTTCGATAAGTATCGTCTCCTTCTGAGTTGTCAAAGAAATTATACATATCGAATCCACCGCCTATGCGTTGTGCTTTCATAGTCATACTATGGCAACAGCACAACAGTACAAATATAGCGATGAAATGGGTAAAACGATTCATTGGGTTATTGGTTGTTCTGGTAGTTATTTATGTGAATTGAAAAAGGCTTCCAATTTATGTACGGCTCTTGCCCTGTGACTGATTCCGTTCTTTGTTTCATTACCTAATTGTGCGAAGGTCTCTTCAAAACCGTCCGGCACGAAGATTGGATCATAACCAAATCCTTCTGTTCCTCGTTTCTGGTCTATAATGTTTCCACTCACGATTCCATCGAAGTAATGCGTTTCTCCCTTGTAGAGTAAAGCGATACATGTGCGGAACTGAGCTGGGGAGAGTATGCGTGCACTAGCCAAGGTGCCATACCTCGGGTTGAGAGCCTCCAGACGTTCGATGAGCACATCCATATTTATGTCGTCGCGAGTTTCCGGAGTAACTTCCCTTCCGTGCATCTTAGCATATCGAGCAGAGTAGATACCAGGTTCTCCTCCTAAAGCCTCAACCTCCATACCGGAATCGTCGGCAAAACAGTTAAGACCATAATGAGTTTTCACGTATTGTGCTTTCTGCAGTGCATTCTCTTCGAATGTAAGTCCTGTTTCAGGGATATCTACTTCGCACCCTATATCGTGTAGCGACTTTACTTCAAAGTGATTCCCCAAGATATTCCGAATCTCTTGAAGTTTATGTGCGTTATTACTTGCAAAAACTATTGTTTCCATATCTTATTATTCACTTTTCACTCTAAACTCTAAACTATCACTAGTGTGCTTCCAACCAATTTTTCCCCCATCCACAATCTACGATTAGTGGTACGGAGAGTTGTGTAGCATTTTCCATTTCTGTGCGAACAATTTGTTCTATGATATCTTTCTCTTCTGGTACTACGCTGAAATTCAATTCGTCGTGTACTTGAAGAATCATCTTACTGCGCAGTCCTTCTTCCTGCAGTCGTTTGTCGATACGAATCATAGCAATCTTTATGATGTCGGCAGCTGTTCCTTGAATTGGTGCATTTATAGCGTTTCGTTCTGCGTATCCACGAACTACGGCATTGTGTTCGTCTATGCCGTTTACCTGACATTGGCGACCGAAGAGAGTTTCTGTGTATTTCAGTTTTCGAGCCTTCTCCACCGATTCCTCCATATAGGTCTTCACTCCCGGATATGTCTGGAAATATTCGTCGATAAGATTCTTTGCTTCCGTTCGACTCACTTCCATTCGTTCTGCCAGTCCGAAGGCTGAGATACCATATATTATACCGAAATTGGCGGTTTTTGCTTTGCGTCGCATATCACTTGTGACGTCCTCGATTGGACATTTGAATATCTTGGCAGCTGTAGCCTGGTGAATGTCGTGTCCTGAATTAAAATCATCAATCATCGTTTTGTCTCCACTCATATGAGCCATAAGTCGCAGTTCTATCTGGCTGTAGTCGGCAGAGAAGAACAGTTCCCCTTCGTCAGGAATGAACGCCTTTCTCACCTCCTTGCCGTTTTCGTCTCGAATAGGTATATTCTGCAGGTTTGGGTTGCTTGATGACAATCGACCTGTGGATGTGACAGCCTGGTTGTAGGAAGTGTGTATATGACCCGTTCTTGGATTGATAAGAAGTGGTAATGCATCAATATATGTGCTTAAAAGCTTCTTATATCCTCTGTAATCGAGAATCATACCCACAACCTTGTGCTTGCCCTTCAGAGCTTGTAAAGTTGCCTCATCGGTAACATATTGGCCTTTTTTAGTCTTCTTAGCTTTGTCAACCAGTTTCAGTTTGTCGAACAACAGTTCTCCAATCTGTTTTGGAGATGATATATTCAGTTCGGTTCCTGCTATGTCATGTATCTCACGTTCTATCTCCAACATCTTCTCTGTAAAGAGTGCTGATGTTTCTTTCAGGGCAGTTGTGTCGATTCGTGCTCCATACATTTCCATTCGCATGAGAACTCGCACGAGAGGCATTTCGATGTCTTCAAACAACTCGGTAAGTCTGCGCTGTTCCAATTCCTTTTCAAGGATATGTTTCAGTTTGAGAGTTACGTCTGCATCTTCTGCTGCGTAGTTAACGACTTCTGACGGACTAACTTCCCGCATTGTTTTCTGTTGTCTGCCACTACCTACCACATCTTCGTAGTGGATAGTTTTGTATTTAAGATATGCTTCTGCCAGACTGTCCATCTTATGAGGTCGTTCTGAGTAGAGCACATAATCGGCAATCATCGTATCGAAAAGTGGTCCTCCGACTGTTATGTCGTAATGAGACAACACTATCATGTCGTACTTGATGTTATGTCCAATCTTCAGAATGAATTCGCTGGCATATGCCTGTTCGAATATTTTGAGAATGCTGATAGCTTCAGAACGTTCTGCTGGTATCGGAACATAATATCCTTCGTTTTCTGTAACTGAAAAACTCAACCCTACCAACTCTGCCTTCATAGGGTCAACAGTTTTGTCATTTTTATCCCATGAAGCGGTCTCTGTATCTAACGCGAATTCTTTTGCCGACAAAAGTTTTGCTGCTAAATTCTTCATTTCTTCCTCGCTATCAACCAATTGGTATTTAGCACCTATGGTTTTATAGTCGCTGAGAATCGAATTATTTGAATCTTCCGAACTGTTGTCCGCAAATAAGTCAAGGATTTGGGGTTGTGATTTGCCTTTAGTTGGACTAGGTGTTGCAGCAAACATATCCAACTGACCATTTTTATTTTTTGGGGGTAGGATAGGGGAGTGAGCCTTTTCTTTTCCTTTGATGAGTGAGCGCAGTTCGTGTTCTTCAAACAGGGTTTGCAAACTTTCGTAATTTGGTTCTTGTCGTTTCAGCGCATCGAGGTCGAGAGTCAGTCCTGGCACATCTGTTTTTATGGTGGCAAGGAAATGACTCATCTTGATATCATCAACATGGTTTTCTACTTTAGTTCGAATAGCCCCTTTCAACTTATCTATATTTGCAAGCAGTCCATCGATACTTCCAAACTCCGTGATCAGTTTTACGGCTGTCTTCTCACCCACACCAGGACAACCAGGGAAGTTATCCGACGAGTCTCCCATAAGTCCTAAGAGGTCAATGACCTGTGTCGTACTCTGTATGCCGTATTTCTGTTTTATGTCCTCTTCACCTAAGATATCATAACCTCCATCATGACGTGGTTTATACATGCGCACATTGCCTTTGACCAATTGTCCATAGTCCTTATCCGGAGTCATCATGTAGGTTTCCAGATCATCAATGTCTTTTGCCTGAGTTGCTAATGTACCGATGACATCATCGGCTTCATACCCTTCGCATCCTAATACAGGTATGTTGTATGCAGCCAGTACCTCCTTGATGACTGGAACAGCAAATTTTATTCCGTCGGGAGTTTCCTCTCTTTGAGCCTTGTATTCTGGAAATGCATCATGACGGAATGTAGGACCATGCACGTCAAAGGCAACACCGATGAAATCAGGATTTTCTTTTTTCAGAACCTCCTCCAGTGTTTTTACAAATCCGAAGATGGCGGAGGTGTTGTTTCCCTTGCTATTTATCAGGGGCCTGTTTATGAAACCATAATAGGCACGATAAATCAAAGCGTAGGCATCAAGTAGGAATAGTTTTTTCATTTCTTATGCGTTAGTGTGGCAAAAATACACACTTTTTTCTAAACAAAGAGCATTTACCTTCATCTTTTTATAAAAGATAAGTGTATCTTTGCGCCCACAATTTGTGATAAGACAAAATGATGGATGTTATAATTCGCAACATAATATTCCTTACGTTATTGCTCTGTAGCCTTACGGCATCTGCCCAAGATTCCGATGGAATTACTAAGACAGTACAATTGCCTGAGACAGTTGTACTGTCAGAGGGAATGACCTTCGAAGAGTACTTGATAAAGAATGTTTTGGATAATGCAAAACCTCTGAAGAAACGTGTTGATGCATTGGACTATACTGTCAGGTGTCAACTCGAGAAAGATATAGACTTGAAGAAGATTCCTCATCGTCGCACCCTTACCTTTTTTGCTCGACTTGCAGGCTATGGGAAGATAGTTTCCGCTTTGATGCAGCATAAGCATTTTGGTATTACTATGACTGAGGACATTAGTTTTCGGAAGGGGAAGATAACAACTTCAAATGCACGTATGGTGGAGATGTTGCAACCACTGACACAAAAACAGATAAAATCCTTCCTAAAGCACGATGGAATGATGAGTGTCAACGTGTATGATAAGTTTTACGACAAGGTTCGCGATAAGGCTAAGGATTTGCAGAAGAAATACAAGAAGAAGCAACAGACTGGTATGAAGTGTGTGGGTAGTTACGTGGCTGATAATCGCACCATGTACATTGTCAGACTTGATAGTATGGAGGTTCATATTGCTGAAGGCTGTTGGCAGATTTCAAGTATCAGTTATAATGAGGGTCAAAACAATATGCAATATAAGTTTAGCGAGATAAAACCAAATCTTTATCTTCTGACATCAGGACGTGCGAAGTTCTATCTTGACAAAAAGAAATGGCCTAAAGGTTTCGTTTCCATGAAGATGAATTACACCTATCATTAGCCCGCTGATAGATTTTTCCTTAGAAAAGTAGAAAAATCTCGCTATAATGCTTACCTTTGCACTGATTTCGATTGTTTATGGATGCATTGCAACAGATAAGAAGCGCTATTGAAACTGAAATGTCGGATTTCATCCAGACATGGAATCAGTGTATGCATTCTGATAATGCGCTTCTTCAGGAAGTACTTACCCACGTATCCAGTCGTAGTGGTAAGATGATGCGTCCTATGCTTACCCTGCTTTCTACAAAACTGTGTGGTGGTGTATGCCAAGACACTTTATATAGTGCTGTAGCATTGGAACTGATGCATACGGCTACTCTTATTCACGATGATGTGGTAGATGAGAGTGAAGAGCGCCGCGGACTGACATCAGTAAACAAAACCTATGATAATAAGATTGCTGTATTGGTAGGCGATTTCATTCTTGCACTTTCCATCGAAAATGTGTCTAAGGTAACAAATAACAGGTTTTCGTCTATCGTTGCTGCTACTACTCAGGAACTTGCTAGCGGCGAACTCCTGCAATTGAAATCTGTGCATAATCAAGAAATCAGCGAGGAGGTTTATTTCCGTATTATACACCAGAAGACAGCATCGCTTTTTGCTGCTTGTGCTCAGGCTGGAGCAGTGTCTGCAACAAACGATGAGAATTTGATTCAGCGCCTTAATAAGTTTGGAGAAACCCTCGGACTTTGTTTTCAGATTCGCGATGATATCTTCGATTATTCACAATCTGCTGAAATCGGAAAACCTACAGGTAATGATATGAAAGAAGGCAAGCTTACTCTGCCTGCCATCTTTGTTTTGAAGTCCTATAATAATGCTGAAATGCTTCGTATCGCAAAGGCTGTGAAGAATCTCTCAGCTACTGAGTCGGAAATAAACCAACTCATCGATTACACCTTGCAAAACGGCGGAATTGAATATGCCGAAAAACGCATGTTCCAATTGGCCGATGAGGCTAAGGACTTATTGTCTGTTTTTCCTGATTCTACCGTGAAATCGGCTCTTCTTTCTTACGTCGATTATGTAGCTCGACGCACCCTCTGATTAGAAGAACTTCACTTCCTTATCCAGAATCTCACCAAGCAATTTATTTGCCAGCGAACTGGTTCCTAAACGAAGCCATTTATTTGTAAGCCATTTTTCGCCCAGAACCTCTTTTACTATCGTATAGTATGTGAGGGCATCCTTCACCGTTTTCATGCCTCCAGCGGGCTTAAATCCTATCTGTATGCCAGTCTGGTCGTAGTATTCCTTAATGGCTTGACACATTACGTATGCAGCCTCTGGTGTAGCAGCTGGTTCCAGTTTGCCTGTAGAAGTCTTTATGTAGTCTGCTCCGGCATACATAGCAAGGATACTTGCTTTCTTAATGTTGCTCGCCGATCCAAGACAACCAGTTTCAAGAATCACCTTCATATTCTTATCCCCACAGATTGCTTTCAGTTCTGCGATGTCGTCGCACATTCCTTCGTAGTCTTCAGCGAGGAACTTACCCACAGGCATAACGATATCTATTTCTGTGGCTCCGTCCTTGATGGCGAGAGCTGTCTCTGCTATCTTCACCTCCAGGAAAGTCTGGCTTGATGGAAAACTGCCGCTTACACAAGCTATTTCGATATTATCATTCTCCAAACACTCATAACAGATCTTTGCGAAGTTTGGATATACGCAGACTGTAGCTACATGTCCCAAGTCCGAGTGTTCACGATCAAATCGGTTTACATTCTCAACGAATCGGAGTACGCTGTCTTCACTGTCCGTAGTTTTTAACGTCGTGAGTTCCACCGAATTAAAGAGAAACTTCTTCACTTCCTTAGTGTTATTCTCCTCCAAATGCTTAGCAAGCAAATTCTCTACCTCTTTGGCAATAGCCTTATCGTCCAAGTCGCAGTTATATCGACTCAACGCCTGTTCATATTTGTTATTTTCCATATATCTCTAAACTATTATCTATTATCTATAAACTTTCAACTCTCAACTCTCAACTTTCAACTAAATCCCTACTCCCTGTTCTTCGTATCCATACATATAGTCACCGGACCGTCATTTACCAGTGCTACCTTCATATAAGCACCAAATTCTCCGGTCTGAACAGGCTTGCCTATTTGTTCCGACAGAACCTTCACAAAACGCTCGTAAAGCGGTATTGTGATGTCATGACTGCCAGCTCTCAGATAACTTGGTCTGTTACCTTTTTTATACGAAGCCCACAGGGTGAATTGTGAAACGACTATTATGTCGCCTCCTATGTCGAGTATTGACTTGTTCATCACCCCGTTTTCATCGTCAAATACTCTTAACAGAGCTATCTTTTTTGCCAACCATTGTATGTCCTCCTCGGTGTCTGCGTTTTCGCATCCCAACAGTACGACATACCCCTGTTCGATAGCTGATTTTGTCTTTTCGTCTATGGTTACAGATGCCTGCAACACTCTTTGTATTACTGCTCTCATGCCACAAAGGTACGTTTTTTTATTATTCCGCACTAAAGGCAGTGATAAGAATTTTTGCTTTTGCCTTTCCTATCACGTTTGCCAGTTGTTCTTCGTTTGCTTCTTTTATGCGTTTCAGACTCTTGAATTCGCGCAGCAGCAACTTCTTGCTTTCCGGCCCTATTCCCTTAATAGTGTCCAGTTCGCTCTTTGTCTGTTCCTTGCTGCGTTTATCTCGGTGGAAGGTGATAGCATATCGATGCACTTCGTCCTGCAGTCTGGTAAGGAATTTGAATAGGAGAGAATCTATCTCCACACCGATGGTTTTCTGCGGAAATCCGAACAGGAGTTCGTTGGTGCGGTGTTGACTGTTTTTTGCCAATCCGGCGATAGGGATATGCAGATGCAGTTCATCTTCTATAGCCTTGCGTACTATCTCCATTTGTCCCTTTCCACCGTCACAGACTATCAGGTCTGGCAGTTCTGTTCCTTCGTTTATAGCCCTTTGGTATTTCCTCAAAACCACCTCATGCATTGAAGCGTAGTCGTCTGGTCCTTCTACGGTTTTTATGTTGAATTTTCTGTATTCCGAACGTGCCGGTTTTGCCTGTTTGAACACAACACAACCTGCCACTGCACTGGTGCCTGATATGTTTGAATTGTCGAACAGTTCTATGCGCATAGGTAGCTTTTCCAAACCCAGCTTTCGTTGCAGTTCTTTCAGGATATTTGTACTTCGTTGTTCTGGATTAAGTTTCTCAGCTTGTTTCAAACTGTCTATGCGATATTGTCTTACATTCATCTTCGACAGTTCCAGAAGGTGCCTTTTGTCTCCTCTTTCTGGAACGGTAAATGTGATGCCGTTCATTTCCAGGTCGATAGGGAATGGAATGACAATTTCTTTAGCGGTACTTTTGTATCGCTGTCGCATTTCGATAATGCCGAGTGTCAGCATGTCTTCCATCGACTCATCTACTCTTTTTTTGTACTCAAATGTGAAGGCTTGATTTATGCTTCCGTTGGTTACGTGCAGGTAGTTTATGAAACAGCTTTTTTCTTCGTCGTCTATCGAGAAAACATCGATATTATTATATGAGAAAGATACTACTTCCGACTTTTCGCAGAACTCCAAAGCAAGGTCATATCGTTTCTTGATTTCCATTGCTTCCTCAAACTTCATTTCCTCCGAAAGTTGTTGCATGTCTCGTAACATCTTGTCACACAGAATACGTGTATTTCCTTTCAGAATTTCCTTCACTTCCTCTACTTCCTGCATGTAGTTCTCCCTTGTTTGTTTTGCCACACAAGGAGCCTTGCAGTTCTTTATATGGTATTCCAAACAAGTCTGATACTTCTGCTTTTCTATACCTTCAGGAGTAATAACCAATCGGCACCGACGTATCTTGTACATTTTATTGATTAGTTCAAGGATATTATTCAGGGTGGCAATATGTGAGAAAGGTCCGAAATAGGAACCTGCTCCTTTGATGATTTTTCTTGTTTTGAACACACGTGGAAAATACTCATTTGTCACACAAACCGAAGGGTATGTTTTACCATCCTTCAACAAAATATTATACCTCGGTTTGTATTTTTTTATCAGGTTGTTCTCCAGCAGAAGTGCATCCTCGTCACTTGGAACGACAATGTATTTTATGTCTTCAATCTTCGAAACAAGAATCTCCGTTTTTCGTCTGTCCACAGTTTTGAGGAAGTAAGACGAAACCCTGTTTTTCAGGTTTTTAGCCTTACCTACATAGATGATTTTTCCGCTGCTATCAAGATACTGATAACAGCCTGGCGACGCGGGTAGTGCTGCCACTATCGTCTTTAATCTGGTAAGTCTTTCTTCCTCTTTTTTCATGTAACAATTTAATGTTCCACGTGGAACAATTGTGTTTTGGGTCGCAAATGCAACCGCTAATAATGTGTACTTTTAAACAGTTATAAGTGTAGTATATTCTATGTCGTCACCAATGTTTTCTCTACCATGCAGACCTTCGTCTCTTATCTCAATAAGGAAGTTCATATAGCATTTCTTTGGCTTCATTTTTTTTACGAGTTTCCATGCGGCTATTATGCTTCCACCAGTTGCAAGAAGGTCATCGTGCAACAGTACTACGTCATCAGGTTCTATTGCATCGAGGTGTATTTCTATGCTATCTACACCGTATTCTTTTGTAAATGTTTCCTTGATTGTGGTTGCAGGCAGTTTTCCTGGTTTGCGAGCCATAACAAATCCAGCTCCCAATCTGCGTGCGAGAATTGCTCCCATTATATATCCGCGGGTTTCCAGTCCTACGACTTTAGTGATGCCCTTGTCTTTGTATAATTCATAGAGTTCTTCTTCCATGATTTCAAGGCATTTTGCATCCTTGAAAAGGGTGGTTACATCGCGGAAATTGATTCCTTCTTTTGGAAAGTCTGGAATGGAGCGAAGGTGTTCCAATAAGTACGGATTGTTCATAATATTATTGTATTAAAGTTTTCACGTTTCATAAGCCTTATCTTTGGGAGTTAAAGAAGTTAAGACGATAGTGATTCTCTTGTGCAGCCATCATACGTCTTTAACTTCGAGTGTAGCGATAACTTCTCTAACTTCGAGCATAGCGATAACTCCTCTTCTTGAGAAAGTTTTCATCGTCCCAGCAGCACCAACATAATATTTATGTCTGAGGGTGACACACCTGGAATGCGTGATGCCTGTCCCAATGTTACAGGTTGTATTGCTTGCAGTTTCTGACGTGCTTCGATTGATATCTGACTGAGGTTAGGGTAGTCGAATTTACCGGTAATTTTAATGTTTTCCAGTCGTATCATTTTCTCTGCAGCCTGTTGTTCCCTGCTGATATATCCTGCATATTTTATTCGTATTTCTGCAGCTTCTATAATTTCTTTTTTGCGTTCTTCCGTTGCATCTGGCATAATGTTTTCTATTGCTTTTTGCAATGGTTTTATATGTGGCAGGATATTCTCAAAACTAATCTGCGGGCGTCCCATGAGATCGCTCAGTTTTATTCCTTGCGACAGTGGTGTGGTGCCTAACGATTCCAACGCTTCATTTATAAGTGCCGGTTTCAACGAGAATGTATTGCAGAATTCTATCAGTTGTTCTATCTGCTTGCGTTTCTCTTCTGTCCGATTAAATCGTTCTTTTGTGGCGAGTCCTAACTGATAGCTTTTACCTGTCAGTCGCATATCTGCATCGTCTTGTCGCAGCAATATTCTATATTCAGCTCTTGAAGTAAACATGCGGTATGGTTCATCTACACCCTTTGTTACGAGGTCGTCAATAAGTACTCCGATATATGCTTCGTTTCGTGATAAAATGAAGGGTTCTCCACCGTTCAGTTCGTGGTTTGTTCCCTTGCTGCTGTTTATTGCTGCATTGATGCCCGCCATGAGTCCCTGACCTGCTGCTTCTTCATATCCTGTGGTTCCGTTCACCTGTCCTGCGAAGAACAGGTTCTCCACAATCTTCGATTCCAACGAATGTTTCAGTTGTGTCGGGTCGAAGTAATCGTATTCTATTGCATACCCTGGTCGATATACTTCGAGGTTGCGGAATGCAGGTATTTTTTTCAATGCATTTATCTGTACATCGATTGGCAGCGACGACGAAAAACCGTTCAGATACATCTCATTTGTGTCGGTTCCTTCGGGTTCTAGGAACAGCATGTGTTGTTGTTTGTCTGGAAACGTATGCAGTTTTGTTTCTATCGACGGACAGTATCTCGGACCGATGGATTGGATTTGTCCATTGTACAGTGGTGAGTCGTCAAACCCCGATCGGAGCATATCGTGTACTTCTTCATTGGTATAAACAATCCAGCATGGCAGCTGTTTCAGGTCGTTTTTCTCAGACATATAACTGAAACCTCCGCCGATTTCATCGCCAGGTTGTTCTTCCATAAGTGTGAAGTCAACGGAACGTTTGTCTATTCTTACTGGTGTACCAGTTTTCATTCTGCCTTGTCTGATGCCTGTCGAAGTGATACTTTCGGTAAGCATGAGCGATGCAGGTTCTGCACATCGACCTCCGGGGAGCTTCGTTCTGCCGATATGCATCAATCCATTCAAGAAAGTGCCTGCTGTGATGATGACACACTTGGCATGGAACACAGTTTCGGTAAAAGTGCACACACCAACGACTTTTTGTGCCGATTCTGATTTTTTAGACGAATTTTCGCTGACAAAAATTTTGCCGTTTTTTGAGGTATCCTCCTCTTGATTTTCAGCAGTTTCGTATATCAGATTACGTACTTGATCCTGCCAAATTGAGAGGTTTTTTGTGTTGTCGAGAATACTTCTCCACGTCCAGATGAATTTTTCGCGGTCACATTGAGCCCTTGGACTCCACATTGCAGGTCCTTTTGAGCGGTTGAGCATACGGAACTGAATCGACGCTCTGTCGGTGACGATTCCCATTTGTCCACCCAGTGCATCAATCTCTCGTACTATTTGTCCTTTTGCAATTCCACCCACGGCAGGATTACATGACATCTGTGCAATCTTGTTCATGTCCATCGTGATGAGACAAGTCTTTGCTCCGAGATTGGCAGCAGCAACTGCAGCCTCACATCCAGCATGTCCTGCTCCTACTACGACAACATCATACGTAAATTCCATATGCTTCTTGTATTTATTTCAGTCCTTCTAAATTTATGTTGTATATCAAATCTGTGGTTTGTTCTTTATCCATGAACGTAATCATATATATTGGCAGATAGACAATCTTGCCATCTACGCTTATGTTGTTGTTGCACAAAACATATGCTTGACTTATTTCATAGTCTGCATTGTTTATAACATTGTTCAAGGCATTGTGACGTACGTAGTCTTTGCCTGACTTAACTTCTATCGGCAGCACGTTGCCAGCATACTCAACTACAAAGTCCAACTCTCCTTGTTTCTTGCTGTTGAAATAGTATAGTGAATGTTGCTGTGCTTCAGAGAAACCATGTGCATATAGTTCTTGGGCAACAAGGTTTTCAAAAACAGATCCAAAATTGATATTTGGATTTGGACTGAGCAATCTTGCCTGAATGTTCCCTCCATACATGGCAGCAAGCAGTCCAACGTCGTTGAGGAAAAGTTTGAACAGGTTTCGCTGCTTGTTCAAAAGCAGAGGTACTCGAGGTTCCTCGACGTTGTATGCTGGGATAGCCACACCTGCATCCCTTAACCATAAAAAACTGTCTTCGTATTTGCTGAATCGTGCCTTTTCGTTCAGTTCTTTGAGAATAAAACGTTTGGTTTTTGCGTTCAGTTCCGAAGGTATAAGGTTATAGATTTCTTCAATCTGCAACTTATGATCATGGTCGTATTTGGTGATGTCTCTTTTATAGGTGCGAATGATTCCGCGCTGTTCTTCATAAACTTTGCGCAGGTTGTTAGTGTCAAGGTATTTTTGGACAACCGCAGGCATTCCGCCAACGATAATATATAGACGAATGGCCTCTAACATTTTCTTGTGAATAAAATCATCAACAGGTTTTTTCTCCTCAAAACATGTTTGCAATTGGCTAATAACATCTGTGCTAATACCAATAGCCTCGAAGAATTCCAAAAGGTCAAGAGGATACATTTCTATCTCATCCATGTACCCCACGGGGACACTACGCAGGTCATCCAACTCAACACCAAGCAAAGAGCCACTCATCACATATTTATAACTGCCCTCGTCCACAAGGAACTTGATTGCCGTTACAATCTCCTTGCACTCCTGAACTTCATCGAAGAAAATCAATGTTTTCCCTGGAACCAATGGCTTTTTTGTGAATGCTGACAGGCGCAACAACAAATCTTTTGCTCCCTTCTGCTCATTGAACAGTTCAACGGCATCTGGTTGTTCTACGAAATTGATTTCAACAACATTGTCAAAACATTCCTTGCCGACCTTTCGGATGGAAAAGGTCTTGCCAACTTGTCTTGCTCCTGTTACCAACAGAGAACGTCTGTCGTTGAGTATAAAGTTGCGTATTAGCTCATCAGCTTTGCGTTTTATCATAAAAACTTGTCTTTATGAGTGCAAAGATACAATATTTTACTTAAATACAAGCACAAACACCAAATAAAATACACTTTTCCAACACAAATAACTTGGTTTTTTTACACTTTTCCAACATAAATAACCGAATTTTTTTACATTTTTCCAATATGTTATTGATGAACATTAGACATATATCTAACATAAAACATATATATGCAAACAATTTGCAAACAATCTTATTTGGTTGTTCAGCTGGAAAAGTCATACATTTGTACACCTAAAATTTAGTATATGAAAAACTCATTTTGTCTTATTGTTCTGCTATTGACGCTTATCTCCTGTGGCAACTCAGAAAGGAATGATTCTCCGATTGAAGGAGCATGGACTTTGACACATCTGTCATTCCCTGACGATTACGAAGTGGATTGCCCTTACAAAGGGTCCACTTACTTTCAGATTTATGAGAATGATAGTGTACTTTATTCCTGTCAACTTCTTTACACTGGTTCTGGTATTGTTGTTGTACCTATCCAAACAAGTCAAATAACATTTATTCAGTTAGGAAATAATGAATATGTCTATTTGGAAGATGGCAATCCTCGTCCATTTTCGATTAAGAGCGATTCTGTCATTACTACTCAGCGTAATGGTCGCATATATACCTGGAAACGTGTTACAGATATGAGTGAAGACAAGATAAATGAGATTCGGGAAATCATACGGAATGATCAGAGTATAGATGCAAATGAAGCTGTTCGTCATTATGTTCTCTCTACTACAGAACGCAAACTTCTTTCCACAAATCATCGTCTGATTTATGCTCTTATAGCAGTTTTTGTCTGTCTCCTGATAACAGCTCAGATTGCTATCGCAAAACACCAGAAGGTGTGTCGTGCAGACCGTCGTTTGCGCGAGATAGAGGAAGAAATTGCATTGCGTCCTCAGCCTGTCCGTATGGCTTTAAAGGAAGTAGAACGCTCATTCTTCGTGTCGGATTATTATCGTAAACTGCATCGTAGCATTACCGAGGGACAACGCCTCAAGGCTGAAGACTGGCAAGAAATAGAGCATCAGTTGGATGCTGTCTATCCAAGTTTTACGAACCACCTTCTGAGTCTTTATTCTATGTCGGAACTGGAGTTTCAGACTTCACTTCTTATCAAGCTTCGCATATCCCCTTCCGACATTGCAAATGTACTTGCACGCGACATAAGTACCATAAGTAGCACTCGAAGTCGCCTGTATCAGAAAGTTTTTCATAAAAAAGGCAGTAGTAAACAATGGGATGATTTCGTCCTATCCATCGGCAGTTAGCCTTCGTTGCAAACTCTTGCCAATTTTGCAAAAACTTTGCACTTTCAGTTGCCAATAACATGCAAACTAAAATCCTTGACATCATAGCAAAAAGGTCTTTACCTTTGCGTCGTCAAAACCTTTTTTATTAACCTTTAAAACCTTTTCGCTTATGAAAACTAGAGTTTTTAATTTATCCAGCATTTTCTTTACATTATTTATGCTGATCAGTCTTAATGGTTCTGCACAGAATTACAAAGCTGCAGATAGTGATATTCACGGATTATGGGTGTTGGAATCGATGCAATGGGACGGAGAAAAGAAAACCATTTGCGGTAGCGCCAGCAACTATACCCAGTACAAGTATTACGGAGCCAATGGTGAGTATTGTTGTGCTGAAGTTACTCGAGGTAAAGATGGTAAAGTCTACATCAGACCTCATGAGTACGGAACCTACACTTACAAAGACGGATGGTATTCTGAGATGGGGCGTGAGAAGTCCAATACCTTGCAGGGAGGTGTTCAGTTCGTTGATAAGAATACGTTTAAAGGACGCTGGAAAACCCTCAATGCAGTGTGGAAGAGAGTAAAAATGACCCCTGAAACCACTCGATTTATCGTTGACTGTTGTAAAGTGGCAAATCTCCCGACGAAAGTAGAAGAAGAATTGAGTAAGACTTTATTCAAATGACGATGTTGCCAAACAGATAGAAAACATCATGTTCAAGTAAAGATTAGTTATATTTTCCGCGGTTAAAGCAAGGGGAGCTGTGAAGTTCCCCTTGCTGTTTTTTACTCGATTGTCATATTATAATATTTGTCCCTTCCATAGCCTTCTTAGGAAATCCTCTATGTTCCAAAACGCTACTCCATCTTGTTTTCTTGGTGTGGTTTCCATCGAAATAAGAAACAGCTTGGCTTCTGGATGTTCTTCACTGAAGATTCTCAATCCTTTTGTATCCTTAGAGGAGATATTGTTTGAAGCTTTGATTTCAATAGCTACTTCAGCATCACCAATGACCAAATCGACTTCATACTTATTGTCTAAAGTCCTCCAATACCAGATTTTTTTTACATCATTGTACTTGTATGATACAAATGCTCTTATCTCTTGTACTACCAGATGTTCTATTGCATGCCCGTATAAGTCTGTGCCTGGTTGTAATGGTGAATGATGCAGCATGTGGATAGGTATAGCTACATCGAAAAAATAGAATTTCGGGGACTGTATTAGTCTGCGTTTTACAGTTCTTGTAAAAGCAGGGAGATAAAACCCCAACATTGTTTCTTCAAGAATTGAAAAATACTCTTTTACAGTCTTTGCTGATATTCCACAATCTTGTGCTATGTTGGTATAGTTTATGATTTTGGAATTGCTAATGGCAGCCATTTGTAAGAAACGTGTAAAAGCATCAAGTTGTCGTACTATTGCTTCCTCAACGATTTCTTGCTGTAAGTAATCACCGATATATGACTGAATCCTTCTTGAAGGGTCAGGCGACAAGTAATGTCGTGGCAACATACCATTATTAAGAGCTTTTGTCAGATTAAAATCCGGAATCTCTGCACTTACAAGTGGAAATAGTGTTCGTCTCAATGCTCTCCCTCCAAGCAAGTTTGCACCGCTTCTGCGTAGTTTTCTGGCACTGGATCCACTTAAGATGAATCTCAGTCCTTTATTCTCTATTAACCAGTGAACTTCATCGAGTAGAGATGGTACTTTCTGTACTTCATCAATAATCACAAGATCCCCTTCGTCCAACATTTCACACTCTTCTCGTAGGAGTGCTGGCCTCAGTTGAAGCTGCATGCGTACATCCGTTTTGAGTAGGTCGTACATCTTAGCGTTAGGAAACAATGTTTTTAACAAAGTACTCTTTCCTGTTTGTCGACTTCCCCACAGAAACACGCTATCATCTTTGGCTTCCTGTAGCTTTAGAATTCTTTCTAACATTTCCATTGTTTATCTTTTAGGATTTACATCCTGTGTTTCATTTGTATGCAAAGGTATAGTATGTTGTAAAAATATGCAAGAAAAATGATGAATTTCCGAAGCGCTACTTCAGATTTTCATCGAAAATCCGAAGTTGCACTTCTAATTTTCAGCATTTCTAACCAAGTCATATGGACTAAAAATAATTTATTTTTTTGCTGGAGTTTTTTGTCGATACCTCACTTACTTGGCATCAATCCCAGTGCTCATCGGGGCTGCAGCGAGTGAGGTGTGGGCGAGAGACCTCACTTCCAACCTCACCTCCAACCTCACTTCGATTTTAGACTTAAATTTAACAAAACGGAACCTAAATCCTGCCATTTGTTAAAGAATAAAAATTGCACACTTTTACAGAAATAGCTCTTCTTAGTTATGGAAAATTTGCTACATAACTATGAAAAATTTGTTCATAGGTTAAAGAAAAATTTTTTCTGTGCGTAAGCGCAAAAATGCCCTGATTTTGTCGTCTCAGAAAAGTATTGCACACTCATTAAATTGTGGCAAAAAAGCTCCTTGATAAAAAGGAAAAATTTGTTAAATTGGAAGTGAAATGTTAATAATCCCGCATTCGTGCTTTTTTGCGTGTCTTTTCTTCTGCATTACTTGACAACCGCATTCCAATTTTATTATCTTTGTACGCGAAAATAATTCGCCACACAAACACAAGTGTGTTAAACCAAGTATTAACTTTAAAACCATTTCATTTATGGAAAAAAAACTATTGATTCAGGGCGAGGCAATCGAAGCCTCAACACAAAGAATGCTCGAAGCAGAGCTATTTCTTAACGAGAATTACCTGTTCCGTCGCAATGTGCTGAACGGAAAGGTAGAGTATTCAAACAAACAGGATGACGGTTCTCCGTCAGAGTGGAGGACTCTGACTCAGGCAGCTATCAACAGCATTGTTATCCGTGCCAAGCGAGAGGAGATCTGCGGGAAAGGCAGTCCGAAGACCGACATCGTGGAGTATATCAACTCCGACGAGGTTGCTGTGTTTAATCCTATTACTGACTATCTGGACTCGCTGCCTAAATGGGACGGACAGAATCATGTAGGCAAACTCTTCGAACGACTGCCTGGGGTCGATTCAGAACTGCTGGGCTATCTGGCTACTTGGCTCCGCTCTGTCGTGGCTCACTGGTGTCAGATGGATACTCTGCACGGAAACGAATGTGTGCCAACACTAATCGGTGCCCAGGGCTGTGGCAAGACGACTTTCCTGGCTCGCCTGCTGCCTGCGCACCTGCGCGAGTACTATCTTGATCATCTTAACCTGTCGAATAAATTTGACAAAGAGATGGCACTGACCAACAACCTTCTGGTCAACCTCGACGAGTTGGATGCAATCCGTCCCAATCAGCATGCTTCGCTCAAGCAGACACTCTCGAAAAGTAAGGTAAACGGACGACCCATCTATGGAGCTTCGCAGGAAGACCGTCCTCGATATGCATCGTTTGTGGCAACGACAAACAACCCTCATCCGCTTACGGATGCGACAGGCAGTCGTCGCTACATCTGTCTGATGATACCAGAAGGAATGTATATCGACAATTCTGGCGAGATAGACTACGACCAGTTATATGCTCAGGTGCTCTATGAACTGAGGGAACAGAAGTCGCCTTATTGGTTCAACAACTCCGAGGTAGCTCGCATTCAGGAACTGAACAAGAACTTCCTTGCCAAGACGGACATTGCTGATATTATAAGTATCTGTTTCCGAAAACCAGCTGAGGGTGAAGAACCTATGTCGATGAACTGCAACCAGCTCATGGAGGTTATTTCGAAAAGATATCCGACAGTGAAATCTACCCACAGCGCGAAAATCTATTTAGGTAAAGCTATGAAATCACTTGGATACGACAGTTCCGACTGCGGTCATGTCGCCCATTACAAAGTGATTCCAGTCAAAACGGCAAGCTAAGTAGCTAAGTGAGGTTGCAAGTGAGGTTACAAGTGAGGTTTCTCGCTCATACCTCACTTGCTGAAACCCCGATGAATACTGGGCTTACTGGCAAGTAAGTGAGGTATCGGCAAAAAATGCAAACAGTCAACAAAAATCAGTTTTAAAGGTTAATCGAGTCAACTTTTTTTCAGGTAATGGAGAAAAACATGTTAAAACATATAAATAGAGAAAGAATAAAATTTGTTTTTTCAACTATAACCCTTATATTTGTGGCGAGTTTACGGAGAGGTATTCCCGATTTTACTGAAAAATCAGGAATAGTATTCCGGATATTAATCAATGAAATATGATTGAAAGACCTTATAGAGTGCTAATCGTTCTGAGTGCTCAGGGGGATCTCAGGGGGTGCTCACCCTATGGAGACTTTTTTTGATTTTTTTAACAAATAAAGTTGTGTATTCGAGTCCTCAATTCAAAATATGTGGATAAGATACTAATGGAAGGGTCAAGGGTCGAGAGTTGAGAGTCAGGGGTCGTGAGTCAAGAGTCAAGGGGCGAGAAGTCTTAAGGATTAACAACAAAAAATTTGAGTGCCGCTGTATTACCGCCGTTTTACCCTCGCTTTATCATTATTTTCTCTCTTTTAAGTTAAACAAAGGTTTAACCAAAGCTTAACAGAAGCTTAACCAAGACAAGCGTAAGGAAAGCGTAAGGAAAGCGTAACCAAAGCGGAAGGAAAGCGGAAGAGGCTCCATGAACAAGAAACGATTTTTTTCAGGTCAAGATTTAGAGAAGATAGTGAGGTTACAAATGAGGTATCTTGAACGTACCTCACTCGCTGAAACCCCGATGAACACTGGGCTTGCTGCCAAGTAAGTGAGGTATCGGCAAAAAACATAGACAGTCAACCTAAATGGTTCTTCTGCAATTTAGTTGAAGAGCACATGTTCAAGTATGAGTTTATTCTTCAACAGATTGATGCCCGCTCTGCCATACATGACTCTCTTGACGGCCTTTAGCTTGTTGACAAAACCTTCTGTGATTCCGTTGGTGATGTTTAACCTGATAGTATTTCTAACAGCCAGATAATCATGTTTCAATCCGATGATAAAGGTCTTAAGAGAAGATACCTTTGTCTTCCA
>FLNY01003753.1_pt1 | contig 160703 bp, 100 predicted proteins | sample 1140381 | NCBI WGS metagenome assembly FLNY01 (sample SAMEA3878172, study PRJEB12797) | bioreactor metagenome | biome: Moose rumen | place: Sweden | collected 2011-10 | reverse complement strand
CCGGCACAGGCATTCGACACCCTGGCCGTAGGCTACCGCCAGCCCGACACCATCGTCTGCCGGCGCGACACTGTCATCAACCGCATACAGTACCACGCAGGCGATGAGGCTGTCATCAAGTATCCTTACTATGATGCCGACAGCACAAAGGTCTGTTTCTACCTCAGCTATGTCCACGAGCAGCCCAACAGCTCGGGATATAATATGTACCGCGACGAAAAGATCGAGCGCGACCCAGACACAGGCGAGTACTTCATCACTAAGGGTTACGAACCCACGACGTTCCTTGTGGCACGCAATTTCCAGTTCCCCTACGCTAACTATTCCGGTTCGGCTTTCGCTGAGAAAGATGTCCAAGCGGTAAACACAAAGATCTGCGTTGCCACGAACCTCACCAATACCGACAAGCGAACCATGGGCTACAACATGCGCATAGACTACCTTATTCTTGAACCCGTAATCGAATAAACCTCTTGACCACTATGAAAAGAACACTTTATTCACTTTTCACTCTTCACTTTTCACTTCGCTGGCTCGGCGTCCTCTGTTCACTCTGTGTCATCAGTGCTGCGGAGCAAGCGATGGCCCAATCTGGCAAAGGCGTGGTTGAGGGGCGAGTCGTTGACGTGGCTACAGGTCATGGCATCGTAGGCGTCAGCGTGAGCAGCGGTGCGGCACAAGTCTTCACCGACTCCTTGGGACATTATCGCCTGCCAGGCCTCTCTGGTGTCGCATCATTGGTCTTTGACGGCGAGGGCTACATCTCGCGCACGAAGCTTGTTCCCGTTACGTCAGACAGCGTACATGCCGATGACGTCTATCTCTCTGATGTCGTCTTCTCCCCTATTGCGGCTCAGCGCAATGCATACACCAACACCTCCAGCCTTTCTGTCGACGATGCCCTCGCCGACTATCTGGCCCACGACGTTCGCACCATGCGCCGTAGCGGGCAGTACGGCATAGGCAGTCAGATGTTCATCCGGGGCCTCAACTCACTGAACGCCAATGCGCATCCGCTCATCGTCGTCGATGGAGTCGTCGTTGAGGAGTTCCCTGGCGAGGCGTCCATTCACGAAGGATTCTACATCAACCGCCTGCTCGACATCGATTCGCAGGACATCGACCGCGTAGAGGTTATCAAGGATGCCACCTCGCTCTACGGCTCCAAGGGAGCTAATGGCGTCATTCTAATCTACACCAAGCGTGGCCTTACCGACCAGACCCGCATAACGCTCAATGCCAGCCTTTCCACCAAGCAGCGCCCACATCTTCCGCAGATGATGAACAGTTCAGAGTTCCGTCGTTACGTATCTGAGATTTATCAGGGCAGCGACAATGGCAACGCTGCGGCAGGAGGCTTCGAAGGACTCTTCAACGAAAAGGCCACCGACCGCACCTACGCTGCCAACCACAGCGCCACCGACTGGAACGACGAAGTCTACCACACAGGCTTGCTTCAGCGCTACTCACTCGGCATACAAGGCGGCGACGACGTTGCTCGCTACAATGTCTCGGTAGGTTATCTCACCGGCAGCGAGGTCGTGCGCAACGTCGATTTCTCGAGAATCAACACACGCGTCAATGCCGACATAAACCTCACGAAATGGTTCGACCTCGGGGCTGAAGTCTATTTCAGTCGCGTCGAGCGCGAGCTGCGCGAAGACGGTGCTGATGCCTTCACCTCGCCAACCTTCACCGCACGTATTAAGTCGCCCTTCTTCAATCCTTTCAGTTTCACCGACGATGGCTCTACGCTCACGCGCACCCTCGCTGATGTTGATGTTCTGGACGTGACCAATCCCCGCGCGCTCATCGAGAATGCCAAGGGCGGGCACAAGCAGTACCGCTTTAGCATCAACGCCACACCCACGTTCCACATAGGCAAGGACTGGACCGTGCGAGGGCAGTTCGCCTACTATCAGGATAAGACGGGCGAGCACTTCTTCTCGCCGATGATGGGCGTCACGCCACAGAAGCTCGAGGGACTCGGCATCAGCCGTAACGCCGTCAAGGAGCAGGACATCAGGCAGTCGAGCATCTATGCTGACCTAAACCTCGGCTACCACCATCTGTTCGCTGATGCCCACGACTTGCGGCTCAGCCTCGGACAGCGCGTGTTTGCCAACTCTTACAAGAGCACCTACGGCGAGGGCCACAACACCGGCGACGACCAGATTTACAACCTCTCTACTAATCTTGACTTCCTCCAGACCGGCGGCAACGATGTCCACTGGAACAGCACTTCGCTCTACCTGCAGGCCAACTACACGCTCTGCAACAAATACAGCCTGTGGGCCGTTGCTGCAGCCGACGCCTCCTCGCGCTTCGGAGCCAAGGCCTCAGGCTCCATCTCAGCTTTGGGCGCACGTTGGGCCGTCTTTCCCTCGGTAGGCATCAGCTGGGACGCCAAAGGTGAGCGCTTTCTGAGCAACGCCTCGTGGCTTGACGCCCTCAAGGTGAAGGCTTCGTGGGGCATGAGCGGCAACGACGGCCTCGACGCCATAACCTCGTGGGGCTATCTCTCGCCCATCAACTACGCCGGCGTAGCAACAGGCCACATCATTGGCAATCTCCGCAACGACAAGCTGAAGTGGGAAACGACCTCTAAGCTCACGGCAGGCATCGAGATGGCCTTCTTGCACGACCGCCTCAGTCTGGGCTTCGACGTCTATCGCCACACGACCAACGACCTGCTGAACTATCGCAACGCCGACCGCCTGTCGGGGAAGGCATACTACCTCACCAACGCAGGCAGCCTGCGCAACCGAGGCTTCGAGGCTCAGATCAATGGTAAGCTCATCGCCTCGCGCCACTTCAACTGGCACATGGGCCTCTCGCTGAACCACTACAAGAACGAGATCACCGACCTGCCCGCAGGCGAATTCATCACCGATGTGCTCGATGGCTACGTCCTCTCGCGCAAGGGCGAAGCGGCAGGAGTGTTCTATGGATATAAGACGGCGGGCGTATTCGCCACTACCGCCGAAGCCGCCGCTGCAGGTCTGAAGATTCGCAATGCCGACACCTCGATGAGCAGCTTCGCGGCCGGCGACGTTCATTTCCTTGAGCCCAATGCCGCGGCAGCCGACGGTATTATCGACGAGAACGACCGCACCATCATCGGCGACCCCAACCCCGACCTCACCGGTGCTTTGCTCAGCCGATGGCAGTGGCGCCACTGGGAGCTCGACCTCCACTGCTCTTTCCAGCTCGGAGGCGACATCTACAACTATCAGCGCAGCCAGCTCGAAGCCATGAGCTCGCTGCACAACCAAAGCGCAAGCGTGCTCAACCGCTGGCGCGGCGAGGGGCAACTCACCTCCGTTCCCCGCGCCACCTATGGCGACCCGCTGGGCAACAGCCGCTTCTCCGACCGCTGGATCGAGGATGCCTCCTTCTTCAAGATCCGCCAGCTGCGCCTGGCCTACAACCTGCCCATCAATAATCCGTTCATCGAAGGCTTCTCTGTATGGGCCGCTGTCGACAACCTCTACACTTTCACTCGCTACCTCGGCGCCGACCCGGAGTGCTACTACGGCAACTCAGTCCTCACACAAGGTATTGATTTCGGCCTCTTGCCATCGTGCCGGACCTTCACTTTTGGTATTAAATTGAACCTCTGATTTGCAATGAAACACATATCCTTAAAGCTGGTTATTCCCGTAGCTGCCTTGGCGGTCACGCTGACTACAGTCTCCTGTGGCGACTTTATTGAAGTCGATTCCAACAGTGTCATCAACTCTGATGGCTACAAGATCAACGACCGTGCCACCGCACGCTACACTATGTTCGGCATACTCGCCCAGCTGCAGCGCGTGGCCGACAAATACGTCGTCGTGGGCGAGCTGCGCGGCGACCTGCTCACCACCACCGACAACTCGACGCAGGACTTACGCGATATCGCCGACTTCGCTGCCGACTCGCTCAATGCCTACCACCTCGAGTCGGACCTCTATGCCATCATCAACGGCTGCAACTACCTGCTCAGCCGCATCGACACAGCCGTCGTAGTAACAAACGATGAAGGCGAACGAGAGCAAGTGCTCAAGTATGAGATGGCGCAGGCACAGGCCATTCGGGCCTGGTGCTACCTGCAGCTGCTGCTCGACTACGGCACGGCGACTTACTACACCGAGCCCATCACAGCCGTAGACCAGACGGTCGACGGTCGCGAGATGAGCCTCGATGAGCTGGTGCCCCTGCTCATTGCCAACCTGCAGCCATGGGTGCCCACCGATGCCGAGACTCCCGAGCGCATGCCCGACTACGGCACCGTCGACCGCTATGCGTCGAGCCAGCTCTTCGTCCCCGTACGCGTACTCCTGGGCGACCTCTATCTCTACGTCAACGACTACGAGCAGGCAGCCCGGATGTACTATGCCCACTTGCTGAGCAACGGCCTCACGGTGCTTGCTCGCCGCAACAGTTGGACCGACAACACATTCACCCGAGAGTCGGGCAACTGGACAAGCCTCCTCTCGACGGCCAGCGAGATGCAGACCGTCATACAGTGTACCGACGACTACGTCGAGAGCCAGTCGCACCTCGCACAAGTCTTCAGCCCTACGGAGGACTATCTGCTCGCACCCTCAGCAGCCGGACTGGACACTTGGGAGTCGCAGACCTATGCCTACGGCTCGTCGGTCAGCACCCAGGGCGACCTGCGCGGGCCCTACGGCACCTACGACTACGTCACCTTAGCCAAAGGCACGACCGAAACCGAGGTCGCTGCCGTGACTAAATACAAGAACCTCGAACAGACCGTCGCTCTCTACCGCACATCCACCATTTATCTGCGCTACGCCGAGGCTATCAACCGACTCGGCAAGCACAACATGGCATTCGCCCTTCTTAAGTTCGGCCTCAACCGCGAGAAGCTGAACGTGCCGTCATACGTACCGTCGTCTGAGTTCACAGATGCAGAAGGGCAGGTAATACCATACCTCGACTTCGGGCAAGGCAACCTCAACTACGACCAGATCTTCTCGGCCAACGCTGCCATGCACTCGCGCGGATGCGGCGAACGCATCTCGGACTTCCGCAGCTATGCCATTGAATCGGGCGTCGACAGCCTGCTCTTCGTAGAGAATCAGCTCTTGACAGAGATGGCCCTCGAGACAGGCTACGAAGGCAATCGCTTTGCCGACATCTTCCGCATAGGACGCCACCGCAGCGAAACGGCCTTCGTCGCCGCCACGATAGCTCGCCGCAACCCGGCGCTCGAAGCACGGCTGCAGGACGAGCGCAACTGGTATCTGCCACATAGCGGATTAGGGAGTAGAGATTAGGGATTGGTTGTTTGAAGGCTTAAGGGTTTTCCGCAAAAGGCTTGGGACCTACCCCCACCCCCTCTCTCAAGAGGGCGGGGAGAAAGGCTTAAGCTAATTTGCAAAAAGGCTTAAGCTAATTTGCAAAAAGGCTTAAGGGTTTTCCGCAAAAGGCTTAAGGGTTTCACTAATCAGCTATCAGCCCAGTGCGCCATCCGACGAATCTTCATTTGTAATTAGTTAGTAGAAACGCCACTCAGCAACCTGCAAAAAAAGGTTATAAGTGGCGTTTTTTTTATTTTCTTATTAAGTAAATTGCGGACGTGGTGCGTAATATAATAGAAAAGGCCAAGTAATGAGCTGCGAAACCATAATCAGACAGATGAACTACGCCCTGAAAATAGCATTCGTCGCCTGTATCCTGTCCTTCTCTGAGATCAGCGAGGGACGGGGGGCAGAGGCGGTAGCATATCCCCTCTCTGAGGTTCAGCTGCTCGACGCAGCAGGCTCCAAGCCCTCGAAATGGCGCCTGAACCAGCAGCTCGACTCGGCGTGGATCTGCTCATTCCCCGTTCAGCGACTGCTACACTCCTTCCGCACGACGGCCGGTGCGTGGACAGCCTACGAAGGCGGCTATAGCGGGCGCGAACAGGTGGATAAGCTCGGCGGCTGGGAGAGCCTCGACTGCGACCTGCGCGGACATGCCACAGGCCATCTGCTCGCGGCCTACGCTCTTATGTATGCCAACACGGGCAACGAGATATTCCGACTGAAAGGCGACTCTATCGTACAAGGTATCAGAGAGTGCCAGCAACTCATCGGCACGGGTTACGTAGGAGCCGCACCCGACGGTCTGCTCAAGCGCAACCTTGCCGGCACAGCCGTGTGGGCTCCGTGGTACACCATCCACAAGCTCATGGCCGGCCTGCTCCTGCAATACCGCCTGGCAGGCAACGAGAAAGCCCTCGACGTATGCCGTGATTTCACAAATTGGGCCTTTCGTTTCATCAGCGACGATAACCTCAAGACCTTCACAGGCAACACTGCCGAGGGCCCGCAGGCGACTGAAGAAGTGCGGCAGCGCGCACTGCGCAACGAGTTCGGAGGCATAGGAGAAAGTTTCTATGACATCTTCGACATCACGCGCGACGTGAAGGCACTGACATGCGCTCAGTTCTTCTACCACAACGAGAAGATCGACCCACTCTATGCTGCCGACTTCGACATGGGGACAATGCACGCCAACACCTTCCTCCCGAAGGTGATGGCTGAGCTGCGCAGCTACGAGCTTGGGCTCAGCGTCAACCCCCATGCCGCCCTCCACCGCTCAGCAGACAGCGCTGCCTCAAGCTTTGCCAACCAGCTCCAGATGGCCGATGCCTTCTGGCATTCTATCGTCGCCGACCACGTCCTGGCACCTGGTTGCATCAGCGACAAAGAACACTTCTTCGACCCCGCCGAGACATCACGCCACCTCACCGGCAATACCGGAGAGACGTGCTGCACCTACAACCTGCTCAAGCTCACAAGGGCACTCTACGGCCACAACCCCGCAGACCCAGCGTACTTCGACTACTACGAGCGGGCCCTCTTCAACCATATCCTCGGACAGCAGGACCCGCAGACAGGCATGGTACACTACTTCCTGCCATTGCAGACGGGAGCCTACAAGCTCTACTCCACCTACGACCGCTCCTTCTGGTGCTGCGTAGGAAGCAGCTTTGAGAGCCATGCCAAGTATGCCGAGAGCATCTATTGGCATTCACCCACAGCCGACACCGTATACGTCAACCTCTTCATTCCATCAGAGCTGAGCTCCGAAGGTTTAGCCATCCGAATGCAGACCGACTTCCCAGCCTCGGGACGAGTAGACCTGACGATAGATGCTGACAGACGCGTGGTCGTCATGGTACGGCAGCCCGCGTGGGCTTCAAAGGCCAAGAGACACACAACTTACAAGAGTTTCGTTGTCAAAGGCCACAAGAGCGTCAAACTAAACTTTCCAATGACGTTACACACCCAGCCTACGCCCGACGACCCCTCTCGCTTCGCCCTCTTCTACGGCCCCGTACTTCTGGCCGGACAGCTCGGCACCGAAGGCATCGGCACAGGCGACGAGCGCTCGGGCGGAGGTCTCTTCTCCGACCCAAACCGCCACAACGACTATTACGGCTTCGACTACCGTGTGCCCGAGCGCCTGCGAGAGGTGCGTCTCGACCCGACCAGGCTCACTCAGACGGCGCCACTCGAATGGGCAACGCCAGAGGGCATCATCGTACGCCCGCTCTACGACACACACCGCCAGCGCTACGTCGCCTATTGGAACAGATGACTTCACACACAATATAATAACTATTGTATAGACCGAAATATGAATAAATCCACCCTCCGCATAGGCTTCACATTATTAGCGCTCCTACTTGCCTGCACGTCCAAGGCCGGAGCCCCACGAACCGGCTGCTACTGGTTCTGGATGAATGGTAACATATCAAAGGAAGGCATCACCAAGGACCTCGAATATATGCACGATGCAGGTATCGAGTCTGCTATCGTTCTCGACGCTTGGATTGGTGTCGGGCAAGGACCCGTCGACTACGCTTCTTCAGAGTGGAAGGCTTGTCTGAAGTGGGCTTGTGCCGAAGCCAAACGCTTGGGACTGACCCTTATGCTCCATAGCGGGCCTGGCTATTCGGCTGTGGGCGGTCCATGGATTAAGCCCGACGAGTCGATGAAGGAGCTCACATGGAGCGTTTCCGAGAAGAAGACACCGCCCATGCCAAGCCACAAACTAGGCTTCTACCGCGACATCAAGACTTTCCGCAACAACACCGCAGACGAGATGCAGCCTCTCAACATTCATCTCGAACAAGGAGAGTCTGCCATTGTAACGCTGAAAGGCAAAAAGCCGTTTATCGGACTGAATATCTGGCGAGGCAAACGCGAGATGCCCCTCGACCCCTTTGATGGGCCGCGCGACTACGCCCCGCAGTTAACAGTAGAACTGAGCACCGACGGCCAGCAATGGACTGAAGCAGGCACAGCTGTGGGACCGGCCCTGAAAGCGCGCGACATACCCTTACATCTCCATATAAGCAACACGAGAGGCATCCTCGCTCGTTACGTCAGGCTCACCAGCAACCGCAGCACCAACCTCGACCGCATCGAGATTCTTACGGCCGAAGGCTCGGGCACATCGTATAGGCGCGTAGGCTATACCACCAACGGACAGGAATGTACTGCAGCCTGCCAGTCGGGGCTCGGGCTTGAAGTAGACAAACTCAGCCGTAAAGGAATACTTGCCCATTGGAACAAATTCCTCAAACCCTTGCTCGACGAGCTACGTGAATACTGCGGCACCACGCTCACACACATGATGATTGACAGTTGGGAAGCAGGAGGACAGGACTGGACAGAATCACTTGGTGCTGACTATCTAACCACAGGCGAAGGCAAGGATTTCATCTTTGGCAGCATATATAAGAACAACGGCACAAAGGCACAACTCTGGCAGCAGGAATTTCTGGAGACCTACAAGAGAATGCTTGCGCCTTATAACCTGCAACTGGCAGGCGAGCCCTACGGCAACGGAGATTTCGACCGTAAGGAATATGGCCTCGCCCTCGACCTCCCAATGAGCGAGTATTGGGCACGAAGCCACTATGGCAGCATCGACCGCCCTCGCTTCGTCAGCAGATACGCCCACAGTGCAGGCCGGCCCGTCGTCGGGTGCGAATGTTTTACGGCTTACCCTGGCGATGCAGACATCAAGCCTGTGCTGAGTAACTTCAGGGACGACATCGATAAGCTTTGCGATGCGGGTGTCAATTACTTCGTGCTTCACTGCATAGCACATCAGTACAGCGATACTCATCCGCTCACCATGGGACCCTTTGGCACGCGCTTCGACCGCGCACACGCCAACGTCGACTCTGTAAGAGCTATCACCGACTACATCCGCCAACGTATTGAGCTGCAGAGCAACCGAGCCGAATTCGATTTCTACACCTCGCTCGATGCACCTTACGATGCGAAGAACGAGGCATTGACCGAAGGTACGCGCGCTTACATCCGCCTGCCGCGGGGACAGCGCGAGGTGCGGGCTGTACTCTATTGCCACCAGAATATGACCGAGGAAGTGCTCTTCCGCAACCAGCGGTTCACCCATAAGATGGACAGCCTCGGCATCGCTATGGCATTCATTCAGCGAGGCTCGCAGAACTGGGACGTAAGCGTCAAGGACACGCAGGGGCGTTCGTGTCAGGAACGTTTCGAACAGATCATGCAGGCCTTTGCCGAGGGCACCGAGCACCCCGAGATTGCCAACGCTAAAATCATACCCTTCGGACATTCGGCACAGGCCACCTTCCCATGGAACTTCGCAGCCTGGAACCCCGAACGCACGCTCTGCATACTCTCCTTCCACGGCGACGCGCCCCGCACCAATCTCTGCGGCTACGGCGGAGCCAACGTCGAATGGGGGCGCACTCGCAACATCGACCGTATTCCCGCCCTCATGGTCGAAGGCGAATACGAGTGGTGGGAGGCGCGCGTCAACCCCGCCCTCGCCTTCCGTATGCACTACCCCGACTCGCGTATCTCGTTCCTCTGCGATGCCGGCCGCGGCCATTTCGACCTTTGCCAGGAGACGATGGACTATATGGCCCTCTTCATCGAGAAAGCCATGAACTACAAACCTGTGTCCACACAGCCTAATGGCAATGAGCTGAATCCGTTTATTCCACAGGCGGCAGATGGCGTGTACTACTCCCGCTGGTACGAAGACGGCCACGAGAGCAAAGACCCCCACGATCAGTTCTGGTATTTCGACGACGAGATGGTGCGCCTCACAAAAGCCCGCTACGACGAGCATCGAGGTAAGCGCACGCAATACGTCTCAGCCATGATGAACGGACAGTTACTCACCTACAACAAGCAGAGCCACGTAAAAATCAACGTCAGTTGCTCCGACGAGGCCTTCACCCTCCAACCCGTCTTCGTGGGTGCCGACCGCGATGCCCTCTCCGACAATCATGCCCAGGTGCGACCGCGCATCGTGCTCATCTCAGGGCCCGCCATTCAGACGGGCGAATACACTTTTAAGGTCGATCCCCTCTATTTCGGTAAAGACCCGAAGCGCATGTGGACAGGCATAACACTGACCGTTGAAGCCGGCGGCGACAGCCATTACAAGCCCGCACAGCAGGAGATAAATGTGCAAGTACACGTGCAGTAATCATTCGTCACTCGTCATTCGTCACTCGTCATTAAAATAATATATGTTCACAACCCTCCTACTCGCAGCCCTGACACTCGTCTCGCCCAACGGGCAGCATCAGGTGAAGTTCTATCAGCAGCGCCAAGCCGACGGCACTTTCGAAACGCGCTACAGCGTGCAGTATCGCGGCAAGGACGTCGTGCTCGACAGTCGTTGCGGCCTCAACCTCGACAACCGCACATGGGAGATGGCCCTCGGCTTCCGCGAGCTGCATCAGTATGCCGACTGGATGGCACCCATGGAACTTGACTCCGTGCGCACGTTCCCTGTCGTCGACAGCGAATATCGCAACCTATATGGCGAACGCTCCACGGTGCACGAGCGCTATACAAGTGCTACGCTCTACCTCAGCCACAAGCCCGAACGGCCAGTAGACGCGCTCACGGCGCCCCTCAGTCCCGCCGGCTACGAGACACGCGCCCGTCGCGCTGCCGATGCCACTGTCAGTAGCAATTACCGCCTCAACATCGAGGTGCGGGCCTACGACGAGGGCATAGCCTTCCGCTACTTCTTCCCCGAGCACCCCGCAGCCATCTTCCACAAGGTGGTGGCCGACGAGACCGAATACACACTGCCCGAAGGTACCAGAGCCTGGAGCGAGCAGTGGGCACAGGCCTTCTTCGAGCATAAACGCATAGACCAGCTCTCGCAGCCCGTAGAGATGGCACTGACGCTCGACTACGCCAGCGGCATCTGGGCCGCGCTGCTCACAGCCGACACCGATGACTGGTGCCTCACGCGCCTGCAGGCCAAGCCCGGCGCCGACAACGTCCTCGAGTCGTTGATGTACAGCCCCGTAGACATCGTCACCTATTACGCAACGCCGTGGAAAGTCATCCTCGCGGCCGACTCGCCCGGACAGCTGCTCGAGCGCAACGAGTTGGTGAATATGCTCAACCCACCGTGCCAGATTGACGACGCCGAAGAGTGGGTCGTACCTGGCACTATCATGCGCGAGACCACACTGACGATGGAGGGTGCACGAGCCACCATAGACTTCTGCGCCCGCCACAACATTCGCTATATGCTCTTCGACTGGAAATGGTATGAGCCTTGCACCAGCCACGACGGCGACGCCACAAAGGTCATTCCGCAGCTCGACATGCCCGAGGTGTGCCGCTATGCCAAGTCGAAAGGCGTAGGAGTATGGCTCTACGTCAACCAGCACGCGTTGATGAAGCAGGCCCGCGAACTCTTTCCCCTGCTCCGTCAGTGGGGCGTCACGGGTGTCAAGAGCGGCTTCGTGCAGTACGCCTCACATCGCTGGGCTACGTGGCTCCACGACCTCGTACGCCTGGCTGCCGAGAACCACCTGCTCATGAACATCCACGACGAATACCGCCCCGCGGGCTTCTCGCGCACCTTCCCCAACCTGATGACACAGGAGGGCATCTGCGGCAACGAGGAGTTCCCCGACGCCACACACAACGTCACGCTGCCCTTCACGCGCATGCTCAACGGCGCCGCCGACTACACCATCTGCTACTACGACCGACGCCTGCGCACCACCCACGCCCACCAGCTCGCCGCCTCGCTCGTCTTCTACTCGCCGCTACTGACCATCTTCTGGTACGACCGCCCGCAAATGGCCCACGACGAGCCCGAGCTCGAGTGGTTCGACAGCCTCCGCACCACGTGGGACGAGACGCGCGTGCTCTCAGGCATGCCCGGCCAGCACATCGTGATGGCCCGGCGCAACGGCACGACATGGTACGTCGCAGCCATGGCAGGCAACGAAGCACGCACACTCGACATCGAACTGCGCACCATCCTCCAACCAGGCAAGCGCTACATGCTCTATGCCTACGAAGATGACCCCGCCGTCGCCACGCAGACACACGTACGCTGCACCAAGCGCCCCATACGCGTTACTGCTAAAACCCGCCCCTTGCGCCTGCAACTTCAGCCCTCGGGCGGAGCCGCCTTCCGTATCGAGGAAATTAAGGGAATAAGATAATAAGAAAATAAGAAGTTAAGACGAATGTCTTTCAAACAACTCTCTGTGCGCAGCGTCCTATCAACTAAAGCGAAACGTCCTCTCAACTAAATACATTCTCCACCGCCATGCGTAAACTCCTATATGTCATATCCATAGCCATCGTCACTGCATTCACACTCGCGTGCAACCCCACACGTTCCGCCGCCAGCGACCATGCCGACCTCGACGCCGACCTGGCCTACTGCGACAGCCAGCTCCATCGCACCCTCGCCGAGCTGGCCGACTCTGCCGGCAACATCGACTACACACTCTCGCCCCGCAACATACTCGCAGGCGAGCACCACTGGAACCTGCGGCGCGTAGACAAAGCCGAATGGTGCGGCGGTTTCTTCCCAGGCACATTGTGGTACGACTACGAGGCTACGGGCGACAGCGCCATCCTTGAGCAGGCTCGGCGCTTTACCGAGCCGCTGGCCTTCCTCGCCCAGACGCCGGCCTACGACCACGACCTCGGTTTCCTCGTCATCACAAGTTTCCTCAACGGCTACCGCCTCACCGCCGACCAGGCCTACAAGCAGGTGCTGCTGGCCTGCGCCGATACGCTGGCCACGCTCTTCAACCCCCGTGCCGGCACCATCCTCTCATGGCCGCGCCACGTCTGCGACTACGGCGGCCATAATACAATCATGGACAACATGATCAACCTCGAGCTACTCTTTTGGGCCGCCGACAACGGCGGCAACGACTCGCTGCGGCAGATTGCCATGAGCCATGCCGACACCACCATGGCCTACCATTTCCACGACGACATCGCTTACCACGTAGCCGTCTACGACACCATCGACGGCCATTTCCTGCGCGGATGCACACATCAGGGCCTCGCCGACACCTCAATGTGGGCCCGCGGACAATCGTGGGCCATCTATGGCTACACTATGTGCTACCGCTACACCCAAGAACAGCGCTACCTCGATTTCGCACAGCGAGTCGCTGATGTCTATCTGCGCAATCTGCCTGCCGACGGCGTGCCCTTCTGGGACTTCAACGACCCGCGGATACCGACGTCAGGACCCGACGACCTCACCCCCTCCGACGTCGTAGCCCCGCGCGACGCTTCCGCAGCCTGCGTCGTCGCCTCTGCACTCTTCGAACTGGCCGACTACGTCAGTCCCGACAAAGCCCGGGAATACCTCCGCGTAGCTAACCGCACGCTCCAGACCCTGCGCCGCCCCCAGTGGCGTGGCGGCGACTTCTGTCCTGCCTTCCTGCTCCACAGCACCGGCCACCATCCCGCAGGCTCCGAGATCAACGCATCCATCAGCTATGCCGACTACTACTACATCGAAGCCCTCATGCGGGCACGGAAGCACATAGATAAGGACTAAAGCCGTAGCCTCAAAGGAATAATTGCATAAATTGAGGGGTAATATAGCCTTTGCCGTGAGGCAATGCCGACTTTTTCAGAGACTTTTTTGTTTTTTGCTCTGCTTTTTCTCTTTTATATTATCTTTTCTTCCTACTTTTGCGGAGTTGAACACTTCAAAGAAAAGATAAATGAAGACAAAAGGATTGTTTTCATCGTTGTGTCTGTTGGCCGTCTGGCTTACGGCTGGAGCACAGGGCTTCGTCATCCACAAGAGCGACGGCACACTCGAGAGTATGTCGGCGGCCGAGGTAGACTCCATAACGCTGGTCACGGAAGAGGATGCCTACATCATCGGAACCTGGCATATAGGCTTTTGGAAGAACGGCACGAACGTCATACGTTTCGACGGCACCGAGTTCATGACCTTTGCAGGTAAGACACTTGTATGGGGCGGCAAGGGCGGCGGAGACGACGTCTACAACGTGACCTACAACGCACCTACAAAATCGTTCATCGCCCGCCACAAGACGAAGAGCGAGACGCTCCGCTGGTACGTCACACAGCAGACTCCGTCGCTGCTTGTGCTGCGCGATGGCACCGTCTACCGCTATTTCTATCGCACAAAGGAAGAAGCGCAAAACGCCCAAATGGAACTCGACCCACCTTCTCACCGCGAGACGACGAGCATAGCGGCCATACTGAACTACGGCACCAGCAAGACGAAGTCGACGGTGACTCCTATGGGCAAGCATTTCGAGAACCGCCATGTAACGACCGAGGCTGACCGCGCCTGGCTTCTTGACCCGACTAACGAGCCGGACATGGTGGCCGACCTGACTCGATGGGTGGCCAAGAGCGTGAACCTCTACCCCTACAGCGACCCCTTGCCGGCCGACGTAAACCAGCACGCTATCGGTAACTGTTGCGCCCTGGCCGTCTTCGCCTCGCTGGCTTACCTCTACCCCGGCTTCATAAAGGACATCATCACAAACAACGGCAACCGCACCTACACCGTAAAGATGTACGACCCGCAAGGACAGTCCATCGAGGTGGGCGTCTCAAACAAGATTCTTTGCGACGCCAGCGGCAATATCGGACAGGTAACGGGCAAGAACAACGTCGTGACGTGGGCCTCCATCTTAGAGAAAGCCCTGATGAAATGGGAGACAATCTACAAATGTGTCGGCGTCGAGGGCATCGCAACGGAGCATACCGCACCGCTCTTCACTGGCTCGGGCGACAGCTTTGCCTTCGCACCCAACTCGCTCTACACGTCGGAACTGAAGCTGGCTATCGACTACTGCCTGAGTGAAGGCCGCATCTGCGTCGGCGGCTTCAACGTGGCCGACCTGCCTTGCGGCAAGCTGAAAACCGTCACCGGCCACGCCTTCACGTTCATGCTGGCCGACGACGACTCGTCAATCTTCGTCATGCGTAACCCTTGGGGCATTGAGGATGTCGACGGCAAACTCTTCATCCCCGACCTGCGCACTACCGTGCAGACCATCGACGCGCGTATCGTAGACCCCGGCGCCGCAGCTCCCTTCTTGCGTAGCGACCTGAAGCCCTACACACCGCCGCGCTTCATCCGCAAGGCCACCGATCTCGGTGTCTCCGAACGCCTGCTCCGCCGCGCAATCTCTCATCCTAATTCAACAGAACTATGGTAAGACGTATTTCCATTCTCGCATGTGTACTGTGTGCTCAGCTTTCAGCGTCCGCACAGCAGGCTCTGAACATACACACCACTTCGCAGGGCGTGGTGAGCTTTGAATTCGCGCAGAAGCCCATAGTGACCTTCGTTGCACCTGAAACGCTCGTCGTAAAGAGCGAGACCATGACCGTGGAGTTTCCTTTCGCCGAAGTGGAAAAACTGACTTTTGAGGATCTGCCGACGGCCGTAGAGGCCCTCAGCGTCAGCGAAGCCACCGATGCCGTCAGCGTCTACGACATCTCTGGAAAGTTCGTGCTGCAGTCGAAGAACGCCAACGGCACCGCACGCATCGACCTCTCCCCCCTCCGCCCAGGCATCTACGTTGTCAAGGACGGCCGTAGAAGCTATAAGGTGCGGAAGCAATAATTCTCTCAACATCATCCTCTCGACACTAAAAAGCCCCCACGATTCACACAGAACCTGGGGGCTTTTTAGTTATATCAAGATTTATGTAATGTGACGCTAAGAATGGCTTAGTAGACGTGTTCGGCCTCCTCAATCTCTTTGGCCGTTATCTTTTTGCTGTCGATGGCGCGCCAGGCATAGACGATGTAGGCCAGCACGAAGGGGACGAGTAGCGAGACGTAGAACATCGTGCGGAGCGTAAACTCACTGCTGCACGAGTTCTGCATGGTGAGCGACGACTGCAGGTCGGCTGTCGAGGGGTAGTAGGCGGTGTTGTTCCAGGCGGAGCAGAGCAGCAGGGCAAGTACGGTCAGTACGGTGCCGATGCCTGCGGGCCAGATGCCGCCGACGTAGTTCTTAGAGACGATGGTCTTGCCTATGCCGTAGAGTACGAGCACAACGCCTATCAACAGCAGGACGGACAGATACCACATGTCGAGTAGGTTGTGAAGGTACTTGTAGGGCTCCATGAAGATGACGCCCGTGGCCGGATCGTAGGCAAATCCGTCCTTCAACAGCAGGTGGACGAGGTAAGCCACAAAGAGGACGACGAAGGGCACGGCGGCGCCGATAAGGCGCACGCTGCCGCGCGAACGGATGTCCTCGTCGTCGACGTTGTTCATCACGTAGAGGATGCCCAGCGTGCGCGCCAGGAAGACGACGGCGAAGCCGAAGACGAGCACCCAGGGATTCAAGAGGGCGTCGAGGCCATGCGAGGCGTTGGCCCAATGGCTGATGATGGGAGTGAGGGCGGCGCCGTCGATGAGGTTGTTCTTCTCGACAATGAAGTTGCTGCCCTCGAAGAAGGTGGCTACGGCGCCGCCGAGGAGCAGCGGCCCGAGGATGCCGTTGAGGGTGAGGCAGAACTGGAAAGTCTTTGGCCCGAGGAAGTTGCCTATCTTGTTTTGGAACTCGTAGCTCACGGCCTGCACCACGAAAGTGAAGAGAATGATCATCCAAAGCCAGTAGGCGCCGCCGAACGAGGTGCTGTAGAACAGCGGGTAGGAGGCGAAGAAGGCACCGCCGAAGGTGACGAGCGTGGTGAAGGTGAACTCCCACTTGCGGCCCGTGGAGTTATAGACGAGGCGACGGCCTTGTTCGGTGTAGCCAAGGCTGCCGGCTACCGAGTTGGCACCCTGAACGAAGAGCAGGAACACGAGGATGGCGCCGAGAAGGGCGACAATGAAGCACCAGTAGTGCTGCAGAAATGAGTATGTCATAGTTGCGGTCCCTTTTTGATTTGTTTGAGCATGATGTTGATTTCCACGGCAAGCATGGTAGTGAAGAGGATGAGGAAGAGCCAGAAGGTGGTGGCTACAGCGCCTGCGCCGATATCTGAGACGGAGGCTGAGACGGGTAGCATATCCTGAATGGTCCAGGGCTGACGCCCGAACTCGGCCACAAGCCAGCCGCTCTCGGAGCAGATGTAGGCGCAGGGCAGCAAGATGATGGCCATCCACAGTGTAGCCTTGTTGAACGTTGAGAGCTTAGCGTTGAGCGCGTCTGGTGCGAGGAAGCCCTTCTTCTTCCAATCCAAGAAGAGCACGAAAGCAAAGAAGAGGATAAACAGCGACCCGAGGCCCACCATGATGCGGAACGCCCAGAAGTTCACGGGGATGAAGGGCACCAGCTCGGCCTCGTCCTTGATGAAGCCGTAGCCGAAATAAGGCATGTTCTCTTTCAAGGTTGATAGCAGGGGAGCCACTGTAGCTTCGTCGGCTCCGTCGGTCTTTGCCTGGCGATAGGCTGCCAAGGCCTCTATGGCGGTGCGTCCGCGTTGCATCTTCTCCTGGGCTGACGGTTCCATCGTGCCGTCGGCCTTAGTGTAGCCGTTGAGTATATCGTTCACGCCGGGAACGAAGCCGTGAAGCGAACGAGTGGCGAGGATGCTGAGGCCGTTGGGGATGGCTATGCGCAAGGGCGCTTCCTCCTCTTCCTTATAGTTGGGCTGCTTGAAGGGGTTGACAGCCGCGACGCCTGTGAGGCTCACGTCGGTGCCTCCGTTGTAGAGGGCTTCCATGGCAGCCAGCTTCATGGGCTGCACCTCGGCAATCTTGTAGGCACTTTCGTCGCCCGTGATGGCGGCTCCGATAGAGGCTATGAGACCTACGATAGCGCCAATGCGCAGGCTCTTCAGCGCCATCTCGCGTTCAGCCTGACGCTTCTTCAGCAGGTACCAGGCGGCCACGGCCGCTACGAAGGCAGCGCCGATGATCCACGACGAGATGGTGGTGTGCAGGAACTTGTCGACGGCAAAGGGCGAGAGGGCCACGTCGAGGAACGACGTCATCTCGTTGCGCATAGTGTCGGGATTGAACTCGCAGCCTACAGGGTACTGCATCCATGAGTTGGCCACGAGAATCCACCAGGCAGAAATGCTGGCGCCCAGCCACGTGAGCCACGTCGAAGCAAGGTGAAAGCCTCGCGACACCTTGTCCCAGCCGAAGTACATCACAGCTACGAAGGTGCTCTCCATGAAGAAGGCCACGATGCCCTCGATGGCCAGCGGTGCGCCGAAGATGTCGCCCACGAACCATGAATAGTTAGACCAGTTGGTGCCGAACTCAAACTCAAGAATAATACCAGTGGCAACGCCCATGGCGAAGTTGATGCCGAAGAGGCGCTGCCAGAACTGCGCCGTGCGACGCCAGAACTCGTTGCCTGTACGGTAGTACTTTGTTTCCATGATGGCCATGATGAGGCCGAGACCTAAAGTCAGCGGCACAAAAAGCCAGTGGTAGATGGCAGTGAGGGCAAACTGCGCCCGTGCCCAGTCTACGGCATTAAGCAGTCCGCCTTGCTCGGGCAGAGAGGCTTGCAGCAGGCTGATAAAAGAAGCGATGGTTGTCATATAAAGTTAAGGTTGAGAGATTGTTAGGTTTTGAGTTTCTTTACTGCTTATCTGCTCTTTTGCTCAGTTCCGTTGCCACGAACTCGGCCTCGTGGCCTTTCCCTGCATTCTGCTTGAGGAAGTTGGGAAAGAAGAAGACTTTGAGGATGGCGAACATGATAAAGAGCTTTATGCCGATAATCAGCCACAGCGTCCGCCCGAGGGTCATCGAGCGGAAGCCGTCGTAGTAGAAACGGAATATGCGGCGCAACGGGTTCATAACTATTCTTCTGCCAAGGCGAAGTCGAGCTGTTTCTTGTCGAGGTTGGCACGGGCTACGCGGATGCGGATGGGGTCGCCAAGGGTGTAGCGGCGGTGGCGGCGACGGCCGAGGAGCTGGTAGTTGCGCTCGTCGAAGTCGTAGTAGTCGTCGTCGAGGTCGCGCAGCGGCACCATTCCTTCGCACTTCGAGCCGGTGAGTTCGACGTAGAGACCGAACTCGTTGATGCCTGAGATGATGCCGTCGAACTCCTGGCCTATCTTGTCGGCCATGAATTCCACCTGCTTATATTTGATGCTGGCACGCTCGGCAAGGGCTGCCGTCTGCTCCATGTCGGAGCACTGCTCGCACAGGGCCTCGTACTTCTCCTGATTGGCTGAGCGCCCACCTTCGGCATAACGCGTGAGGAGGCGGTGCACCATAAGGTCGGGGTAGCGGCGAATAGGCGAGGTGAAATGTGTGTAGTAGTCGAAGGCGAGGCCGTAGTGGCCGATGTTCACCGTCGAATACTTGGCCTTCATCATGGCTCTGAGCGCCACCATCTCCACTACGTTCTGCTCCTTCTGACCATGCACCTCGTGCAACAATTTGTTGATGTTTCGGCACACCTCCTGACGGGTGCCGGTTGTCTTGAGCTTACGGCCGAACTTTGCCACAAACTGCGAGAGGTTCATCAGCTTATCGGGGTCGGGCTGTTCGTGTATGCGGTAGGGCAGCACCTTCGGCTTGACGCTGTTCTTCTGCCCTTTCACGCGTGTCACTTTACCGATGCTCTCGGCCACCGTACGGTTTGCCAGCAGCATAAACTCTTCGATGAGCTTGTTGGCATCTTTTGCCACTTTGTAGTAGGTGCCGATGGGGTGACACTTCTCGTCGATGTCGAAGCGTACCTCGGGGCGGTCGAAATCTACCGCTCCGGCGGCGAAGCGGCGTTCGCGCAGAATCTTGGCCAGGCGGTTCAGCGTAATCAGTTCGTCGGCGAAGTCCTCTGTCGGGCGCAGACCTTTGGCCTTGTCGCCGTCGAACTCGGCACCGGGTTGGGGCGCGTGGTCGCCAGGGGCATGATAGTCCTCGGGGCTGGCTTCGCCGCGGGCCTCTAAGAGCGCCTGCACCTCTTCGTAGGTGAAGCGGCGGTCGCTGCGCGTAATGGTGTGAGCCAGATGCCAGCTCTTGACCTCTGCCCGCTCGTTCATCTCGAAGATGACGCTGTAGGTGAGTTTGTCCTCATCGGGACGCAGCGAGCATATCTCGTTGCAGAGGCGCTCAGGAAGCATCGGGATGGTGCGGTCCACGAGGTAGACGGAGGTGCCGCGCTTGACGGCTTCCTTGTCGATGATGGAACCTTCGGTGACGTAGTGCGAGACGTCGGCGATGTGGACTCCGATCTCATAGGCCCCCCGTAGCCTCCCAGCGGGGGGCGATTGCCTGCTGCCTGTATCAACATCCCCCGCCGGGGGATTACAGGGGGACAACACCCTGAAGCTCAGTGCGTCGTCGAAGTCCTTGGCATCGCGCGGGTCGATGGTGAAGGTGGTGCGGTCGCGCAGGTCCTCACGCTCGGCAATGTCTGCTGCGGTGATGGTGGCGTCGATGTGCCGGGCGGCATCTTCGGCGGCCTTAGGGTAGGTGTAAGGCAACCCGAACTCGGCCAGGATGGCATGCATCTCCGTCTCGTTCTCGCCCGACTTGCCCAGCACCTCCACAATCTTTCCGATCGGGTTCTTCGAACCGTCAGGCCACTCGATAATCTTGGCGATAACCTTGTCGCCCGACTTGCCGCCCTTAAGTTGCCCCTTCGGGATGAAGATGTCGTTGGAGAGCGTGCGGTCCTCGGTGAGCACGAAGGCAAAGTCGCGGCTGACGCTGAGCTTGCCCACGAACTGCTTGTCGGCGCGCTGAAGGATGTTAGTCACCTGAGCCTCGCGCACATGGCCGCGGCGGCGCGCCATCATCTGAATGCGCACGCGGTCGCCGTCCATAGCGTGCATAGAGTTGCGCTCCGCCACAAGTATGGGCTCGCCGCCGTCGTCGGGCAGGAACGTATTCTTTCCGTTGTGCTTGCGCTGGAAGGTGCCTTCCATGACAGACGTCTTGTCGGCAAGGCGATAGCGCATCTGAGCCTGCTCGATGATGAAATCGTCCATCAGCAGGTCGTCCAGCACATCCATGCACAGCAGCTTGGCCGGATGCGTCTTCAAGTGCAGCTCGCGGAAAATAGTCTTGATGTCGATGAGCTCTCCGGCGTGAGCCTGGAAGTAAGCTACGACCTCCTCTGTCAGCCGTGCCTTATTGAGGCGTGCCGAGGGTTGTTTGTGCGATTTACTCATGGCTTATGGTTTTATCGTTGCGGTTCGTTTTGAAGATGTTCAGAATCACTTTTTCAGTAAGTTCGAGGGCAAAGTTAGGGAAAATATTAAGAACAGCAACAAAAAGGTGCAGAATATTTCATCGCTGCTAATAAAAAAACGAAAAACACATCCGCTCACATCCTCCTGCATAAGTCACAGCGACAAAGTCCCAAGAGTTTTGCCCTCAAGCCTTTTTCCCCGGAACCCTTCGCTCGGCGCTTGCGACGCTTCTTCGAGCGAAGCGAGTCTGAAGAAGCCTTTCCTCCGGAACCCTTAAGCCTTTCCTCCGAAACCCTTAAGCCTTTTCCCCGAAACCCTTAAGCCTTTTCCCAAAAACCCTTAAGCCTTTTCCCAAAAACCCTTAAGCCTTTCTGCAAACGCGCCTGCAGGCGTTGCTCGCACATGCGGAAGCAGAGACCGATTCAACTGGGTGACTGGGCCATAGCTCGTTGTAGAGTCAAAGGTCAGATTGTATATAATTGCAAAAAAAAGAAGCTATGCCACCGTCGCGGCATAGCTTCTGATTTATATATAAGAGTCCCAGATTCTTACTTGATGTACTCAGCGAGGTCTGTAAGACGCATGTCGCCCTTGCGCAGGAAGGTGTCGTGCATGGCGAAGGCAGCGCTGAGGCAGTGATGGGTGTGGCCGCTGTACTTCTCGGCATAGCGGAGGTAGTCGCGGAGCAGGGGCTGATAGTCGGGGTGAGCCACCTTGATGAGTTCCTCAGCCTTCTCCATGGCGCACTTGCCGCGGAGGTCAGCAACGCCGTACTCGGTGATGACGGCATCGACGAAATGGCTGGTGTGGTCGATATGGCTGGCGAAAGGTACGATTGAGGAGATAGCTCCGCCCTTTGTGGTTGACCCGCAGGTGAAGATTGAGAGGTAGGCGTTGCAGGTGAAGTCTGCTGAGCCGCCAATGCCGTTCATCATCTTAGTGCCACAGATTTTTGTGCTGTTGACATGACCATAGATGTCGGCCTCAATGGCTGTATTGAGCGAGCAGACGCCGATGCGTGCGATGACCTCGGGGTTGTTGCTAATCTCTGAGGGGCGCAGCACGAGCTTGTCCTTGAAGAAATCGATATCGTCGTAGATGCCCTTCAGGCAGTCGTTCGTAACGGTGAGCGAGCAGGCTGAGGCTGAGAGCACACGGCCTTCGCGCATGAGCTGTACGGGAGCGTCCTGCAGCACCTCGGTGTAGATGTTGAAGTTGGGCACTTCGGTGGAGTGACCGAGAGCGCCGAGCACGGCGTTGGCACCGCTGCCCACGCCCGACTGCAGGTTGAGGAACGTGGGAGGAATCTTGCCCTCGCGCATATTCTGGACGAGGAAGTCGGCCACGTTCTGGCCTATCTTGGTCGTGATGGGGTCCGGATCTTTGAATGAGCGAGCCTCATCAGGGATATTGCACTCTACGATACCCACGATGCGGTCTACATCGACTTCAACATAAGGCTTGCCGATGCGGTCGTTAGGATGGCAGATGGGCACGGGTACGCGGTTGGGATGATAGCCTATCTCATAAACGTCATGCAGGCCTTTGCTCTTGGGGCTGTGGAAGGCATTAAGCTCAACGAAGATACCACGCTTGGCCAGGCGGCAAGCGGTGGGCGAGATACCGCCGGCAGCGGTGAGGAAGATGTGAGCCTTCGTGCCGTGGGCCTCTACGTCGCAGGCTTCGATGACGGCCCAGTCGATGTCGCCGAGGTAGCCCTGACGAATCTGTGTGGCCATGTTGGAGAGGTTGAGGTCGGTGTAGCGAATCTCACCCAAATTGACGTGCTTGCGGAAGTCGGGGTTTGTGGTGTAAGGTGCGCGAAGCCCTATGGCCTGCTCGTTGGCCAGCATGCCGTCGCAGCTCTGCCCGGTGGAGGCACCTGTGAAGATGTTTACCTTGAAGGGGCGGCCGGCCTCATGCTCGGCGTGCGCCTTCTTTGCCACTTCTGCCGTCACGGCCTTTGCTGTGCCGGCAGGTGTGAAGCCTGAGAGCCCGAGCGTGTGCCCATTCTCTATTAAAGCTGCGGCTTCAGCAGCTGTAATGCGCTTGATCATAGAGTAAGTAATTTGATTTTTGTGGATTTGCGCGTGCAAAATTAGTATCTTTTTTTTATATAAAAGAATATTTTCTGAAAACAATAGGCAAGAATGAGCAATAATTATGTTCAAAAATGAGCAATAATAATTTTTGGATATAATTCTTGATTCAAGTTTCGCTTGAATGAATTATGAATTGAGAATCATGAATTGTTAAAGCGGGTCGACATCGAAATAGATGTATGCGGCAGAATATTGCTTTTGCGAGAGCAGTCGGTTACACATCTCCATGAGTTTCTTCTTTATGCCGGCTATGGGCAGGCTGGTCTCGAGTTTCAGCATGATACGGCGTATGAAGAGGTTGTGGACGCGCGCTACCGGGGGCTCGTCGGGGCCCAGCACGCGAGTGCCCAGGAGTTGCCGCATCTCTATGCTGGCCTCACGAGCGAGCGCTTCGATGGTGGCAAGCTGGCGGTGCTTGAGATAGACGGTGATGAGCCGCGTGAAGGGAGGGTAGGCAAAGTCCCGCCGCTCGAGCATCTGCTCATGGTAGGCAGCGTCGAAGTCGTTGTCGACGACCTGACGTATCAGCGAGAGTTGGGGAGCCATAGTCTGCAGGATGACGGTGCCCTGCCGACTGCGCCGGCCGGCGCGCCCTGCCACCTGCGACATCATCTGGAACGACCGCTCGTAGGCCCGGAAGTCGGGTTGGTTGAGCATAGTGTCTGCCGAGAGTATACCTACGACGCTGACGTTCTCAAAGTCGAGACCTTTCGTCACCATCTGCGTGCCTACGAGGATGTCGGTCTGTCCGCTGGCAAAATCATGTATTATCTGTTCGTAGGCCTGGCGCGAGGTGGTCGTGTCGAGGTCCATGCGCACGACGTGTGCTTCGGGGAACAGCCGCTGTATGTCGTCCTCGATGCGCTCGGTGCCGAAGCCGTGCTGCCGCAAGTCCTTGTTCTCGCAGGCCGGACACTGCACAGGCACGGGCACGGTGTAGCCGCAGTAGTGGCACGTCATCATGCCCGAGCGGGCATGCATGGTCATCGCCACATCGCAGCGCGGGCACGTTGGCACCCACCCGCAGACGTGGCACTGAACTTGTGGCGCATAGCCGCGGCGGTTCTGGAAAAGAATGACCTGCTGGTGGCTGTCGAGGGCCGAACGTATCTCTTCAAGCAGGCGTTGCGAGAAGGCCCCGTTCATGAGGCGCTTGCGGCGCTGCTCCTTGACGTCGACGATTTCAATATGCGGCAGCTGGACTTGTCCGTAACGCTCCTTGAGCTGCACCAAACCGTATTTGCCGGTGCGGGCCAGAAAGTAGCTCTCGAAAGAGGGCGTAGCTGTGCCGAGGAGCGTCAGCGCCCTGCTGCGTGCCGCCATGAAGAGCGCCACGTTGCGTGCGTTGTAGCGAGGGGCCGGCTCCTGCTGCTTGAAGTTCACCTCATGCTCCTCGTCGACGATGACGAGGCCAAGGCGCTGGAAGGGAAGAAAGACTGAGGAGCGTACGCCCACGATGATGTCGAAAGGCTGCAGCGACAGCTGGCGCTGCCATACGCGTGAGCGCTGCACGTCGGTGAACTTGCTGTGGTAGACGCCCAGACGGTCGCCAAAGACAGCCTGCAAGCGGTCGGTGAGCTGGCTGGTGAGCACTATTTCCGGTAGGAGGTACAGCACCTGTTTGCCCTGCGATAAGGCCTCTGCGATGAGATGTATGTAGATTTCTGTCTTTCCCGACGACGTGACGCCCTGCAGCAGACACACAGAATGCTCCCGCCAGCTCTCATGTATCGATGCGAGGGCAGAGGATTGCGCGGGAGACAACGAAGGTAACGGCCCGGCCCATCCCTCTGGCATGTGGGCGGACGACGCATCTGGGACTCCGCTTCCTGCGCCCGCGACAGCGGGGACCGAGACGGGCTTCAGCTTACCTGGCACAGCGGCTTTAAAGACTTCACCCACCGAACAGGCGTAGTAGTCGGCAATCCACTGCCAGAGGCTCAACTGCTGCGGCAGAACACAAGGTGCCGAGTCTAAGATAGTCTGCACGTCCTTAACCTTGACGCCAGGGTCGGCTGGCGGCGTGTCGTGCACTTTCACGATGATTCCCGTTGTGCTCTTTTTATTGCCAAAGGGAACGACGACACGTCGCCCTGCCTGTGCTTGCGGCTGCAAGTCTGCGGGCAGGGCGTAGGTGAACAGTCCTTGTAGTGGAACGGGTATGATGACGTCGACGAACGCGGCCATCGTAGTTGCTTTCTTTATCTTAGAAGAAATAGTTGAGGCGAATCTGCCACTCCTTGTTCTTGATATCTATGTTATCTGAGACTTGGTCGTAATAGTCCTTGACCTTACCGGCCTTGGAAAGCGGTATGCTGTAGCTTGCTCCGAGTTCCAGATGCTTGAAGAGCTTCAGTCCGGCGCCTACGTTCCAGCTGATGAGGTTGTGCTCGAAGGTGGCTCGGAGTCCGTCGGCGGTGTAGAGCTTTGAATTGCCGACGTACCAGTCCCATTGGGGCCCTGTGGCGGCATAGACGCCAAAGGCGTCCGGGCCTATATCCCACCGGATATTAACCGGCACGCGTACGTAGCTCATGTGCTTCTTCTCGTTGTCGCCTATGGTAGCCTTATTGTGGACGTAGAGCAAGGCCGCATCTACGCCGAGGCCAACAATGGGAAGAGTACCTTTCAGCTTCGGTCCGGCAAAGAAGCCCGAACAATTTTCACTCTTGTACACGTCCTTCGAGAAGGACATCTTATTGATGCTGGCGCCAGCCTCTACGCCGAAGTGAACTTGGGCGTGAGCCATCGTGGCAGTTGCCGTAGCTGCCACTAAGAACGCAATAATCCTATTCATGACTATATATATAATAATGTGTTTGCGACGTCAGCACGTGAAGGTCGGCCTCAGCGGCGTTGCCGGCGGGCAGAGACTCGCGGCGCAGAGCCAGAGTTGACCTTAGCCTCCTTCGGAACCTTAGAGGTGTTGCTACGGCGTCCGCTGCTCTTCGACGAGGACTTCTCCTGCGAGTCGTCCTTTGACGAACGAGCCTTCGAGCGCGCTGCACGTGCCACCTTCTTGTCTGCAGCCTTGCTGGCAACGGCCACGCTGTCGAGCGAGTCAACGGCGACGGGAGCATGCCAGATGCTGTTCTCGAAGTCCACGAGTTGCTGCTCGATACGCTTCTGCTCGGCTGTCATGGCAGAGTCGGTCTTGGCATAGTTTGCCAGCACGCGGCCCTGCAGGTTGTTGGTCTTATAAATCTTACCCTCGTAGCGGTTCATCGTGAAGTAGTCGTCGACCGTCATGTTTGTGACGTTGTTGAAGTTCGAGGCCATGACAGGCATACGCGAAAGGTACTGTGCCACATCGTCGTACTTGATCCAGAACAGGGGCTTGGGCGTGGCCGTGCCGGGCTCATTATCGATAGACTCAAACTCATCGCCTTCCATAAGCACGGGGCAGAGCGCTGTGACGCGCGTCTTATAGGTCGCAGAGCGCTGGTCGAAATAGCTGCTTTCCTTCATGTAGAATCGTGTCACCTGAGCTGAAGGGATATCGCTCTCGGGCACCGTGATGCGCCCGCCTTGCTCCTCGTAGTAAATACGGTAGCGGTCGAGAAGCTCCTTGACGTTGGCCTTATCCTTTTCGTCGAACGACTCGTTGCCATCAAGCTTGTAGTTGTAGGCATTAATGCGCCCTGAGACAAAGAGACGGAAGAGATAGGTAAACAGATTCTGCTCCTTGCCACGAGGCTCCACGGGGTAGTAGAGCGGGGCGTTGGCATCCTTCAGCAGGTCGAGCTGGCGATAGATATCGCGGCGCCATACGACGTCCTCAGGCATCTCGGCCGAGGTGGGGAACGAGAGGGCGGCGCGGTCGGCCTTCTTCTCTGCTGTCTGCTTCTGTGCCGCAGCGTTTCGGTTGGGCGTCGTGGGTGTCACCGTACGGCGCTTTGCTGGCTGGGCATTGGCTGCGATGCCTGCCATGAGCACTGCTGCAAGCATTATGATGATTCTTTTCATTGTCTTTTCTATTTTTCCAGATTCTTTAGATCTTCTATATTCTTTAGATCTTCTATATTTTCTAGATTAAGTTAGTTTACCGTCACGTCCATGGCTCCGTCGAGCGTTCGTTCCACGCCATCGGGTCCTATAGCTTTGATACGCGTAATGAAAAAACGTTTACCGCGTGAAAGGCTACGGAACATATTTTTTTGCCGGGCCGTGAACTCTGCAGAGTTCGACACCTCGGGAATGGCATTACCCATATTGTCGTAGAAGACAGTCTCGAAGCCAGTGACGCGGAAGGGAATGTTCAGCAGGCCGTCGTCGACAGCGGCACCCAGGGCATCTGTTCCCATGAGCACCTGCTTCGACAGTTTGCCGCCCTTGAAACGGTTCTCGCCGCCTTGGCCGTCGCTGTAGGCAATGAAGGCCGTCGGGTCGGGCAACTTTCGGATGCGGAAGGTGAACTTACCCATCTCCTGCACGCGCCCTTCGGTCTGGGCCGCCACGGTGATGACTGCTTCGCCGCCCACCTGCGTAGGCCGGGCAACATATTTGCCGTCGCCCTTGGGTGTGAGACCGCCGCCGCTCATTGACACCTGCAACTTGTTGGTAGGTACGCCGGGCACGCTGACCGACATGGGGTTGTCGTAGCCCGCATAGAGCACGTTCATCAGGTCGGCTGAGACGGTGGCCGAGGGGGCCACGACGGTATATTTCTGTTCGAAGTTGCGGCGCACGAGCTCGCCCTGGGCATTCATCATCTCGATGTAGCCCACGAGGTTGAAGTCGCCGGTGCGCGAGCAAACGGTCTCGTAGATGCCGCGGTCGCTGTTGATCTTCTGCCCGCCGATGTAGATGGTCGGGCGGTTGGTGGTGTCGACGGCAGCCATGAGGATCTGTGCGGTGAAGCGTCCGCCCTGCACCACCGTCTGCGACGAGGGAATGACGTAGGCGTTGAGTTCGTTTACGCGGATATCCTTGACACCGATGTTCGAGGCCAGGCCGTGCAGCACCTCGCCTTCGGCGTAGCGCACGTCGCTCTGCAGCTTGGTGAGCAAGGTCACGGCAGCTGCAGTGGGCATCGATTCGAACATGTATTCCTGCCAGTTCTTGCCTAAGGTGCGCACGCTCTGCGGTACTTCGGTGTTGAGGTTGGAGGCAATGATACGGCGCTGTGCGGAGTCGGTCACCATCTTCACGATGCGTTCGCGATAGCTGTTGATGCCATCGTAGAGAGCCTTGCCGCGCCCCGTGCCGGGAGCCAGCATGACGCTCGTGGCGGCTTCGAGGTCCTCGCGGTTCTGTATGTCGGTGACGTCGCCGTCCTTGCCGTCGCTTTTCTTCACGATGAGTTCTTTCAGCTCCTCTGCGAAATTGAACAGCGAGTCGGACATCGAGCGCACTTGCTGCGCTTTATCGTACCATTCCTTTACTTTCTTCGGATTGGCTTTCATCTGCTCCTCGAAGTCGTCGTAGATGCCGGAATTGACGGCCGACGCGTTCTTCGTGGTCGTCTGCAGGCTCTTGTCGACGAGCGAGAAACCATTGAGCACGTCGCTCGACACGTTCAGCGCGAGCATCGCCATGAGGACGACGTACATCAGGTTGATCATCTTCTGACGAGGAGATATGGGTCTTTTCTTAACGGGCATAATTGCAATTTACGATTTGACCATTTACGATTTACAATTTATGCTTGCTGAGTGGCTTTAGGCATGTTGACGGTCAATGCCTCAATCATTCGAGCATAGACGCCGTTGAGTTCCTCAATATTCTTGGCCATCTTATGTGTCTGGTCGGTGATCTGGTCGATGGTGCCCACCTGCTGGCTGATGCTCTTGAGTTGCATCTCGTAGATAGTGTTGATGCCGGTGAGGGTGCGGTTGAGGTTGACCATCTCCTCGCTCTCCTGCGTCATGCGGCTGGCCTGCTCGCGCACGCGGCCGAGCACCTCGGTGAGCTGGCTGAGTTGGTCGACGTAAGCCTCTATGGCGTCCTCCACCTCGGGAGCATTAGCAGCCTGAGCGTTGGCAAGCATGCCCTGGGCATCCTGGCTGAGCGTAGCGCCCACGTTGGCTGCGGCCTGCGCGGCTGCGGCCAGGTTGGCTGCATCCTCGGCTGAGAGGCCTGCGCCACCGCCACCTACGTATCCGCCTCCGATGACGCCGCCGCCACCGCCTACGATGGTTGTACCGCCCTCGACAGCTTCGCCGCTACCTTCAACAGGTGCGCCACCGCCGATGACTACAGTGCCTCCGGCTGGTGCGCCGCCACCGATAATCACGGTGCCACCGCCTGTGCCGCCAGCCACTACTGGACCGCTACCTGCCACGACAGGGCCTTCGCCTGCCACGATGGTAGCTCCGCTGCCTGAGCCGGCAGCGGCAGCGGCCTGAGCGGCTGCTTTCAAAGCCTCAGCCTCCTCAAGGCTCACGAATTCATCTGCCAGTTCAGTATCGACCTTAGCGTCGAAGGGACGGTCGAAACCAGAGATGAAGAAGACAAAAACCTCGGTGCCCATACCGATGAACAGCATCAGGTTGGCGCCGGAGATGTGAGTGAGTTTGAACAACGTACCGAGGATGACGACGGCAGCGCCCCACGAGTAGGCGTAGTTCATGAATGTCTGACCCGGCACGGAATCCATCCAGTGCTGCAGACGGGCTATAAGATTGAATTTAGACATATTGGGCACGGCCTGCGGCCGTAGTTGAGAGTTGAAAGATGAAAGTTGAAAGATGAAAGTTCTTCATACTCGCTGGCGCTGGCGCTTGTTCACTACTTCGAAAGAAGTGAGTATAGAGAAGAAACGGCAGAGCCGAGCGGCAGGTTGAAATATTAATGATGATTTTTTATTTCTTGCCCTTATTCTTTATGCCGCTGGCGTCGCGCACCATAGAGCGTACGCAGCGGAATCCGATGTAGGAGCGGGGCTGGTTCTGGTATTCGTAGGTGCGCCAGGCCGAGCGTATCATCGACTCAGGGTCCTTCCACGAGCCGCCGCGCACGCTCTTTTTCTTCAGGCGGTAGGGGTCCTCCTTGGCGGCATTGTAGCGCAGCTCGGGGTTGAGGTCGCTCATGGCTTCTACGCCGGCCTCGGTGAAGACGGTTGAGGTCCACTCTGCCACGTTGCCGGCCATGTCGTAGAGGCCGTTGCTGTTGGCCGAGAAGATGCCGCACTTCGACGTGATGAGCGAGCCGTCCTTGGTGTAGTTGCCGCGGTCGGGCTTGAAGTTGGCATAGAAGCAGCCCTTGTCGCTCTTGACGTCATTAGCTTCCCATGGGAAGGGTGTGCCCTCCTTGCCTCGGGCGGCATACTCCCATTCTATCTCGGTGGGCAGGCGGTAGGGCTGCACGTCGGCCACGTTGGCGCCGAGGCCTTTGGCCAGGAACTCGGTGCGCCAGCGGCAGAAAGCCATAGCCTGCTCCCAGGAGACGCCCACTACGGGGTAGTCGTCGTAGGCGGGGTTGGAGAAATAGAGGCGCATGTAGCGCTCGTTCTCGGCATTCTGGAAGTCGTTGACCCAGCACGTCGTGTCGGGGTAGATATTTATAATATATGTATTCAGGAAATCCCAGGGTCCGGAGAGCGGGCGTGTGATGGTCTGGCGCACGATCTTGCCGTCGTCGTCGATATAGGCGGTGTCCTTTGAGATGATGACGTCGGCCGTCGACACCTCATGGTCGGTGTTCAGGTCGCGCTCCTCGGGGTTGAGGCGGTACTTGCGCAAGGCTGCAGCGGCGTAGTCGTAGACCTCGTAGCGATAGTTCATCTGGCTGGCATCGAGCATTTTGGTGCCGTCGATGGGGTGAATGACGTAGACGCTCTCAATGGCGCGCGCCTCGTCCTCGGTGGCTTTACGCCAGGGTATGGCCTTGCTCCAGTTGAGGCGAGGCGTGATGGGGTTGCCCTCCTTGTCTTCCTCTATCTTAAAGGTCTCGTCGCCGCCGAAGGCCGGGTCGGCCAGCCGCTCGCGGATAATGCTGTCGCGCACCCACATGACGAACTGGCGGTACTTGGCGTTGCTGACTTCGGTCTGGTCCATCCAGAAGCCGTCGACAGAGATGTCGCGGCTCGGGAAGCCGGCGCCCCAGAGGGTGTCGCCCTCTTCGAAGCCCACTTTGAGCGAGCCTTTCTGCACGGCGACCATACCGAAGGGAGTCGATTCGGAGTAGGCCGTCCCGCGTACGCCCGTGATTTCACCGCCCTGCGCCATAGCGCCCGACTTGGCGCCGGCACAAGAGGCGAGGAGCAGAGTTGAGACGAGCAAAAGGAGAAGGGGCTTCACCCCCAGCCCCTCTCCAAGCGGAGAGGGGAGTATATACCCTCGAGAATAGCTCTTTTTCTTTTTCATCCTATCTAAATTACTATTGCAGTTTTATTCTAATTATCTATTGCTTCTAACATTCGTAACATCGTAGCCCTACTTTGGTATCCACTCCCCTCTCCCCTCTGAGAGGGGTTGGGGGTGAGGCCTCCTTTCCTACAGAATGCGTACGCTCTGATGGCGGTTCTTGCCCTTCTTGAAGAGGTCGAGGTCGGTGGTGTAGCCGAGGCTGACCTCGTGGGTGCCCTGCAGGGCCCCGACGCCCGAGGTGAAGATCTCGTAGGCGTAGCCGAGCTGCACTCCATGGAAGTCGCCGCCGATGAACAGCGATGTAGAGATCGTAGGGCTGTAGCCCATGCCGACGTACATCTTTCCCTTGGGCCCATTGTAGGCCAGGCGAGCCGTCACGTCGCCCCGCCAGTCGGCGAGGTCGGTGCGCAGGATTGCAGAGGTCTGCACTTTTAATAACGGATTTTTCAGCCGAATATTGTATCCGCCTGTCAAATAATACGTTCGAGGCACATCAAATTCATTGGCTTTGCTGTCGCCCAGCTTCACCGTCGGCGCCAGCAGGTGCAGGCCCGAGACGCCGACATACCAGCTTTTGCCATCGTAGCGCAAGCCGGCCTCGACATCGAAAGCCGTTCCGTTGACCTCAGACGTCGGGAAGGCCGGGTCGCCGGAGTCGATTGCGTCGACCCCCGTTCCGTCGAACGACTCGGCCAGCAAAGCGCCGCGCACGCCGCCACTGAGGCGACCGCCCCACAGCTTCTGGTGGTAAGCATATTCAATGTAGAACTTCTTATGCTCGAACAGGCCGAGCTTGTCGTTGACGAAACCGGCACCGACGCCGTGGGCCGGGCCTATCATCCACAGCGGCAGGTCGGCCGTGACGACCATCGTCTGCGGAGCGTGTGTATAGCCCATCATCTGCAGCGCATAGCCCGCCTGCACGTTGATCTGGCCCGAGAGGCCCGACGCCGCCGGGTTATACAGCGACTGCAGCGCCCAATAGTGGTTGAACGCCGGGTCGTACTGTGCCGCTGCTTGCATAGCAAATGTAAGCAGGGCCGTCAGGCATAGGACTTTAGGACTTCTCATCGAGTCTGCTTCAGCGGGTCATGCCCCCCCGGGTGGAGGGCCCGATAGCCTTGGAATAACGGAACAGCAGGGGCTGTTATTGCCCACGTATGCCTCTTTTCCGCGGCAAAGATACTATTTTTCCCGTTTCATCAGCGATGTTTTCGAGTTTTTTTTGCAAAAAGGCACAAAAATATTTCCGTGCGCACACGAGTGAATGTCGCCACACAATCAGACATAAAACCGGCTTCTGTCAGCCATAGGAATAAATGGAACCAAGGCTTTTGCCCAATTAGCTTAAGCCTTTCCGCCAAAACCCTTAAGCCTTTCACCCAAAACCCTTAAGCCTTTCAACCGGAACCCTTGAGCCATCCCCCTCCCTTAGGGGAGGGGCCGGGGGTAGGCTCTCGATCCCTATCCCCTAATAGGCCACCGAGCACGTCAGGCCCGCCGCACGCACGCGTTCGGCTATGCCGTCGAGCTCCGTCGGCGAAGCCTTCTCGATCGATGAAATGGGCGTTTCTCGCGCCACAGTGTAGATCATGACGCTCTGCGGACAAATGTGGCAGAGGGCTTCGAGCCACGGCCCGACATACGCCTCCGAGGTGTTGCTGACGTCGACGCCCTCGGCATCCGTTCCGCGCATGAACATCGTCTGGATAATCACGTGGCCGTCAAAAGCCGCCAGAGCCTCTACGATGGCCTCGAGGTCGTAGTGGCCCGTGGGGCGGTCTACGCGACGGATATAGTCGAGGCTGACCGTGTCGAGCTTCTGGATGTTATTGTCGACGCGCATGAGGGCGGCATGGACGGCGGGCCTTAAGACCTGCGTGGCATTGGATAGGACGCTGATACGAGCCTCGGGGCAGTAGCGGTCGCGCAGCAGGATGGTGTCGTCGATAATGGCGGCGAAGTCGGGGTGAGCTGTCGGCTCGCCGTTGCCGGCAAAGGTGAGGACGTCGGGGCGGACACCGTCGGCATGCATCTGACGCAGCTGAGCCTCGAGGGCAGCTGCCACCTGCCCACGCGAGGGCCTGTGCTGCCTCGGGCGGCGCTGCGCGTTGAGGCCACACTCGCAGTAGATACAGTCGAAAGTGCACACCTTGCCGTCGGCCGGCATCAGATTGATGCCCAGCGAGAGGCCGAGCCTGCGGCTGTGGACGGGCCCGAAGATGGGCGAAGGATAGATTACGGTGCTCATTGCTCTTTACTTTTACGCCGCAAAGTTACTTTTTTGAAAGAAAGAATGAGGCTGAAAGTTCAATGAATATCTACTCTTCGGGTATTTTTAGCAACAAAAACAACCCATAAACTCAAATTCATTAAACTTTGAACTTTAAACATTAAACTTTTTCCCTACTTTTGCAGCAGAAATATGTTAGCTCAGATTCAACAACCAATTGCCTCGGAGCTCGGGCGCTACACCGAACTCTTCAAGGCGTCGCTGCAGGCCGGCAACCCGCTGCTCACCAGCGCACTCAACCATCTTACCCGCCGCCTGGGCAAGATGATGCGCCCTACCCTACTGCTGCTTTGCGCTCGCGAGGGAGGCACCGTCACAGACGAGGCCCTGCACGCGGCCGCAGGCCTCGAGATGCTGCACACAGCCAGCCTCGTCCACGACGATGTCGTCGACGAGAGTAATATGCGGCGCGGACAACGCTCGGTAAACGCACTCTTCGACAATAAAGCCGCCGTGCTCGTAGGCGATTTCATCACCTCAAAGGCGCTCACCGAGGTGGCGCTCACCCATTCCTTAGAAGCCGTTGAGCGCATGGCATGGCTCGGGCAGACGCTCGCCGACGGCGAACTGCTACAGCTCAACAACACGCAGAGCACCATCTTCAGCGAAAGCGCCTACTACGACGTCATTGCCAAGAAGACGGCAGCACTCTTCTCCACCTGCGCCTTCCTCGGCGCACGACTCGGAGGAGCCGACAGCGACACCGTCGACCGGCTCGAACGCTTTGGACATATCGTGGGGCTGTGCTTCCAGCTGCGCGACGATATCTTCGACTTCGACGAAAGCATCGACGCAGGCAAGCCCAAAGGCAACGACATGCACGAAGGCAAGCTGACACTGCCGGCCATCCACGCCCTCAACACCACGACCAACGCACGCTACCACCATTTGGCCATGAGGGTGAGAGCTCAAGAGGCTTCGAAGCTGGAGGTGCAGGAGCTCGTAGAATTCACCATCGCAGCAGGAGGCATAGACTATGCCGAGAGCGAGATGCGACGCCTGCGCGCCGAGGCCCTGACCATGCTCGACGCCACGGGCAACGCAGAGATTGCCCACGCCCTGCATCTCTATCTCGACTATGTAGTAAAAAGGGAAGTCTGAGAAGAATACCGGCCCTGACTCGTATTTTGCTATATCTTCACTCCTTTTTCATACGAGCAAGGTCGCTCCACCCGTCGCTACACATTATTTAATTATACGCACGCGTGCGTGAGTGACTGCCTGCGCGTTCCTTGAAGTTCTAAGGTTCGCAAGGCTGACTGCTTATGCACGTAAGAGCGTCTAAATGTCATGAGCCTCACTTGGGCTCAGCGGTTTGCCTTACCTTTGCATCAGCAAAACAAAAGAAGCAACGAGTAAGGCTCTGCGAGTAAGGAGCGACGGCGGCGGCGCGCAGCCACATCGTGAATTATGAAGCACGGCGTATGAGTTGCACTTAATCCACCTTTTATTAACCTTAAACACAAAAACAACTATGAAAAAGATTCAGTACAGCGTTGGCATGATGGCCAACCCCCAGAAGCCCGACGAGGCTAAGAAGGCCTATGCTTTCCTCCAGCTCACCGGCATCGTAAGCCTGATCGAGCTCGCCCGCCACATGACCGAGCACAACACCGTCTACTCACGCGGGACTATCGTCGGCGTGCTCACAGAGATGAGCGTGTGCATGCGTGAGCTCATCCTCCAGGGCTACAAGATCGACCTCGACGGCCTGGGCACCTTCGCCCCCTCAATCAGCTCGCAGGGCGCCAAGAGCAAGGACGAGTTCACCTCCGGCAACATCAAGGAGATGAGCATCCTTTTCTCCCCCGGCTTCGAGTTCGACAATCTCCGTCGCGATGCCGAGTTCGAGCGCACTATCTCACGCAAGGCTCAGGCTGCTACGCTCAAGGCCGAGAACGAAGGCAAGACACAGTCCGACTGGACTCCGGAGCCTCAGGAAGGCAACACTGACAACGAAGGTGACGAACAGCCTTAAGCCCATAAAAAATGACCGAACAGAATAAAAAAACGCTTCGCCGCATAGGCGAACTCATCATCACCATCCTGACGGCATTGCTCACCACGCTCGGTGCACAAAGCTGCATCGGCTGACCAACACGAAGCCCCCGGCCTGCCACACGAGGCCGGGGGCTTTTCCATTCTTAAGTGTTCAATTCCCATTATTCCAATCTTCAATCTTCCATGAGAACAATTAACAAGATTATCCTGCACTGCTCTGCAACGCGCGTGAATCAGGACTACTCGTTCCAACTGTGCCGTGCTGACCACCGCCGCAAGGGGTGGAAGGACATCGGCTACCACTACTACATCACGCGCGACGGCCTTCAGCACATAGGTCGCCCGCTGTGGCAGTCGGGGGCACACTGCAAGGGGCACAACCGCGACTCAATAGGTATCTGCTACGAAGGTGGCCTCGACGAACATGGGCGAGCCGCAGACACTCGCACCGAACCGCAGCGCGACACGCTCCGCCGCCTCCTGGCAACATTGCATGTGAGGTTCCCGCAGGCCGTGCTCCTCGGCCACCGCGACCTTTCACCAGACCTTGACGGCGACGGACGCATCACCCCAGCCGAGTGGGCAAAACAATGCCCATGCTTCGACGTGCGGACAGAATATGCCGATTTAGAACCATTCTAAATGAATAAGGAGGCTCAAGGGAACAAACGTTCGCCTTGAACCTCCTTATTCGTACGTATTGAGCCGATTCAGAGGCTATAAGGGCATTTTTCTTGGCATTTTCTTTGGCCAGTTCGCAGAAAAGCAGTACCTTTGCCCCGCTTTTCGACTCCCGTCGAGGCAAGAACCATTATTATTAACCCTTTAATTAAAACTAAATCAAATGATTGTAGTACCTGTAAAGGAAGGCGAGAACATCGAACGCGCCCTCAAGAAGTTCAAGCGTAAGTTTGAGAAGACTGGCGTAGTGAAAGAGCTCCGCCGTCGTCAGCAGTTCGACAAGCCCTCCGTACTGAAGCGCCTGGCTAAGGAACGCGCCGTGTACGTGCAGCAATTGCGCAGAGTTGAAGACTAAAAAGTGAAATTTACTGAATTTATTTGGCAGTCTGAAGAAAAACCTCTATTTTCGCCTCGTCAAACCAAGGAAAAAGGAGAATTTAGATGCTAATCGAGGCTTTTATCGATTATCTGAGATATGAGCGAGCCCTCTCGCAGCGCACTGTCGAAGAGTATCGAAACGACTTGAAAGCGTTCGAGACGTTTTTTAAGAGTCTTGATAGCGACCTCACATGGAATAGTGTGGATACTGACGTCGCCCGCGAATGGGTGGTCGACATGATGGAGCGCGGCAACAAAGCCAGCTCCGTGCAAAGACGGCTCTCCGCCCTGCGCACATTCTATCGCTACCTGATGAAACGAAGCCTCGTAACGCACGACCCAGTGCGCAGCCTGGCTTCCCCGAAGAAAGAGCGACCGCTGCCGGCGTTTATCCGCGACGAAGAGATGCAACGCCTGCTCGACCAGGAGGGCATGTTCGCCGACACGTTCGAGGGCCGTCGCGACCGCCTCATAATTGAGATGTTCTACGAAACAGGCCTGCGCCTAAGCGAGCTCACAGGGCTCGACCTGGACAATCTGGATATGGAGGCACAGACGATACGCGTCATCGGAAAAGGCAACAAACAACGTTTCGTGCCTTTCGGCGATCGGCTCCTACACATTATTAATATATATGTAGGAGAACGCAAGACCCGCGTACCAGGAAGCCGCACAGAAGCTGTCTTCGTGACGAAAAACGGCGCGAGAATGACCGGGGCGCAGGTGCGAACAATGGTCAAGGCCAAGCTCGGTCTGGTGACAATGCAACGCAAGCGGAGCCCACACGTGCTCAGGCACACCTTCGCAACTACGATGCTCAACCATGCAGCCGACCTTCAAAGCGTCAAAGAGCTGCTCGGGCACGAACGCCTGCAGACGACAGAGGTCTACACACACACAACATTCGAGGAACTAAGAAATGTCTACGCCAAAGCCCATCCACGAGCCGCAGGCACGGACAAAGATAATTAACCTAACTTCTCAAACCTACAAAAAAGGAGGTAACTATGGAGATTAACATTCAGGCTATCCGATTCGAACCTACAGAACGACTGCAGGACTTCGTCCACAAGAAAGTGGGCAAACTCGAGAAATTCAGTGACGAAATAAGAAAGGTAGAGGTGTCAATGAAAGTCGTCAAACCAGAGACGGCGATGAACAAAGAGGTAGCACTGCGCGTGAACGCCGGAGCTGAGCTCTACGCCGAAAAGGTCTGCGACACTTTTGAAGAAGCAATAGACAACTGTGTAGACGCACTGCTACGGCAGCTGCAGAAAAACAAAGAAAAAAGTCAGAATCGATAAAAAAAACTGAAAAAGTTTTTGCGATTCAAAAATAATGTGTACCTTTGCCGCCGCTTTGGGATAGTCTGCTATCTCAGAGACGGCTGCAAAGGCCTCACAAGGGCGGGCAAAAGCCCGGCAGCAAGTCTCTCAAAGGCAGGCGCTGCAAAGGCCAATCTGCGGAAGTAGCTCAGTTGATAGAGCACTAGCCTTCCAAGCTGGGGGTCGCGGGTTTGAGCCCCGTCTTCCGCTCATTGATATCTCTAAAGCATATAATGCTGTTGTAGCTCAGTGGTAGAGCACTTCCTTGGTAAGGAAGAGGTCACGAGTTCAATCCTCGTCAACAGCTCTGCGGGGCATAGAGCCCTGTGCAGAAACAGACAACTCATTTATTATTTTATATAAAATAGACTTAAGCTATGGCTAAAGAAAAATTCGAAAGAACCAAACCGCACGTCAACATCGGCACTATCGGCCACGTTGACCATGGTAAGACCACTCTTACCGCTGCCATCACCCTCGTGCTTTCAAAGCGCATCGCCGGTAACGCCGACAAGGTAAAGAGCTTCGACGCTATCGATAATGCTCCCGAGGAGAAGGAGCGCGGTATCACCATCAACACCGCTCACGTAGAGTACGAGACCGAGAAGCGTCACTACGCTCACGTCGACTGCCCGGGTCACGCCGACTACGTTAAGAACATGGTTACTGGTGCTGCCCAGATGGACGGCGCTATCATCGTAGTTGCTGCAACCGACGGTCCTATGCCTCAGACCCGTGAGCACATCCTGCTTGCCCGTCAGGTGAACGTTCCCCGCCTGGTTGTATTCCTCAACAAGTGCGACATGGTCGACGACGAGGAAATGCTTGAGCTCGTTGAAATGGAAATGCAGGAGCTCCTCGCTGCTTACCAGTTCGAGGCTGACACCCCCATCATCCGCGGTTCCGCCCTCGGCGCCCTCAACGGTGTGCCCGAATGGGAAGACAAGGTTATGGAGCTTATGGATGCTTGCGACACATGGATCCAGGAGCCTCAGCGCGACGTTGACAAGCCCTTCCTGATGCCTGTAGAGGACGTCTTCTCAATCACAGGTCGTGGCACCGTTGCTACCGGCCGTATCGAAACTGGTGTTGTCAAGGTTGGCGACGAAGTTCAGATCCTCGGTCTGGGTGAGGACAAGAAGTCCGTCATCACCGGTGTTGAGATGTTCCGTAAGATCCTCGATGAGGGTGAAGCTGGCGATAACGTCGGTCTGCTCCTCCGCGGTATCGACAAGAACGAAGTGAAGCGTGGTATGGTTATCACCCACCCGGGTGTCATCAAGCCCCACAAGAACTTCAAGGCTTCCATCTACGTCCTGAAGAAGGAAGAGGGTGGCCGTCACACTCCCTTCGGCAACAAGTATCGTCCCCAGTTCTACCTCCGCACCATGGACTGCACGGGTGAGATCCACCTCCCCGAAGGCACCGAGATGGTGATGCCTGGTGACAACGTAGAGATCACCGTTGAGCTCATCTACGCCGTTGCTCTGAACCAGGGTCTGCGCTTCGCTATCCGTGAGGGTGGCCGCACAGTAGGTTCCGGTCAGATCACCGAGATTCTCGACGATTAATAGTCCACATCGCTTAGCGATCAGATAGGTTTAAAGTTTAAAGTTTAAAGTTTAATGAGGATGCCGACTCAGCGCGGCGACCTCCGCAGGTAAAGCAATTTACATTAAACCCTAAACTTTAAACTTTAAACTCACTAAATACGGGAATAGCTCAGTTGGTAGAGCACTGGTCTCCAAAACCAGGTGTCGGGAGTTCGAGCCTCTCTTCCCGTGCTTAAAAAGAGAAAACGTTATGTTCAAGAAGATTTTCAATTACTGCAAGGAATCATACGAAGAACTCGTGCATAAGACCACTTGGCCCACGCGTTCAGAACTTTTCAACAGCGCAATTGTAGTATTAATTGCTTCCCTACTCATTGCGGTGGTAGTTTTCGTCATGGATTTCACCTTCCAGCACGTGATGGAGTTTATCTATCCTAACTAATCCGTAGCAGATGGCTGAACAACAGACAATGCGATGGTACGTCCTGCGTGCCATCAGCGGAAAAGAGGGCAAGGTAAAGGAGTACGTTGAAGCTCAGGTCGCTCAGGGCGACTATGGCGACAAGGTATCAGAAGTACTTATCCCAAAGGAGAAGTATGTAGACTTCCGCAACGGAAAGCGCGTCGTTAAGGAGCGCTTCCACCTGCCAGGCTACGTACTTGTGGAGTGCGTCCTCACCCCAGAGGTTCAAGCCATGCTCCGCTACACCCCCAACGTGCTTGGATTCCTCAGCGAAGCCAAAGGCAGCGAGAAACCTCTCCCTATACGCGAGGGAGAGATGAAGCGACTGCTCGGCGTCGTCGACGAGATGGCAGAGGTGCCCGAAGAAGTTAAGATCCCCTACGTTGTCGGCGATGCCGTCAAGGTAACGGACGGTCCCTTCAACGGCTTCGACGCTGTCGTCGAGGAGGTCAATGACGAGAAGAAGAAGCTGAAAGTGTCAGTCAAGATCTTCGGGCGCAAGACACCGCTCGAACTCGGTTTCATGCAAGTGGCGAAGGAGTAAGCGACTGTTACACGCCGAAAATTCGCACATATTTAATTATATAAAGAATCATAACAATGGCTAAAGAAGTTGCTGGATTAATCAAACTTCAGATTAAAGGTGGCGCTGCAAATCCATCACCCCCAGTAGGGCCCGCTCTCGGTTCCAAGGGTATCAACATCATGGATTTCTGCAAGGCGTTCAACGCCAGAACTCAGGATAAGGCTGGTAAGGTTCTCCCTGTTGTCATCACCTATTATACTGATAAGTCGTATGACTTTATCGTAAAAACTCCTCCCGTGGCTGTTCAGCTCCTCGAGGCTGCAAAGGTGAAAGGCGGCAGTGCCGAACCCAACCGTAAAAAGGTTGCATCAGTAACCTGGGATCAGGTACGCGCTATCGCTACCGACAAGATGCCCGACCTCAACTGCTTCACTGTTGAGTCGGCAATGAGATTAGTTGCAGGCACGGCCAGAAGTATGGGTATCACAGTAAAGGGTGACTTCCCTGCATAACTTAAAACTTCAATTCAGAACTATGGCAAAACTGACAAAGAACCAGAAACTCGTCGCAGAGAAGATTGAAGTAGGGAAGGCTTATACCCTCAAAGAAGCTTCGCAACTGGTCAAGGATATCACCACGACCAAGTTCGATGCTTCTGTAGATATCGACATGCGACTGGGCGTAGACCCTCGCAAGGCCAACCAGATGGTGCGCGGCGTCGCAACCCTGCCCAACGGCACTGGTAAGACCGTCCGCGTGCTCTGCCTCTGCACCCCCGACCAGGAGGCTGCAGCCAAGGAGGCTGGCGCAGACTATGTAGGCCTTGACGAGTACATTGACAAGATCAAAGGCGGCTGGACTGACATCGACGTCATCATCACTATGCCTTCTATCATGGGTAAGATTGGTGCCCTCGGCCGTATCCTCGGTCCACGTGGCCTCATGCCTAACCCCAAGAGCGGCACCGTGACCATGAATCCTGCTCAGGCCGTACGTGAGGTGAAGATGGGTAAGATCGACTTCAAAGTCGACAAGACCGGTATCGTGCACACTTCAATCGGTAAGGTTTCCTTCTCCGCTGAGAAGATTGCCGAGAACGCACGCGAATTCATCAACACCATCATCAAACTCAAGCCCGCCGCTGCTAAGGGTACTTACATCAAGAGCATTTATCTTTCAAGCACGATGAGCCGCGGTGTCAAGGTTGATCCCAAGGCCGTTGACGAAATCTAATTCTTAAAGACTTTTTTGAATCATGAGAAAGGAAGATAAAGCACTTATCATCGAGAAGCTGGGCCAGACGCTCAAAGACTTCCCTCATTTCTACCTCGTTGACGTTACAGGAATGAACGCAGCACGCACAAGCGCCATGCGCCGCCAGTGCTTCAAGAACGAGGTCAAGATGGTGGTCGTGAAGAACACACTGCTTCACAAGGCTTTCGAGGCCAGCGAAATCGATTATTCACCCCTCTATGACACACTCAAGGGCACGACAGCAGTCATCTTCACCAACGTGGCTAACGCACCTGCCAAGATGCTGAAGGACCTCAATGCCAAGAACCCCAAGGGTGTTACCATTCCCGAACTGAAGGCTGCTTATGCTGAGGAGAGCTTCTATGTAGGAGCCGAACAGCTGGATGCCTTGGTTGCTATCAAGAGCAAGAACGAACTTATCGCAGACGTCGTGGCTATGCTGCAGTCCCCGATGCAAGGCGTTCTTTCTGCAATCGAGTCTGGAGCCGCCACCATACATGGTGTGCTCAAGACCCTCGCCGAGAAGGGCGAATAGTTATAAATACCCAAAGTCAAACAAAACAAAATTTCATAAATTATTATGGCAGACATCAAAGCTATCGCTGAAGAGTTGGTTAACTTGACAGTGAAGGAAGTAAACGATTTAAAGAACCTTCTTAAGGAGGAATATGGTATTGAACCCGCCGCTGCAGCTGTTGCTGTTGCTGGTCCCGCCGCTGGCGGTGCTGCTGCACCCGCTGCTGAGGAGAAGACCGACTTCGACGTCGTCCTCAAGAGCGCAGGCGCTGCTAAGCTTCAGGTCGTAAAGGCCGTTAAGGAAGCTTGTGGCCTCGGCCTGAAGGAAGCTAAGGAGCTCGTTGACGGCGCTCCCAGCACCCTGAAGGAAGGTATGCCTAAGGCTGACGCAGAGGCTCTGAAGAAGACCCTCGAGGAGGCTGGCGCTGAGATCGAGCTCAAGTAAGCTCCATCAAAGCCTAATCAACTTAGGACTGCATAGGTAGAGAACTCTCTGGTAGAGAGTCCTCTACTTTTTGCGTCTTAAGACGACAACGCCCGCAATACAATGTAAACATCTTGACTGCGCACTGATAAACAGTCAATTACATGTCCCCTTCGTTCCACATTATGGAACCTCTAAGACAGAACAAAATAAATCTCATCATATTTCATTAATGGCTAAGATTGTTAATCAACGAGTAAACTTCGCTTCAGTGAAGAATCCGATGGCTTATCCGGACTTCCTCGAGGTGCAGCTCAAATCGTTCAACGATTTCCTGCAACTCGACACACCGCTGGAGCAGCGAAAGAACGATGGTTTGTTCAAGGTCTTCTCCGAGAACTTCCCCATCGCCGACACGCGCAACAACTTCGTCCTGGAATTCTTGGACTATTACATTGATCCGCCCCGCTACTCTATGGAAGAATGTCTGGAGCGCGGCCTGACTTATGCAGTGCCCCTCAAGGCAAAACTCAAGTTGTATTGCACCGACCCGGATCATGAGGACTTCGACACCGTCATCCAAGACGTATTCCTTGGTCCCATTCCCTACATGACGCCGAACGGCACATTCATCATCAACGGCGCCGAGCGCGTAGTCGTCAGCCAGCTCCACCGCTCGCCAGGCGTATTCTTCGGCTCGAGCCAGCACGCCAACGGCACACAGCTCTACAGCGCACGTATCATTCCTTTTAAGGGCTCATGGATTGAGTTTGCCACGGACATTAACAACGTTATGTATGCTTACATCGACCGTAAGAAGAAGTTGCCCGTGACGACCCTCCTGAGAGCTATCGGTTACGAGAATGACAAGGACATCCTTGAGATTTTCAATCTGGCCGAAGAAATTAAGGTAAACAAGACCAGCCTGAAGAAGGCTATCGGCAAGAAGCTGGCAGCTCGCGTGCTGAAGTCCTGGGTCGAGGATTTCGTAGATGAAGATACAGGCGAAGTCGTGAGCATCGAGCGAAATGAGGTCGTCGTGGACCGCGAGACAGTGCTCGACGAGGATAATGTTGCCTTGATTTTGGACAGCGGCACCCCAACAATATTATTGCATAAAGAGGACGCTGATTCCAGCGACTACTCCATTATCTTTAACACGCTGGCTAAAGACCCGTCAAACTCTGAGAAGGAGGCTGTTCTTTATATCTATCGCCAATTGCGCAATGCCGATCCTGCTGATGATGCCAGTGCTCGCGAGGTAATCAACAATCTTTTCTTCTCCGAGAAGCGCTACGACCTGGGTGATGTCGGTCGCTACCGCATCAACCGTAAGCTTAACCTGCAGACCGATGCAGACGTGCGCGTGCTCACACACGAAGATATTATTGAGATAATCAAATATCTGATAGAGCTTGTTAACTCAAAGGCTGCTGTTGACGATATCGACCACCTCTCGAACCGCCGCGTACGCACCGTAGGCGAGCAACTGGCCAACCAGTTCGCTATCGGCCTGGCACGTATGAGCCGCACTATACGTGAGCGTATGAACGTTCGCGACAACGAAGTCTTCACCCCGACCGATCTTATCAACGCCAAGACTATTTCCAGCGTAATCAACTCGTTCTTCGGCACAAATGCCCTCTCTCAGTTCATGGATCAAACCAATCCCCTGGCTGAGGTGACGCACAAACGCCGTCTTTCGGCCCTCGGCCCCGGCGGCCTGAGCCGTGAGCGTGCAGGCTTCGAGGTACGCGATGTACACTACACCCACTACGGACGACTTTGCCCCATCGAGTCGCCTGAAGGACCTAACATCGGCCTTATCTCTTCACTCTGTGTCTACGCTAAGATTAATGAACTCGGTTTCATCTCTACTCCTTACCGCAAAGTCAACAACGGCGTAGTAGACCTCACTGACGAAGGAATCAAATACTATACTGCAGAGGAAGAAGAAGGACTTGTCATAGGTCAGGGTAATGCTCCTCTTCGCGACAATGGCACATTTATTCGTAAAGTGGTCAAGTGTCGCCAGGACGATGACTACCCTGTCGTGCCGCCCTCTGAGGTAGACCTCATGGACGTCGCTCCTCAGCAGATTGCATCTATAGCAGCATCACTCATTCCCTTCCTTGAGCACGATGATGCTCACCGTGCACTCATGGGCTCTAACATGATGCGTCAGGCAGTGCCCCTCGTACGCACCGAGGCTCCTATCGTAGGAACGGGCATTGAGAAGCAGGTCTGCGAGGATAGCCGCACGATGATCGTAGCCGAAGGCCCCGGCGTTGTGGACTACGTTGACGCTACTACCATACGTATCCTTTACGACCGTACCGAAGATGAAGAATTCGTTTCCTTTGAGCCCGCTCTGAAGGAATACCGCATCCCCAAGTTCCGCCGCACGAACCAGAATATGACCATCGACCTGCGGCCTATCTGCGAGAAAGGTCAGCGCGTCGAAGCCGGCGACATCCTCACTGAGGGTTATTCCACGGCTAACGGAGAACTCGCCCTCGGCAAGAACCTCCTCGTAGCCTACATGCCTTGGAAGGGTTACAACTATGAGGATGCTATCGTTCTCAACGAGCGAGTCGTACGCGATGATATCCTCACAAGTATCCATGTCGAGGAATTCTCACTCGAAGTGCGTGAGACAAAACGAGGTGTTGAGGAACTGACATCAGATATTCCTAACGTTAGCGAAGAAGCCACGAAGGATCTCGACGAGAACGGAATCATCCGCGTCGGTGCCCAGGTCTTGCCCGGTGATATCCTCATTGGTAAGATTACTCCTAAGGGCGAGAGTGATCCCTCGCCAGAGGAAAAGCTGTTACGCGCTATCTTCGGCGACAAAGCCGGTGATGTCAAGGATGCATCGCTTAAGGCTTCACCTTCACTCTCCGGAACCGTTATCGACAAGAAACTCTTCTCGAAAGCCATCAAGACTCGCTCCGAGAAGCTCCGTGACAAGCAGCGCCTGCCAAAACTCGATGAAGAATTCGAGCTGAAAGTCGGCGACCTGAAGGCAATCCTTATCGACAAGCTTCTTGAGCTCACGAAGAACCTGACGTCGCAAGGCGTCAAGGACTACATGGGTGCCGAAGTTATTGCCAAGGGTGCTCAGTTTACAGAGAGCAATCTCTCCTCGCTTGATTTCACAGGCATTCAGCTTAGTGGCTGGACAAGTGATGCACACGCTAACCAGCTCATCTCTCAGCTCATCATCAACTTTATTAAGAAATACAAGATTCTCGACGCAGAGCTCAAGCGCCGTAAGTTCGCTATCACCATCGGTGATGAACTTCCCTCAGGCATTATCCAGATGGCTAAGGTTTACGTTGCTAAGAAACGTAAGATTGGCGTCGGCGACAAGATGGCCGGCCGCCACGGCAACAAGGGCATCGTCTCTAAAGTAGTCCGTCAGGAGGATATGCCCTTCTTGGCCGACGGCACCCCAGTGGACATTGTCCTGAATCCTCTTGGCGTGCCTTCGCGTATGAACATCGGTCAGATTTTCGAGACCGTCCTCGGCGCTGCCGGCAAGGAACTGGGAGTTAAGTTCTCTACGCCTATTTTCGACGGAGCCTCGCTCGACGACCTCTGCGAGTGGACCGATAAGGCTGGCTTGCCTCGCTACTGCTCTACGCAGCTCTACGACGGCGCCACCGGCGAGAAGTTCGACCAGCTGGCAACCGTAGGTATAGCTTACATGCTGAAACTCGGTCACATGGTAGAGGATAAGATGCACGCTCGCTCCATAGGCCCATACAGCCTCATCACCCAGCAGCCCCTCGGCGGTAAGGCGCAGTTCGGTGGCCAACGTTTCGGCGAGATGGAGGTGTGGGCAATCGAAGCCTTCGGCGCTTCACACGTCCTGCAGGAAATCCTCACCATCAAGTCCGACGACGTCACCGGCCGCACCAAAGCCTACGAAGCTATCGTCAAGGGCGAGCCCATGCCTACTCCTGGTATTCCCGAGTCGCTCAACGTGCTTCTGCACGAGCTCCGCGGCTTAGGCCTCAGCGTCAGTCTTGACTGACGATAGTGAAAATGTAAAATGTTATAGTGCATTAAACATTTAACTTTACCATTTAACATTACACGTTATGCCTTACAAGAAAGAAAATAAAGTCAAGAATAATTTCACCAAGATCACCGTTGGTCTCGCTTCTCCCGAGGAGATCAAGGAGAATTCCTATGGTGAGGTGCTGAAGCCTGAGACTATTAATTATCGCACGTACAAGCCTGAGCGCGACGGCCTCTTCTGCGAGCGCATCTTCGGTCCTACCAAGGACTACGAGTGCCATTGCGGTAAGTACAAGCGCATCCGCTACAAGGGCATCGTCTGCGACCGTTGCGGCGTTGAAGTTACAGAGAAGAAAGTACGCCGCGAGCGCAGCGGACACATCGAGCTTGTGGTGCCCGTTGCACATATATGGTATTTCCGCAGCCTACCCAACAAGATAGGTTACCTGCTCGGTATGCCTACGAAGAAGCTCGATTCTGTGATATACTACGAGCGCTACGTAGTCATTAACCCCGGGCCGTTCCTCAAGAGCGAGGAAGAGGGCGTGCACCTCGAGAAGTTTGACCTTCTCTCAGAAGAGGAGTACCTCGACCACCTTGATCGTCTGCCCGCAGACAACCAGTACCTGCCAGATGATGACCCCAACAAGTTTATCGCCAAGATGGGTGCTGAGGCTATCTACGATTTGCTCGTGGGACTTGACCTCGACAAGCTCTCCTACGAGTTGCGCGACCGTGCCAACAGCGACACCGCCCAGCAGCGTAAGAACGAAGCCCTGAAGCGTCTGCAAGTCGTTGAGAGCTTCCGCATCAGCCGCGACCGCAACCGTCCCGAGTGGATGATCATGAAGATGTTGCCCGTTATCCCGCCCGATCTGCGTCCCCTTGTGCCTCTCGATGGTGGTCGCTTTGCTACGTCAGACCTGAATGACCTCTATCGCCGAGTCATTATCCGTAACAACCGCCTGAAGCGTCTCATCGAGATTAAGGCTCCTGAGGTCATCTTGCGCAACGAGAAACGTATGCTTCAGGAGGCTGTCGACAGCCTCTTCGACAACAGCCGCAAGAGCAGCGCCGTGAAGAGCGAAAGCAACCGCCCGCTGAAGTCGCTCAGCGATTCTCTCAAGGGTAAACAGGGTCGCTTCCGCCAGAACCTCCTCGGAAAGCGCGTCGACTACTCGGCACGCTCGGTTATCGTCGTAGGTCCTGAACTTAATATGGGAGAGTGCGGTCTGCCAAAGCTAATGGCTGCCGAACTCTACAAGCCGTTCATCATCCGCAAGCTCATCGAGCGTGGTATCGTGAAGACCGTGAAGTCGGCCAAGAAGATTGTCGACCGTAAGGATCCTGTCATCTGGGATATTCTTGAGCACGTAATGAAAGGGCACCCTGTGCTCCTCAACCGAGCCCCGACACTTCACCGTCTCGGCATCCAGGCCTTCCAGCCTAAGATGATTGAGGGCAAGGCTATCCAGCTTCATCCTCTTGCATGTACGGCCTTCAATGCTGACTTCGATGGTGACCAGATGGCTGTTCACCTCCCCCTTAGCAACGAGGCTATCCTCGAGGCACAGATTCTGATGCTTCAGAGCCACAATATCCTGAACCCCGCCAACGGCGCTCCTATCACCGTGCCTTCTCAGGATATGGTGCTTGGCCTTTACTACATTACTAAGCTTCGCCCCGGAGCACTCGGTTCAGGCCTCACCTTCTACGGTCCTGAAGAGGCTATAATCGCCTACAACGAGCGTCGTGTCGACGTCCACGCTCCCGTGAAAGTCATCGTAGAGGACAAGCTCGAGAACGGCACCATCGGCAAGCGTATGGTGGAAACATCCGTAGGTCGTGTCATCGTCAACGAGATTATCCCCGTAGAGGTTGGTTTCTTCAACGATATCATCTCCAAGAAGACCCTCCGCGGTCTCATCACCGATGTCATCAAGGCTGTAGGTGTTGCTCGTGCCTGCTCGTTCCTCGATGGTATCAAGAACCTTGGCTACAAGCTCGCTTACGACGGTGGCCTGTCATTCAACCTCGGCGATATCATCATCCCCGAAGAAAAGCAAGCCCTCGTTCGGCGTGGTAACGATGAGGTGGAGCGTATCACAGGCGACTACAACATGGGTTTCATCACCGACAAGGAGCGCTACAATCAGGTCATCGATGCCTGGACACACGTCAACAACGACTTGTCGTCCGTGCTTATGAAGACCATGCGCGAGGCCGACCAAGGCTTCAACGCCGTCTACATGATGCTTGATTCCGGAGCCCGTGGTAGTGCTGGTCAGATTTCTCAGCTCTCTGGTATGCGCGGCCTTATGGCAAAGCCCCAGAAGGCCGGCGCCGAGGCTCAGATTATCGAGAACCCGATTCTTTCGAACTTCAAGGAAGGCATGAGCGTGCTTGAGTACTTCATCTCGACGCACGGCGCCCGTAAGGGTCTTGCCGACACCGCCTTGAAGACGGCCGACGCAGGTTACCTCACCCGCCGTCTGGTCGACGTCTCGCACGATGTCATCATCACCGAGGAGGACTGCGGTACCTTGCGCGGTCTCGTCTGCACCGCCCTGAAGAATGGCGATGAGGTCATCAGCTCTCTCTATGAGCGCATCCTCGGCCGCGTCAGTGTTCACGACATCATCAATCCTTCCAACAACAAGCTAATAGTAGCAGCCGGCGAGGAGATTACCGAAGCTATAGCCGAGGAAATCGAGAACAGCCCCATCGAGAGCGTCGAGATTCGTTCAGTGCTCACCTGCGAGAGCCGCCATGGCGTCTGCATGAAGTGCTACGGCCGCAACCTCGCCACGGCACGTATGGTGCAGAAGGGCGAAGCCGTAGGCGTCATCGCAGCACAGTCGATTGGTGAACCTGGCACACAGCTTACGCTCCGAACCTTCCACGCCGGTGGTGTGGCTGATAATGCTGCTGCCAACGCTACCATCAAGGCTAAATATGACTCCAAACTGGAGTTCGAGGAACTTCGCACTGTAGACTTCCTCGATGAGGCTGGTCAGCCCGCCAAGATGGTCGTAGGCCGTCTCGCAGAAGTGCGCTTCGTAGATGTCAACACAGGCATCGTACTCCTCACCCAGAACGTCCCCTACGGTTCTACCCTTTACAAGAAGGATGGCGAGAAGGTCCAGAAGGGCGACATCGTTGCCAAGTGGGACCCCTTCAATGCTGTCATCGTCACCGAGGCCGCAGGACGCATCGAGTTTGAGGACGTCATCGAAGGCGTCACCTACCGTGTCGAGACGGATGATGCTACGGGTCTGCGCGAACTCATCGTCATCGAGTCGAAAGACAGGACCAAGGTGCCCGTCTGCCACATCCTCGACGAGAACGGCGAGCTCCTGCGCACATACAACTTCCCCATTGGCGGTCACATTTCCGTCGAGGACAAGCAGGTAGTCAAGGCCGGTGATGTTCTCGTGAAGATTCCGCGTGCCGTAGGTAAGGCTGGTGATATCACCGGTGGTCTGCCTCGTGTCACCGAGCTCTTTGAGGCCCGCAACCCGAGCAACCCGGCCATCGTCAGCGAGATAGACGGCGAGGTCAAGATGGGTAAGCTCAAACGCGGCAACCGCGAGATTATCGTCACCTCGAAGGTCGGCGACGAGCGTCACTACCTCGTACCGCTGAGCAAGCAGATCCTCGTACAGGAGAACGACTACGTACGTGCCGGCACGCCGCTGTCCGACGGTGCCATCACGCCGGCCGACATCCTTGCCATCAAGGGTCCGACGGCCGTACAAGAGTACATCGTCAACGAGGTGCAGGACGTCTATCGTCTGCAAGGCGTTAAGATCAACGACAAGCACTTCGAGGTCATCGTACGTCAGATGATGCGTAAGGTTCAGATCAACGAGCCCGGCGACACCCGTTTCCTCGAGCAGCAGGTTGTCGATAAGATCGAGTTCGCAGAGGAGAACGACCGCATCTGGGGCAAGAAAGTCGTCACCGATGCCGGCGACAGCGAGACGATGATGCCAGGCATGATCGTCACCGCACGCAAGCTGCGCGACGAGAATTCACTGCTGAAGCGTCGCGACCTCCGTCCCGTTGTCGTGCGTGATGCCGTTCCTGCAACGTCGACTCAGATTCTGCAGGGTATTACGCGCGCAGCTCTCCAGACGACCTCGTTCATGAGTGCCGCCTCCTTCCAGGAGACAACCAAGGTGCTCAACGAGGCAGCCATCAACGGCAAGAGCGACTACCTCGAGGGCATGAAGGAGAACGTCATCTGCGGTCACCTTATCCCCGCCGGTACCGGTCTGCGCGAGTTTGAGAAGATTATCGTAGGTTCCAGGGAGGACTACGACCGTGTCCTCTCCAACCGCAAGGCCATCCTCGACTACGATATTGATTGATTCACGCCCTTTATGGGCTTACACAGACAAGGCAAAGCGCCCCAGCCAAACGGATTGGCTGGGGCGCTTTTTTATTTTTCTGGTCGTATAATTTTATGCGACAGGTCGAATAGGGCAATTCAACTGGCTGAATAGGACGATTCAACCGGCTGTATAGAGCAATTCAGCCGGTTGCATAGGGCGATTCAACCGGCTGCAAAATCTAAACATTACTGGTAGTCCTCACCGTTGAGCACGGTCTGGGTGTTTGCCGGGTCGCGGTCAGCTTCGCGATACCAGTCGGAGTATTCGATGTAGTGAGCGGCAAAAGTCTTGTTGAGAGCCTGAGCCTGCTCCGGGTCAACGCGCTTGATGAACTTAGCAGGCACCCCTCCCCAGAGCTCGCCGTCAGGAATATGTGTGTTAGAGAGTACGAGTGCGCCAGCAGCTACGATAGCTCCTCGGCCTACTACGGCGTGGTCGAGCACGGTGGCTCCCATGCCAATGAGTGCTCCGTCGCGGATTGTGCACCCGTGGAGAGTCACGCTGTGGCCTACGGTGACGTCCTCGCCGATCTCTACCGGCGCAGTGCCGTTGAGAGTATGCACACATGAATTGTCCTGAATGTTTGAGCGGTTGCCGATTTTTATATAGTGGACATCGCCTCGCAGGACGGCACACGGCCATATCGTCACGTCGTCGCCCAGCGTCACTTCGCCTATGATGACGGCTCCGTCGGCCAGATAACAGTGTTTGCCAAACTTGGGCTTCAAGCCCTTAACGATTTTTACTATTGCCATTATTAAGTAGTAACTTTTTTACACAGTAAAGTTCAGTGTAGCCAAAAATACAGCTAATTCTGAACTACTGCTTATTTTAAGGTTTCAGTATTTTTTATGAGCCACTCACGATCCTCTGCATTGTTGAGCAGCGGCAATAGGGCATCGCGAACGCGGGCGTGGTAGTCATTCAGATATTGTATCTCGTCGTCAGCCATGAGTTCGCGAATGATAGGTTCGGTGTCTATGGGACAGAGAGTAAGGGGCTCCATGCGCAACCAGCCTTGTTCGCCGTCTTCGACGATGAGCATCGTGTTCTCCGTCCGTGATCCGTGGCTGCCAGCGATGTAAATGCCAGGCTCTATGGTAATAGTCATGCCGGCGCGCAGCGGTGCGGGCATCCAATTCATTCGGAACTGATGAGGCCCTTCGTGAACGCTGAGGTAAGAACCTACGCCGTGCCCTGTGCCATGTCCGTAGTTTTTATGGTCCTGCCACATAGCATAACGTGCCAGTACGTCGAGCTGTGTGCCCGAGGCTCCGTCGGGGAAGACGGCCATAGCGAGACGTAGGTGTCCTTTTAGCACGAGAGTGTAGTCTCGGCGCTCATCGTCGGTAAGTGGTCCGAGGGCTATTGTTCGTGTGATGTCAGTAGTCCCGTCGACGTATTGAGCCCCACTGTCGAGCAGCAGCAGTCCACGAGCCTGAAGCGGGCTATCGGTCTCGGGCGTAGCCTCGTAGTGCACGATGGCGGCATGAGCGCCGTAGCCTGCTATGGTGTCGAACGAGATATCGCGGAAGCCCTCTTGCTCAGTGCGTAGAGCAGTGAGCTTGCGGTCGACGGTCATTTCCGTTATTTCCCCGTCCAGCCCGTCTCCTTTGGGCAGCGAAGGAGCCTGTCCCTTGAGCCACCTCAGGAACTTTACCATGGCCACGCCGTCTTTCAGCATAGCTTTGCGCATACCTGCTATCTCGGCCTCGTTCTTGTGGGTCTTCATCTGCGATACCGGGCATTCTCCATCGATGATGGGCGATGCTACGGGCGATGCGTTGAGGCGTGCGATGCTTATTGAGTTGGCATAGAAGTCATCTGGGAAGTTAGGGCGGTCGTCGAGAGTCTCAACCATGCAGACCAAGTCGTAGATGGCCCGGTTGGTGGTTGAAGAGTCAATGAGGAAGCGCAGTCCTCGCAGGTCGCGGCTGCGGGCGAGCACTGACGCAATAGCCTCATAAGGTTCTGTCCGCACGCCTATCTGCTCAAGGTATTGCTCCACCTCGTTGCTTATCTTAGTGTGGTTTACGAAGAGCGTTGCCTCATCGGGCAGCAGCATCAGGTATGCCACGAAGACCGGGGTGCAGTGAACGTCGCTGCCGCGCAGGTTCAGCGTCCATGCTATGTCGTCGAGCTGGGTGATGATAGTAGCGTTTGCTCCTTGTGCGCGCACAGCCTCTCGTATGCGCTGCATCTTGCTTTGTGCTGTCTCTCCGGCAAATTCGAGCGGCTGAATTTCGATGGGCGAGTCGGGCAACGCAGGTCGGGGCGACCACAGTTCGGCCGTCGGTTCGAGGTCGGTAGTAATAACGATGCCAGCGTCTGCCGCCAATTCAAATCCGCAGACAGCCTCTGCCGTATTAGTCCAGGCATCGAGCCCTACGGTCAGCGTCTCACCCTCTAGTGTGCTATTCTCTCTTATCCACTGCAGGATCTCTTCAGCCGTCGCCACATTACGGCGGCAACGGATCACTTCGAACGGCGTGCCTGCCGTCTGCTCCTCAGCTGCCAGCCAGTAGCGGCTGTCGGTCCATAGTGTTGCGGCCTTGCGTGTTACTACGGCCGTCCCAGCCGAGCCGTTGAATCCAGAGATCCATTCACGCGCTTTCCAGTGTTCGGGCACGTATTCGCTGGCGTGCGGGTCGGTGCTTGGGAAGATGTATGCATCAAGCTCGTGTGAGCTCATCCACTGGCGCAGTGCTTCTACGCGCAGTCTTATCGTTTCAGCTTTCGTCATGGTGAATGTATAGTTTTCCGTTGTGAGAAATCTGTATGGCTTAACCTACGCTGCCCTCGAGTGAGACGCTGAGTAGTTTCTGCGCCTCTACGGCGAACTCCATGGGCAACTTGTTGAGCACGTCCTTGGCATATCCGTTGACGATGAGGCCTATGGCCTGCTCCTCGTCGATGCCTCGCTGTAGGCAGTAGAAGAGCTGGTCCTCGCTGATCTTGGATGTCGTGGCTTCATGCTCTACGATGGCCGACGGGTTCTGAATGTCCATATACGGGAAGGTGTGAGCCCCGCATGTTGATGAAAGGAGGAGGCTGTCGCACGACGAATAGTTGCGTGCGCCCTCTGCCTTGGAAGCCACCCTGACGAGTCCGCGGTAGGAGTTCTGCGAGCGCCCGGCACTGATGCCTTTAGATATTATTGTGGAGCGTGTATTGGGGGCCAGGTGAATCATCTTAGTGCCTGTGTCGGCCTGCTGGAAGTTGTTAGTCACGGCCACGCTGTAGAACTCAGCCTGCGAGCCTTCTCCTGCGAGGACGCACGAGGGATATTTCCACGTTATGGCGGAGCCCGTCTCCACCTGTGTCCACGACAGTTTGCTGTTCTCGCCTCGGAGCAGGCCTCGCTTCGTCACGAGGTTGAGCACTCCTCCGCGTCCCTCCTTGTCGCCGGGATACCAGTTCTGCACGGTTGAGTACTTCACCTCGGCGCGATTCTCGACGACAATCTCGACGATGGCGGCGTGCAGCTGGTTCTCGTCGCGCATAGGTGCCGTGCAGCCTTCAAGATAGCTTACGTATGCATCGTCGTCGGCCACGATGAGGGTGCGTTCAAACTGCCCCGTGCCTCGTGCGTTGATTCGGAAATAGGTACTTAGCTCCATAGGGCATCGCACGCCCTTTGGGATATAGACGAACGACCCGTCGGAGAAGACGGCGGAGTTCAGCGCGGCGAAGAAATTGTCGCGATAGGGCACAACGGACCCGAGGTACTTCCTGACCAGGTCGGGGTGCTGTCGTACGGCCTCGCTTATCGAGCAGAAGATGATACCTTTCTCGGCCAGGTGCTGGCGGAAGGTTGTCTTCACGCTCACCGAGTCCATGACGGCGTCGACGGCAGTGCCGCTTAGTGCCAGCCGCTCTTCCAGCGGTATTCCCAGTTTGTCGAACGTCCTCATGAGCTCCGGGTCAATCTCGTCGAGGCTCTTCAGCCCTTCCTTCTTCTTGGCTGCCGTAGGGTCGGCGTAGTAGGAGATGGCCTGATAGTCAATCTCGGGCATCTGGAGATGGCCCCACGTAGGCTGCTCCAGCGTCAACCAATGGCGGAACGCCTTGAGCCGGAACTGCAGGAGCCACTCTGGCTCGCCCTTCTTCTGCGAGATGAGTCGCACCGTCTCTTCCGTGAGCCCGCGGTCGATTACCTCTGTCTCTACGTCGGTCGTGAAGCCGTACTCATACGCCTTGTCGACCACCGAGCGCACGTAGGCATTCTGCTCGTTGACGCCATCCTCCCGATATTTCTTGTCTGTATCTTTATCCTTCATTATCTTATGAAAAACTTTTTTCCGAGCGCAAAGATACATCTTTTGGCCCGAACGCCCACACGAATAGCCGAAAAACTGCTCCATGGCCAGCGCTATTTTGCCATATCCTTGATGCTTTGCTCGTTTAACCCAAATCGGTCATGATACCAAAGATGGCTTTTATGCTTTGCTTCTATTACCGATTTGGGTTTACTGCGGAATGCAGCCGGCCTTCAGCAACAATATTTCTCTGCAAAAATTTGGTCGTACGGCATTAAAACCTTACCTTTGTGTGCTTTTAAATAGTATTCCGTCAGAATTTAAATAAATGTTTTCCTTCTACATCGCCCGTCGCTACCTCTTCTCGCGCAAGAGCCACCACACGATCAACATCATCTCCAGTATCTCGGCCTGCGGCGTCGCCGTGGCCACGATGGCCATGGTGGTGACACTGTCGGTGTTCAACGGTTTCCGCGAATACGTCGCCTCGTTCTTCACAGCCTTCGATCCCGAGCTGAAGGTGGTTCTCCGCGAGGGCAAGACGGTCGCCTCCGACGACCCTTCGCTCAGCGCCCTGCGCAGCTATGAGGGGGTCGATGTCTACACCGAGGTCCTCGAGGATCAGGCGCTCATCGTGGGCAACGACCGCCAGTGGGTTGTGACCATCAAGGGCGTCGACGACAACTTCAACCAGCAAGCCAGCCTCGACGACATCCTCTATGGCGACGGAGAGTTTCTGCTGCATGCCGACGTACTCGAATACGGCATCATGGGCATACGCCTGGCCCAGCAGCTGGGTCTGGGTGCGCGCTACGACGGTGCCCTGCCCATCTATGCCCCCCGGCGAGGCGAGCAGGTCAACCTGGCCAACCCGATGCAGAGTTTCGTGAGCGACGAGCTCTACTCTCCCGGCGTAGTCTTTGCAGTGAACCAGTCGCGCTACGACGCGCACTACATCCTCACCTCGCTGCCGTTTGCCCGCCGCTTGTTCGATGCCCAAGGCCTGGTGAGCGCCGTGGAGCTCAAGCTCAAGCCCGGCGTCAAGCAGGGCTCGGCTCAGAAAGCCATTCAGGCCCTCGTCGGCGACCGCTTCGAGGTTCAGAACCGCTACGAACAGCAGCACGACACGTTCCGCATCATGCAGGTGGAGAAGTTCATTGCCTATCTGTTCCTGTCGTTCATCCTGCTGGTAGCATCGTTCAACATCATAGGGTCGTTGTCGATGCTGATGATCGACAAGCAGGCCGACGTGCAGACGCTGCGTGCCCTGGGTGCCAACGACAAGCAGGTGGCAAGCATATTCCTGCTCGAGGGATGGCTTATCTCCGGGATAGGGGCAGCCATAGGCATCCTGCTCGGCCTGGCGCTCTGCCTGGCTCAGATGCAGTTCGGCCTGGTGAAGCTCGGCCACAGCGAAGGGTCGTACATCGTAGACGCCTACCCTGTGAGCGTTCATGCCACCGACCTGCTCATCATCTTCGCCACGGTGCTTGCCGTAGGTCTCGTAGCCGTCTGGTTCCCCGTGCGGCGTATGACTCGCACGCTGCTCAGCACGTCGGCGGGCTGACGCGTCGGCGATGTCTTCATAAATACAGATAAAGCGCATAAGGCTTCGAAGCCTTATGCGCTTTTTTTTGGCAATAATATATCAGTTGACCCCGATCAGCGGAAATCATGATGACGAATACTTTGGCCGTAAAGCCCGAGCGACTTGCCTAATCGGCAACTGCAACCAACTGAAACTGCAAATACGACTGGGCGCGAAGCAAATTTCTATTGGGGCTTCTGCTTGTTCGGTCGCGAGCGAACAAGCAAAACGCTTAAGACATCCGCGCCACAGCGCAGCCTGAATCCTGTCACCCCTATGGGGCTTTCGAATCAACTGCTATGTTATTGCTCTTTTTGCGTTTATTCTTTATTTGTAACAGGCGGGTGCAACCAAGGTGATGCCTCACTGGCGCGTCGCCTATTTAGCCGTTGGCACGCTGAAGTCGCGCAGGCGTACGAACTCGCTGCCGTCGGTGCTGACGGCGATGCGGAATGTAGCCGTTCCGGCCTTCAGGCGCGAATCAGCGCGCAGGGTCGCTGTGTAGCGCAAGGCGTCGCCGTCGGGTATCGACTCAATGCTTGTCGAAGGTGAGATGTTGATGTGCTCGTTGCCCTGAATCTCGCTGATATAAGGCACTACGTTGGTGACAGCGTGCCCCGAAGCATTGGCCAGTTCGAAAACGAGGGTGCATATCTCTCCACGGTTGATGGCGTCGTTGCCGTCCTGCCCCACGAAGCGCAGGTTGCGCAGCGTCAGTGGCGACTGCAGGTCTTCGTCGCCGGCATCGTAGGAATATCCGTTGCTGCCTGCGTCCGTCTGCTTACGTATGCCGGAGCGTCGACGGGCACGCTGCTCGGTGCGCTGCAGGCGATCCTCGTAAGAGGCTTCGCGCCTCTTGGCTTCGCGCTGCGACCCTATCACGGCACCGCCTGCGCCGCCGGCCACCATCCCTACCATCGTGCCGATGTTATGTCCTCGGTAGCCGCCCAGCAAGCCGCCCAGCGACCCTCCGAATATGGAGCCCAGCGATGCTCCGTTCACTGCTCCGCTCTCTGTCGAGGAGCATGCTGTGAGCAGACATGCCGCTGCCACCACAGCTATAAGAATCTTTCTCATGTTCTGAAATCGTTGTTAGGATTACGTTACGCGCAGATTTTTACGTCCATGCGGGGGCAAAGGTAACGTGTTTTGCCGGAATAGGATATACAATAAGGAATAATCTTTGTGCAAAATATCTTTAACGAAATGAAAAAATAACCAAAAATGGTGTCATCGCTCCAAAAAATCGGTATATTTGTACCCGTATGAGTAAACTATTGCCTTTTGAATTTCTCAGTGTTGAGAATGCCGTGTCGCTCATTGAGTCACGCGGCAGCGTGCTCAATCTCATGAATGAGTGCGGTTTCTTCTTGTGTCAACGGGGCACTATAGATGTCTGCATTGACGACAAGACGTATCTAATGCAGGAAGGCTCTATATATTACTATATGCCTTCCACGTATGTCAGCATCCTGAAGTCCTCACCCGACCTCGAGGGGATCTTGATGAAATGCAATGTTGACTTTGTCATGCCCCTGACGCAGCATCTGGTAGACAGCGGCCACTATTTTGCCCTTCGCGAGAACCCCTGTATCCAGCTGTCCGACCGCCAGCGCTCCGCTATTGAGTCGCTGGCCGACTTGTTGCGCACTCACAGAGCCAACGTCACGGTGGGCGGCCCCAACCCCAACGTAGAGTTTCTCCACCGCGAGCTCATCTTGAGCCTGGCCCAGAGCCTCTTCTACGAGATTATGTTCGTCTACAGCAGCAACCAGCCGGCAAATGTGCAGGCCCACACCTCACGCGACAGCGTGTTCCAGAAGTTCCTGACATCGCTCTTCCGCAACTTCAAGCAGGAGCGCGAGGTCAACTTCTACGCCAACGAACTCTCGCTCACGCCCCGCTACTTCTCGAGCATCATCAAGGAACGCAGCGGCCATTCGGCCCTGCAGTGGATAGTGCAGATGGTTATCTCGTCGGCCAAGCAGGAGCTCGCCTCCACCGACAAGTCGATAAAAGAGATTTCCCAGGAGTTCAACTTCCCCACGCAGAGTTTCTTCGGCAAATATTTCAAGCAATATGTCGGCTTGTCGCCAAAAGCGTTCCGAAAGCAGAAGCATCTTGGAACGCTCCCACAAGATGATGTCGAGGACTAAAACTTGATAAATATTCATTATTTAGGCCTTTATTAGTAAAATAATCGCTGTAAAGTGCTATGCATTTGGAAAATTATGCATACCTTTGCAGCGATTTTTAATATTTATACAACCTTTATGCAAAAGGACACCCGACTTGAAGTCGTGAAAATGATAATCTCCAGCCAGGAGATAGCCACTCAGGAAGAGCTCATCACAGAGCTGACCAAGGCCGGCTTCCCCTCCACGCAAGGCACCGTCTCGCGCGACCTGCGCCAGCTGCGCATCGGCAAAGGCATCAATGAGGCCGGGCATCTGGTGTATATGCTGCCAGAGCAACGCCGCTTCCAACGAGTGAGCGACACCCACATGACGGTGCAGAAGATGAACCGCCTCGGGGCTCTCTCGCTGAAATTCAGCCAGAACATCGCCGTCATCCACACCCCGCCGGGCCACGCCTCGCACGTGGCCTACGACATCGACAATGCCCACATCCCCGACATACTGGGCACGATAGCCGGCGACGACACAATACTCATCGTGCTTGCAGAAGGTGCACAGCGCCCTGACGTGCTCGACAACATCTCGAAAGTGGTACCTACTACTCAGGAATAACAACACAATGGACACAAATAACATAAACATCGAAGACATACAAATCCTCGTGGCCGACGAGTCGCACGAGCGATACGTCGACACCATCCTCAAGACCATAGAGGATGCCGCCAAGGTGCGTGGCACCGGCATAGCCAAGCGCACACACGAATACGTAACCAACAAGATGCGCGAGGCAAAAGCAGTGATTGCGCTGGCCGGTGACGAATTCGCAGGATTCAGCTACATCGAGACCTGGGGCAACAAGCAGTACGTCACCACCTCCGGACTGATTGTGAACCCCAAGTTCCGCGGCTTGGGCATCGCCAAGAAAATCAAAGATATGACATTCTCCCTGGCGCGCATACGATGGCCGCACGCCAAGATATTCTCGCTCACCAGCGGCAAGGCCGTCATGAAGATGAACACGCAGCTGGGCTACCTGCCCGTGACCTTCGACGACCTGACCGACGACGAGGCATTCTGGAAGGGATGCGAGGGATGCGTCAACATCGACGTCCTGCGCGAGCGCAACCGCAAATTCTGCATCTGCACAGCCATGCTCTTCGACCCTGAGGAGCATTTGCCAGCAAAGATTCCACAGGAAGTGATTGAGCGCATAAAGAGGCTGGAGAAGCCCCCCGTAGCCCTCCGGCGGGGGGCACAGTACCGGAAGCCGCTTTATCAAAATGCGGATGGTGCTGTTTATGGCAAGCTTAAAGAGTGTGCTTCATACAATAGGAAGCATACCACTCAAGCTGAATCTGTTTTATGGGAATATTTGAAGAAGAAACAATTAGGTGTTTCTTTTCGTCGCCAGCATATTGTCGGGCAGTATATAGCAGATTTCGTCTGCCTCTCTCATGGTCTCGTTATTGAAGTGGATGGCGGGTATCATCAACTGCCAGAACGACAGACAAGCGACGCCGAACGCACCCAATGGTTAGAGTCACAAGGCCTAAAGGTTCTACGTTTCACTAATGAAGAAGTTATTTGTAACATAGATAACATTATCAATAAAATAAAAGATTCAATATGAATACTGCAAACAACGCCCCCCACCGGGGGGCCACGGGGGGCCGAAAGGTCGTCGTCGCCTTTTCGGGCGGCCTGGACACGAGCTACACCGTGATGTATCTTGCAAAAGAAAAGGGTTATGAGGTGCATGCAGCGTGCGCCAACACGGGCGGCTTCAGCGCCGAGCAGCTGAAGACCAACGAGGAGAATGCGTATAAGCTCGGGGCCACTCAGTACGTGACCCTCGACGTGACGCAGGAATACTACGAGAAGTCGTTGAAATACATGATATTCGGCAACGTGCTTCGCAACAACTGCTACCCCATCAGCGTCAGCTCGGAGCGCATCTTTCAGGCTATAGCCATAGCCCGCTATGCCCGCGAGATAGGCGCTGACGCCATAGCCCACGGCTCCACAGGCGCCGGCAACGACCAGATTCGTTTCGACATGACCTTCCTCGTCATGGCGCCCGGCGTGGAGATTATCACGCTGACACGCGACAAGAAACTGACGCGCAAGGAGGAAGTGGACTACCTCAACGCCCACGGCTTCGAGGCCGACTTCGCCAAACTGAAGTACTCCTACAACGTAGGCATCTGGGGCACCAGCATCTGCGGCGGCGAGTTGCTCGACCCCACTCAGGGCCTGCCCGAAGAAGCCTACTTGAAGCACGTCACCGCCACCGAGCCCGAAAGCCTGCTGAAGATTGAATTCAAGAAGGGCGAGATCGTGGCCGTCAACGACGAGACGTTCGACGACAAGGTAAAGGCCATCCAGAAGATTGAGGAGATCGGCGCATCGTATGCCATAGGCCGCGACGCCAACGTGGGCGACACCATCATTGGCATCAAGGGGCGCGTAGGCTTCGAGGCCGCGGCGCCCAAGCTCATCATCGAGGCACACCGCCTGCTCGAGAAGTCGACGCTCTCGAAGTGGCAGCAGTACTGGAAGGACCAGCTCGGCAACTGGTACGGCATGTTCCTCCACGAGAGCCAGTACTTAGAGCCCGTCATGCCCGACCTCGAGGCATTCCTCGCCTCGTCGCAGCGCAACGTCACCGGCACGGCCATCCTCAGGCTGCGCCCCTTCGGCTTCGAGACCGTCGGCGTCGACAGCGACAACGACCTTACGAAGAGCAAGCTCGGCGAGTACGGCGAGACGCAGACGGGCTGGACTGCCGACGAGGCCAAGGGCTTCATCAAGGTTCTTTCCACGCCGCTTAGAGTTTATTACGGAACGCATCCAGGAGAAAGAGAATAAAGGCTCATGATTAAAGCTGGAATCATAGGCGGCGCAGGCTATACGGCGGGCGAGCTCATCCGCCTGCTGCTGCACCACCCCGAAGCAGAGATCGCGTTCGTCCACAGCACGAGCAACGCCAAGAACCTGCTGACCGACGTCCATGAGGGACTGCTGGGCGAGACGGACATAAAGTTCACCGACCGCCTGCCGTTGAAGAGCATCGACGTGCTGTTCCTGTGTATGGGCCACGGCAAGAGTGCCGAGTTCCTGACAGAGCACCCGGTGCCGCAGAACGTGCGCATCATCGACCTGGCACAGGACTTCCGCATCGCCGGGACCCACGACTATGTCTACGGCCTGCCTGAAATAAACAAAACAGACATCGCTAAGGCACAGCACGTGGCCAACCCCGGATGCTTCGCCACAGCCATACAGCTCGGACTGCTACCCCTGGCTGCCAACTGGCTGCTGCACACCGACATCGCGGTCAACGCCATCACAGGTTCCACGGGCGCCGGTGTCAAGCCCGCGGCTACGACACATTTCTCGTGGCGCATGGGCAATATAAGTATCTACAAACCATTCCGCCACCAGCACATCGCCGAGATACGCCAGTCGCTGGCACAGCTGCAGCCAGGCTTCAGCAACGCCGTAGACTTCATACCCTACCGCGGCGACTTCGCACGAGGCATTTTCTGCACAGAAGTGGTGCGCGTCGAGCCCTCGCTCTCTGAGAATGACATCGTAAAACTATACAAGCAGTTCTACGAAACGGCCGCATTCACCCACTACGTCGACCGCGACATAGACCTCAAGCAAGTGGTCAACACCAACAAGGCACTTGTCCACGTAGCGAAAATCGACGACAAACTGCTCATCACATCCGTCATCGACAACCTGCTCAAAGGCGCCAGCGGACAGGCCCTGCAGAACATGAACCTCATGTTCGGGCTCGACGAGCATGCCGGCCTCGACCTCAAGCCCAGCGCTTTCTGACGCGCTTGATAATCACCTGACTAATAAACCTTCTAAACTAAAAATCATGCTAAAAAGACTTTTCTGCACAGCACTCGTAGCTACGTGCGCCTTCGCCCTGCAGGCCCAGGACGACTGGGCTAACTTCGGCCGCTACCAAGACGACAACAAAACCGTAAAGGCCCTACCGCAGGAGCAGCGCAAGGTCGTATTCATCGGCAACAGCATCACCGACAACTGGTACAGCCGCCACGGCGACTTCTTCCGCACGAACGGCTACATCGGACGCGGAATAGGCGGACAGACAACCTACCAGATGGTGCTGCGATTCTTCGAGGACGTCGTCAATCTGCACCCAAAAGCCGTTGTCATCAACGGAGGCACCAACGACATAGCCATTAACAACCACCGCTACGTCGAGGACCGCACATTCCAGAACATCGTGACGATGGCCGAGATGGCTAAGGCCAACAAGATAAAGGTCATCCTCACCAGCGTCACACCATGCGAGAAATATGGTTGGCGACCGGAAGTTACCGATGCAATAGAGAAGATCCGTAGCCTCAACGCACGTATCAAGGAATATGCACGAAAGAACAAGTGCCAGTATGTCGACTACTACTCTGCAATGGTTGAAGTTGATGCAGACGGAAAAGCCACTGGCCGAATGCGCCCAGGCCTCTCCGACAAACGTAGCGACGGCACCGACGAAGGCTGCCACCCTAACCTCGCAGGCTATGCCATCATGGAGCCGCTCGTGCAGCAGGCAATACGAAAAGTAGCTAAATAAAAGAACAAGGCATCTACATCTACACCTTCACGCCATGTCCCGCAAGATATTCCTCACTCTCGCATGCCTCGCATGCCTCTCTGCCGCGGCACAGGAGCTCACCGTAGGCAGCTACAACATACGCTACAAGAACGAGTCCGACAGCATCTACGGCAACAGCTGGGAGCAGCGCTGCACGTCGATGTGCAACCAGATAGTCTGGGAGCGGCCCGACATCTTCGGGGCGCAGGAGGTGCTCTATCCGCAGCTCTGCGACCTCGAGCGCCTGCTGCCCGCCTACCGCTGGATAGGCGTCGGGCGCGACGACGGCAAGCAGGAAGGCGAGTACGCCGCCATCTTCTACAACCCCGAGCGCATAGAGCTGCTCGGCAGCGGACACTTCTGGCTCAACGAGACGCCCGACCGCCCCGCTCTCGGATGGGACGCGGCCTGCGTGCGAATCTGCTCGTGGGGGCACTTCCGAGACCGCCTCAGCAAGAAAGAGTTCTACTTCCTCAACCTCCACATGGACCACGTCGGCGTCAAGGCACGTGCCGAATCGGCTAAACTCGTAATGCAGCGCATCACCGAGATGACCGACGGCGGCAAACGCCTGGCGGTGCTCACGGGCGACTTCAACACGTCGCAGGCCGAAGAGCCCTACGCACTCTTCAACAACTCAGGCGTGCTCAAGGACTGCTATGCCAACGCCGAACGACGCTTTGCCGAGAACGGCACCTACAACGCCTTCGACTATCATGCCTGGACAAACGATCGCATCGACCACATCTTCGTGACACCGGCCACAAAGGTAAATGCCTACGCCATCCTCACCGACGGCTACTGGCACAAGGACATGAACGGCCGCATGGCACGCCGGAACATCTCTGACCACTACCCCGTCTTCGCGCGCATAAGTTTCTGAACTGGCTGGGCATATCCTCTTGTCCTGCCATTGGGACAAATCAATGGACTCGGCTCCTGTAACAGGCGTACAGGAGCCCGAATGTTTACATACTGAACGAAATATATCAATATTTCGCCCAATTTCTCAATCATCATGGCACAAAAGCAACAATTTGTAACGACTTTCGCCTATCTTTGCACCAAATTGCAGGCCGACAAGCCTGCGCCAAACCACCACTCATGAAACTCTTCGACGTTTATCCACTGTTCCCTATAAACATCGTCCGCGGACAAGGATGCCGCGTATGGGATGAGGAGGGCACCGAATATCTGGACCTCTATGGCGGACATGCCGTAATCAGCATCGGCCACGCTCATCCACACTATGTGGAGGCTGTGAGCCGCCAGGTCAGCCAACTCGGTTTCTATTCCAATTCTGTTGTGAACCGCCTGCAGCAGCAGCTGGCCGAGCGACTGGGCCGCGCGTGCGGCTACGAGGACTACCGCCTGTTCCTCATCAACAGCGGTGCCGAGGCCAACGAGAATGCGCTGAAGCTGGCGTCGTTCCACACGGGACGGAGCCGCGTACTCTCTGCCGTCAAGGCTTTCCACGGACGCACATCCTTAGCCGTAGAGGTTACTAACAACCCCAAGATTATCGCGCCCATAAACGCCAACGGGCACACGACATTCCTGCCGCTGAACGACCTGGAGGCTTGGAAGACAGAACTGGCGAAGGGCGACGTGGCAGCCTGCATCATTGAGTGCATCCAGGGCGTGGGCGGTATCCAGCTGGCCACGGCCGAGTTCATGCAGGGGCTCAGGAAAGCCTGCGACGCAACGGGCACCGTGCTCATCTGCGATGAGATTCAATGTGGCTATGGCCGTTCAGGCCGATTCTTTGCCCATCAGTGGCTCATGGACTCATCGCCTGCCGGAGAAGGCTGGAAGGGCGCTCCCGACATCATCACCGTGGCCAAGGGTATTGCCAATGGATTCCCGATGGGCGCCGTGCTCATTTCTCCGAAATTCGAGGCTGTCTACGGACAGCTCGGCACAACGTTCGGAGGCAATCACCTGGCTTGCGCGGCGGCATTGGCCGTGCTGGATGTCATCGAGGGCGAAGGGCTCATTGAGAATGCACGTCGCGTAGGCGACTACCTGCTCACAGAAATTCGCAAACTGAACACCGAAAGAATAACGGAGGTGAGAGGTAAAGGCCTGATGATAGGCATCGAACTGGACGTGCCCTACAAAGAGATCCGCCAGCGCCTGCTCTTCGAGGAGCACATCTTCACGGGTTGTGCCGGCACCAACGTGTTGCGACTGCTGCCACCCCTCTGCCTGAGCGAGGAGGAGGCCGGGGAGTTCCTCGAGAAGTTCAAGAACGTCATCAACTCATAACTACTCATATAATCACACAAAACAATAAATATTATGGACGAACAACTGAAACAAATCGGCGAACGTCTGCGCGGACTGCGCGACGTGCTCGACATCGAAGCCCAAGAGGTAGCCGACCTTTGCGGCATCTCGCTCGAACATTACCTGCAGATGGAAAGCGGCGAGGGCGAGCTCTCTGTAGCCAACCTCCAGAAGATAGCCAAGGAATATGGTGTTGAACTCAACGTGCTGCTCTTCGGCGAAGAGCCCCATATGAGCACCTACTTCCTCACACGCAAAGGGCAGGGCCTCAGCGTAGAGCGCCGCAAGGCATACCACTACGAGAGCCTGGCAAGCGGCTTCCGCGGACGCAAGGCTGACCCCTTCATCGTAACCGTAGAGCCTAAACCCGAGGACACACCACGCGAGAGCAACTCCCACCCGGGGCAGGAGTTCAACATGGTGCTCGAAGGCACGATGGAACTTACGGTTGGCTCGAAGACGCTTGTACTGGAAGAAGGCGACAGCATCTACTTCGATGCCACACAACCACATGGCATGCGCGCTCTGAACGGACAGAACGTGCGCTTCTTTGCCATCATCTTCTAAGCATTTTCAAAGATATTTCAGGATTCCCACGTTTAAGTTTATCCACACAGACACACTATGATTGAGCGATACCTTAAACAAACGCAGTTCTCGTCGCTCGACGACTACAACGAGAACCTGCAATTCAATATACCCGAGCGATTCAATTTCGCTTACGACGTCATGGACGTCTGGGCCGAGGAGGCCCCCAACAAGCAGGCCATACTCTGGACCAACGACAAAGGCGAAGAACGCCGCACTACGTTCGCGCAGCTGAAAGTCGAAACCGACCAGGCCGCTGCCTACCTGCATAGCCTCGGCATTAGCTATGGCGACCCCGTCATGCTCATCCTGAAGCGGCGCTACGAATGGTGGATAGCCATGTTGGCACTGCACAAAATCGGGGCCAAAGTCATCACTGCTACCCATATGCTGACCAAGCACGACATAGTATATAGGAATACGCGTGCGAGCGTAAAGGCCATCATCTGCGTCGACGACGACTACGTCACCACACAGGTAAGCGAGTCGTTGCCCGAGAGTCCCACGGTGAAACTCGTACTAGTAGTGGCACCGAAAGCCGGGGACAAGCGAGCCACAGAAATTGTAGCCAAGCACGAAGGCTGGCACGACTGGCACGCTGAGATAGCGTCTGCACCCGAGTTCAAACGTCCCAACCCGGCCAACGAGAACGACGACACAATGCTCATCTTCTTCACCAGCGGCACCAGCGGCGAGCCCAAGATGGTGGCTCACGACTTTTTGTATCCGCTGGGCCAACTGACGACAGGCGTCTACTGGCACAACCTCTCGGAGGACAGCCTCCACCTGACCGTGGCCGACACGGGCTGGGCCAAGGCATCGTGGGGAAAGATATACGGGCAATGGTTTGCCGGAGCGTCTATCTTCGTCTACGACCATGAGAAATTCAATGCCGACGAGCTCCTGAAGCAACTCAGCAAGTACAAGGTCACCAGCTTCTGCGCACCGCCTACCATCTACCGTTTCATGATCCGCGAGGACCTCTCGAAGTACGACCTCAGCGCCCTGCGCTACTGCTGCACGGCCGGCGAAGCCCTAAACCCCGTAGTCTTCGAGAAGTTCTACGAATACACAGGGCTGAACATCATGGAAGGCTTCGGGCAGTCAGAGACGACGATGATACTTGGCACTATGCCTTGGGTGAAGCCGAAGCCCGGCAGCATGGGCAAGCCTAACGGGCAGTACAGAATCAAGCTTCTGAAAACCGACGGCTCGCCCTGCGAGGACGGCGAGAAAGGCGAGATAGCCATCGAGATCAACGACGACCGCTACGTCACGGCAAGCGGCTGGAAACTCGGCAAACCCATAGGGCTCTTCAAGGGCTACTATCGCGACCCCGAGCAGACGCGACTCTCGTGGCACGACGGCTACTACTTCACTGGCGACCTGGCCTGGCGCGACGAGGACGGATATTATTGGTTCGAAGGCCGCAAGGACGATGTCATCAAGTCCAGCGGCTACCGCATCGGCCCCTTCGAGGTGGAAAGCGCGCTAATGACGCATCCTGCCGTCGTCGAGTGTGCCATCACCGGTGTGCCCGACGACATACGCGGCATGGTCGTCAAGGCAACTGTCGTGCTTGGCAAAGAGTGGAAAGACAAGGCCGGCGACGCTCTCGTCAAAGAACTGCAGCAACACGTGAAACACGAAACTGCGCCCTACAAATATCCACGCATCATCGAGTTCGTAGACGAACTGCCAAAGACAAACAGCGGCAAAATCCGACGGGCCGAAATACGAAAACGGGATAACAATAAATAACAAGGAACTTAACACTCACACTCATTCATCTCCTATGGTAGAACGTTTCCTCCGACAGACATCGTTCTCTTCCTTCGAGGACTACAACGAGAATCTGGAATTTATCATACCTGAGCATTTTAACTTCGCCTACGACGTCATGGACGCTTGGGTCGAGGAGGCTCCCGACAAGCTGGCACTGCTATGGACTAACGATGAGGGCATTGAGCGCCGAGCCACTTTCTCACAACTGAAGGCAGAGAGCGACCAGGCAGCTGCCTACCTGCAAAGCCTGGGCATCGGGCAGGGCGACCCTGTCATGCTCATCCTCAAGCGCCGCTACGAATGGTGGATAGCCATGCTGGCCCTGCACAAGCTCTCGGCTGTAGTAATCCCGGCCACTCACATGCTGACCAAGCACGACATAGTATATAGGAACACGCGCGCGAGCGTGAAGGCCATCATCTGCGTCGACGATCCATACGTCGTCGGGCAAATAAATGATGCATTGCCCGAAAGCCCTACTGTGGAACAAGTCATCACGATGGAGAGGTGGCACTCTGAAATCACCGCCTTCTCCACCTTCCAACGCCCGGCAGCCAAGAACTACAACTCCGACACGATGATCATGTACTTCACCTCCGGCACCAGTGGCGAGCCGAAGATGGTGGCCCACGACTTCCTTTATGCGCTGGGGCACCTGACTACGGGCGTGTTCTGGCACAACCTGAAGGAAGATTCCATACACCTTACCGTTGCCGACACGGGCTGGGGCAAGGCCGTATGGGGCAAGTTCTACGGGCAGTGGTTCGCCGGAGCCACGGTCTTCGTCTACGACCACGAGAAATTTGATGCCGACCGTCTGCTCCGTCAGATGGAAAAGTACCGCGTCACCAGTTTCTGCGCACCGCCAACTATCTACCGTTTCATGATTCGTGAGGACCTCTCAAAGTACGACCTCAGCGCCCTGCGCTACTGCTGCACGGCGGGCGAGGCGCTGAATCCTGCCGTCTACGAGAAATTCTTTGAGCAGACAGGCATCCGCCTCATGGAAGGCTTCGGGCAGACCGAGACGACGATGACGCTTGGCACGATGCCGTGGATGGAACCGAAGCCTGGCTCCATGGGCAAGCCCAACGGACAGTATCAGGTGGAACTGCTGCGTGCCGACGGCACGCCGTGCGAGGACGGTGAGAAGGGAGAAATCGTCATTGTGGCCCCCCTTAGCCCCCCGGCGGGGGGCAAACAAAGCGGCAACGTGACGCCCCCCGCCGGGGGGCCACGGGGGGCTACAACCCGCCCGATCGGCCTCTTCAAGGAATACTATCGCGACCCCGAGCTGACGCGCCAGGCATGGCACGACGGCTATTATTTCACCGGCGACATGGCTTGGCGCGACGAGGACGGCTACTACTGGTTCGAGGGACGCATCGACGACGTCATCAAGAGCAGCGGCTACCGTATCGGACCCTTCGAGGTGGAGAGCGCCCTGATGACGCATCCCGCAGTCGTCGAGTGTGCCATCACCGGTGTGCCCGACGACATACGCGGCATGGTCGTCAAGGCAACAATCGTTCTCGGGAAGGAATGGAAAGACCGCGCCGGCGACAACCTCATCAAGGAGCTGCAGCAGCACGTGAAGCGCGAGACGGCTCCCTACAAATATCCCCGCATCATCGAGTTCGTTGACGAGCTGCCCAAGACCATCAGCGGCAAGATCCGCAGAGTGGAAATCCGCAATAAAGACAAGAAAAAATGAAATTTGCCATCATCGGAGCCGGTAACATTGGCAGTGCGCTGGCCTTTGGTCTCGCACAGAGCAGCCTTGTCCGTTCAGAGGACATCTGCATCAGCAATACTCACCCTGAGAAGTTGGAGCGCATCCGCGCCTTCGATCCCGCTATCCGCACCACAACAGACAACCGCGAGTGCATCAAAGGTGCCGACGTCGTCGTCCTGGCCATGAAACCGTGGCGACTGCAGGAAGCTGCCGAGCAGCTAAAGCCGTGGCTCGACTACGACCACCAGATTGTAGCTTCCATGGTCGGTGGCGTAGGACTCAGCGACCTGAAGGAGATATTCAGGAGAGAGGCCCCCTGTAGTCCCCCGGTGGGGGACGAGCAAAACGGCAATCCTGCAACGCCCCCCGCCGGGGGGCCACGGGGGGCTAACCTGCCCGCTCTCTACTACCTCATCCCCAACACCGCCATCGCTGCCCGCCAGAGCATGACCTTCCTCTCGTCGGCCGGTGCCACGAAGGAGCAGGACGAAGCGCTCCTGGCCGTCTTCAAGGATCTGGGCGACGCCATGCTGGTGGAGGAACGCCTGATGAACGCCGGCCTTGTACTGGCTTCCTGCGGCATCGCCTACGCCCTGCGTTATATCCGCGCCAACACCCAGGGCGGTGTGCTTCTCGGTTTCACCCCCGCCGATGCCCAACGCATCGTGGCACAGACCATGAAGGGCGCCGCCAGCCTGCTGAGCACAGATCAGTCGCATCCCGAAGCTGAGATCGACAAGGTTACGACGCCTGCCGGCCTCACCATACGCGGCCTTAACGCCATGGAGCGCAACGGATTCACCACCTCCATCATCGAAGGGCTCATGGCCTCCATTCCTCAAAAATGAGACTTGTCATCAAGATAGGTTCCAACGTCCTCACCCGCAAGGACGGCAAGTTAGACGTGACGCGCGTATCGGCTCTTGTGGATCAGGTGGCCTGGCTGCGCCAGCAGGGTTATGAGGTAATCCTCGTTTCCTCCGGTGCCGTGGCCTGCGGACGCAACGAACTGAAGGTGGAACATTCGCTGGACTCCGTGGAACAGCGACAGCTGTTCTCCGCTCTCGGGCAGGTGAAACTCATCGGCCTCTACTACGACCTCTTCCGCGAGTTCCACATCCACGTGGGACAGGTGCTGACGATGAAGGAGAACTTCGAACCCGGTGAGCAGTATGACAACCAGCGAGCCTGCATGAACGTGATGCTCAAGAACGGCGTGCTGCCCATCGTCAACGAGAACGACACCGTCTGCGTCACCGAGCTGATGTTCACTGACAACGATGAGCTCAGCGGCCTCATCGCAGAGATGACGCAGGCCGACACGCTCATCTTGCTCTCTAACATCGATGGCATCTACACCGGTCACCCCGACGACCCCACATCCAAGCTCATCAGGAGTGTTGCTACCGGCACCGACCTCACCTCGTATATCAAAGCAGAGAAGAGCGCTTTCGGCCGCGGTGGGATGCACTCCAAGTACACCACGGCCAGCCGTGTGCAGGCCGCCGGCATCCGAGTCATCATCGCCAATGGCGAACGAGACGACATCCTCGTGCATCTCCTGAGCCGCCCCGAGGAGGTTCCGCATACGGAGTTTGAAGTGTAGCGTTAAGAATGAAAAGTTTCAAGTCATGACAGAAGAACGGCTTTCTCTGGTCAAGCAAGCAAGTAAACAAATAGCCCGCCTCTCCGACGAGCAGCGCAGCACCATGTTGCTTGCCTTGGCCGAGGCCACGGAAGAGCACATCCCCACCCTCCTCGCCGCCAATGCCCTCGACCTTGCCCGCATGGACAAGGAAGACCCGCGCTACGACCGCCTGCAACTGACCGAAGCGCGCATTCGGGACATCGCCGCAGACCTCCGAAAGGTAGCCTCCCTGCCCTCTCCCCTCGACCGCACGCTGAAGCACAGCATCCTGCCCAACGGCCTGGAGCTGACCCGCGTCAGCGTTCCCTTCGGTGTCATCGGAATCATCTTCGAGGCACGTCCCAACGTCTGCTTCGACTGCTTCGCCCTCTGCCTGAAGGCGGGCAGTGCCTGCGTCCTCAAGGGAGGCAGCGACGCTAAAGACAGTTGCACTGCCATCGTTGCTCTCATCCATGAAGTGCTGCAGCGCCACGGTCTCCCACAAGAGACAGCATTACTGCTCACCAGCCATGAGGACACCGACCGCCTGCTCTCGGCCCGCGGTCTCGTCGATCTCATCATCCCACGAGGCAGCAGCCGCCTCATCAATTACGTCCGCGAGAACGCCCGTGTGCCGGTCATCGAGACGGGAGCCGGTGTCGTCCATTGCTACATCGACCGTGCCGCCGACCTCCAGAAAGCCATTCCCATCGTGGTGAATGCCAAGACGCGCCGCGTCAGCGTCTGCAACGCCCTCGACTGCCTCATCATCCACCGCGACCGCCTCGACGACCTGCCCGTTCTCTTCGAGCCACTCCTCCGCAAGGGGGTAACGATAGAACTGGATGAGAAGAGTTTTCCAACCAGTTGGAAAACCGATTGCAGCCAATTGAAAAGAGTTTTCCAACCAGTTGGAAAACTCATTGTTCCAGCAAGTGAAACTTCTTTCGGCACCGAGTTCCTTTCGCTCCGCATGGCCGTGAAGGTCGTTGACACCCTCGACGAAGCCCTCGACCACATCGCCCGCTACGGCTCAGGCCACAGCGAGAGCATCGTCACCGAAGACCCAGAGGCTGCCGCACGTTTCCTTGCCGAGGTCGATGCCGCCTGCGTCTACTGGAACGCCCCCACCAGCTTCACCGATGGCGGGCAGTTCGGACTCGGCGCCGAGATTGGCATCAGCACCCAGAAGCTCCACGCCCGCGGCCCCATGGCTTTAGAAGAAATCACAACGTATAAATGGATTATCCGTGGAAACGGACAAACACGACCGTAAAAAACATAGAAAATAATGAAAGTTTTCCAACACGTACAAGACATCGGCGACCTCAGCGTCGCCCTCGCGGAAGCGAAGGAAGTGAAGCGCGACCGCTACCAGTGGCAGCACCTCGGACGTAACAAGACCGCGCTGCTCATCTTCTTCAACAACTCGCTGCGCACGCGCCTCTCGACGCAGAAGGCTGCCATGAACCTCGGCATGAATGTCATCGTGCTCGACGTCAACCAGGGTGCTTGGAAACTGGAGACCGAGCGCGGCGTCGTCATGGACGGCGACAAGAGCGAACACCTGCTGGAAGCCATCCCCGTGATGGCATCGTACTGCGACATCATCGGCGTGCGCAGCTTCGCCCGCTTCGAAAGCCGCGAGGATGACTACGAAGAGCGCATCCTCAACCAGTTCATCCGCTACAGCGGTCGTCCCGTCTTCTTCATGGAGAGTGCCACAGTGCATCCCCTGCAGGCATTTGCCGACCTCATCACCATCCACGAGACGTGGAGGGAGAGCGAAAAAGGAAAAGCGAAAAGGGAAAAATACGAAAGAGCTGACAAGGACAAGGGAAACTCTAATTTTTCACTTGGAGGCGAAGCCGACATTTTTCACTTTTCACTCAAACGCCCCAAGGTCGTCATGACCTGGGCTCCTCATCCCAAAGCCCTCCCACAGGCCGTTCCCAATAGCTTTGCCGAATGGATGCTGACAGCAGATGTGGACTTCGTCATCACCCACCCCGAGGGCTACGAACTCGACACGCAGTTCGTTGGCAACGCTCGTGTGGAGTACGACCAGATGAAGGCCTTCGAGGGTGCTGACTTCATCTACGCCAAGAACTGGAGCTGCCCGGGCGTCACCCGACCCGAGGACTACGGCAAGGTGCTCCACGACTACCACACGATGATGGACTGGTGCGTCAGCGCCCGTCAGATGGCCGTGACCAACGATGCCCACTTCATGCACTGCCTGCCCGTGCGCCGCAATATGATTGTGACGGACGACGTCATCGAAGGCCCTCGTTCGCTGGTAATCCCCGAAGCCGCCAACCGCGAAATCTCAGCACAGGTCGTGCTCAAGCGAATGCTCGAGTCGCTGTAACTCTGGCTGGAATCATTACCTGACGATACAATAAATGCACCCCGAAAGTAATTGCCTCACTTTCGGGGTGCATTTTTTTGGACCTTCATGTCGTTTATTTTTCCTAAAAAAAGAAAAAATGTCGACTATGAGGTTAGGAAAACAACGCTTCGCTCGTTATCTTTGCAGAACTTTAAGCGAAAGAAGCTCCCACAGGACAAGAAACAGATGAACGAACCAACACCTATAGAACAGCTGTTCGCGGTGCACCACGAGCGCCTCCTACGCTTCGCTACAGAGCTGCTGCACAGCGAGGAGGAGGCTGAGGATGCCGTGAGCGAGGTGTTCGAGAAGCTGGTGCGTGACGGACAGCCGGAAACTGAGGTCGCGCTGCTCTTCGTGGCCGTTCGCCACCGCTGCATCGACCGCCTGCGACAGCTGAAAGTGGCGGAACGTGTGCGACGGCGACTGCCGCTGGACGAACAAAGTCTTACAGCGTGGGAGCAGGAAGAGGAATACGAACGACGACGCGCGACACTCAGCAAGGCGATAGAAACCGGACTCACCACACCTATGCGCCGCACGCTCCAGCTACGCTACTATGAGCAGAAGAGCTACCGCGAGATTGCCGAAACGATGAACATCAGCCAGGTGGCTGTCTACAAGCACCTGCGCAACGCGCTGGATCGGCTGAGAAAGATTGTGACGAATGAATGACGAATGATGAATTATGAATTAATTAAGAGTGAATAATAAAAGTTAGTGCAATGATGACTACAGACGATAAATTCCAGAGGTTCCTGGAGATGACGGACCACCCCGAACGTTTCACGGACGAGGAGCTGATGCAACTGGCCCGCGACCCCGCGATGAAGGCTTGGTACACGACGCTGACAGAGGTTCACGACGCGCTGTACGACCTGCCGCAGATGCCGGACTCACGCCTCGGCAGGCAACAGGCGTTCCTGCCGCAGGTGTTGCCGCTGCGCAAGGTGCGCACAGCCCTCATCGGGCTCCTCGCCACCGCAGCAGTGCTGACTCTGGCTTACCTCGTCTGGCCGAGAACGGAAGAAATGCAGCCTGCAGTAGCCGTCGCGACTACGGAGCACGTACCTGAGACATCAGCCCCATCAGCCCTCTCCGCCACGACCAGTTCTCACGATTCCATCCAGCCCGCAGCGGCTTCCCCTCAGAAGGCGCAACCTGCGGCCGCCCCACATCAGCGTTCAGCGGTTGCCACGCAGAGGTCTCGCCCGCTGCTGGCACAAGCGGCCGCCGTAACGCCACCTGTTCAAGAGCCCTCACAACAACAGCTCAACACAGATGCCGCAGCGACAGAACCTGCCGTGAGCAACGCTGCCTCTGAGCTCCCTGAGGCCGAAGCCCCACAACTCTCGCCCGAGAAACAGGCGCTCGCTGATATCTTCCTGGCCGAAGCTGCACTGCAGGTAGCCTACAAGCAGCATGAGACCGTGAAAGCCGTGCGCACCTATCAAGCCAGCATCACAGGCGAAGAGCAGCCTCAGCCCATCATTGCTTTTTAACAGATTAACACGCGAACCTATAAACGTAACGCAATAACAGCTTTGTACACCTACTTATTATTATGAAAACGATAGAGAAATACTTACTGGCGACTGGTCTGCTGCTAACGGCGACCACCGTATCGGCACAACGTATTGTGCAGGACATAGAGGACTGGATGAACTCTAACATCAATCGCGTCATTGATGCCAAAATCGACGTGCAGAAGAGCCTCGGACAGGAGCGCGACGTGCAGCAAGCAGGAGCGCCACTGAAATGGCGCTGCGACACCTACACCTTCACACTACCGAAGAAGCGGCGCCCACTCCTTGACGCGATGATACAAGCATTGGAAGCCAACGGCCACGACAACCCAAACTGCTACAGCATCAACAGCCTCACGGAGACGCCCAAGGGCGACACCAACGACAGCCAACGCAACCTGATGATCGGCGACGACGTCAACCGCTACGTAACCATCGGCAAGGATTACAACAATTACCTCAATGTGAACATCCTCGATGCAGCAGACACGACAAAAAGCCACCGCTACGCCTACGCTCTGGAGTGGCGCGAAGCAGGGAAAGGAAGCACCGACGTGCGTTACGTCGTTACCTACGCCAAGATTCCCTCGGCCAAGTCAACTATAATTCAGCAAGACGGGCCATACCTCGACTTCGGCAAGTCGCGCATCACAGTGCGGAAGGGTAAGCCCATGTTAATCAAAGGCAACGCCCGCGTGCAATGGGGCGGAAAGGACTACCCCATGGAATCGCTCGACAGCCTCGTTCGCGATGCCGAACAGCGGGTACAGGACGTCAACAGCCGCCTGAAGAAGAAGTTTCAGACCGACGACGTCTTAGTCATCTGGGCCGACAGCCTCGACCACGACACCGACCCTGTGACCGACGTGGCTCAGCGCCTGCGACAAGGCGAGGAGGTCAACGCGGCCGACCTCCTCTGCAACGACAACATCCTGCTCGTCTTCTCGCAGCTGAAACAACAGTATATGGCCGGACTGAACCGCGAGTTCAACGCCATCTCTGTCTACAACCTCTGCCGACAGGCCAAGAACCTCGGCTTCTTCACCGATGAGGCATCCAAGGAGGCTTTGGAGCAACTGAAGCGTGAAGTCGGGGAGCTGATTACAGAAGCTACAGAGACCTCTGATAAGATATATTTCGGCCTGGCCCTCTCACAGCTCATGAAGATTAAATAATTGCGAAGCCCGGACACAATATGCACTGCGCATATTCCGTTATTCCATAACACCAAGTTGCTAATGAAGTGTTACCACCGTTCGCTGTTCACCCTCCTCTGCGGTCTCCTGCTTGCCGCCATGCCCCTCCGTGCCGATATCCTCAAGGGGCGCGTGGTGGACGCCGAGACCAAGGAGCCTCTTCCCGAAGCCTCGCTGAAGCTTGCCCAGACGATAGACTACAACGGCATGACCGCCACGATGGTCATTCACAGCACAGCCGACTCGCTGGGTTGCTTCCATCTGAACCTTCGCAGTCGCGGCACGTTGGAAGTCTCGATGCTGGGCTACTACTCCAAGACGAAGACTGTGCTGGGCTTCTCCGAGGATAAGAAGGACACTGTGGACGTGGGCGACATAGAGCTCAAGCCTTCTGAGACGCTGATGAAGATGCTGGAGGTGAAAAGTCGTGCACGCCGCTTCACCGTGCGCGGCGACACCATCGTCTTCAACCCCGAAGCCTTCCACCTGCAGGAGGGAGCCCGCCTGGACGAGCTCATCCGGCAGCTGCCGGGCGTCGAGGTGGCCGACGACGGCAGCATGACCTGGAACGGCAAACCCATACGCATCACCATGGACGGCGAGAGCCTCTTCGGCGGCGACGGCCTCGTGAGTCAGCTGCCAGCCGAGGCGGTGGAGAGCATCAAGGCGTACAACAAATCCTCGAAGTTCAGCGAGCGCACCGGCAAGGACGACGGCGGCGAGGACATGGTACTCGACCTGACCATCAAGCCTGGCTTTCTCGACCGCTGGTACGGCGATGCCACAGCCGCCTACCAGACGCCCAAGCACTATGATGCGGACCTCGAAATGACGCGCCTCTCCAAGACCGACCCCGCCATGTTCTCCATCAACGTCAACGACGTAGACAAGCAGAAGCAACGCACCATGAACGGGGGATGGAGCTCTCAAGGCATGGGCTACGGACATGGGCAGAGCGCAGCAGGCGGCTACCAGCACAACTGGAACCGCGAGGAAGGCAAGCAGAAGATGAACAACCACTACAGTGTCAGCGGAGGCCTCTCGCATTTCGACCGATGGCGCAACACGCGCAGCGAGACGGAGAACTTCGCAGAGGAGTCCGACGTGAAACGCACCCGCACAAAGAACCACAACCACAGCCACGACCTCTCGCCATACCTCAACAGTTATCTCGTCTGGGACCCCGACACGCTTAACACCTTCCTCTTCGAAGTGGAGGCCAACTACACACAAAAGCGCTCCAGCAGCCACACCGACACCGAGCAGGAAGGCCTGCTGCAGCAGCTGACGCGCAGCAACGGAGAGGGCCATGAGTTCAAGGTAGGCACCGAAGGCACATGGTACCACTTCATGACCAACGATTCGCAACTTGGTGCCAGCTACCGCATAACATATTCCGACGGCAAGGACGAGCAATGGAGCGAGCGCCAGATAGAAGCCGCTCCCGGCGCTTTTCCCGCAGAGATTCCAGCCTCACTGCTCAACCAATATTCACGCACCCCCTCCACCGCTTTCGCTGTCTTTGCCGAAGGCCACTACAAGAAATGGCTGCGGAAGCGCTGGCTCGCAGGCACCGCTTACGAGTTCAACTACAAGCGCAACAGCAGCCGTCAGGACTTCGAGACCGACGGGCAGGCCGATGCAGCCAACAGCTATCGCGACCAGAACGACCTCCTCAGCCACGGCCTCAACCTCAGCTCCACCATCGACCTCAGCCCCGTGAAGATTATGCCAAGCCTCAAAACCAAATGGCAACAGGAGCATCAGGACTACCGCCGTGGAGGGCTCGACACCACTGCCACGCGCCACCGTCTGCTGATGGAGCCGTCGGTGCGCATGACGTGGAAACTGACCAAGACCATCGGCATGGACCTGAACTACAGCCACACCACCTCACAGCCACAACTCATAAGCACACTGGCCTATCGCGACCTGACCGACCCTCTCTACATCACCGAGGGCAACCCGCGGCTGCGCGACACGCACACCCACAACGCCACCCTCGACTTCAACACCATCCTGGCCAAACAGCAACTCTCGCTCGCAGTAAACCTCGGCTACAAACAGAGCGACCGCGAGACACGCGCGGCCCTGACCTACCAGCCATCGACAGGTATCTACACCAGCCGGTCCGTGAACGTGCGGGGCACACGTGACTGGACCGTCCGCGTGAACTACGACCAGGGGCTCGGCGACATCTTCCGCCTGCAGAACGACCTCCTCTTCAACACTAATCAGAGCTATGCCTTCCTCCTCGGGCTCATAGAGCCTGAAAAGACGCATACTCTCCCAAACAGCTGGGAGGGCACCCCGCTCAACCGCCGCCACCAGCTCCTCTTCTCAGACCGCGTCACCATTTCTGCCGACTGGAACTGGCTGAAGCTCTCGGCCTTCGGCGAGCTGAGCCCCGACCGCCTGCGCTATTCCGACTCGCCCGAGCAGAACACCACCCTTTGGAAAAACTACTTCGGACTGCGCGGCGAGACCACGTGGCGCCAGTTCGTCTTCTGGACATCCATTGCCGAGCAGACCTACAGCGGCTACACCATCAGCAGCATGAACCGCATGCAGGCCTCGCATCCAGCGTTCGCCCGAGATGAGCCATGCAGCCTGCAGCGACGGATCCGCCGACCAGCTGACGCCGCAGAGGCCGATGCCTCCCGCCTCGCGGCCATAGCGCGAGGACGTGGCCAGTTCCAGCCCGAGGCCGACGCTGTATCTCCCCAGAAGAGCATAGTCTGCTGTCAGGAACCAGGCCGCATCGCGTTCCTTATGGTTGTCGCCGCCTATCCAGCGCAGGTTGCTGTTGGTGTTCGAGAGCGCGCGCATGAAGTCGGAGCCCGTGTTGTAGCCGAGGCCGGAGTTCCATTTGTAATAGGTATTGTAGAAGCGCCCTCCGGCGGCGATGTCGAGCGCGTGGCGATAGTCCTTCAGCACGGCCCAGTCCAGTCGCCCTTCGGCGCTCAGCGTGCTCTGGCGCGCCATCAGGTTGGACACCGTATTCAGCGCCGTCGCATATACCTCACCCTGGGCGTTGCGGAGCGGCATGTCGGCCACGCCATGATCGGGCAGGAAGAGGTCCTCGGCCGTCTTGTCCCACGAGAAGCCGAGCGTGGCACTCAGCTTGAGGCGGTCGGTGAAGGCATACGATGGCCGCAGGTTGAGGTTGAAGCGGTAGCAGTCGATGTCGGGCAGGTTGTCGCCCGTCAGTGCAATGGGGTTGCCGACGCCCAGCTCGTCGGCATCGTTCATGCGATTCGTCTCCTGCCCGCTCAGGTTATGTTGCCACGGGCCGTAGAGGGGCGATTTCACCATAGCCAGATAGGCAGGGTTGTGCACGTCGTCGAGTCCGTCGATGTTCACGCGCGACATCGTCTGGGCGTAGGCGATGTCGGCCGCCAGGAAGAGCCGCTCTGTCAGATGTATGTCGCTGTTGAAGCGCACGTTCAGGCGTCCGAAGCTGGTGCCGTCCACGTTGCCGTCGTTCTTGCCGTAGCCGAGCGAGAAGCGGTAGAGCGCCACATCGTCGCCACCCGCCACATGGATGCCATACTGCTGCATGAAGCCCGTCCGATTCACTTCGCCGAGCCAGTCAGTCTGCTGGTGCGTGTCCCAGTAGTAGGAGCGTGATGGGTCGTCCTGCGTGAAGTGCAGAGCCGCCCGCTCTTCCGCTTTCATGCCGCGCATGACGTCAGTAGCATAGCGGGTGTAGGCGGCGGCCTGCATCATCGTGGGCGACGTGTAGGGCGTCACGAAGCCCATCGCCAGGTTAGCTTCGATGCGCGTGGCCATGTCCTTGGCGCGCCGTGTCTTGATGACGACTACGCCCGCGGCGCCCTTCGCGCCCCAGATGGCTGTGCCGTCGCGCAGGACGTCGATGCTTTCGATGTCGTCGGGGTCGATCAGGGTCAGCGGGCTGCCAGCGTAGCCGGCCACGGAGGAGTGAGCGTCCTCCTGCATCTGCCACTCCACGCCGTCGACAATAAATAGCGGCTGGCTGCTGAGGCTGATGCTCTGCAGGCCTCGCACGAAATAGGTGTCGCCGCTGCCGGGCTGTCCGCTCTGCCGTGTGGCGCGCAGCGGCCCCGTGATCCTCAGATTGAGCGCTGCAGGCGTGGTGTCGTCGATGGCGTCGAGCAGACGAACGAGGATGTCCGTGCGCCCCTGCACCGCCACCACCTGCCCTTCGCAGCCCGGAGCCGCGACCTCGAGCAGGACGGCCGCCGAGGCCAACCGGATCTCGAAACGGCCATCGTCGTCGGTCATCGCGCTCGTCCTGAGAGCGGGCGCAGTGATGCTGGCACCGGCAAAGCCCTCGCCTGTTGCGGCTCGCACCACGCGGCCACGCACGGTGACGAGGTGAGCGGTAGACGGCCGCTCCTGGACCATCGTCTGGATGCTGTCAGCCTGATGTGCCGCTGCCATCAAGGCACCACACACGAGCAAAAGGAAGGTAATATGACGTCTCATCGTATTCATAGTATTCAAGTTTTTATTCGGTTGCAGGAACAAGGCGCACACGGTCTATCCGGAATTTGCGGACGTAGCCGTTGCGGGCATCTGCGGGGGTGACGCGCGTCTGCACCTTCAGCGTCGTCGTGGGGGTGATGTCGAGGGCTGCATGAGCAGGGTCGACGTGCCACATGCCATCGTAGAAATCGCTCACGGGCAGCTCTACCGCTTCGAAAGCCCTGACGCTGATGATGTCGGGGAGCCGCACGCCGTCGGCATCCACGCCCGTGATCTCGGTGGGCGTATTCTGGTTCTTGGCCGTGGAGCGGCCATTGGCCCCGCGATACATCAGCTGGAAGGTGACCTTCGTCCGTTCGGCGGCTACGTTCTCGCCATCGACGATGGGGTTGACGAAATCCACGTAGACATCGTACTTCGTGGCAAGGGCACTCGCCACGTAGAACGTACTGCCGCCATCGACGTTGCCGCTCGATACCTCGAGATAGCTATTCTCGCTCACTCCCTGCACCAGACTGGAGGCGTTGGTGTTGCGGACGTAGCAGTTAGAGCCCGACATGGCCACGCGGCTGTCCAGATCCTCGGCCTCGGTCTGCAGGACGTGGCGCCATACAGCGGCATCGTCGCGGTTCAATGCGGTGGCGGCCATGTAGATGACGCCGTTGGAGGCCTCGATGCGCTCGTAGCCTGAGAGATAGTCCTCAGCAGGCTTGATGACCTTACCCGTCACGGTGACGAGGCTGTCGGCAGTCGCGTCGACGATGCCACGGAAGGTGAGACCGCCCAGCAAGGCCTGCGCCGCCTGCACCCGTCTGATGCTGTCGGCCGCCGCGGCGTCGGCGTTGTAGGGCGTGAAGGCCGCGCTGATGCGCTCCAGCTCGGCTTGCCATACCGCATCGGTCGGGAGGATCATCGTGAAGAGGGAGTCCTCGTCGGCGAGGTCGCCAACGCCGTACTTCGCGTCCTCGAGCAGCGCATTGTAGTCCACGAAGACACTGTCGTAGCTCGTGGAGTGGCGCTCGTCGTAGACGCGCTGGTCAAAACGTGCCACGAAGGCGGAGAGTTCGGCGAAACGCGCGTCGGCATCCATCAGTTCGCGCAGATTGTAGCGATAAGGTATTGGCATCGAAAGCTTATGCAGGAGCCCGTTCACAGCCGTGATGTTGGCCTCGTCGATGGAGGCCCCGTTGAACGCCATAGCGCTGGTGTAGCGCATCGACTTGCCGTTGAGCATCACGACGCGGCCAGCCGTAGAGGTCGGATTGGCGAAGCGTGCTACGTGGTTCATCACCAGACGCCGTACTGCGGCAGCGTCGGTCAGGTCGAGCGTTGCGAGCGCCTCGTCGTTCGGAGCCCACACGGTGTAGGTCTGGTCGGAGCGCAGCACGCTGTCCATGCCGGTCTGTTGCAGGGCTTGGCTGAAGGTGCTGAGCTGACCATCGGCCTCTATGACATCCATCAAGCGTTGGGTGCTAAGGCCAGACTGACGGCCATAATGGCCATCCCACTCAGAGGTGCAGGCGGTCAAGGCTGCCAGCCACCCTGTTACGGCTGCAATGAATATAAATGCGTTACTTCTCATTTTTCACTTTTTATTTTTAGCTTTGCTGACTTTCGTCACGACTCGGCAATTCAAGCAAACTTGATTGCTCTCGCTGCTCCGAAAGTTCATTTTTCATTCTTCACTCCCTATCCTCATCCCGGATCAAGTCGACGGGAATGTACTCGATGTAGTCGGCATGGAACTGTCGGCCACCGCCCTTGTCGTCCATGTTTTTGGCGCGGAAGTAGTGGTATCCATAGTCCTGGAAGAGGTACTGGCCAATGATGATGCGCAGGCAAGCCGACATATCGCGCAGGCTCTTGCCGCCCTCCTGCCCCGTGTACATGCTGGTGGGAGCCTTCATGTAGCCGTGGTTGCGCATCATCTTGTCGTTCTCGATGCCATCGTCGGAGGTATCCTCGTCGTGGACGTAGCCGATGATTGGATCGTTCTCGGCGCCGTTGTAGCCAATGGTGAGGTCCACGGGAATGCCTGCGATCTGGCCGTCGATGAAGAGCTGTGCTATGCCTCGCCAGTTCTCGGCACGGTAGCCGAGGCGTATCTCGTAGTTGCCAGGCGGCACGGGCAGCATACGAAGCGTGAAGTCGTACATAGGACCGGCTATGAGCATCTCGTCGCTCTGGTAGTTGGTCCAGCCATCGGAGGCCCAGAGGGTCAGATCCGAGCCTGTGTTGTACTTGAAGTAGTCGCCGCAGAAGTCCTGCGGGAAGGCGTGAGCGCTCGAGAGGTAGTCCCAATTCCAGCGGATGTGGTTGTTGGTGAGTTGGGGCGGCACGGCATAGAAGTCGAAGCGGATGCGCTTGTGCATGACGTCGGAGGTCATGACGGCCTCATCATAGACGAGCAGGTCGCGCAGTACGTGTATGTAGCCGTTCATCGTCTCTATATTGCTGGCCTCGTCGTCGAGGTGTACGCTGCGGCCATTGCGCTGGCGGTTGATCTCAGGGCCAGCCTTGACCTCTATCATGCGGTAGGCGAGCATCGTCTCGTAGTATTCGTAGGCTTTGGAGCGGTAGGTCGGGGCGCAGGCGAAGCCAGTGTATACCATCGAGCCCGTGTTCATCTGGCGGTCGAGGATATGGTAGGCCACAAAGCGGTGCAGGGGGTTGCGCTCGTCGGTGTAGCGGCCGAGGGCCTCAGTGCCATACCACTGCCCGGCAAAGCGCTCCACGGCGGCCAGTGTGTCGGTGTCCGCGACGCTGAGGCCAGCCTGACGCAACACGTCGTCGGTCTCGGCAAAGACGGTCCACCCCAGCTTGCAATGCTCGTAATGGCCTTGCGAGGGGTCTTCGCTGTCGAAGTCAGCAGGCCCGGTGTAGGCGGGGTCGTAGAGGTCGGACATCCGTTCGTTGAAGCCCGAAGCCGCAAACGCCCGCGCGAAGATGCTAAGCGACGGCTGTTGGCGCAGTCGCTCGAGGAAGGTAGCCTCGGAGGGCTCTATGACGTGGTCCACGATGTGTACGACACCGTTGTGGACTTCATTGTCGGCACTGATGATGCGCGCCAGGCTGTTGACGAGGATTTCGCGCTGGCCCTCGTCGTTGGTGACGAAACTGATCTGTATGGTGCGGTCCTGCATGCTCAGCAGCGAGGTGGCATTGCCCACGAAGTCCGTAGTGAGGAACTCCTGGGCATTGTTGCGGATGGTGCTGCTGTAGACCACCTTCTGCATATCCTCCTCAGTCAAGTCCTCCCAGCGCTGTCCGCGCTCGCCGAGCCACGCGTCGATAGCGGCATTGGTGGGTGGAAAGAGGGTGAAGTGGCCGTAGATGCCGAGGAGGCTCTCGTCGCCCGCCCGCACGAGCATCTCGTAGAAGCGGCTGAGCTCGGGCGTGTGCTCGCAGAAGCTGGCTGCCGTCTCGCCCGTGAAGGTGTACATGGCATCGTCCTGTATGTCGTCGCCGTTGCAGGCTACGAAAGACAAGGCCGCTGCAACGATCAAGGTGACGTTTCTGACTATCTTGTTCATGACTTAGCGTGTTATGTCAGTTGATGTTTCGTAGAATCGGTTCTGCCGTAGCAACGTATTGGCGCGGAGCTCATCATCGTTGATGGGCATATAGATGGCATCGACGTCATTCAGTTTCGGCCGGACATCGGCCCACATGCTGACAATCTCCTCATAGCGCTTGCGCAGATAGGTCTCGAGCACCTGGGTGGGCGTTCCGTCGCGGCGCATACGGCGCATGAGGTCGAAGTAGCGTTTGCCCTCGAAGAGGAATTCGCGCTGGCGTTCGGCCAGCACCAGGTTGCGCACCTCCTCTTGGCTCGCCGTGTTGGCGACGAGAGAGCCCGGCTCGAGGTCGGGATTGGCGCGGTCGTAGGTGAGGCCGCACAGGCGCACGGCCTCCTGCAGGTTGTCGCTGCCTCCGAGCTCGGCCAGTGCCTCGGCTTTCATCAGGCAGACGTCGGGCAGACGGTAGAGAATCCAGTTGCAGTGTGTGTCGCCCCACTGGAAGTCGGCTTCGCGGCCGTCAGCGTTCGTCAGGTTGGTGCGCAGGGCGGTATACTTCTTGATGGCATAGTAGGCTCCCGCACTGACGAAGGCATTCATGCGGCGCAGGTCGCGCTGGGCGAGGAAGAGGTCGCCAGAGCCGCCTACGCCCGAGAAGTTGTAGCTCGAGAGGCAGGCATCCGTTCCGTTGGCGCCGTAGAAATCGCGCACGGCGGCGTTCTCGTTGTTCTGGTCGAGTTGCAGTTCCCAGATGCTCTCGCTGGAGTTGCCTACGCCGAAGACGTTGCGGAAATAGGTCGAGGCGCGCTCGAGGCTCAGCGGATTGGAAGCGGTGGAGAGCACCTTGTCGCACGCCTCGATGCAGTCGTCGTAACGATTGAGCCAGAGGGCTATGTCGGCCTGGAGCGTCCATACTGCTTTGCGGGTGATGCGTCCGCGCGTGTAGGGTAGGTTCCCGGTCCATAGCTGGGGTGCCTGCGTGTCGATGTCGTTGAGGATGGCCAGTTCTGCGGCGAGGATCTCGTCGCCCGAGGTCTGCGACTGCGTGAAGGGTCGGCTGTCGTCCACGTATGGCTGCGTGACGTATGGTACGTCCTTGAACGCCCGGACGAGGGTGAAGTAGCAGAAGGCGCGTATGGCCTTGGCCTCGGCCAGATGGGCATTGAGTTCGGTGGTGGAGTAGTCGGGGTCGGAGGTCTGCACGCCTGGGGCTTCGGCGATGAGCGTGTTGCACTGGTTGATGCAGGCATAGAACTGGTTCCACCGCGTGTATTCGTTGGTGGGTGTGATATTAGCGGTGAGGATCTTGTAGACATTGTCATCGCGGTTGCGGCCGTCGAGGACGTTGTCGCTGCGCAGTTCGCCCCATGCGAGCAGCCGCTTGATGACCGCCTGGTCGGCGAGGGTGCGGTAGCATGCGCCGACGGCGCCCTCGACGTCGCTCTTCTTCTTCCAGAAATCGTCGCGCACCATCTCGCTCTCAGGTGGCGTCGAGAACCAGTCCTCGCACGAGGTGGTCATGCTCGCGAAAGCTATGGCTGTAATGATGTATTTTGCTTTCATCGTTATTTTTTATTTTGCATTTTATCAGAACCCTACCGTCACGCCCAGGGTGAAGTATCGGGCACGAGGTGTGCGATTGTTGTCCTTGGCTACGCCGAAATCACTGCCACGCGGCGAGATCTCGGGGTCGGCGCCGGTGTATTTGGTGAGCGTGAGCATATTGTTGAGCGTGAGGCTCAGCATCAGGTTGTTCAGTCCTGCACGCTTGATGAGGTTCGGGTCGAAGCTGTAGTTGACAGTCACCTGCTTCAGGCGCAGGAACGAGCCACTCTCGACGAAGCGGTCGCTGGCCAGCCAATTGTAGCCGCTCTGGTAGAGGGCTCGGGGCATGTCGGTGACGTCGCCGTCCTTGCGCCATCGCCAGTTGGTGGCAATGCTCTGGTTGTTGGTGGTGTACATGTTCTCGTTGTACATCCGTCCGTAGTTGATGACCTTTGAGCCGAGGCGGAAGTTGGCCCACGTGTTGACGGTCAGACGTCGCCAGCGGAGCGTGAAGCCGAAGCCGCCGTCGAGCTTGGGGTTGGAATTGCCCAGATAGACGATGTCCAACTCGTCGATGGTGCCGTCGTGGTTGACGTCGTCGTAGACGGCATCGCCACCACGGAAGCGGTAGTTGGTGCGCCCGTAGTCGAAGTACATCGGGATGGTCTGGCCCTTGCCGTCGAGCACGGGCTGCCCATAGGCATCGCGCACGACAGGGGCATTAGGGCCGGAGACGCCCGCGTTCTCCTCGGCGCTGTACTTGTCGTACTGGTAGACGCCCCGATAGCGGAAGCCGTAGATGCTGCCGAAGGAGTTCTCCACTTGTATGCGATTCAGATAGCTGCCATTCGCGGGATTGAACTCAGCCTGATAGCTGCTGAGCACCATGGGATCCAGCTCCTTGATGGTGTTGCGGTAGTTGGAGAGGTTGACGCTGACGTCCAGCTGCCAGTCGCCCCGCTTGAACATACGGTTGGTGGAGAACTCGAGTTCCCATCCGTTGTTGTCCATCGTGCCGGCATTGATGTAGCTGATGCTGCCGAAGCCGGTGCTGGAGGGAATGGTCTGATTGGCGAAGAGCAGGTCGGAGGTGCGGCGGTGGTAGGCGTTCAGGACCAGGCGATAGCGGAAGTCGAAGAAGCTGAGTTCCACGCCTGCGTTGACGCTCGACGAGCGTTCCCATCGCAGGTTGCTCAGCTGCAGGCTGGCGGGTTTGATGGTGGGGAGGTCGACGTAGTTGGACCCGTAGCTGTCGTAGCGGCTAAAGTAGAGGTATTCGTAGTCGGGTCGGTTGCCCGTGACGCCCCATCCGACGCGCAGGCTGCCCTCAGAGAACCATTTGTCGGCGGCCCGACGCATCCAAGGCTCGCTCGTGAAAATCCATTTGCCCGAGACTGAGGGGAAGAAGCCCCATCGGTTGTCCCGCCCGAAACGGCTACTGCCGTCCCAACGAGCGCTGGCATCAATGATATAGCGATCGAGCAGCATGTAATGGCCACTCGCAAGGTATGCCATATTGCGACCTTGGTTCTTGGCGCTGTAGAATGACTCGGGCACCATGCGCCCACCAGTGGCGACGTCCGTAGCTGCAGCCGAAGGCAGGCCGTAGCGCTCGAACTGCTGTATCTTGCTGTGGCTGATGTCCATCTGCCATGATGCGTAGAGCATGAGGCTGTGGTCATCGCCCAGGCAAGGCACAAAGGTCAGGTTGTGGTCGGTGTAGATGGTCATGGCTTCGCTCTCGCGCTGGTAGCTGCGGCCCACGGCACCGTCGGTCCAAGGGCGCGTAGAGGTCTCGCGAGGGCGGAACTTGGCATCCTTGACATTCTCGCTGTCGAACTTGACATAGCCTTGGTAGCGCAGGCGCCCATCGTCGTCGGGGTCGAGGAAGTCATACCGCAGGCGCAGTGTCGGCATGATGCGCATATTGGTCTGCTGATATGAGGCCAGACGTGCGATGGCTACGGGGTTAGCGAGGTCTTTCTGGTCGCTGTTGAGCACCGAACTCTGCGCGATGTTGAAGTACTCGCCCGTGGCGGCGCCGTCGGCATCGCAACGGTAGATGGCGGCATTGGGCATTTTCTTGTAGGCGATGCTCAGCAGTCCGTCGACCGAACCGTCGTTGTAGTTTTTGTCGTTGTCGGTATAGGTGAGGCCGAACTCCGAAGCAAACATCAGTCGGCGCGAGACGTTGTACTCGAGGTTCATATTGCCCGTGAAGCGGCTGAGGCCCTGACGGATGACCGTTCCCGTCTGGCGATAGTAGCCGAGCGAGGTGCGGAAGCGAGCGCGCTCGCCGCCGCCTTGCAGGGAGATGAGGTGGTCGTGGGTCCAGCCTGTCTGACGGACGGCATCCACCCAATCGGTGTTCTGCGTGAAATTGTTGTAGTCGGCTGCCGTGCCGTAGGCGGCGAGGAACTGCTGGCGGTCGTAGCTGTACTCGGGGATGCTGACATCCTGGCGGTAGGCGTTGAAGTAGGCCTGTTTCATCAGCATCGTGTACTCGTCGCCATCGAGCAGCGGTGCTCCCTTGGGCTGCCAGTTGCCGGAGAGACGATAGCTGTAGGTGACGCGGGTGGGGCCTGTCACACCGCGCTTTGTCGTGATGTTGATGACACCGTTGGCGCCACGAGAGCCCCAAATGGCGCAGGCTGCACCGTCCTTCAGCACTGTCACCTCGGCGATGTCGTCGGGGCTGATGCAAAGGAGGTTGGCAAACTGTTCGTTGTCGGCATTGGCGAAGTCGAAGCCCTCGGTGTTGCTCTCGAAGGGGATGTTGTTGACCAGGATGAGCGGTTCGTTGTTGCTATTGATACTGGTGATGCCGCGTATGCGCATCGTCGTCCCGCTGCCGAGGTCACCCGAGTTGCCCACGATGTCGAGTCCGGCTATGCGCCCCTGCAGGGCGTCGTCGATGCTGGTGACGGACATGCCTTCGAGCCGCTCGGTGGAGAAGCGTTGCATGGCACCCGTGTACTCGCGTTCGGGGATTGCCATGCCGCCCGACGAGACCGTCCGCGTGGCTTTCACGACGACCTCCGTAAGCTGGTTCCTGGCCTTCAGCGTCACGTTAATCTTGCGTTGTCCACGGATGGGGATGATTTGTTTGGTATAGCCCACGTAGCTGAACATGAGGTCGTTGTCGGTAGACTTCACCACGATGGAAAAGTTGCCGTCGAAGTCGGTCTGCACAGCCGTAAGGATGCGCCCGTTCTTGTCCTGTTCGGCCACTGAGGCGGCGATGAGACCGTCAGGCTCATCATCTCCGATGACGCGGCCCGTGATGATGGTCTGAGCACTCAGGCGAAGCGAGAATGCGGCAAGCAGTAGCATGATAAGAAATCTGTTCTGCATGGCTGTATGTTTAGTGATTATAGGGTGCTACACGGTCGATGACGTGGATGACGGCGCGGCTGGAGGCGAGGATATTGCTTGCACGTTGCGGGTCCTTGTTGTCCACGATGAGGTCGCGAGCCCAGACGTTATACAAGGTGGGGTCTGTGGTCACTACGTGAGCAGCATCGTCGGTGCCAAAAGTGAGGTCGTCGCCAGCCGAAGTGATGGTGACGGGGACGAACTGACCATTGGCCCGACGGGCGGCGGTGTAGTAGGTGCGCGTCCACGAGCCGGTGCCTACGGGCACGGCGCCGTCGACGAAATGGAAACGCAGGAAGTTGAGCAGGTAGAGGCAACGGGCTTTCTTCACCGCAGGGTTGTCCTCCATCGTGATTTGTTCCCATGTCCACAGGTTGGCATCAGCGCGGAAGGTGGCATCAATGGCCTCGTTGGTGGGTACGAGAATGGTGTAGCGATAGTTGTTGAAGGAAGTCACGATCTGACCTACGCCGCTGGACTGCTCGGTGGTCTGCTGGTCAAAGATGGCCTGCACGTCCTTGTCGTCCTTGAAATAAGCGTAGACGGTGGGATCGCCCAGCAGGAGCTCGAAGAAACGGCTGTAGGCGGCGTTGTCGCGCAGGGTCGTGTAGACGGAGCGCATGGGATCTTGCAGGATGCGGTCGATGAAGAAAGTGTGGCTGTTGGTCGTTACGTAGATGCTGTCGGCAAGGCGGGCTGCAGGCAGCCCGAGCTCTGCATCGCCGACACCGGCTAGCTGGGTGGCGAGGCCGAGGCCGCTGGTACGACGGATGACGGTGCCGCCCTTGGTGAGGTAGAAGGTCTTATCGCCAGCGTCCATGAAACCCGACATGGGCTCGTCCTCGGTGTCGGCCACGACGATGTGCATGTCGATGATGTCGCGCAAGCGGTTCTGGATGCGACTCTGGTCGGCCGACGAGGTGCCGATGGTGCGCTGCAGGGCGCCGCGCGTGCCGTCGGGATTGACGGCATAGACGTCGGCCAGGATGCGGTCGCCGCCCATGCGGAAACCCCATATCTCGCGATTGTCGACGCCCGTGTTGGCATAGATGCTCCAGGAGATGGGCTCGGCATAGTAGCGCACGGCCGAGTCGGTGGGTACGAGCAGGTTGTACTGGTTCTCGAGCGAGCGCAGGTAGAGGTGGAATTTCAGTTGGTCGTTCTCGTCGATGGCAGCCTTCATGACGCGCGTGACGGGCGAGGTCAGCGTGGGCGCATAGGCGCATTTGTAGTCGATGGGCGGAAAGCACGTGTTGGTGAAATAGACGATTCCGTTGCAGCCCTGCGCCGTGCCGACGATGCAGTCGGGCCGCATGTTCATGAGGTTGCCTTTCTGATCGGCCAGGTTGGCCCAGTCGTTGGGCAGCGAGCCGACGAACGACTTCAGCTGATGGTTCTTGATGAACTTGCAGAGGACGTCGATGGGCACGCCTTCCCACGTGCCATAGACCTTTCGCAAGAAAGCGCCGTCGTTGCCGTTCCAATAGGCACGCATGGCCTCGTCGGTAGGCACGAACATGACTCCCATATCGGTGGGCGCCCCCAGGCGGTTGTAGGCGGGGTCGAAGTAGAGCATCTTGTCGTCGGTGAGCGTCTCGGCTTCGCGACCAGGCTGCTGCGGCGTCTGCGTGCATGCCCCGGCGGCATTGTCGTTGAAATAGCGGCGGACGTAGACCGAGTCGGTGACGTAGTCGCTCATCTCGTCGGCGCGAACGGTGGCATCGATGGCGGCATCGTAGTAGGGAGCCGAGAACTTGTTCATCAGCTGGGCGAACAGGCTCGTGGAGGCGCTGCCTTCAATGAGCTCTGCCATATTGGGCAATGCCGTCACCACCTCGTCGGCGAGGTGGAGATAGCCGTTCTTGCAGGTGACGTTCTTCGCCTCCTCTCGTACGCGCGAACCATTAATGTAGAACCCTTTCTCGTCGTAGGGCGCTCCGCCGCCGATGAGCGTCCAGTCGGCCTCAGTGATGCTGCGTTTCTGCATGAATGCGGGCGTGAAGATGACGTCGGGGCGTGCTTCATTGTCCACGATCCATGCGCCGCCGCGAGCAGCCAGACGTGTCCACCACTCGGTGGCGGGCAGGCGGTCGGCATCGAAATGACGTATGCGGTCGAAGATGGTGGACGATGCATCGCGCAGGACGGCCATTCCCTCGCCATCGTCGTCGCTGTTGGAATTGGGCACGTTGGCCAACATCTTGTCAAGATAGGCCATATTGAGCATCGACGCGTTGAAGAGGTAGTTGGCGTCGGCGCGCGTGAGACGAGCGGCGATGTCTGCGGGCGAGGCACCTGTGAGGCCTTGGGCGCTGAAGTAGCGTGCGTAGGCGTCGTCGGTAGCCGGGAAGAGCGTCTTGCTGCCCGTTCGCGTGAGCGTGCCATCAAGGCCCAGGCGGTCGATGAGCGTCAGATAGGTGGCATAGTGTCCGTCGGCCTTCAGCCAATCATAGACGTTAGCCCCTAACCACGTAGGCTCCTCGTTGTCGTAGGAATAGTCATCGCGGCACGACGACAAGCTCAGCATCGCCCATGTCAGCAGCAGAAAGTTTCCGAGATATTGGCGGCACCAGCGGCGTGGACGGCAAAGGTGAAGTTGTTGCATGATGATTATCATTTTGCTTGTAGTTTATCGTGCTGGCAAAGGTACGACTTAATTATCCTTGCACAAATATAATGTTGAATCATTTTTTAACACAAATGCACCAAAAAGTTTCTCTAAGTTTTTTTTCAGAGTTTAAGCAAGGAGCCACCGTGCTTGGAGGTGATTACGAAACGGAGCGTTCCGCCTTGCAGCAAATCGTGATGCGAGATGACTGGGCGTTTCAATTTTTGCCCATTCCATCGAATTTCTTTCGTATAAACAGCATCCTTTCCTTGCCGAGATGTCTCGATGCGGAAGGTCTTCCCGTCAGGCAGATGAATTGTTGCTTCTTCGACCGAAGGTGCGAAAAGGACATACTCGGCCGAGGCCGGATTAACGGGGTACAGGCCTAAGGCTGCGAAGACATACCAGGCAGACATCTCGCCACAATCGTCATTTCCGATGTAACCGCTGACCTCGTCATTGTACATCGTCCGACGGACGTAATCCACGAGTTGGTCGGTCTTCTGGGGCTGACCTGCGAGGGTATAGAGGAAGGCTACGTGATGGCTGGGCTCGTTGCCGTGGGCATACAGTCCGACGAAACCGCTGGCATTGTCGTTCCTGTCGCCGCTGGTATCCTTGCATGTGAAGAAATAGTCCAACTGACTGAGGAAATACTTCTGCCCGCCGCTGAGGACAATGAGGTCATCGATGTCGTGCTGCACCGACCAACGCCATTGCCATGCGTTACCTTCGGTGTAGGCGCTGCCTCCGTTGGCCCCGTAGCGCAGCGGGTCGAAGCCCTGGAACCAGTTGCCTTTGTCATCTTTGGGTTGGAACAGGCCCGACTCGGCATTGTAAAGGTTGCGATAGTTGCGGGCGAGAGCATCAAAATGTTCCATTTCATCGGTCAGCCCGAGACATTCGGCCAGACGGGCAGCGCACCAATCGTCGTAAGAATCTTCAAGGGTGATGCTTACGCTCTGCGTCTGCAGGTTTTCGGGCATATAGCCCAGACGCTCCCACAACGGCCACGGCGAATCACGATGGGGCGTAGTGAGAGTCCGTCGAATGGCGCGCCAGGCTGCGTGCTCGTCAATGCCCGGCACTTCCTTGCGTATGGCTTCGACGATGATGCTGACGGCGTGGTTGCCGATCATACAATAATTATCTTGCCCCCACAGCTCCCAGATAGGCAGGTAGCCATAGTGGTCGGCGTGGTCGATCATGGACATCGCCATGTCGGCAGCTCGGGCGGGTTGCAGCAGGTCGTAGAGGGCATGGGCTGCACGATAGGTATCCCATATGCTGAACATCGTATAGAAGGCGTGTCCCTCGCGTGCGTGTCCTATATTATAATCGGCGCGCGCGTAGTCGCCATTCACGTCGCTGAACACTGACGGTTGCTGCATGGCGTGGTAGAGTGCGGTGTAGAAGATGGTGGAATCGGCACGCCCACTGAAACGGGCGTTTATGCCGCCGAGCACCGCCTCCCACTGCTGGCGGGCACTGGCGCAGAGCGCGTCGAAGCTTCGGCCTGAGGTCTCATGTTCACGGTTGAGGCGGGCATTCCCGATGCTGACGGCAGAAATACCTACTTGGGCTTCCAGCCCGCGACCCTCGCCGGCGAAGGTGAAAGTGGCCTTGAGGTCGGTGCCGTTGAAGAAAAGGGAAGAAATGCCGTCGCCTTCAAACTCGCGACCGTCGTTCCAGCCATGGACGGCTGCGATGGGCTTGGAGAAACGGATGCTGAAGCACACCTTGCGCAAGGGAGCCCAGCCGGTGATGATGCGATAACCCTCAACGGTGTGGGAATCGACGATGCGCAACTGAGCTTTCTCGATGCGGCGTCCCCATGAGCCCTTGGAGGCAGAGTGATCGAGGTCGAGGTAGACTTGCTGACGAGCGCCCTCGGGGTAGGTGTAACGGTGGATGCCAGTGTGGGTAGTGGCCGTCAGCTCGGCAAGGATATCGTCGTCGGTGAGGCGGACGGCATAGTAGCCTGGGTGCGCCTGCTCGCTTGCGTGATCAATGGTAGCGCGACGGCTTTCAGAGCTGGTAGGGAGCATCAGGATGTCAATGAGGTCGGCAGCGCCTGTGCCCGAGAGGTGGGTGTGCGAGAAACCATAGATAGCCGTTTCCTCATAGGCATAGCCTGCAGGGCAGTCCCAGTCGGGGGCCTCGCGCGTGTCGGGCGACAGCTGCACCAACCCGGAAGGAACAGTAGCCCCAGGATAGTTGTTGCCTCGTAGGGCTCCCTCGATACGGCCAGTGCCGATGAACGGATTGACGTAGTCTGTCAGCCTTGCGGCCTTGACAGAGGGCTGAGCACATACGTTTTCAACCGCTAATCCGCCCGTGGTTAAAGCAATGATAAGAAATAGGCCGGAACATTTCATAAATGATGCAGTATTAAGTTTTTCAAGTTTTCGGCTGCAAAGGTAGCGAGCCGGGTAATAACTGACATCAAGGTTTTCGTCACATTTTGCAACAAATGCTGAAATCTTTGCTTATTAGGTGAATATATTTGTTCTAATAGGCTGATGCGTTTGTGTTTATTTTGTATATTTGCAGCGAAAAAAAAATTCACTATGCGTCTTAAGTATCTACTTGCACTACTACTTAGCTCTGTAGCCGTCTGCTCTGCGGCTTTCTCACAGCAGGATGGTTTCGTGGTTGTTGATAGCCGTTCGGGCCTCTCACAAAACAATGTGAAAAGCATCGTGCAGGACGACTTCGGATTCATCTGGCTGGGCACCAAGAACGGCCTCTGCCGCTACGACGGGCGCTCGCTGCGCACCGTGCACGTGGCCGACGCCACTACGGGTGCTGCCAACCAGAACATCTCTGCGCTGGAGCAGGAGGCGGGGCACCTCCTATGGGTGGGCACGGACCAGGGAGTGTTCCTCTACGACCTAAGCGCCGACCGCTTCTTCCACGTCGGGACGGCTGCTGCCGACGGACAGCGGATGACCAACTGGGTGTCGGAGATCTGGCACGACCGCGACGGTAATGTATGGGTGGTGGTGCCCGACGAGGGCATCTTCAGGATAGCATGCGCCCGGGGAGGCGGCACAGAAGCCGTCGCCACGGCACCGCTGCACCACTACGCCAACCCGGGACAGACGAATACGAGCCACTACAGCTGCCTCACCGTGGCGCCCAGTGGCGACGTATGGGCCAGCGGATGGAACATAGGGCTCTGGCGCTATGTCCCGCAGACCGACCGCTTCGAGCAGTTGCGCGAGGATGCTGCCGGGCGTTCGCTCTTAGGCATACAGACGAACACGCTGACGACGCTGCCCGACGGCTCGCTGGCTATGGCGGTGCAGGACGGTCACTTGATGCTCTACTCCCCCATCAAGGGCGAACTGACGGAGAACCCGTGGCAGGACTTCTCGACAACAATCGTGCGCGGCGCCATGGCTTATGGCGATACGCTGCTCGTGGGCACCTACGACGGACTATATCGCATCCGCACTCAGACGGGCGACGTCGCCCACTACACTCACGACCGCAACAACCGCCTCAGCCTCTCCGACGATATCATTTATACGATATTCCGCGACCGCGAGGGTGGCTTCTGGCTCGGCACTATGTTCGGAGGTGCAGCCTACCTGCCCGCACGCGAACAGATGTTCACCGTCATCCAAAGCGACGAAGAAGGCCATACGCTCTCAAGCGACCGCATCCGACAACTCACCACCGACGGCGACCGCAGCCTGTGGCTCTGCACAGAGGACAGAGGCATCAACCACATCGACCTCGCCACGGGGCGCATCACACCCGACATCGGACAGACGGCCAGCAAGGACGACAACTACACGATCTGCCTCACCTATTTCCAAGGTCGCCTCTACGCCGGTATCAACAAGGTAGGCGTTAAGGTCGTCAACACGCGCACCGGCCAGACTCACATGCTCCCGAACAGCCTGCTGGGCATCCCCGAGGGCGCAAGCACATACGACATCAGCGTGGACCGTCAGGGCCTCTTCTGGTTGGCCACTGACCAGGGTGTTTGGCACGGCCGCCTCGACGCGGGCAGCAGGCTCACGACCGTCGAGGGCGTTGAGAACCTGTGGGCCTACCAGCTGCTCCACGACCGTCAGGGCAACGTCTGGATGGCACTCATGGGCGGCGGACTGGCACATCTAAATATAAAGAACGCGCGCGTGCGACGCTACCTGCCCGAGGCTGACAACCCGCACAGCCTCTCGTCGGCCAGCGTCAGTGCCGTCTTCGAGGACATCCAGGGACGTATCTGGCTCAGCACCGACCGCGGTGGCATCTGCCGCTACCGCCCCGAGAGCGACGACTTCGAGCGCTTCAACACCGAGCAGGGACTGCCCGACAACGTGGCCTACAACATCCTCGAGGACAGTCACCATCGCCTCTGGTTCGGCACCAACCGAGGCCTCGTACAGCTCGATCCCGCCACGGGACGCATACACCTGTTCACCACCGCGCAGGGACTGCCCAGCAACCAGTTCAACTACAAGGCAGCGCTGGCGCTGAACGGCAACACGTTCTTCTTCGGCACCATCAACGGCCTCGTGCGTTGCCATCCCGACCTGCTGGCCTCTGACGGCGAGGTGCAACGAACTGCCACAGCTGCCGACCTGCTCATCACGCGCCTCAGCATCGACGGACAGGAGGTGACACCGCAGACCCCCCACTCGCCTCTGAAGCGCAGTATCATGGAGACCGACCGCATCACGCTGCCCTTCAAGCACTCCAATATCAGCCTCGACATCGCCCTGCTCTCCTACGGCGACCGCCTCGAGACAGCCTACGAATACCGCCTCGAGCCCCTTGACACGGAGTGGCATCCCGTGCCTGATGGCGGCCTTACATTAGCTAACGTCGGTTCGGGCACCTATACACTACGCCTGCGCTCCACGGGTCTGACGAACGACAATGCGCATCACCGCGAACGCACGCTCACCATCGTCGTGCGACCTCCACTATGGCGCCAATGGTGGGCCATCGCACTATACATACTCTCCGCTGCTGCTCTCATTAGCCTCTGGGCCGTCTGGTACCGCCGCCGCAAGGAACGGCAGTTCCAGGAACGCCAACGCGTCTTTGCCATAGAGAAGGAGAAAGAACTGAGCGAGAAACGCATACAGTACTTCACCGAGATAGCCCACGAGATACGCACGCCCCTCACCCTCATCAGCGGCCCTTTGGAGGTCATCGAGCGGGCGGGCGTCGATGACCAGCGAGTAGCTCACAACCTTAGTGTTATTCATCAGAACACCAACCGATTGCTGAATTTAGCCTCGCAACTTCTGGATTTCCAAAAGGTCGATTCCGGAGAGTTGCACCCGCAGCTGGAAACGGTCAACGTCAGCGAACTGCTGCGCGATACGATGGAGCGCTTCGAGCCCACCTACGCCCTGCGCGGCAAGCTGCTCCATCAGCTGCACATCGAACCCGCCGTGCTGGCACAGATCGACCGCGAGGCCGTAACCAAAATTCTGAGCAACCTGCTCAACAACGCGCTGAAGTACGGGCAGTCGCGCTGCGAGGTGGAATTGACTTCCGACCGTTCCAACCTGCGTCTCGCCGTCTTCTCCGACGGCCCCATCATCCCCGTGGAGCGTCGCGAGGCCATCTTCGACCCCTTTGTACAACTGCGCAACCGCAAGCCCGACACCGACGAAACCCCTGGCGGCGTAGGCATCGGACTGGCGCTGTGCCGCTCGCTGGCCAAGATGCACAACGGCACGCTCGCCTTGGAGGCCATGGCCGCCGATGGCGCGAACCACCCCGAAGGCAACCGCTTCGTCCTGACGTTGCCCCTCGGCGAGGCAGCCATCACCGACGATGACCCCGACGCCCCGGCCCAGCAGACGCTGCCCGATGCAGCCACCCTTCCCGAAGAACGCCTGCTCACCCAAAGCGACGTGCGCGGTGCTAACATTATGCTCGTCGAGGACGAGGACGGCATCCGCGAGTTCATCAGCGAGCGCCTGCGCGAGGATTTCATCGTCGAGACAGCGGCCAATGGGCAGGAGGCGCTCGAGAAGATTCGCGCCGCACACATCGACCTCGTCGTCACCGACATCATGATGCCTGTCATGGACGGCGTGGAGCTCTGCCGCGCCATCAAGCAGGACATCGAGCTCAGCCATATCCCCGTCATCTTCCTCACCGCCAAGAACGACACCGACAGCAAGATTGCAGGTCTGCAGGTGGGCGCCGAAGCCTATATCGAGAAGCCCTTCGCCTGGGACTTCCTGCGCATGCAGATCGTATCGCTGCTCTCCAATCGACAGAAGGAACGGGAAGCTTTCGCCAAACGGCCGTTCTTCCCCATGAACGGAATGCAAATGAGCCGCGAGGACGAGGAATTTATGGAACGCGCACTCGCGGTCATCAACCAGCACCTCTCCGACGAGAGCTTCAACGTCGAAGCCATGGCTTCGGCCCTGTTCATGAGCCGCAGCAGCCTCCTGCGAAAGATCAAGACGCTCTTCGATATGCCGCCCCTCGACTTCATACGCCTCATCCGACTGAAGAAAGCCGCCGACCTCATCCAGGAAGGACGCTACCGTATGGGCGAGATCAGCCTCAAGGTAGGCTTCAGCAACCACAGCTATTTCTCTAAGCTCTTCTGCCGTCAGTTCGGCATGACGCCCAAGGACTTCGAGAAACAGATACAAGAGCAGCAAGCCAAAAAGAGGGATCTGCGTCAAAAATAGCCCATTTCATCGCTTCTGCATCATTTGTTGCAGAAAATGGAGCATAGTTTTTTTCGCAGTAGACGTGGTTTACATACTTTTGTAGCGCAAATCCTGTTTTTGGTTATACAAAAAGACTCATAAAAATATGGCTCACCAGAACCAACGCTTCGCCATCCTGGCACTCATCGTGGCCATCTGCTGCAGTGCTGCCAGCGCCGCCACGCAGCGTACGTTGCACGACGGCTGGCGCTTCCGTCAAGGCAACTCAGAAATATGGCATCCAGCTCAGGTACCCGGCAACACGCATCTCGACCTCATGCGCGAGCGCATCATCGACGACCCCTTCTTCCGCCTCAACGAACGCGCTGTCCAGTGGGTGGATAAGGAAGATTGGATGTACGAGACGCACTTCACGCCGACGGCCGAGGAACTCGCTGCCTTCCACCAGACCATCGTATTCGAGGGACTGGACACTTACGCCGACGTCTACCTGAACCACCAATGCCTCGTCGAGGCCGACAATATGCACCGCACGTGGCGCTGCGATGTGCACGGCATCCTACGCGAGGGTGACAACCTGCTGGAGGTCTATTTCCACTCGCCCATCAAGCACAACCTGCCCCTCTTCGACGCCCTACCCTACCGCCACAACACAGGCCCCGACCACTCGCAGATGGGCGGCATCTTCGACAAGACGCTCTCGCCCTTTGCCCGCACGGCAGGCTTCGAATACGGCTGGGACTGGGGACCGCGCCTCGTCACCTTCGGCATCTGGCGTCCCGTGCGCCTAGAGACGTGGAGCGGCACACGCATCGCCGACGTCTGGTATATCCAAAAAGACATCACTGCCGCCCGCGCCAGGCTGCGCACTGTCGTTGAAGTAGAGTCTGATGAAGCAATCACTGGCGCCTCCATAACTATCACCGCCGATGGTAAAATCGTGGCCAGGAAGGATGCCAGCCTCGCCCCCGGCCTCAACAAGATAAGCCTCGACTACGAGATAAAGAATCCCCGCCTCTGGTGGACCAATGGTCTCGGAGAGCCGTACCTGACAACGATGAAACTAAGCCTCGCCCGCAGCCCCTCTCCGATTAAAGATGGAAGTGGTTACTCTCAAGGCGAGAATCCTGGAACAAAACTATATACTCCCCTCTCCAATCGGAGAGGGGTCGGGGGTGAGGCTGTGACCCCCCTCGGCATCCGCTCCCTTCGTCTCCACAACGATCCGGACCGGCACGGCCATAACCTCTATTTCGAGCTCAACGGCGAGCCCCTTTTTGCCAAGGGCTCCAATATGATCCCCAACGACAACTTCCTCGCCCGCGTCACCGATAGCATCTATCGTCAGGTCGTGGCCGACGCTGCCGCCGTCAACATGAACATCATCCGCGTCTGGGGTGGTGGCATCTACGAGGACGACGCCTTCTACCGCGCCTGTGATTCCCTCGGCATCCTCGTATGGCAGGACTTCATGTTCGCCTGTCAGACATACGAGGTCGACTCTGCCTTCCTTGCAAATATTAAAGCCGAGGCCGTCGACAACGTACGCCGCCTGCGCAACCATGCCTGCATGGCGGTCTACACGGGCAACAACGAGGAGCAGGACGTCTGGTTCGGCTGGGGTGGTAAGAAACGTTATTTCGAGGAGTTGGGACAGGCCGAGCGCGTCTGGGCCATGCAGCACAGCATCTTCTACGAGGTACTGCCCGAGGTCGTCCGCGACTACGGCGGCGGTACAACCTACCGTCCCTCATGTCCCTGGGCTTTCGAGAACACGCCCTCCGATGGTGTGAACGGCGACGACCACTACTGGGGCGTGTGGCATGGCGGCGAGCCGATAGAGGCCTACTTCGACCATCATGTCCGCTTCCAGTCGGAGTACGGTTTCCAGTCGTTCCCCGAGTACGAGAGCGTCCTGCTCTACAATCCCGACCCGCGCGACCACGACATCTACTCCGAGGTGATGATGGCTCACCAGAAAGCCGGCACCTACGCCAACCACCGCATCGAGGAATACATGGGCCGCGACTACCGTGTGCCCACGCCCAAGGACGAAACCCCGGAGGCTCGCGAGGCGGCCTTCAAGGATTTCCTCTACGTCGGCCAGGTGCTGCAAGCCGACGCCGTGAAGATGGGCATGGAGGCCTTCCGCCGCGACCGCCCCTACTGCATGGGCACCATCGTATGGCAACTGAACGACTGCTGGCCCGTGGCCTCGTGGTCCAGCCGCGACTACTACGGCCGATGGAAAGCCCTGCACTACGTCACCCGCAAGGCCTACGACGACATTCTGGTCTCACCGCGTGTGAAAGACGGTTCCGTAAGTGGCAATGCCATTGCCACCCCCACAGGGCAGGTCGCCGCCCTGCCTGGACAGGAAGACAACGGAGTAAAGTCATCGGAAGACATCGCCCTCTCCAACAAAGTCCTGGAACTGAAGCTTGTCAACGACCGCAGCACCCCCGCCTCCGGCACGCTGAAACTGCAAGCCATGGCCCTCGACGGCCGCATCGTCTACGAGCAGCAGCAGAAAGTGAGGATCCCCAAGAACGATGCCATCGACGTCAAGACATGGCGCGTGCAGGACATCCTCGGCCGCGAGCCGGCCTCCAACGTCATCTTCTACATAACCTTCAAGACTGGCGACCGAATTTATTATAATATAGCTTATCCCGAGCGCCAAAAGGATATGGCCTACAGCAAGCCCCTATTCACCACCTCCATCCAGCCCGCTCAGGTGGAAGACAATACGCGACCCGGCCAAGCTGCAGCAGGCTATGCGGTCACCCTCACCACTGACCGCTTCGCGCGTGCCGTCTGCCTGAAGACCAAGGGCATCAAGGACTTCTTCGCCGACAACTACTTCGACCTGCTCCCCGGCGAGGAACGCACCATCACCGTGCGCACCACGAAGTCCCTCGCCCAGTTCAGGCAGGAACTGGAAATCGCCTCCCTCGGCGACACTTATAAATAAGTTAAGCATATCTCTCACTATGAAAAGACTCCTCCTCTCACTCCTCTGCGCCGCAGGCTTGTGCAACATGCAGGCCCAGGATGCCCGACTCGACCTTGCCCCCACACCTCCGATGGGGTGGATGACGTGGAATCTCTTTCAGGACCGCATCAACGAACAACTCATCCGTGAGATGGCCGACGCGATGGTGGAGGGCGGTTTCCGCGATGCGGGCTACGAGTACATCTTCATCGACGACTGCTGGCAGGGAGGGCGCGACAACCGCAACAACCTCATCCCCGACCCCACGAAGTTCCCCAGCGGCATGAAGGCCTTGGCCGACTATGTGCACGACCGTGGACTGAAGCTCGGAATCTACAGCGACGCGGCCCAACTGACCTGCGCCGGCTACACGGCCTCGCTCGGCTTCGAGGAGCAGGATGCGCGGACATTTGCCTCGTGGGGCATCGACTACCTGAAGTACGACTACTGCGGTGCGCCCGACGACAGTGCCACGGCACATCGCCGCTACCGCACGATGGCCGACGCACTGGACAAGAGCGGACGCCCCATCGTGCTCGGCATCTGCGAGTGGGGACAGCACAATGCCGAGGTGTGGGCCCCGGAGGCTGGCGGTAGCGTCTTCCGCACCAGCGGCGACGTGCGCGACATGTGGCAGGACGTGACCGGACAGGGCGGCATGGGCATACTGGACATCATCAACATCACCGCCCCCCTGCAACCCTACGCCCGCAAGGGCTGCTGGTTCGACATGGACATGCTGGTCGTGGGACTCTACGGCCAGGGCGGCCCCAGCAGCGACCTCGGCGGCACGGACTGCACCGATGCGGAATACCAGACGCAGATGAGCCTCTGGGCCATGATGGCCTCGCCGTTGGCCATGAGCCACGACCTGCGCCGGATGAACGACCGCACGCGAGAGATACTGCTGAACCCGGAAATCATAGCCATCGACCAGGACCCGCTGGGCCAGGTAGCCGAGCGCAAGGTGGCGACCGGCGACATGCAGGTGTTCGTGCGTCCACTCTCGGGCAACTGCCACGCCGTGGCCGTGCTGAACACGAGCGACCGCGCCCTGCCCGTCCGCCTCAGCCTCGCCGACCTTGGTCTCACGGGGCGCTACACCCTGCGTGACGTCTGGCAGCACAAGGACATAAAGAAGAACGCCCGCCAGTGGCAGGGCACCGTCGGGAGCCACGAGACCAAGGTCTTCGTGCTGCAATAACCATAATACAATAAGGTATGAAACGCATCATCCTCGCCTTCCTCCTTTGTTCTGTCTGCCTTCATACCATGAAGGCGACCACCCAGAACATTGCTCCGCAGGCTCGCGTGTCAGCCTCTTCGGTGCTTGACGAGCAGCACGCAGCGTCCTGTGCCACCGACGGACTCATCCGTATACCTGGGCAGGGCGAATGGCGGTCGGGCGCGAAGATGACCTTCTGGGGCGAGATAGACTTCCCGTGGATTCAACTTGACTGGGACGAGGAGGTGGAAATCACAAGCGTGACACTCTACGACATCGCTTCGGGCGATGCCACCTGTGCCGGCGGTGATTTGGTGTTCGGCGACGGCTCGCGTTTGCTCGTTCGCGAGGTGCCGTCCAGCGGAGCACCGCTCACCGTCTCTTTTTCTCCGCGCCGCACGCGCTCCCTGCGCTTCGAGGTGACGGATGGCGATGGCGACTACATCGGACTATCGGAAATCGAAGTCTTTGCCACGCCCACCGACTACGTGACGGCAGTAGATCCGTACATCGAGACCACCCGGGGCCGCTACTTCTTCTTTGTTACGGGCAGTCAGCCCTTCGGCATGATTTCCGCCGCACCCCTCACGCGCAACAAGAACCAAGGCGGAGGCGGATACAACTATAATTCGAAGGAGGTGCTGGGCTTCCCGCAGATTCATGCCTGGATGCTGGCCGGTCTCGACCTCATGCCCACGACGGGCCAGGTGGATGCCGACGGAGGCGAACAGGCATGGAAGTCGCCCTTCACCCATGCCGGCGAGGTGGTGCAACCAGCCTACCACCGACTTTTCCTGGAGCGCTACAGGATGTGGGTGGAACAGACCAATACGGACCGCGCTTCACTATATCGGCTGACCTTCACCGAGGCCGATTCGGCCCATATCCTGCTCAACCTCGGCGGCTACCTCTCCACGGCCACGATGGTCAATGCCCATATCACCAAGACTACCGACCGCCGCATCTGCGGCTACTTCGATACCACGGGACGTCTCTGGGGCGGTCCCGACGTGGTGCGCATCTTCTTTGCGGCCGAGTTTGATAAGGCGTTTGCCTCGCTGCGCCCCTTCGGAGCGATGGCACCAGCGGATGGCGACGCCTTGTATATGGCACAGACGACAGCCACTCCCCGCAATTCCGGCATGAGTTATGCCGATGCCCCCGTGGCAGGCATCTCGGCGGAGTATGCCGTAAGGCCAGGCGACCGTCTGTTACTGAAGATGGCCGTCTCCTACACGAGCCTTGAGAATGCCGAGAACAATCTTACGGAGATTCCGGGCTTCGATTTCGATGCTACACGCCAAGCCTCGCAACGGGAGTGGAACGACATGCTGGGACGCATCGACGTAAAGGGCGGCACGGCAGCAGACCGTACCAAGTTCTACACCGACCTGTGGCACACACTTTTGGGTCGTCACAAACTTGACGACCTTAGCGGGGACTATCCAGAAGCCTACCCCCAGCCCCTCCCCAAGGGAGGGGAGCATGGTTACCATGCAACGCTCAAGGTGAAGAATCTACACAGCGATGGCTCCCTCCCCTTGGGGGAGGGCGGGGGGAGAGGTTTTTACAACTCCGATGCACTCTGGCTGTCGCAATGGAACCTCAATACCCTGTGGGGCATCGCCTACCCCGATGTGCTCGACGACTTTGCGGCTTCCTTCCTACAATACTCGCTCAACGGCGGATTGCTGGCTCGCGGCCCCTGCGCTGGCGGCTATACCTTTATCATGTCGGGATGCCCGGCCACGTCGCTCATCACCAGCGCCTACCAGCGCGGCATCCATCGCAAATATTCCCCAAAGGTGGCTCTGCGCGAGATGGTGCGCAACCACGAGCCGGGAGGGATGATGGCCTACGGTCAGGACGACGACCTGCGCTTCTACGAACAGAAAGGCTATGTGCCTAATGCTGCGGGACTGACCATTCAGTGGGCTTTCGAGGACTGGGCCTTGGCCGAAATGGCCGAGCGCATGGGGCAAAAGAAGATAGCCCGGCGTTTCCGTCACCGTGCCTCGGGCTGGCCGGCCTCGTTCAACAAGGAACTGGGCTTTATCCTGCCTCGCACCCGTGAGGGCGGATGGCTCCACACCGACCTGCTGAACGGCTGGGGCTATGAGGAGGCCAATGCCTGGCAGGCTACCTTTGGCCTGTCGCACGACATTCCGGAGCTGGCCGCGCTGATGGGCGGCAACGACACGCTCTGTGCCCGCCTGAACTATGCCTTTGAGCAGGCCGCCAGCGCGGACTTCATGTCGGGCTACGGCGGTGGCTACGTCTCCTACAGCAACCAACCGGGGCTCTCCAATGCCCATGTCTTCGGACATGCCGGACGCCCCGACCTCACCCAATACTGGGTGCGCCGCGTGCGCCGACAAGCCTACGGAGGCACCACACCCGACAAGGGCTATGGAGGGCACGACGAAGACCAGGGACAGATGTCCAGCCTCTCTGCCCTGATGAGCATCGGCCTCTTCGCCATCGACGGCGGCAGCAGTCAGCACCCCGCATACGACATCACGTCGCCCATCTTCGACGAGGTGACCATCCGTCTGCACCCCGATTACTGCGACGGACGCGAGTTCCGCATCCTCGCCCACCACAACAGCGAGGCCAACTGCTACATCCAGCGCATGACGCTCAATGGGGCTGCGCATCCCGACTTCCGTCTCACCCACGAGCAGTTGCAGCGAGGCGGCACGCTGGAAATGTGGCTATCCGACAAAAGAAAACCATAATTATAACGACTATGAACAAACGAGCAATTCTATCCATCCTCATCCCCATGCTGGCAGCAACGGCAAGTGCCGAAGTGCGGCTGCCCGGCTGGATGACCAGTAACATGGTGCTGCAACAGCAGACCACCCTGCACCTGAAGGCCACGGCCAAGCCGAAAGCCAAGGTGAAAGTGACCGCCACGTGGAACAGCGAAGTCCTGGAAACACGGGCCGATGCGGAGGGACGCTTTGCCCTCGACCTTGCCATCCCCGAGGCCGGAGGTCCCTACACGCTCACCTTCAACGACGGGCGAAAGACCGTTCTCGACAATGTGATGGTGGGCGAGGTGTGGTTCTGCAGCGGCCAGTCGAACATGGAGATGCCCGTCAAGGGCTGGGGCCGCGTGAAGGACTTCGAGCAGGAGGTGGCCAATGCCGACCATCCCCTCATCCGACTGTTCCAGGTGAAAGAGGTCACCGCCCTGACCCCGCAGACCGAAGTACCCTACGGCCACACCAACGGTTGGGCCGTCTGCTCGCCCGAGATGGTAGCCGAGTTCTCCGCCACGGCCTACTTCTTCGCTCGCACGCTGACGGAGAAACTGGGCATTGCCGTGGGCGTGGTCAACAGCAGTTGGGGCGGCACGCCTGCCGAGACGTGGACGAGTCACGAAGCCCTGAAACACGTCACGGGCTTTGAGGATATGCTGAAGCGCATCGAAGATATGGGCCCCGAACGAGTACAGACCGTCTATGAAGAATCAATGGCTGACTGGAACCGCCAGTTCCTGACGAAGGACCAAGGCCTGTGCGAGGCCGACATCCGCCGTCCGAAGTGGAACGCCGAGACCGAGGGATGGCAGACCATGTCGCTGCCGGCCCTGTGGGAAGGCCAAGGGCTTCCCAGCTTCGATGGCGTGGCATGGTTCCGTCGCGTGGTGGACATCCCCGCTGACCTCGCCGGGAAGAACCTGAATTTGAACCTCGGCATGATTGACGACGAAGACAAGACCTACTGGAACGGCGAGATGGTGGCCGAAGGCTCGGGTTTCAACCAGCAGCGCCACTACACCGTGCCCGGCCGACTGGTGAAGGCAGGGCGGAACGTCATCCTCGTGCGTGTTACTGACACGGGTGGCGAAGGCGGCATCTACGGTAAGCCTGAGGACATGACCCTCGACGGCAAGAATTCCCTGGCCGGTCCCTGGCAGTACCGCGTGGGCGTTAGCCTGAAGGAACTGCCGCAACGCCCGATGAGTCCCACCAGTTCGTGGTGGCCCAGCGCGTGCTACAATGCCATGGTGGCCCCTTTCCTCGATATGCCCATCCGTGGTACCATCTGGTATCAGGGTTGTGCCAACGTGGGTCGTGCCGAGCAATACGAAAGTCTGTTCCAGACGCTCATTCACGACTGGAAACAGCGCTTCGGAGAGCATCCCTTCTACTTCGTCCAACTGGCCAACTACCTCAGTCGGCACGACGTGCAGCCCGAATCGGACTGGGCTGCCCTTCGCGAGGCCCAGCGCAGTGCCTTGCAGATTGCCGGTACGGGCATGATGGTGAACATCACCTTGGGTGAAGCAGGCGACATCCATCCCAAGAACAAGCAGGAGGTGGGTCGGCGACTGGCCCGACTGGCTCTGAACCGAACCTACGGCCAGCCCGAACCCGGATGTGCACCCGAGTACCAGCAGATAAACGTCGTGGGCGACAAGGCGTTCCTGGCCTTCTCCCTGCCGCAGGGTGCCGAGGGCCTGGCTCCGAATGCCGATATCAAGGGCTTCACCATCGCCGGTCCCGACCACAAGTGGTACAAGGCCCGGGCGCGCACACTGACCGACCACAGCGTCGTAGTCTCTGCGCCCGAGGTCGCCGTGCCCATCGCCGTCAGGTACGGCTGGGCGGACAACCCGGAATGCACGCTTGCAACCCCTGAAGGCTTCGACGTCTCACCGTTCCGCACGGATAACTGGTAATAGAACAGATAAATACAGACAGATATGAAACTCAGAACATTCCTTCTTGGCTGCCTCATCCTGACAGCCGCAAACGCAATGGGCGACGAACTCATCCGCGTACAAACCCGCAGCCTCGACCTCATCCTGAAGGTGAAGGACGACGGTCGCCTCACCCAGTCGTACTTCGGCAAGCAACTCCGCCACGAGAGTGACCTTCGCTGGCTGGAAGACGGTCGTGAGGCCTACCTCACCCGTACCGCCGACGTCTACTTCGAACCGGCTCTCGACATCATCCATGCCGACGGCAACCCCTCCACCCGTCTGCGCCACACGGGCCACACGGCCAACTCCTTGGGACAGGGCGTGCAGGAGACCGTCGTCACGCTCGAAGACGAGAAGGAACCCGTGAGCGTGCGCCTGCACTACGTTGCCTATTCGGCCGAGGATGTCATCAAGGTCTACACCGAGATTCAGAACCGCCAGAAGAAGCCTGTGCAACTGCAGAAGTTCGCTTCCTCGATGCTCCACTTCGACCGCGACACCTACTACCTCACACAGTTCAACGGCAACTGGGCCAACGAGGCACAAATGACCACCACGCCCCTCGTCTTCGGCAAGAAGACTATGGACAGCAACCTCGGCACACGCGCCGACATGTACTCACAGCCGCAGTTCATCGTCTCGCTTGGCCAGCCTGCCACCGAGACCACGGGCGAGGTGCTCCTTGGCCAGCTGGGGTGGACGGGCAACTTCCGTTTTGTCTTTGAGGTCGACGAAAAGGGTGGCCTCCGCGTGCTCTCGGGCATCAACTCCGACTTCTCCGAGCGTACGTTGGCACCGGGCGAGACCTTCCGCACGGCGGACTTCTACTTCACTCTCAGCCAGGGCGGACTGGAACAGGCCTCGAACAACCTCCACAACTGGGCACGCCGCCATCAACTCAAGGACGGCGGTGGCGACCGCATGACGCTGCTCAACAACTGGGAGGCCACCTATTTCGACTTCAACGAGGAGAAACTTGTCACGCTCATGGACGATGCCGTCCGCCTGGGCGTCGATATGTTCCTGCTCGACGACGGCTGGTTTGCCAACAAATACCCGCGCAGTTCGGACAATGCCGGACTTGGCGACTGGCAGGAAACCGCCTGCAAACTGCCCAACGGCGTAGGCCGCCTGTGCGATGCAGCCCGTGAGAAGGGTATCCGCTTTGGCATCTGGATAGAACCGGAGATGGTCAACCCCAAGAGCGAACTCTACGAGAAGCATCCCGACTGGGTGCTGCAGACGCCGGGGCGCGAACCGGCCCTCTTCCGCTCCCAACTCACCCTCGACCTCACGAACCCCAAGGTGCAGGACTTCGTGTTCGGCATCGTGGACAACCTGATGACCAAGTACCCCGAGATAGCCTTCTTCAAGTGGGACTGCAACTCGCCCATCATGAACCCCTATTCGCCCTATCTCAAGGACCGTCAGACCCACCTCTACGTTGACTACGTGCGTGGCTTTTACAGCGTACTCGAACGCATCAAGGCCAAGTACCCCCGCCTGCCCATGATGATGTGCTCGGGCGGCAGCGGACGCATCGACTACAAGGGATTGGAGTACTTCACCGAGTTCTGGGCCAGCGACAACACCGACCCCATTGAGCGGCTGTTCATCCAGTATGGCTACAGCTTCTTCTATCCATCCAAGGCCGTTTGCGCCCACGTCACGACATGGAACAGCAGCGCCAGCGTAAAGTTCCGCACCGACGTCGCTTCGATGGGCAAGCTGGGCTTCGACATCAAGCTCACCGACATGAGCGAGCAGGACATCCAGTACGCACAGCAAGCGGTGAAGAACTACAACCGCCTGAAGCCCGTCATCATGGAGGGCGACCTCTTCCGCCTCGTCTCGCCATACGAAGGTCAGCACGCCGCTACCCTCTATGCCACTTCCGACCAGAGCCATGCCGTACTCTTCACCTTCGACGTCTATCCGCGCTTCGGCGAGCTGCGCCACAACGTCGTCCTGCGCGGCCTCGACCCCGAACGTCAATACCGCATCCAGGAGATCAACCTCATGTCCGGACAGGACACCTGGGTCCACGACCGCACCTACAGCGGCGACTACCTGATGAACATTGGCCTCGACCTTTTCACGGGCAACAAGCTCAACAGCCGCGTCGTAGAACTGGTGGCTGAATAATCGAGCCGACAAACGATTTAGGTGAATCAAATGAACAAGTTCATATCTTTCTTATTCCTGATTGTCAGCACCCTGACCGTGTCTGCGAGGGAGAAAGCGCCCACTCTGTCTGTGAGGGATGGTGCCTCTTACTCCGTCCGCTTCGACAAGCGTTCCCACGCCTTCACCATCCAGAAAGGCAAGCAGACGCTGCTCTCTGCCTCTGTGCCCGAAGCCCGCTTCGGCACGGAGCTGGTGACCGCCACCGACCTCCCGGCAGTCACGCGGCGAACGATAGGGGTGGAGCATCCCAGTTTTGGACGGGGGAAGATTCAGACCTACGCTTTCACAGACGGGCAGCGAGCGATGACTATGATTTTCAGCATCTTTCCCGACGCAGTGGTGGCGCAACTCACCATCTCCTCCACGGATGGTTCCACCGTTGAAAGCAACTACCTGGCCCCCATCAAGAAATCTCTCGCGCACGATAGTAAAATAGGTTCGCGCGCGCACGAAGAAGAAAACCGCTTCCTCAAGGTGCCGTTTGACAACGATGACTTTGTCCGCTATCACCTGCTACCTCTCGACACCATGGCCGTCAGCTACGAAGTGGGAGCCCTGCTCGATCCCGCCAGCCGCGCCGGCCTGGTCCTCGGCTCCATCGACCACGACCATTGGAAGAGCGCAGTGACCATCGACCATGGCCTGTTGGCCGCCTTCTCGGGCATCTCCACAAAAGAGACCCACGACGTGCTGCCCCACGGATGCCTCGTCGGCAAGCAGGTCAGCAGCGCACGCTTCCTCATCGCGGCCCGCACCGACTGGCGCGATGCCATGGAGCAGTTTGCCCGCACCTGCAACAGCGTGCAGCCGGGGCGCAAGAGCTGGCAGCACGGCACGCCATTCGGTTGGCAGAGCTGGGGCGTGCTGGCCACCAAGAACAGTTTCGAGACCGACTGCGATGTCAGCGACTACATGGCCCAGACCCTGCGCCCCGCAGGCTTCTGCTCGGCCGATGGCACACAGGTCTTGAGCATCGACGCTTGGGACAACCTCAACGCCCAGCAGAAACGCGACATCTGCGCCCATGCCAAGCGCAATGGCCAGGTGCCTGGCACCTACGTCACACCCTTCTGCCTGTGGTGGAACGACGGCGACCTCGACCGGCCACTCTTCGAGGGATGCTCCTACGCGGGTCGCGATGCCTGCGCCAAAGTGAACGGGCAACCCTTCAAATATGACGGCGCTTTCTGCCTCGACCCCACACATCCCGCCACACTCGAGCGCTTTGCCCGCGAGGCAGCGGCCCTGAAAGCAGCTGGTTTCCAGTACTTCAAGATTGACTTCACCAGCAACGGCATGGTTCAGGCCGACAGCTACTACGATGCCAACGTTCGCACGGCCGTGGAAGCCTACAACTATGGTTTCAGCCGCTTCATCCAGGAACTGGACCGCGGCGAAAAGGTATTCACGGCGCTCTCCATTGCTCCCATCTTCCCTTATCACTACGGCAACTCGCGCCGCATCGCCTGCGACACGTGGGGGAAGATAGACCAGAGCGAATATGCCATGAACGCCATCAGCTATGGGTGGTGGACCAATGAGTTCTACCAATTCAACGACCCCGACCATCTGGTCCTGGTCGGCAAGGAAGCCGCCCACGGCGACGTGGAAAGCGAAGGCGAAAACCGCGCCCGCTACACCACCGGCATCTGCTCGGCCATGGTGTTGCTGCCCGACGTGTGGAGTGAGCGTGACCGCAGTGGACACGGCGATGCGCGCCTCTCCTTTGAGCGAGCCAAGCAGATTGTGATGAACCCTGACATCAATGCCATCGCCCGCGGCGGACATTCCTTCCGTCCCCTCTACGGCGGCCGTCAGTGGCGCGACCAAACCGGCGCCGCCGAGAACCTCGTCACCCTCCGCACCGACAGCGCCGTCTACCTCACCGCCTTCAACTACGCCGACGAGCCGCTCAACGTCACCGTACCCCTCGCTGACCTCGGCCTGGCCCCTCTCCCCGCTCCCCCCATAGGGGGGAGAGCCGTCAAGCATAAGCAGTCATCTCCACTGGGCCAAGAGTCACCCCTCCCTTGGGGAGGGGCAGGGGGTGGGCCAGAGCCAGGCTTTGCCAAGGAACTCTGGACTGGCGAGACCGTCACACTGCGCCACGACTCCTCCTCCCAGCCTCAAATCCTCATCTCAGTCCCCGCCAAGGATGCCCGCCTCTATCGTTTCACCTTGAAATAGATCCATTCTCATGAAAAAAGCCATAACACTCCTCCTCGTAACTATTGCCGCGTTACAGCCCTCACAGCCCCTCCTGGCCGACGATATCACCCTGCAGAGCGGCAACCTCACCATCGTCTGGAGCGAGGCCAACCGAGCCTTCTCGGTGCGCGGCACACTGCCCGACGGTACGTCCAAGAGCATCGTCACCCGCAGCAAGCCCAAAGCCACCTACGTCAACGCCTCCGGCACCGATCGAGGCTATTTCACCACCGAGCGCTACGCCACGTTCGACTACGTTGCTGAGCCCGTCTCCGACGAGTTCGGCGACGGCACCGCCCACCGTTTCACCTTCGCCGACCCCACCGCGGCCGCCGAGGACGGCATCGTGATGCAGGAGACCTTCTTCGCCTACGCCGACCAACCCTTCGTGCTCGTGCAGCTCGCCCTCATCAGCACCAGCGGCAGTCCCATTCGCTCCAACCACCTCGAGCCCGTCTGCTGCGAGTCGGTCAGCTGGCGCTTCCTCAGCACAACCGCTGCCGACAACCGTATGCTGAAAGTGCCCTTCGACAACGACGGCTTCGGGCGCTACCACACCTATCGTCTCGACCGCTCTATGACGTCCTACGAGGTCAGCAGCCTCTTCGACGGTACGGCACGCTATGGCGCCGTCTATGGCAGCGTGGATCACGACCACTGGAAGAGCGGCATCTGCGTCGACGCTACGGGTGGCACCAACGTCAGCAAGCTGCAGCTCATCTCCGGCATGGCCGACGGCGAGACGCGCGACCACCTCAGCGGCTATGACCGCCAGAGCCACGGTTCCCTGGAAGGCGACACCATCCGCAGCGCACGCTTCCTCGTCGGCCTCTTTGCCGACTGGCGCCAGGGCATGGAATGTTTCGCCGAGGCCTGCGCCACCATACGCCCCGCTCGCAGCGACTGGCCCCACGGCACACCCTTCGGCTGGCAGAGCTGGGGCGTACTCGCCGAGAAGAACTCCTACAACGCCGACCTCGAAATTAGCGACTATTACGCCCAGGTACTGCAGCCCGCAGGCTTCTGCTCGGCCGACGGCTCCATCGTATTCAGCCTCGATGCCAGCGACAACATCAGCACAGCACAACGCAAACAACTTGTCGAGAACGGCAAGACCACCAACCAGCTCATCGGCGGCTACAGCACGCCCTTCGCCCTCTGGTGGGACGAAGCCAGCATCAACAACATCACTGCCACATGGACCGTCGACGGGCAGCAGGTAACACGGCCATTCGCCGAAACACTCATCAAAATCAACGGCAAACCCGTCAAGTACGACGGCGCCTACTGCCGCGACCCGTCGCACCCTGTCACCAAGCAGGACATCGTCAACTACGTTCGCGCGCGAGCCAATGAGGGCGTCAAGTGGATCAAGGCCGACTTCCTCAACTGCGGCATCATCCAGTCCGACAGCTACTACAAACAGGGCATCACCACGGCCGTCGAAGCCTACAACGAAGGTATGCGCTACCTCCAGCAGCAGTGTGAGCGCTACGGCATCTTCCTCGACCTCAGCATCGCCCCACTCTTCCCACACGGACATGCCAACGGACGCCGCATAGCCTGCGACACCTGGGGACGCATCGACCAGACTGAATATGCCATGAACGCCATCAGCGGCGGCTGGTGGACTGACCGCCTCTACCAGTACAACGACCCCGACCACCTCGTCCTCATCGGGCGCGGCGACCAACTCGGCTCCAGCCTCGGCGAAAACCGCGCACGAGTCACCAGCGGCGTCGTCACCGGCATGATGCTCGTGGCCGACAACTTCAGCCCCAGCGATCAGAGCGGGCGCGGCAACAACGCCATGAGCCGACAGCGAGCATCGTCCGTTCTTACCAACCCCGACATCAATGCCGTGGCACGGCTCGGGCGCAGCTTCCGTCCCCTCTACGGCCACAAGGAATACGACCTCAACGACTCCCATGCCCAGAGCCTCTTCGTCCATGAGACCTACTCGTTCATATACCTCGCAGCCTTCAACTACACCGGCTCCGCCACCTCCTACACCGTTCCATTGGCCGACCTCGGCTTAGACGAGGACGAGGAGATTTCGGAGTCAAAGGAACTATGGATGGGCGAGAACGTTGGCCTGCAGAACCGCCGGTTCACCATCGCCGTGCCAGCCAAGGACGTGCGCTTAGTTCGCCTGCACCTGGCACATCCGAAGACCGACGCGGTCAGCCAGACACCAACCGACCAGCTGCCGATTATCCGCACTGAGTTCTTCGACCTTCAAGGACGCCGCATCTCAGAGGAGAGCCTTCTACGAGGCATTGCCCTGAAACAGGTTACCTATAGCGACGGTTCTATTGCCACTACAAAGCATTTCATCCGATAGACAATATCCCATACTCCCATACACCTTTCTATATTTAACATTTTATATTTCAGTGTTTTATGTTTAGAAATCTGGGTGTATTTCGGGTGTATTTGTGGGTGTATGGGTATATTTTGAAGGCAAAAACGGCTGATTCTTGCTCAAAGTTGAGGCAAAAATGACGTACTTTGGGTCAAAAAAAAGCGCTCAAATTACGCCATAACTACAAAGTAGCTGCAAAATCACGCCAGCTTTACCCCCCACACGACCCTTTTTTTTCGCCACATCCGCAATATATCCAAATAACCTCCATCATAGATTTCTTGGATGAGAACACTATAAAGCTAGTAGGGTAACGGAAGTATCTGCCAATACGAACAGAAGAATATGGCGACACGGCCGGAAGAATACGCCAATTCGAGTGGAAGAATGTGTCAATTCGAACGGAAGAAAGTGCCAATTCGAACGGAAGAATCGGTTGTTCGGTCGCGACCGAACAACCGATATCCTTAAATGTTTTTCTGCCACTTCTTGCTCGTTGCATCCCTCCTCTACCTTTGTTTCTCAACACACTATAATACGACTCTATCAGATCAGCTTCGCCTGCCGTTTCATTTGACTAAGACTTCGCCCTGCACCTCCCAAACTCTGTCAACACACATAGGACTTCACAAGCAAAATGCCCTTTCGCACCGAGCAGCAGCACAAGCATCATAATTTATATTAAAAAGCCCAAAGGCGTAGCGCAGCAAGTTCTTTGAGAACGAAATATTACTTTTTTTCCTGTTTTTTTGGTGGTTTTGAGAATAAATTTGTATATTTGCGGCTGTGATGAACAAGCTGTTATCTCCTATGAATGAGCTACGTAAGAATTTGATACTCCTTTTTGCGGCCTTTTTCGTGCTGCAAGGTGCGAGGGCTCACTCTTTCATTTTCAACAACCTTTCCCGCGAAGGAGGGCTGAAGGATCAGCTTGTGAGCGTAATCCATCAGGACCAACTCGGACAGATATGGCTGGGCACGGCATCGAATATCGTGCGTTACGATGGCGTGCACACGTTCGAATACCATTTGGCAGGCACCAAGACGCGCCGACAGCGCGTGCAAGCTATAGCGAGCGCGGCCGACATGACCGTCTGGGCGGGCAATGGCGAAGGCCTGTGGCAACTGGCGCCCAACGACACGGCTTTCGTGCAAGTCCTGAAAGCCGAGATTCCACAGCCGGTCAACGCCCTGGCGTTGGACGATGAGGGCCGACACCTTTACGTCGGAACCGAACGAGGGCTCTTCGATGTCGACTTGCGCTCGTCGAAGGCTGTAAGGCTGTTGACCAACTCCAACGAGCTCTCTGGCGAGAACGTCGTCAACGGCCTGTTGCTGACGCGCGAGGGATTACTCTGGCTGGCTACTGACGAAGGCTTGCATGCCATTGACACATCCTCGGGGAAATGGCATCATTATTACGCCTCCGACGCCCCACGACAAGGCTTCCGTCATCTGGCTCAGGCTGGTGGGCGTATCTTCTTGGGGAGCTTAGGTCAAGGCCTCTTCTATCTCGACCGCAAACAAATCGTCATACAGAGATACATTAGCCTCGGCTGTCCGGTAGTCTATGACCTGGCCCCAGATGCCGAGGGCAACCTATACGTCGGCACCGACGGCAACGGCGTCTATAAGCTCGACACGAAGGCCGACCGCATCGAGCAGCAGTTCAGCCAGGCCAGCGCAGCGTCTGCCATCTCCAGCAATTCCGTCTACTCGGTGCTGTGCGACAGCCGCGGCCAGCTCTGGGTGGGCTCCTATCAGAGCGGCGTCGACTATTCCCTCTACCAGAGCGACCTCATAGGGACATTCTCCGTGCCCGGCTTTGACACGCAGAACCTGGCCGTCCGCGCCTTTGCAAAACATGGCAATCAGTATATGATAGGCTACCGTGGCGGCCTCTGCTTCGTCGACACCGAGCGCGAGATAGTCTTGCCTATGGGGCCTCAACAGCTTAATTGCCAGATAGTCTTCTCGCTATGCTACCTCGACGGGCGCTTCTACGTCGGCACCTACGGAGGCGGACTGTTCGTGTTTGACCCTCAAAGTCTGAGGCTTCAGCCTTTCGTCGCGGCAAACGGCTCACCCCTCAACGAGCGCGAAATCTTCTGCACGACTCTCGGGCCCGACAGCACGCTGTGGGTCTGTGCCGGAGGGGGGGTCTACCAATTCGGGCGCGACGGGGTTCAGATTAACCACTTCGACAGCAAAAGCTCCGCATTGCCGAAAGGCAACGTCTACGAAATCTATTTCGACAGCAACCGACGTGGCTGGGTGTGCACAGAAAACGGCATGTGCGTCTACGACGAGCCCAGCAAATCACTGCGCACAGACATCTTCATGGACGGCTTCGTCAACAGGCAGAAGATACGCGACGTGTATGAAGATTCACGGCATCGGCTGTTCTTCCTGCCCGACCCGGGCGACATCTCCGTCTGGAACATGTCGCTTCAGCACGTCGACTCTGCCGAGCTGTCGCTTCCGCCCATCTCAGACGGCATGTTCGCTATCGAGAACCCTGCGGGCAAACTATGGGTAGGCACGAAATCCGGACTCTACTCGTTCGGCGCTTCAACGCAGGTCTACAACTTTGCCGACGGCCTCAACAACACGGCCTTCACCTTCTGCCAGCCTGTCATCGACGAGAACGGGCGGCTGTGGATGGGCAGCGAGGCCGGTCTGCTCTACGTCGACGAGAAGCCCGACTCGGCCAGCGCTTCAGCAGCACAGATGCGTTACGTCACGGGCCTCTTGCTCGACGGCGAGCGTTTGCCCCTGTCGTTGGCAGACCTCTTTGGCAATGCCCGCATCCGACTGAAATCCAAGCCCCGCGACATCACCTTCCAGCTGTCGGAGCTCAGCTTCACCCGCGACAACGCTATGCGCTATGAGTACAAGCTCGACGGCGTAGACCGCGAATGGCACCAGCTCACCGGCACTTCAGAGGTCACTTATCGCGCCCTTGGCTGGGGACGCTGGACGTTCAGGGTCCGCAACAGCGCCTACCCCGACTACGAACGAGAGTTCAAGATTCGAGTCCCGATGTCCAAGTCCGACATCGTTGAACTCTGCCTGGCCATACTTTTCGTCCTTTCCATAGTAGCCCTACTTGTATGGCTGTACATTAACAAGAGGTCCATCAGGCGGCTCTTGGACATCGTCAAGAGAGAACTTAGGGGCAGCAGGCATCAGACCGAAGCTGCAGAAACGGGCAAGACAGCATCGCTGGATGGAGACAACGAGTCGGCTGAAGCTGATGAAACGGCCACGGCCTTCAAGCCTGGCGACAAGGATAAATATCGCAACGTAAACATCTCCGAAGCCGACTGCATACAGTTGGCCGAAGCACTGGCCACACAGATGCGGGAACAGAAACTCTACAAGAACCCCGACCTCAAGATTGCCGACGTGGCCGAGGCTGTAGGCACTACGCCCTACATGATGAGCTACCTGCTTAGCCAGTATCTGAACGTGAGCTACTACGATTATGTCAACGAATTCCGCGTTGAAGAATTCAAGGACCTCGTGACTCACGTCGACCTTAACCTCTACACTCTGCCTGCGCTTGGCGAGCAGTGCGGTTTTTCATCGCGTGCGGCCTTCTTCCGCAACTTCAAGAAGGTGACCGGCGTGACGCCCAACGAGTACGTGCAGAGCCTGCAGAAGTAGCCAATTGAGTTTCTTCTACACCCGAGTCTCATTTTCTTAACGAATTGGTTTGCAGGCTTAAAGATTTGAGCTTGTACCATTAAATTGTTTGCGACACTTTAACGCATTTTATTTATTGTTCATATTTGTTTGGCTTTTATCTTTGCTGTCGGAAAAGTCAAAAATCATCGCCTTATGAACGTAAATATCGATTGTCAGGTATCAGCCTACGACACCATCGACAAGTGCTATCGCGAGTATCATCAGAGCATTAAGTCATACATCACTTACAAATTGAGTGATGCCGACATTGCAGAAGATCTTACGCAAGACGTATTCCTGCATCTTATGGAATGCGGCCAGATGGTTCGTATGCAGACAGCTCGCAACATGCTCTACACCATAGCCCGCAACTTAGTGATAGATTACCTGCGCCGTTATTACAGCCGCTATTCACGCCAACAGACTATGGACGCTACAATGCTGGAGAACAGAGCCGCCACGATCAGCGTAGAAAGCCTCGTAGCGGCAGCCGACATCGCACGCCACGAACAAGCCCGAATGCAATTGCTGCCGCCTCAGCGCCGTAAGATATATAATATGGTACGATTTGAAGAGAAGAACGTCCCTGAAGTGGCCCAAGAGCTCTCACTCTCAGTACGCACCGTTGAAAACCACCTCGCCATCGGCCGACGCGAGGTGCGCGAGTACATTCGCAAATGCATAGGCGCATAAAAGCTATAATAAAACGACATTAATAATTAATAGAAATGAAAACAAAACAAATCCTCTTAACTTTATTGCTGTTTCTTACAGGAATGGCAACTTCGACGTGGGCACAGGATGCGTCCGTTACCTTCGACAATGGAATGACGTGGGAGCGTGCACATGGAATCTCAACGTTTGACAATACCAATAAGGTCATTACAGGGACTACGTCAAACTGGGGAGCCTTCGGCTACAAGACTGTTTCCGGAACTAATGTCGCTTTGGAAAGCAACAGATTAACGTGGCTGGTAATTACTGGTACTAACCTTAACAAAGGAACTAACAACCCTTGCGTCTTTAACATTAACAATACGTTGGGTGATACTAAAATCAAATATGTAGATGGGAAAAGCAGTACGACGAAAATCGTGATTGACATTACGAAATACCTGCCCGAAGCAGATGATGCGGGTAATGTCACGATTACAAGTCTCGGTTTCTATCTTGACGACCCCAATGGTACTGCCGGAGATCATGAAGTCACCGAGAACCAGCCTACGATCACAAACATCGAGATTGTGTACCCAGAAACAGATTCCCCGATTTCTGCCGAGGCAGAGATTTGCTTTAGGTCAAATGGAACTAATGACGGGTGGGCTAATAAATGGGAGGCAAACAGTAGCAATACGGAGTATGAGATAAACTACTTTAATGGTTTCTTTGCCCTGCAGAAATATACGGTTGAGAACCTGGCTGCTGTCAAGAGCTTGACAGTACACATCTTTGGCGATGCAAGCAAGGGTCATGACGCCATGGCCATTTGGGCTTTTGGTGATAACGACTGGTCTTCATCCAGCGACGCCTCAACGCTCGTCGGGAAAGTAACAGCTGTAGTGGGTGTAGCTCCACATGCTTCCGAAGGCACACCTAACACGCCGTTGATTAATGGAACCACGAACAGATATACAGCAGATGGGGTCCAGCATTGTCTGTTTGAGATTAGCGGCGACGCATTAACCACGTTGAAGGCTGCTGCTACCGGCAATACCTTTTCTTTGCTGATCACTAATCGCACCGGGGATTTACTCAGCAATCATCAACGCAAGTACTATACCAGCGGTCAAGCCGTTGTACCCTTCCGTCCTTATATCGATGTGACCTCTACTTATCCCGCCGCCGTCGGCAACACAGGGTATGAGACACTAAATGCGGCTTTTGACGGTATCGTAACAGAAGGCACCATCAACATTTATGATGATATAACCATTACATCGCGTTGTAATACCAACGCAAAAACCATAAACGTTATTCCTGTCAAAGATGGTATTAACATCCGTAGCAATATAAATAACGGCTTATGGCTGCTGAATAATAATGCATCAGGACGGCTGACAATTGGCACATACGACCATCAGCTTACGATTGACGGCACGGGAGTTTCTAATTCCGCGAATTTGTTAGAGGCTTCAACGAATGGCAGCGTAACGAATGTTTATAATGTGATGTTTAAGAACTGCGCGAGCACCCACGACTTAGGCGTAATATGCGCGAAGAACGGAGGAAAGCTTTATTTAAACAATTGTGCATTCGAGGGTTGCGTCGTCAATGCCAGACGTGGCGTTATTTTCTGCGGTTTGAATGACGGCATAGTGCTCAGCGGTAATAACACTTTCACGAACATTACAGGCTATGATATGTATTTGGAACAGCGTTTCCAAATTAACGAGACGGACGGCGTCACAAACACTACCCCTATCAAGATTTTTGCGCAGGAAAATAATATAGGGTTGGGTAAACCTGTTGCGACAAAAGTGAAAGAAGATGAAGTTGACAAGTTCTTCATCATGAACCCGACGTATGCCCTTTTCAAGAAAAGCGGCAACACAAGAAATGATTTACAGGTATGCGAGGGCTACACACTGAATGTGTCAAGCGTAGGCGCAGCTACATTAGTGCTTCCCTTCGCAGCCGTTATTCCAAATGGTGTTTCTTGCTACACATTAAGCTACATCGCAGGTAATACATCTGTTAATGCCACAGAAGTTGAAGCTACGCTAACTGCCAACACTCCTGTTCTAGTAAATGCAGAGGGAGGAATGTATAAGTTCAAGAATTCCACTAATGCCACTTCAGCTACTGAATACACAGCCTCAGACAAACCCACCAGCGGTGCCCTGACAGGCGTCTATGAGACAACCAGCGTACCGGCGGAGTCGTATATACTGTTTGCCAGCGATGATAAGCCCATCGGATTCTACAAGGCAAACAACAACACGGTAGGTGCCAACCGAGCCTACCTTACTGCCAACGGAGCCAGTGTCAAGGCTCTGACGATTGAGTTCGGCGGTGCCGACGGCATTGGGTACGTCAATCGTAACGTTAGCCTTAACGAACAGGTCTACAACCTTGCCGGCCAGCGTGTCGAGAAGATGCAGAAGGGCATCTACGTCGTCGGCGGCAAGAAGGTGCTGGTAAAATAAGAAAATGTGATATTTAGAAAATAAGAAAGGGTGGATGCCACCCGTTGGCAAAACCCTTGCTTAATATTCTCTAATTCTAAAATTCTTGATAAAAATGAAAAAGATATATCAATCACCCGAACTAAACATCGTGCGCCTGCATAGCTTTCAGATGCTGGCCAATTCCCCAACAGGCTCTGAAGTCTTTGACGAATATGCCGACGAGGGTGCTTCCGGCCTGACGAAGCGCGACCGTGGCGACATCTGGGGCTCTTCGAGCTTCTCCAATCAGGACTGGGGCGACACCTGGGAATAAGCCTTCAGCGAAACAACATAAAAAGAATGCGTAACAGAGTAAAAAAACGAAACCACGAAGATGAACAAGAAACTTTTGACAATTGTCATAATGACATTGCTTTGTGTCCAGTTTGCATTTGCCGGACGGACCTTCGTGCATCCGGGTATATCTTATACCCAGGCAGATATCGACCGCATGCGCTCGCTCATTGCAGCGAAACAGGAGCCTTACTACAGCGCCTTCACTGCGCTGAAAAACAGCTCCTACAGCAATGCATCTGTCTCTGTGACGCAACGCGGGACGCAGATTAAGGAGGGCCAGTTCAACGGCACCGTAGGCATAGACGGCCGTCGCGCCCACGACCTTGCACTCTTGTATGTGCTCACGGGCGAGACGAAATACGCCGACAAGGCCGTGCAGATTCTCAATGCCAACAGTTATTATAAGAACACGAGCGCGCGCGGAACAGGGCCTCTCGACAACGGCAAGATTAATCTCCTGATTGAAGCTGCCGAGCTGCTTCGCGACTTTCCGGGTTGGGCTGCCGCTGACCAGCAGCGCTTCAAGGATATGCTCACCTACCCTTACTTCACGACGAAGGAAGATCTGTACGTCAAATACGCCTCGATGAACGACGACGAGAACGGCATCACGTTCTACTGGAACTGCTACAACTTCGATTCCGGACGTTTCGGCAACCAAGGTATGTTTGCCGCCCGCGGTCTGCTGGCCATGGGTGTTTATCTCGACAACGACACGATCTTCGACCGCGCCTACCAATACCTTAGCGGCAACCAGTGGCAGCACTTCGAGAACTACGAAGATGTCGACTACAAGGCCGGCCCTGGCTATGGCTACAAACCGTACGGCAGTATTGAGAATACGGCCTACATGTATTCGTGGCCCACATCTACGATTGTCAAGGAGAACGACCCTTCCTACGTTCGCAACTATGGCTACAGCGAACAGCTGCAGTACTACATCTTCAAGAACGGGCAGTGCCAGGAGTCGTGCCGCGACCAGGGCCACACACTCTGCGGTGTGATGATGTACGCCAACATAGCCGAGCAATGCTGGAACCAGGGCGAGGACCTCTATGGCGCCTTAGACAACCGCATCCTTAAAGGTATCGAGTATAGTTTCAGGGTTAACACTACGGCTATAAGCGATTACTCAAACTATATGAAGGACAAGAATTGGAGCGGACAATGGAAGCCCTCGGCCTGGAGCGTGCGCGCACCCTCGTCGCACACCAACTTTGCCAACTGGGATCCTACCATGGCCGACCTCTCGAACAATGTTGAGCCCGAGAGCCCCGACACCTTCTATCAGACATGGGACCGCTGCGGGCGCGTCTTCTACAAGGATCTCACTACGGCCGATGCCGGCGATGGTCTTGGCTCCAGCGGCTGCCGCGAGATGGCCCTCGCCCACTACAACGTACGCATGGGCTTGCCTCTCACTGCAATGCCGTGGCTGAAGCGCTTCCGTGACTACATGATAGCCAAGTTCAAGACCGAAAACTGGGGCAAGGACAGTGGCCACTGCTATGAGTGGTGCGGCTGGGGCACGCTGAGCAAGCGCCGCGAAGCATACATGGTAGGCGACCCCGTCACATATCAAAGCGGTCGCCGCGTCATGGGCATACATCAGCCTTTCGAAACGGTTCGTTGTGCCGACTACGACTATTTCGCTGCCAACGGCAACGGACGCACTTATCAGACCAGCAACACCACCACGTCAGGCTATCGTCCCGACGGCACCGTAAAGGTTGAGGAGGGCGATGGCAACTGGGTTGCCGTACTCGACAACCAGGAATGGCTGACCTACACTATCAACGTCCCTGCTGCGGGCGACTACACGTTCACGCTCCGCTACCTCACGGGCGAAGATTCACCCATGATTACATTATTCATAGATAATGAGGAGCGCGACGACATCTTCAGCGACGACACTCATGGCGAATACGTCGAGAGCAGCTGGAATGCGCAGACGTTGCAGGCCGGAGTGCACGTCGTTAAGATTCTGATACAAGGCGAGAACTCCCATACGAAGCTCAGCACTTTGACCTTCAGCGCCGACATCCAGACCTACGAAATCAGCGTACCCGAAGGTCTCAACTGCCCTACACAAGCAATAGAGGGGCAATCCGTGGCCGTGACAGCTGACGAGAGCATCGTGGACGGCTCTCTAATCATCTACGCCCCCACGGCCGATGCAAAGCTCGCCAGCGTAGCCACCGATAACGGCTGCATATTCACCATGCCCGCTCATGCCGTGGAAGCTACGGCCCTGCAACATCCCGCCGACGGGCAGACCATAATAGCTACCATCGCCACTACGACAGCCGGAGCCGGCAGCGCCTATGCCCGCAACGACCACCCCGACACGTGGACGGTCGACGTTCCGGCCGAGCCAAGCTATCAGAAAGCCGTGTTCGTTCATCCCTACAAAGCCCATAACTACAACCGCACGAACCTCAAGCTCGTATGTCCCGACGGCGCACAGCTCGACATCAATGCCACCTACGACCAGCCTTGGGACGTCAGCGGCCACCTGCTGCCCGGGCAGACCAACACCTTCTCCGTTACCAACGAGCGCACGGCCGGCATCGACTACTGGGCCAACGGTATAGCAACTAAGGCCTCGTACCTCACCCGCTTGGAACTCAGCGAGCCCGAAGGCAGTGTCATCGATGCCATCTCCAGGCCCACGGCCGCCCAGCTGTCGGCTGTCTACGACTTACAGGGCCGCCGTGTTTCCCCTTCGCGTTCCGGCTTGTATATTACAGGCCGGCGTAAATTATATATTCGCAATTAAATGTTCAACTAATCCAATTAACTAACTATTTAAACAACTATCATTATGAGACACATTCTACGTAATTTGCTCTCAGGCATAGCGCTATGCCTGACAGCACTTGCTCCGCAGGATGCTTTGGCAGGCGATGCCCTGACGAAGTACAAGCTCAATCTTGCCGACCCCGACGTCTGCACGGTGTATTACATGCGCGCCGGCAACTACCAGATGCTGGAGCCCATGAAGATTGGAGTTGACGAGGACGGCAACGATGTGTTTGCCGACGCCTATCCACGTCTTCAATATCTCTACGACGGCAAGTTCACAGACTGCCGTGGCATCGAGAGCGACCAAATCGGCGACTACGACGGCGAGAACTTCGTAGGTGCCAACCAGGGCTTCGTAGTCCTGGACTTCGGCGAGAAAGGTATCGACCTGCAGAAGATCATCCTCTACAACGACGGTTACTACCAGCGCCACCAGCAGGGCACCGTCTTCGTAGCCTTCGCAGGCCCCACGGCCGACGGCCCCTTCACCGAGAGCTGCGTCGAAGCCAAGTATCAGAAAGCTCAGTATGAGACGAATGAGACTAAGCTTCTCCGCACCAATGGAAGCAACCAGTCGTTCTCGTCAATCGTGACAAACGTCAACAACTGGGTAACCGGCACCGGGAATCCCTCTGAGAACGAGCCCGGCTACTACGCCACGACTGTCAAGGCTGGCAACCACATCAAGTACCGCTACGTGGCCATCTACGACTGGTCCAACTACTTCTATCTCTCAGAGATTGAGGTCTATGGCGTGCTGCTCAAGAACAGCGATTACAACGACAAGCAGCTCGACCTCGAGCGCGCCATAGCTGAGGCTCAGGCCTACGCCACCGAGTTCGCCATGAGCGACCCCGATGCTGTAAGCGCCCTCAACAGCACCATCGCCGAGGCTCAGGCTCTCCTCGACGGCAACGTCACCGACGAGGCTCAGCTCGCTGCCGCCGGCGACAAACTCATTGCCGCCACCGAAGCCTTCATGGGCAACATCACCTACAAGCTCGGCGACGACGAGTTCTACTGCACCATCACCACAGCATCGCAGGAGAATGGCCTGAAGCTCGCCTCTGAGCAGACCACCGTGGGCAACTACACCGGTTATGTTCTCCAGAGCTGCCTGCCCGACGAGGCCATACCGTTCTCCGTTTCCAAGAGCGACATCACGGGCGGCCAGCAGTCCTACCAGCTCGCTACGGCCGACGGCGTTGTCATCCAGACAGGCTCTACGCTGATGCTCGTCGATGCCAAGCAGGTCACCTCAAGCAACCCCGCCAAGTTCGTCTTCACGATGCGCTACAGCGACGGCGAGGATGCCCTCTACGACTTCAAGGCCGGCAACTATTTCTACTACCTTGACGAAGACGGCTCACTTGCCACTACCGAGGAGTTCCCAGAGTACGAGTCGTTCGAGGAAATCATCCCCTACACCTTCATGCTCACACCATCGTCCTACATCAAGACTGACGAGGAAGCAGCCGTCAACTTCAAGGGCTGGGAATTCAACGAACCAGCCAAGAAGGTTACCGATGAGTTCGCCGACAAGTTCGGCCTCAACGCCGGCAACATCGTCGAAGGCTGGCGCCTGAACAAGTGGCGTATGTACACCCGCGTAGGACAGACCAACGGCATCTTGACCGTCTCTGTCGACAACCCCTACTATGCCAACGAGGATACCCTCGCACAGACGCCCCTCGCCCCCGCCATCGACGAGCAGAGCGTGCTGACCTCAGCCAACAACGGCGCCGGCATCTGCCGCGAGAACGGTAAGTATGCCAGCCAGGCTTCGCGCGACCCCATCGACCAGGTCCGTGACTCCACCTACCTCGAGATTGTCAACCCCATCTACTGCCCCTACATCGCCGTCAAGATTGCCGGCACCGACGAGAACGTAGACCTCAGCGGCTGGAGCTTCACCTTCTTCATCCAGAAGGGCGGCATCGAGCCTCAGCTCACCCTCGCCAACGCTGCCGGGCATAAGGGCGACGTCTACTATTGGCACCTCACCGACTGCGGCTTCACCGTCGGTCAGGTAGGCTACTCCGCACAATACATGGGTATGAACGCAGCCTTCCAGAGCACCAAGCAAGCCGTCATGATCGACTGGATACGCCCGTACGAGAGCATCGACGCCATCCCCGAGGAGAGCTTCACCGCCGACCAGAAGGCAGCCGTCGTCGCTACCCTTCCTGAGAACCCCGTCTACGAGGCTCCTCAGTACGATGTCAAGAAGGTTGAATACCTCGGACAATACATCAAGGCCATGAACGCCAGCAACGGTGACCTCACCGAGGCTTACGTTGACGCTATCGCACAGCTAACCGACGGCGACGTAGCTACGAACCTCACCTCCGGCACTTCCGACGTCTACTTCGTTCTCGCCGTGCCCGAGGCCATCCGCAAGTTCCAGAGCCTGAAGGTTTACTACAAGGGCGGCAACGACTACTCCACCAACGTCTTCTTCTACACCTCCGACGAGTTCGACGTCGCTGCCGACAACTTCGCCAACTACGTCCCCAACGGCGGCGGACTCTGGCAGCACACAGCCTTCTCTGGCTCTGTTGAAAATGATGCAGCTAATGGCGTTGTGACTATTTCCAACACCAACAACGAGAGCGTAGCCTACATCGCACTCCGTGGCGACAACGGCGGCAACCCGCTCAGTGCCACCGAGATTGAGTTCTACTACTACGACGACGGCACCTTCGAGGACAAGCCCGGTGAAGGCGGAGAGACCAAGGAGACTGTCAAGGTCAAGTATCTTGCCGACCACATGAAGGCCGTAACAACTGACAACACCGACGTCACCGAGACCTACACCACACAGATTGCCGAGCTCACCGACGGCAACACCGAGGCCATCCTCTCCAACGGCCGTGCCGACGTCTACTACGTCATCGCACTGCCCGAAGGTCTGAAGGACTTCCAGAGCCTGAAGGTGTTCTACAACACCACCGAAGGCAGCAACGAATACTCCACCAACGTCTTCTTCTACACCGTCGCAGACCTCGACGTCGCTTCCGATGCTTACGGCAACTACGTCCCCAACGGCGGCGGACTCTGGCAGCACACAGGCTTCAACGGAGCCGTAGCTGCCAATGCCGACGAGCGTTCCGTCACCTTCACCAACACCAATGGCGAGAAGTTCAACTACATCGCCATCAAGGGCGACAACGGCGGCAACCCGCTCAGCGCGACCGAGATTGAGCTCTACTACCTCGAAGGCAACTACGACGAGAAGGAGCAACTCAATCCCGTCAACTACTGGACAGCTTCCACCAACTGGGTATCCACCCGCACCGGAGGCTCTGTCGTCGTCAACGAAGATGGCTCCTTGACCGCCAACGCCGGCACCGACAACGCCAAGCGCGCCGACATCAAGAACGCTACAGACCAGTTCTACCTCGGCGACCACAAGATCGTGTTCTACGTTGCCGTGCCCACGGCTTTCGCTTCCGGCGTTACGCAGAACTACGGCGACATGAAGTTCGGCTACACCTCCACCGTAGCAGCCTTCAGCGAGACCGCCGTCGTCAATGAGCAGCACCTCCGCGGCAATGCCAGCAACACCGAGTACACCATCGGCGAGGAAGGCTTCCTCGTTTACTTCGACCTCAGCGCGCGCAACGCCAACGTGGCCTACTACCAGGGCGACAGCGGCAACAAGTTCGACGGCGCCACCAAGGACGCCTTCCGCGCAGCACTCACCGAGGTTACCGATCTCACCATCAGCAACCCGAACTTCACCCTCATCGGCAGCGATGCCACCAACTTCACCATCACCCGCATGGGCTCGGCCAAGGATCTCGAGACCCTGCTCGCCGAGCTGAATGGCACAGGCGACGGAATTGCCGACATCGAGAAGGCAAGCACCAGCGCAAGCGGTATCTTCGACCTTTCCGGTCGCCGACTCAGCAAGCCCGCCGCTGCTGGCCTATACATTATCAACGGCAAGAAGGTCTTCGTGAAGTAACCTACATCACAATCTGCTTCAGCAGATTTCCATACATCAATAAAGAGAGTCGCCACACATCGTGGCGGCTCTTTTTTTTTGTTGCTAAGAAATGCCCTCGACAGGCAATGGCAGAAAAACGGGGCCTTCCTGCTGCAAAACAAAAAGCGTCCTGCTGCTGAGTTTTTTTTCTCTTTTATATTCTATATATCACTGAGTGATATATATAAATCACCGAGTAATATATAAAATCAGGTCCGCTCTTTTGACAAATGCCTTATATCGTTTAATTCAAGTTTCACAAGCTCTGCTTGCTTGGGAGTTAAGGAGTTAAGGAGTTAGCTCCTTAACTCCTTCATAACTTGCGAAACTTGAGTTAATTTTAATTTCTCCTTAGGTGGAAGCCGGGGCAAAAGCGTAGTATAAAGAAAAGAAGAGACTATAAAAAACACAATAGACTGCAATGAAACATCATTTGTTATCCGCAATCTTCTGCCTGGGCTTCAGCTTGTTGGCTGTAGGTTGCTTTGACTCTGACGACGTCGGCGACAGCTACACCACGTTTACGGGTGAGAAGATTGCCGACTTCCTCAATGCCCATCAGGCAGAGTACTCAGAGTTTATCCACGTGCTGGAGAAGGCTGAGGCATGGCCCCTGATGGAGTCGTACGGCAAGTACACGCTGTTTGTGCCCACCAACGAGGCCATGCGCGCTTACTATATGAAGAAGGGCGACGGCGTCAATCCCATGAACGTCGACACGCTGAATGCCAAGGATCTGCGCAAGCTGGTGTTCTACCATATCATCGACGGCGAGACTAATGCAGCGAAGGCCTACACGACCTTCGACTTCGAGGAAGGCGCCATCCCGACGAAGAACATGGTGGGGCGCTACATCATCGTGCACTTCCCCGAGAATGCTGCCAGCACGGCCTGGCTCATCAACGAGGAGGCCAATATCATTGAAGCCAATGGCGAGATGATCAACGGCGTAGTCCACGTCATCGACCACGTCATCGAGGGCAACAACGACTTGCTGCCTAACCTCATCAAGACCAACGGCCAGTACGACATCTATGGCGAGGCCATAGCAGCCACGGGCCTCGACGCTAAGATGATGCTCATCGAGGACGAGAGCTACGTGGCGCCCACGACGCTGCCCGACGGCAGCGCCATCACCACGCGCGCCCATTATCCCGAAGAGCGCAAGTACGGCTGGACGGCTCTGCTCGAGCCCGATGAGCTGCTCGCAGGCTGGAAGGATAAGTACACGCAGGCTGCAGGCATCGACGGCATCAAGAGCGTCGACGATATGGAAGCCTACGCCCGCGCCATCTACAAGGAGATGATCGACAACGGCAGCGCCGTGCCCGTCGACCTTACTGTCGCCGACCGTCGCGACCCTCGCAATGCGCTGAACCACTTCGTGGCCTACCATTTCCTGCAGGCCGCCGTGCGCACCGACAACTTCGTAACGACGTACGGCTACGTCTCGGAGTACGACTGGTTTGAGCGCAAGGCCGAGATCTGCGACGAGAACTATCGCATCGAGCAGTACTGGCCTACGATGGCTCCCGGAGCGCTCATCCAATGCCAGAAGTACAATATCATCAACACTACCGACAACCCCTGCTGGCTGCCGGGCATGGCCAACAGCCAGAGCTACATACACTTCGTGGCCGCCAGTTCCAACAAGGATTGCCAAAACGGCTTCCTGCACCAGTTGAACAGAGTGATGGCCTACAACAGCTATGTCGAGAACGAGGTGCTTCACCGCCGCCTGCGCATGGAACTGCGCACGTTCTTGCCTGAACTGGTGACGAACGACGTCGTGGCCTACTCCAACAAGTACAACCAGTGGCACCGCTACATCCCCACCGGCTATTGCAAGAACCTCACCTTCGAGGAGCAGCGCCCGAGCATCTACATGGTCTACTTCGCCGCCAACGTCCACCACTACCTCTACGGCGACGAGCTGAACGCGATGGGCTTCTTCGACGTGACCTTCCGCATCGGACCTATCCCAGCAGGCAAGTACGAGATTCGCTTCGGCTACCATGTCTACGGCACGGCCAAGTCCAACTCCGAGGCGGGCGTCACCCAAATCTACTTCGACGGCACTCCCTGCGGCATACCTCTTGACATGCGCGCCAATGCCCTCGAAGGCGATATCGGCTGGCAGCAGGACTATAATATTATCGAGACCTACGGAGCCGCCGGCGTGCAACTGGCCCGCGACGCCAGCTACAGCGAGGACGACCCCTACGGCTACGAGAACGACAAGTCGCTGCGCAACCGCAACTTCATGAAGGCTCCCGACAGCTACGTAGGCACCAACTGGCACAACGACTACGGCACCTACTTCGGCACAGCCCGCAACTCGTCGGCCGACCTGCGCTACATCCTCGGCACATTCTCGTTCACAGGCAACGACGAGCACGACCTGCGCTTCGTGCAGATGCTGGCCGGCAAGGGCTTGTTTGACTACATCGAGTTCATACCCACCGACCTCATCGAAGATGAGGACCAGCATTGACGAGTGACGAATGATGAGTGACGAGTGATGAATTATGAATTATGAAATATGAATTACGAATTATGAAATATAAATTAATCTTTGTCCTTTCGCTGCTTATGGCGGCTTTCCTGACGGAGTCGTGTACCGACCGCTTCGCCGAAGAGGAAAACAACGAGCCGTCGTGGCTGGGGCCCAATGTGTACGACTATCTCGACCAGCGCGGCGACTGCAAATATTTCTGCCGCCTCATCGAGGACTGCGGCTACTACGAGTCGCTCAAGCGCACGGGCAGCAACACGCTGTTCTTCTCGCCCGACTCGTGCTTCGAGAGCTTCTTCCGCTCGGCCGAGGCCGTGCGCAAGGGCTACACCTCGTACGAGCGGTTGCCTCAGTCGATGAAATATCTCATGCTGCGCTCTTGTATGGTCGAGAACGCACAGCTCATCGAACGCCTTGCTCAGACCGACCACGGGGGTACGCTCTTCCGCCGGACCACGATGATGAGCGTCGAGGACACCATCCCCGTGATGAGCTATGCCGAATTACCTCACAACAGCTACTTCGAGCGCTACAAGGACACCGACATACGCCTGCTCATGGACGCTACGCCTTGGACGCTCGTGCAGTTCTTCCCCGATGTGATGTCGGCACTTAAGATAACCGACAACGATATGAAGCATATCTGCGGCGACGACGCTTCGACGGAGAAGACCTACTTGTTCCAAAGCCGGATCGTACGCCAGGACATCACGTGCAAGAACGGCTACCTGCACGAGCTCGACCGCATATGCATGGTGCCCGACAATATGGCTGGATATATCCGCGGCGAAGAGCGCCTCGCGACGTTCAACCACCTGATGGACCGCTTCTGCGAGCCCGTGCTCTACCGCACGACGACCGACGGCGAGCGCATCTACGAGTTGCGCTATTTCAACGAGTCGGTAGCCCATCCCCACCGCACCGACATCGACGGCCGCATCTCCCCGGGAACCTTGTACTTCGACCCGGGCTGGAACCTCTATCAATACGGTTCGTCGGGCTCAAACAGCAACAATGCCTACGAGGGCGACATGGCAGCCATGTTCGTGCCCACCAACGAGGCTATGGCTGAGTATTTCAGCGCCGACCCGTCGGCCGAGGGCCACGACATCTACGAGTCGTTTGGCGGCGAATGGGATAACGTCCCCAACCAGATTGCCGCCGACCTGGTGAAGAACCATCAGCTCTCGTCGTTCGTCAATTCCACCCCGAGCCACTTCGGCACGCTCAAAGACATGGCAGGCTACGAGATGGAAATCAGCGAGGACAACATCGTCGGTTCCTACGTTGCCCGCAACGGCATCGTCTATCTTATCAACAAGGTGCTGCCGCCGTTGGACTATCGCTCGGTCATGGGGCCCGTGAAGGTCGACCAGGGGCTTAAGATTTTCAACCTTGCCATGGGCGACAACTATTGTCAGTTCCAATATTACCTTCGCTCGCTGAAGTCCACCTACAACTTCTTCGTGACACCCGACGAGTATATGAAGGATTATCTGGACCCCATCTCGGCAGGCTACAGCGGCGTAAGGCAGAATACGACGTGGGACTTCCGCCTGAACGAGAACACCAATTCTATTGAGGCTGTCATCCGCGGCGCCGCTACGGGCGACTCCATAGGCACAAACACCTCCGGCGGCATCGCCGGTGCACTGACGAGCCGCCTCACCGACATCCTCAACCAGCAGACGCTCGTAGGCGAAGTCACTCCGGGCCAGGAATGGTACATCACGAAAGGTTATGCTCCCATCCGTCTGGTGTGGCAGGGCGACAAGGTCGTGGCCGCACAGGGAGCCGGCAATGCCGAGCCTGTCGAAGTCGTCGATGAGTACGAGAAGACCAACGGCACGACGCGTTACCTCCGCGGCATACTGCGCACCTCGCCCCGCTCTCTGTATGCTATGTTGCGTGCGCACGCCGGGGCCTCAGCCTCGGGCAGCGTTGACGACAACTTCAAGGCGTTCTACGATATGTGTGAGTACTGTGGACTGTTCGAGAAGAATCCTACGACGACGTGTGCAGCCATCGACTACCGCCTCTCGTTCCTCAGCCAGTACCACTACAGCGTCTACGTGCCGGGCAATGCCGGCGTGGCAGCAGCCGTCGCCGACGGCGCAGTGCCTTCTATCGACGCTATTGAGCACTGCACACTGACGGCCGAAGAGGAGGCTGCGGGCTTGGACCTTAGCGAGAAGCGCGACTCGCTGCGCCAGCGCATGATTCGCTTCATCCGCTATCATGTGCAGGACTACTCCATCATCAGCGGAGGCGCCCGCGAGAGCGAAGGTGAATACCTCTCGAACACGCTGAACGAGACGACCCACAAGTTCTATCCCGTCTTTGTGGATCACGACGGCACCAATATTTCGCTGCTCGACAACTACAACTATCAGCGTCGCCGCCGTGGCGAGAGCTTCGAGAAGATCCGCGTCGACAACGGGCTGTGCAACCTGATGGTGCGCGACCTTATCGTAAACAGCGCCGCCACGACCGCAGCAACCGGCATAGAGACCTATTCATACAGTGTAATGCATCTTCTCGAAGAAGGCAAGTATTTAAGATTTGAATGATATGAAAGGAATAATTAACATAAAGGCGCTGCTCGTCGGTGCGCTCACACTGTTGCTAAGCGCGCAGGCATGGGCGCAGAACGACCTTGCCATCACCGGACACGTAGAAGATGATTTCGGCGAACTGCCCGGCGTGTACATCGTAGAGCTCGACCCCAACGACCGCGTCCTCGGAGGTGTGACCACCGACATGAACGGCAACTTCTTCCTTCGCGCCAAGAGCCCGAAGAATCGCATCCGCGTGCAGTTTATGGGCTACGAGACTCAAGTGTTCACTATTGGCGCCACCAAGAAGTTCAACATCAAGATGAAAGAGACGGCACAGACATTGAAGGAAACCGTCGTCAAAGCCGACCGCCGTCAGGACGTGGGCATGGGCAACATCCCCAGCCGCGAAGTGTCGATGGCCATCTCGCACTTCGAGCTGGGCGAGAACGTCGAAGGCATCTCCGTAGCCTCGGCCGAGGACCTGCTGCAAGGCCGCATCGCAGGTCTCGACATCGTGGCATCGTCAGGTGCGCCCGGCGCCGGCAGCCAGATGCGCATCCGCGGCACGACGACCTTGTCGGGCAATGCCAACCCGCTCATCGTGCTCAATGACATCCCGTTTGAGGGCGACGTCGCCGCCGACTTTGATTTCAACAATGCCACCGACGACCAGTATGCCGACCTCCTATGTGTGAACGTAGACGATATCCTTAGCATCGATGTGCTGAAAGACGCCTCGGCAACTGCACTCTACGGTTCGAAAGGCTCCAACGGCGTCATCAAGATTACGACGCGCAAGGGCAGCCGCGGCAAGCCCGTCATTAAGTACTCCTACAAACTGACAGAGAAGTACCAGCCCTCGGGCATGAAAATGCTCTCGGGCGACGACTACACGATGCTGATGAAGCAGGAGTACTTCAATCGCACGCTGGCCCGCACAGAGTCCTACGCACAGTACAGCCGCGACGAGTACAACTATAATCCCTCGTTCTCTGAGTTCGAGCAGTTCAACAACAACACCGACTGGGTCGACGCCGTGACTCAGCACGGCTGGACCCACGACCACTACCTGAACGTCAGCGGCGGCGGCGAGCGTGCCACGTTCATGATCTCTGGCGGCTACCTGACGCAGTCAGGCACGACGATAGGACAGGACTACACAAAGATGACCAGCCGCATGAATCTCGAGTACGACATCTCGAAGCGCATCAAGGTTATCACCGAGTTCCAGTTCACCTACAGCAAGAACAAAAAGAACCTCGAGAACTACGGCACCATCCTCGGCATAGCCTACAAGAAGATTCCTAACGTAGGCATCTACGAGCAGGACACAGAGGGACTCGACACCGACAACTACTACAACATCCGCAGCAATTCGCAACTCGCCGGCTCGCAGAAGAACCTGATGAACCCCGTGGCCTTGGCCCGTCTGGCCAAGAACGAGGAGGTGAACCGTCGCGTGCTGCCTACGGCACGTCTGCAGTACTACATCATTAATCCCACGCTCGACAACAAGCCCTTCTCCCTGAAATACGCTGCCTACATCAATTTCGACATCAACAACCTCGGCCGCAGCCAGTTCCTGCCCGCATCAGTGTCGAACTACAATTGGGACAGCGAGACAGTGAACAACGCCCAGGAGTACAGTACCGAACGCCTGAACATACTCACGGAGAACAAAATCTCGTTTGAGTCTGATTGGAACAACGGACATTTCCTCGTGGCCAATATGGCTTGGCAAACAGCCAGCGCCACCCAGTCAGCGAATACCACGAAGTCGTATGGCCACCCCGACGAGTCGCTCACCGATGCTACTACGGCCGCATATCTGAACTACCTGAGCAACGGCAACTCCAAGTCGCGCTCGCTGGCCGGACTGGGTAACATACATTATTCTTATAAAGGGAAATACATCGTCAGCGGCGTACTGCGCATCGACGGGTCAACGAAGTTCGGCGCCTCGCGCCGCTGGGGCGTTTTCCCCGGTGCTTCAGCCAAATGGATTATCTCGGAAGAAAAGTTCATGAAGCCCCTTGAGAAATACGTTTCGATGCTGGCCGTACGTCCGGGTTGGGGAATCACAGGCAACCAGCCCGGCAGCGATTACTCGCAGTACAGCGTCTACTCCATCGACAACTACGGCTACATGGGCGGCACCGTCGTGCGCCCCACAAACATCCCGCTGACTAACCTTCGATGGGAGAAGACCCGCTCCTACAACCTTGGCTTCGACCTCGGCTTCTTCGACAACCTTGTAAATGCCAAGATCGACATCTACGACAAGAAGACCACCGACCTGCTGTGGACAGGCTATTCGATATCCACTACATCTGGTTTCTCGTCGCTGACGTATAAGAACGACGGTGAGTTGCAGAACCGCGGTTGGGAACTGGAACTGAGCACCGACCGCATCATCAAGAAGGGTAAGTTCTCGATGGACTTCAACCTCAACATCGGCAACAACAAGAACGTCATCAAGGATATCGACGAGAGCATCATGAACCAGTTCAATGATAATGCGGCAGCCATCAACAACGGCGTCTATCTGACCCGCATACAGATGAACAACTCCTATGGTTCAATCTACGGTTTCCGCTACAAAGGCGTCTACAGCTATAGCTACGAGAAGTTCGACAAGGCGCAGGCTGAAGGCAAGACATGTCCCGTAGCCCGTGATGCCGAGGGTAACATAATGTACGATTACGACGGCAATCCCAAGCAGATGAAATATGACTACTTGGGCACCAATTATAAGTTCCAGGGCGGCGATGCCATCTATGAGGACATCAACCACGACGGCTCAATCGATGAATACGATGTCGTCTATCTGGGCAACTCCAATCCCAAGCTCGAAGGCGGCTTCGGCACTACGCTGCGCTATGGCAGCCTCTCGCTCACCATCTTCTGCAACTACCGCTATGGCGGCAAGATAATCAACAACGCACGCATGCATGCCGAGAACATGTACACCGACGACAACCAATGCCGCACCGTCAACTGGCGCTGGCGCAAAGAAGGCGACCTGACCGATGTGCCACGTGCCCTCTACCAGCAGGGCTACAACTGGTTGGGCTCAGACCGCTACGTCGAGAATGGCTCGTTCCTGCGTATCAAGTACGTCTCGCTGCGCTACACAGCCCCAAAGCGTTGGGCTGATGCCATCCGTGCGAAGGCCATCAACGCCTACCTCACGATGAACAACCTCTATTGTTTCACCAAGTACTCAGGAACCGACCCGGAGGTAGCCGTGCAGAACTTCAACGCGTCGCTGCCCGGCGTAGCCTATGACTCGTCTCGCACGCCTCGTTCGAAAGACTGGACGCTCGGCCTCTCGGTTACGTTCTGACTTACTGACTCAATAATCCACTCTTTCATTATGAAAAAGACATCTCATATCATAGTTTCAACCTTCGCTTTAGCTGCTTCTCTCATGCTTCTCTCGTGCAACGACTGGCTTGAACTCATGCCCGAGGACAGCACCATAGAAGAGGAGTTCTGGAAGAACGGCAATCAAGTGGAGAGTGTCGTACGAGCCTGCTACCGCTATATGCAAGAGGACAACCTCATGCAGCGCATCATTCTTTGGGGCGAGCTGCGCTCTGACGAGGTGCAGAACGGGGCCAGCATCTCGGCTAGCGAGACTGACATCATCAACGCCAAGGTGAAGTCGAGCAACCCGTATTGCGACTGGGCTTCGTTCTACACGGTCATCAACGACTGCAACAAGGTGCTGGAGTTTGCTCCTGCAGTGCGCCAGCTTGACGCGAATTTCAGCGAGGCCACATGCCAGGCTTACATGGCTGAGGCTTACACGCTGCGAGCCCTATGCTATTTCTATCTCCTGCGCACCTTCCGCGATGTGCCTCTCGTGCTCGAAAGCAGCAAAACCGACGAGCACGACTACAACGTGAGCAACCGCGACACAGCAGCATGGATAAGCTACTACGCCCTGCCTATAGATGCCGCTGCTTTCACGGCCGAAGCCTATCCGCTGGTCGATCAGGAACACTACGTAATCGACCGCATGATAGACGACCTTAAGACAGCCCGCGAATATGCCGCCACAGAGTGGGAGAGCGAAGCCGAAAGCCACGGCAGAGTTACGCGCCGCGCCGTCGAAGCCCTGCTTGCCGACTATTACCTCTGGCGAGCATCGGTCAACCAGCCTATCGATGCATCACGAGCCACCGACGACTACCGCCAGTGTATTGCACTCTGCGATGTCGTAGTCAGCGAAACGGCCGAGATGGAGGAGGCAGAGTTTGTCGAAGGAGCCAACATCCTCAGCGACGTCTTCTATACGGGCAACTCCGGCGAGAGCATCTTCGAGCTAAACTTCACCACCAACGGCCATGCCAACAACGCCACAGCCACGCTCTACGGCAATACGCTCAAGAGCCGCAATCCGCATCTGCTTGCCGCCGTGAGCGTTCAGGCACTCTTCAATCAGAACAAAGCCAACAGCGACGAAGCCGACTACGACTATCGCAGCAAGGATTTCTTCAATGCGAAGGACAATCATATCTTCAAATACGAAGGCCAGACACCACCGGCCGAATTCAGTTCGCGATCTGCAACCTACACCTATCGCGGAGCAAGCAGCCAGGCCAACTGGATCTTCTATCGCCTGGCCGACATCTACTTAATGAAAGCCGAAGCATTAGCCCAGATAGCCGAATCGGCCGAAGAAATCAGCAACGTCGTCGCCCTCTGCAACAAGACGTATATTCGAGCTTGTACCGACAACGCCGACGTCAAGGACTCGATCTCACATGCCGCCTACTCCTCGCCCTCGGACGTCCAACGCCTTGTCCTCGCCGAACGTCAGCGCGAACTTATGTTCGAAGGCAAACGCTGGTTCGACCTCCTGCGCCTGGCACGCCGTGAGGGCAATGTGGCCGACAGTTGGCAATACCTCGAATCACGCTACGACGAGGACGTCACCACCATCCGCAACAAGATGACCTCCATCGAGGCTTGGTATCTGCCTATTTACTTCAACGAAACAAAAATCAATGGCAATCTTCGCCAGAATACATATTATGAATCTCAAGATGAATAGCCATATGAAAACAAGATACAAGCAGCTGCTACGTCCCGTCTTTTATGTTGCGATTTTATCGCAACTCATCTTCGCCTGCCAGGATGCCGAGTGGGACAACCACTACTCCGCGTCAGGCTCCACGGCCACGGCATCGCTCATCGAGCTGTTGCGCAGCCACAGCGAGTACTCGAAGTTCGTGACGCTCTTGGAGCAGACGGGTGGCGACAGCATCCTCGCCTACGACCAGACGTTCACCGTCTTTGCACCTACCAACGACGCCTTGGCCGACCTTGGGACAGGAGAAGGCACGATGACTGAAATCGTAAAAAATCACGTCGCACGCTATCTCTATGGCCCTGCTAACCTCGCCGACACCACCTATCTGCGCGTGAAGATGCTCAACGGCAAGTATCAGGAACTCACGCGCGAAGGCTCGGAGGTCCGTTTCGCAGGCATACAACTTCCGCCCGACCCGCTCATCGCCACTAACGGCATAATCTATTCTCTCAAACAGAAAGCCCAGTACTACGGCAATCTCTGGGAGATACTTGCTAACAGTACTGGTCGCTACGACTCGCTCTACCACTACATAGCAGCCTTCAACGACACAACGACAATCAAATCTGCCATTGAAGTGGGCGAGAACAGCCGCGGACAGAAACTCTACTTCCACAACCAATGGATGAAGAAGTACGGAGCCATAAACCTCGAAGACAGCCTCTACACCGCCTTCCTGCCGACGAACGAAGGATGGAACGCGGCCTACGCTGCCATCAGCCCTTATTTTCGTACCTTCGGCTCGCTCATCGAGGACCGCACGCCCACCAGTTCTTTCAACTATCGAAGGAGCTACGAGACCGGCACCCCTGTCAGCGACTCGCTGCAGGACATACACACCCGCGAGACCATAGCCCGTGACATACTCTTCCGCCGCCGGCCTGACTTCATGACGCCTGCGGGCGATACACTCATGACGACCTCGGGCGACACATACCACCATCCGGCTTACCTCGTCGAGGGCCTCACGGCACAGACCGCAAGCAACGGCCAATACTATCCTGTCGACCATTTACCTCACCATGCCAACGACCTTTTCCTGAAGACAATAAAAATCGAGGCTGAGAAATCGGCAGGCCGCGAATTCCTTTATGCCACTCTGACCAATCGCAGTGCAGCAGAAGGCAACCTCAAGGACTCCGTCTCGAACATGCACTTCCTCGAGGTCGTCAACACGTCGACCAACAACCTTACGCCCCCGCAGGTTGTCTTCAACGTCCCTAACGTTCTGGCTGCAAAATACAATATCTATGCCGTATTCGTGACCTGCTCGTCTGGGACGCCTCAGTAACGTGGAAGTTCCTCAAGAACAAGGCTCGCCTCAAGCTGGAGCTCTACGACATCCTCAATGCCCGCGACGGGAAATACATCAGCCAAAGCGCTTACCAGCAGACAGTCACCCGAAGCGACTTCCGCCACCACTACGCCGGCCTCTCCTTCACCTATCACCTTGACGCAAAGACAAAGGAATAAGAGTCAGCCAGCGGACACGAAAAAACCCTTAAGCCACCTTTTGAGAGAGGCTTAAGGGTTTTATTTGTTCGCTCGCGAGCGAACAACCAAAAGGCTTAAGGGTTTCGGGCGAAAGGCTTAAGCTAATTGGGCGAAAGGCTTAAGGGTTTTGGCAAAAAGGCTTAAGGGTTTCGGTTGGAAGGCTTGTGCTTATTTTGCAAGCCTTACCTCAGGAGACGCGCTTCACTTCCTCTATGCCATCGATTTTCTGCAGGTTGCTGATGATGACCTCCAGGTCTTCGGTGTCGTGGACTCCGAGCTCTATGTCCCCCTGGAAGATTCCCTCGCGCGCTGCTATTGACAGCTGGTGGACGTTGACGTTCAGCTGCTCGGTGATAACGTCGGTCAGGCTCTTGATGATGCCTACGCGGTCGATGCCCTCCATGTGCAGCGTGGCGGCAAAACTCATCTGCTTGTGGGTGTCCCAGAAGACGGCCAGGATGTGATTCCCGTCGACGTTCTTCAGCCTGTTGGCTACACTGCAGCTGCGCTTGTGCACGACGACCCTGTTCTGCTCGTCGAGGTAACCGAGTACCTCATCGCCGGGAATGGGGCTGCAATTCGGGCACATGCTTACTCGCCCGATATTCTCCTCGCTGAGGTATAAGGGTTTCTTGCGGTCGATGACGAGAGACGTCTGCGCGGCCGGGTCTACAGAGTCCGGCAGTGCCGGCTGAGATGTCTGGCGTTTGGGCTTGTAGAATGGAATATATCGTGTCCAGCTCTTGTTCTCGCTGTTGCGGCTGCTGTCGGACCTCAGCGTATGCAGATCCTCCTCGCCCAACGTTACGGCTCCCGCTCCTAATGCTGCGAAGAACTCTTCGCGCGTCTCCATCAGGTGGTACATGGCCAGGCGGTCGAGCATCTGGCTGTTCTGCTCCAGGTCGTTCTCGGCACACCACTGCTCGAACATCTCCTCTCCTTTTTTCTGCTGCTCGCGGCGCTGGCGCCGGAGTATGACCTCGATTTTGTTTTTAGCCTTCGCCGTGGTGACGAATTTTATCCATGAGGGCTCGACGCGCAGGGTGTTTGACGTGAGAATCTCGACTTGGTCGCCGCTCTTGAGCTTATAGCTTATCGGCACGAGCTGGTGGTTCACCTTAGCTCCGATGCAATGGGTGCCGAGCACGGTGTGGATAGAGAAGGCGAAGTCGAGGGCGGTGCAGCCTGCCGGCATGGTCTTGAACTCGCCCTTGGGCGTTATGACGAGGATCTCTGATGAATAGAGGTTGAGCTTTATTGTCGACAGGAAATCCATGGCCGACGGCTGGGGGTCGTCGAGGATCTCCTTGATGGTCGAGAGCCACTTCTCGAGCTCCGTCTCGCTGGCCGACGTGTCCTTCTCGCCCTCCTTGTATTTCCAGTGGGCCGCAAAGCCGCGCTCGGCCATGTCGTCCATGCGGCGCGAGCGTATCTGCAGCTCTATCCAGCGGCCCTGCTTGCTCATGAGTGTGGTGTGGAGGGCCTGGTAGCCGTTGCTCTTGGGGTTCGAGAGCCAGTCGCGGAAGCGGTCGGGGTGGGCCTTGTAGATGCTGGTGCAGGCGGCATAAATCTGGAAGCAATCGTTGATTTCGGTGTCTGCCGAATGGGGGTCGAAGATTATGCGTACGGCCAGGATGTCGTAGATCTCCTCGAACTTGACGCCTTTGTTCTGCATCTTCGACCACACGCTGTAGGGCCGCTTGATGCGGGCCTTGATATCGTAGTGCAGGCCGAGGGTGTCGAGCTTCTCCCTTATCGGCAGGATAAACAGGCGGAAAGCTTCGTCGAGGTGTGGGCGGAGGTCATCGAGCTGCTTGCATATCTGCTCGTAGGCTTCGGGGTGCTCATAGCGGAAGCTGAAGTCCTCGAGCTCCTCTTTTATCAGGTTGAGGCCGAGGCGGTGGGCGAGCGGAGCGTAGATATACAGCGTCTCGCCTGCTATCTTATACTGCTTGTGAGGCGGCTGCGAGCCCAGCGTTCGCATGTTGTGGAGGCGGTCGGAGATTTTTATGAGGATGACACGTATGTCGTCGCTCATCGTCAGCAGCAGTTTCTTGAACGACTCGGCCTGTGCCGACGCCTTGTCGCCGAAGATACCGCCGGAGATCTTCGTCAGGCCGTCGACGATCTGCGCTATCTTCTCGCCGAAGATGTTGGTGAGGTCCTCGACGGTGTAGTCGGTGTCCTCGACGACGTCGTGGAGCAGGGCCGCACAGATGCTGGTAGAGCCAAGTCCTATCTCGCCGCAAACGATCTGTGCCACCGCCAGCGGATGCATGATATACGGCTCGCCGGAGAGGCGGCGCACGCCTTTGTGCGCCTGCTTGGCGAAGTTGAAAGCCCGCGAGATAATGTCCACCTTCTTGCGGTGGGGTGAGGCCAGATAGGTGTCGATGAGCCGCTGATAAGCAGCGCTTATCATCTCCTCATCGGCTTGAGCCTGGCGGATAGCATCGTCGTCCATAAACGTGAGGTTTAGCTTATTTCACTCTTATCTTTTGCCCTGCCTTGATGGTGTTGCCGCGTATGCCGTTGAGCTTCCGGAGCTTGGCCACCGTGGTGCCGTTGCGTTTGGCTATGGCCCCGAGTGTGTCGCCGCGGCGCACCGTGGCAGAGCGAGCTCCGCGACCGGTGCTGCGACCTCGGCCGCGCCCTCTACGCGGACTCACTTTCGGGTTCGAGGGTGCCAGCTGCGCCTGTGCCACCTCGATTTCAGCGCGGCTTGTCAGCAGCTCGGTGGCGCGATAGGCGTAGATGGAATCACCGGCCTCGATAAACGCCGTCATGGAAGCGTTGGGCAAACGCAGTGTGCAGGGGTGGCTGAAGCCGGGGATGAGGCTTGTCCGATACTGTGGGTTCAAGGCCTTCAAGGCGTCGGCAGAGATGTTGCAGAGGGCTATGATCTGGTCGACGTGCAGGTTGCGGTCGACCATCACCGTGTCAGTGGCAGCGGGCAGCTGAGCGGTGGCGGGGCATATATTATGCTCGCAATAGTACGTCATAATATAGTTTGCGGCGATGAACGCGGGGACGTAGCCACGCGTCTCTCGGGGCAGATACGGATAGATCTGCCAATAGTCCTTTGAGCCGCCGGCGCGGCTGATGGCCTTGCGGACGTTGCCGGGGCCACAGTTGTAGGAGGCGATGGCCAGCGTCCAGTCGCCGAAGATGTCGTACAGGTCCTTGAGGTAGTGGGCGGCGGCATAGCTGGCCTTGATTGGGTCGCGGCGCTCGTCGATGAGGCTGGTGACCTCGAGGCCATACTGTTTGGCCGTCGTAATCATGAACTGCCACAAACCTACGGCGCCGGCTCGGCTGACGGCCTGCGGGTTCAGGGCGCTCTCAATGACGGGCAGATATTTCAGCTCGAGCGGCAGCTGATAAGCCTCGAGGGCCTCCTCGAAGATGGGCGTGTAGAAATTCGACGCACCGAGAATGATGCTTACGGACCTGCGCAAGCGCCCCGTGTACTGGTCGATGAAATGGCGTACGACATCGTTGTAAGGCATCTCGATGACGTTGGGCAGGCGCTGCAGACGATGGATATACGTCTCGCGATCGAAATCGGGATTGACACCCGTGTCGTTGCAGTCGCCCTCGGGGATGAGGTAGTTCTTGTTGTTCCACTCGTTGAGCAAACTGTCCATCTCGGCCTCCATGCCGGCCGGGATGTCGATCTCGGATGTTGTCGGCGCCTGGTCGCCGACGCCGTCGTCTTCGTCCTCGTCATCGAGGTCGAGCGTCTCCTCTATATCGTCATCTATCTCTACCTGTGCAGAGAGCTGCATGGCAGGCAGGGCGACGAGAGTCATGGTGGCAAGAACTATTTTAAAAATCTTTTTCATATCGTATGGTTTAGCGGCCGTCACGGCCTGATTTTAGAAATTCACAGCCATCGACATACCTACTGCCGTATGGCCTCTGTGCAACTGTCCTGGAGCGCGATTGCCGGCGCGCGGGTCTGTGTTTATGAACGTCGGTTGAAGCTGGAAAGAGAGGTCCTCTGAAATATCAAAACTCGAGAGCTCGGCATCAACGTAGGCATCAATCACCGAGAGGGCATACACGGCTATGAAGGCCAGAATACTCATGTCCCGATATTTGCGATAGTAATTCTTTCGGTTCTTGAAGATCTCCTTGAACTGTTCCTCGCGCCCGCTCATGTTGAAGTTAATAGGCAGCATCTTCTCGTAGGACATCGTGTTGGGGTCGTCGTCCATGATGTCGAGGTAGGCCTGCGAATAGTCGCTTAGCATCTGGTTGTTCCACGTCAGGGCATACGTGCAGCCGAGGAATCCTCCATAGATGAGCGGCAGCTTCCAGTACTTGTGGTTGTAGATCTGCCCGCCGCCGGGCAGCACGAGCCCGAGCCAGAGGGCGCGCGTAGGGTCAGGCCGGAAGGGCGGTCGTACGAAGGGCGCTATGCGCGCGGCCAGGCTGTCGGCATCGATTGTCTGCACGGTCCGGCGCGCCAGGCTGTCGGTACGCTGAAGCAGCACGCTGTCGGGCGTCAAGGCAAACTCATCGACCACACGGCGCGCATCAGCCTTATGGCCAAGGCTGTCGGGCTGCTGTGCGGCCACGGGCTGTAGTGAGGCCGCAACGATGGCAACGAGTGTGACTATGATGCGCTGATATGGGTTCATCCCGAAGTTTGTCTGTGTGCGTAATGCCGGCTGGCGAGTCAGTGTTTAAGCTTGTCGAGAAGTGCCACGATACGTTCGAGCTCCTCTTCGCCGGAGAAGGGGATGGTGATCTTACCCTTGCCGCTTTCGCTGCAGCTGAACTGCACCTTCGTCTGGAAGCAGCGGGAAAGATTGTCGCGAAGCAGCTCGTAGTCGCGGCTGAGCTTCGACTTGACCTTGAGCTGTCTCTTGCCCGACACGCATGTGCTCTCGCCGTCGTTGATAGCCTTCACCAGCTCTTCAACCCGGCGCACGCTAAGATGTTCGTCCCTGATTTGCTCGAACACCTGCAGCTGAAGCGACGGGTTGTCTAAGGTGAGCAGCGCACGCGCATGCCCCATGTCCAGCTCGCGGTTCTGCAGGGCTACCTGAATCGTGGCGGGCAGCTTCAGCAGGCGCAGGTAGTTGGTGATGGTGGCGCGCTTCTTGCCTACACGCTCACTCAGGCGGTCCTGCGTGAGGTTATACTGCTCGAGCAGGTGCTGATAGGCCAGGGCTATCTCCAGGGCGTTGAGGTCCTGGCGCTGGATATTCTCGATGAGCGCCATCTCCATGACGTTCTCGTCGTCGGCCGTACGGATGTAGGCGGGAATGGTCTTGAGACCGGCCATCTGCGAGGCACGCCAGCGCCGCTCACCGGCAATAATCTCGTAGGTGCCGTCCTGCAGCTTGCGCAGAGTGATTGGCTGTATGATACCTATCTCGCGGATGCTGTCGGACAGTTCCTGCAGAGCCTCAGGGTCGAACTCGCGGCGGGGTTGGTTGGGGTTGGGGTGGATGAGCGAGATGTCTGTTTCGCTTATCGAAGATGAGCCTTCGGTCTGAGGCTCGGATGTCTCTATCAGAGCATCGAGTCCACGGCCAAGTGCCGGATATTTCTTGTGTGGAGCCATATAGGTTAATTCATAATTGTTAATTCATGATTCACAATTCTCCGTTGATGAGTGATTATGAATTTACAGGAGCGTTCTTCTCGATTATCTCCTGAGCCAAAGCTAGATGGTTACGCGCGCCGACGCTGTCGGCATCGTAGAGGATGGCAGGCAGGCCGTGGGAGGGAGCTTCCGAAAGCTTGACGTTGCGGCTGATCACCGTCTTGAAGACGAGCTCCTGGAAGTGGCGGCGCACCTCGTCCTTGATCTGGTTGGCCAGGCGCAGGCGGGAGTCATACATCGTCAGCAGAAAGCCCTCAATCTCGAGTTGCGGGTTGAGCTTCTGCTTGATTATTTTGATGGTGTTGAGCAACTTGGAGATACCCTCGAGTGCGAAATACTCACACTGCACGGGAATGATGACGGAGTTCGCCGCCGTGAGGGCATTCACGGTAATCAGACCGAGCGAGGGCGAGCAGTCGATGAGAATGTAGTCGTAGTCGGGCGCCAGCGGCTGAAGCAGCCGGGCCATGATACGCTCGCGCTCGGGCAGCGACAGCATCTCGATCTCTGCGCCTACGAGGTCTATGTGACTGGGCACTACGTCCAGGCCAGGCACATCGCTCTCGAAGATGGCTTCGCGGATGTCGGCCCCACCAATCAGGCAGTCGTAGATGCTGGTCTCGACGCTTTTGACGTCAATGCCCAAACCGCTTGAGGCGTTGGCCTGAGGGTCAGCGTCGATGAGCAGGACTCGTTTCTCGAGCGTGGCCAGTGATGCAGCCAGATTCATCGACGTCGTCGTCTTGCCGACGCCTCCTTTCTGGTTGGCTAAAGCTATTATTTTATTCATGTGCGTATGTATGCGTGTGTGAATTGAGCTGCAAAGGTAAGCATTTTAAGCCAAACGGCCACTCGTTTTAAAGCTTTTTATGCTTTATTATCCCCTTTTCTTGCGTAATAAAGTATCATTTTGTAACTTTGCCCCACTTAACCATACAACGGACAATGCTATGGAAGATGACATAAGATACATGCGAATGGCGCTCGCCGAGGCCAGGCTGGCAGCCGAGGAAGGCGAGATACCCGTGGGAGCGGTCGTAGTGGCCGGGGGGCGTGTGGTGGCACGTGCTCACAACCTCACGGAACGCCTCACCGACGTCACGGCGCACGCCGAGATGCAAGCTGTCACAGCAGCAGCGGCAGCGCTCGGGGGTAAGTATCTCACCGACGCTACGCTCTACGTGACGCTGGAGCCGTGCACGATGTGTGCCGGAGCCTTGGGATGGAGCCAGCTGGGACGCCTCGTCTACGGCGCCTCAGACCCAAAACGCGGCTTCAGCCAGTTCGCGCCCAAAGCCTTGCACCCGCGTACGGCCGTCGTCAGCGGGCTGCTTGCCGACGAAGCCGCGGAGCTGATGCAGACGTTCTTCCTATCCAAGAGATAAGCCTTTGAAACAAAAAAAGCCTCCGACGTCGCACGACGTCGAAGGCCTCATTCTCTTGCAAACGATTATTATCGTAAAAGAATTATTTACTGGATGGCAGCATCGAGCTCTGCACCAGCCTTGAACTTAGCCTGCTTCTTAGCGGCAATCTTGATGGCCTTCTTGGTGAGAGGATTGATACCGTTGCGCTCCTTACGAGCTGCTACTGCGAATGTGCCGAAGCCGATGAGAGCTACCTTGTCACCTGCCTTCAGGGCGGCGGTGATGGCGGCGATTGTTGCGTCGAGTGCCTTCTTGGCATCTACTTTCGTCAAGCCGGCTTGTGCGGCAATGGCGTTTGTAAGATCTGTCTTGTTCATAAATAGGGTTTATTAAAAAGTTAAAGAAAAATGTTTCCGTTGAATAGAAAGGGCTCTTTTTATGCCTATTCTTGTGGCAAATGTATATAAAGTTGTGATTCGCTGCAAGTTTTTAATGAAAAAAGACTTCTTTTTACTCAATTTTATTCACTTTTACCCTCAAAACACAGCAAAAATGCCTACTTTTGCGAACTCGTTTAATAAAAAGACCGCACAAACAGCCATATGTTCAATATCCCGACAGTAACAAAGAATATCATTATCATCAACTTGCTGATGTTTCTGGCAAAGTTGGTGGCCGTGCGCTACGGCATTGACTTCGACGACCTCTTAGGTCTCCACTTCTTCAAGGCTACAGACTTCCGCCTCTACCAATTCTTCACATACATGTTCGTGCATGCGGGTTGGGAGCATATTTTCTTCAATATGTTTGCCGTGTGGATGTTCGGTCGTGTCATGGAGCAGGTCATGGGTTCGCAGAGGTTCCTCTTCTACTATATCGTCTGCGGACTTGGCGCAGGTCTCATGCAGGAAGGCGCACAATGGGTAGAGTACATCTATCAGGGACTGAACGAATACGAGACAGCCAATGTCGACGGTATGGTCATGCCAATGAGTGCCTACCTCAACAACTGGACTACGGTAGGTGCATCGGGAGCCGTCTACGGCATCCTGCTCAGCTTCGGCATGACATTTCCTAACGAGCGCCTGTTCATCATACCCATTCCTGTGCCCATCAAGGCTAAATGGTTTGTCATCGGGTATGCCGTAATCGAGCTCATGAGTGCCTTGGGGCACCGCGGCGACAACATTGCCCACATGGCTCACCTCGGAGGCATGATCTTCGGTCTGCTTCTAATCCTCTACTGGCGCAGGCACGACAATGGCGGCAACGGCCGTTTCTTCGGCGGCGGCCTCGGCAATATAGGCGGATACGGAGGCAACTACGGCGGTGGTTACTACAGCCGCTACGAGGATGTCACCGACAAAGCCGACGCACGCCCGAGCCTGAGCCAACGCATGACAACGTGGTGGCAACAGCAGAAAAATCGATGGAATGGGGCAAAACGAAGCCGGATGAACGTCACGACAGGAGGCAAACACGCTTCAGACATGCAGTGGCGCCAGCAAGAACAGCAGCGGCAAGAGGAGATAGACCGCATCCTCGCCAAAGTGAAACAGGGAGGCTACAACAGCCTCACTGACGATGAGAAGCGAAAACTCTTCGACGCCAGCAAGCGATAGGCGAGCCCAGGAAGCGTCAGAATAAGGATTAAGAATCGATGAAATGGGCAAAAAATGAAGCGCAACTGGATGATAACACTGCTCGTGCACATCTTCGAGGGAGCTAACATAGCAGTGATTCTGTTGCTATGGCTCTCTGCGGCCGTGACCTACCTCAGCCCCGAACAGTTTCCTAAGCTGAGCCTGCTCTCGCTGGTCTTCCCCGTGTTCCTTTTCAGCGACCTGGCCTTTGTCGCCTTCTGGCTTATTTTCAAGGCCAAGCGGGTGTGGATTCCCCTCGTCGGGCTCGCCACGTGCTTCAGCTTCGTGCGCGACTATATGCCCTTCAACCTGTCCTCAGAACCGGCAGACTCAGCCATGACCGTACTTTCATTTAACACCCACGGATTCGGGGGTGCGGAAGCTTATGATGGCGACGGACAGAACCTTGTGGTGCGATACTTGGCTGCTACCGATGCCGACATCATCTGCCTCCAAGAGACGTACTCGGAAGCCTTACGTAAAACTCTTTCAGACAGCCTTGAACCAAAGGGCTATCACGAAGCATCCCACAAAGGACTCTCGCTCTACTCGCGCCTGCCTGTCATCTCATTCGAGGAACTGACATACCCCACGCTCAACAATTCCGGCTTCCTCGCATACTTACTCTGGCGCTCAGACACTATCCTGCTCATCAACAACCATTTCGAGAGCAACCACTTCAGCCCCGAAATCAGACAGAAATACGTTGACGCGCTTGAGCAGACAGCCAACGCCAACCGCCACGCCACAGCCGACTCGCTAATCGGAGAGGTAAAGCCCTTGCTGCGCCTCATGGCCGAGGCCGCTCCTATGCGCGCCGCACAGACAGACATCATCGACAGCATCGTCACTACATGGCTGCCCAGACCAGTCATCCTCTGCGGCGATTTCAACGACACGCCAGTGTCATATACCCACCGCGTCCTCACACGCCACCTGACGAGCGCTTTCCGCCAAAGCGGCAATGGCCTCGGGCGCACTTTCCGAGAAAAAGGTTTCCCCGTGCGCATCGACCACATCCTCTTCAGCGGCCAACATTGGTCAAGCCACAAGACACATGTCGACCAGTCCATGACACTGTCTGACCACAGCCCTATTTCTACCATTCTTTCACCCAAGAGCGGCAAATAAACGCAAAAACAAGGGCAAAAAGCAAATATTTTATTGTTTTAGGCGTGCGCGTAAATAAAAAACACTATATTTGCGCGCTATTTTGGCCGACTATAACTAAAATCATTAAATAAACACTCTAACAAAATGCAAAACAAAGGATTTGTAAAATTGTTCGCAGTCCTGCTCGCTTTGGTCTGCATCTTCTACCTGAGTTTCTCGTTCGTGACTCGTCACCACGAGAATAAAGCCGAGAAGATTGCCGCTCTGCAGGGCGAAGCTGCAGGGCAGCACTATCTCGACTCGCTCGCCAACGAGCCTGTCTATTTCGGCGTCTGGACACTCAAGGAGTGCCGTGAAATGGGTATCGGCCTCGGCCTCGACCTCAAAGGCGGTATGAATGTCATCCTCGAAGTCAGCGTGCCCGACGTCGTAGAAGCTTTGGCCGACCACAAAGAGGACACCAATTTCAAGCAAGCCATCGCTCAGGCTAAGCAGGAGGCAAAGGAAGGTAAGGGCGATTTCATCTCGCTCTTCGTGAAGGACTACAAAGCCCTTGCCCCCAACAGCAACCTGGCCGAACTCTTCGCCACCCAGCAGCTCCGCGGCAAAGTCAACACTAAGACCCCCGACCGCGAGGTAGAGCGTGCACTGCGCGAAGAAGTCAAGGCTGCCATCGACAATTCATTCAACGTCATTCGCACCCGTATCGACCGCTTCGGCGTCGTGCAGCCCAACATCCAGGCCCTCGAAGGCCAGGAGGGCCGCATCATGGTTGAGCTCCCCGGTATCAAGGAGCCTGAGCGCGTCCGCAAGCTCCTCCAGGGTTCGGCCAACCTCGAGTTCTGGGAGACATACACAACTACTGAGGCCGTTCCGTTCCTCGTTCAGCTCGACAGCAAGCTCGCTACTGCCAACGTCGAAGGTGCCAAGGCTGAAGGCGAAAACGCCGATGAAGCCAATGCAGAAGAGACGGCCGAGGCCGCACCTGCCGAAGAAGCCAAGGCCGACAGCGCCAAGACCAACAGCGACGACGCTCTCGCAGCTATCGCCAAGGGAGCCGCTGCCGAGACGCCCGAAGCCAAGGCCGATGCCAACAGCACCGTCGCCGACGAGCAAGCCCTCAAGCAGCACCCGCTGCTCGCACGCCTCCAGGTCCTCCAGCAGGACAACGGCGCATGCGTAGGCTATGCCAGCAAGCGCGACCTGGACGCCATCAGCGCCCTCTTCGAGACGCCCGAGGCTAAGGCCATCCTGCCCACAGACATGAAACTGCTCTGGGGCGTCAAGGGTATCGACAAGAACGACGAAGTCTATGAGCTCTACGCCATCAAGGTCACCGAGCGCAACGGCCGCGCACCCCTCGAGGGCGACGTCGTCACCGATGCCAAGGACGAATACGACCAGAACAGCCGCCCCTGCGTCAGCATGCAGATGAACGTCGAGGGCGCTCGCCGCTGGGCAGCCCTGACGAAGGCTAACGTCAAGCGCCCCATCGCCATCGTGCTCGACAACTACGTCTACAGCGCACCTAACGTGCAGAACGAGATCACCGGCGGCAACAGCCAGATTACAGGTAACTTCACAGCCGAGGACACCCGCGACCTGGCCAACGTGCTCAAGTCCGGTAAGATGCCAGCTCCCGCAAACATCGTCAGCGAGGAAATCGTAGGTCCTACCCTCGGTCAGGAGTCTATCCGCCAGGGCTTCATCTCCATCATCCTCGCCTTCATCGCCCTGATGCTCTACATGATTGCCATGTACGGCTTCCGCCCGGGTATGGTAGCCAACTGCGCTCTGCTCTTCAACCTCTTCTTCACCCTCGGCATCCTCACCAGCTTCCAGGCTGCTCTGACCATGAGCGGTATCGCAGGTATGGTGCTGACCCTCGGTATGGCCGTCGACGCCAACGTGCTCATCTTCGAGCGCACCAAGGAAGAGATGCGCTCCGGCAAGCCCGTGCGCCAGGCTATGCAGGCCGGCTACAGCAACGCCTTCAGCGCCATCATCGACTCCAACGTGACGAGCGTCCTCACCGGTATCATCCTCTACTACTTCGGTACAGGTCCTATCCGCGGCTTCGCCACCACCTACATCATCGGTATCATCATCTCGTTCTTCACCGCTGTATATCTCACGCGCGTCGTCTTCGACACGATGATGTCAAAGGACAAGTGGCTCGACCTCACCTTCACCACTCCCCTCTCGCGCAAGTTCCTCTCGAACACCAACTACAACTTCATGGGAGCCTACAAGCGCTCGTTCGCCATCTTCGGCACCATAGCCGTTCTCGCTGTCCTGAGCTGGGCAGTCCGCGGCTTCTCGCGCTCCATCGACTTCACCGGCGGTCGCAACTTCGTAGTCCTCTTCGAGAAGGAAGTGTCGCCTGAGAGCGTACGTCCGCTCTTCGCCGAGGCTTTCCCCGAGAGCAACACCAGCGTCATCGCCCTCGGTACTGAAGGCAAGACACTCCGAATCTCCACCAACTACCGTATCGACGAGGACGGTATGGAAGTAGACTCCGAGATCGAGCAGAAACTCTTCGACGTCCTCAAGCAGGGCGGTCAGCTCAGCCCCGACCTCACCGTCGACAACTTCATCAACCGCGACGAGCGCGCCGGAGGCTCCATCATCAGCTCGCAGAAGGTTGGACCGTCCATCGCTGAGAACATCACCCGAGGCGCCATCATCTCCGTCATCCTCGCCCTCATCGTAATCTTCATCTACATCCTCGTACGCTTCCGCAACGTATCCTTCTCCGTAGGCGCCATCGTCGCACTCGCCGTAGACACCATCTTCATCCTCGGCATGTACAGCGCCTGCTGGGGCTGGATGCCCTTCTCGCTCGAGATCGACCAGACCTTCATCGGTGCTCTGCTGACCTGTATCGGTTACTCCATCAACGATAAGGTGGTCGTCTTCGACCGTATCCGCGAGAACCTCGGCCTCTATCCCAAGCGCGACAAGCAGCTGCTCTTCAACCAGTCGCTGAACGCCACCCTGACACGTACCATCAACACGTCAGTCTCCACGTTCATCGTCCTACTATTCATCTTCGCCTTCGGCGGTGCCAGCATCCGCAGCTTCGCCTTCGCTATGATGCTCGGCGTTATCATCGGAACCCTTACCTCCATGTTCATCGCAGCCCCCACGGCTTACCTCGTCATGGGTCGCAAGATTCAGAAAGAAGAAGAAAAAGCCTAAGCACACATTAATTATAATATAATAAGCAGCGCGAGGACCATCGTCCCCGCGCTGCTTTTTTTGTATCCCAGTTCTAAGCAATAATAATAAATCCTGTTCAGACAAGACTTCAGACTTCAAACGGGAATGGAAGTACCCTTTCGCCGTACCATGCGCTTCGCCGAGCAAACAAACTCTATTCCCTACTTCCTAATCCCTAATCTTTTCTTATCTTTGCGGCGGAAAACATACTATAACACATGAATAAGGTTCGTTTGCTTAGACATTGTCTGACGCCAGTCCTTCTTGTCATCCTCGTATCAGGATGCACTGGAGGGAGGCAATATCGTACGCTGCTCGCTCGGGCCGACTCCCTGATGATCGTGCAACCTGATTCGGCCCACGCCCTGCTCAGTTCAGTTGACACGCCCAGTCGCATCAGCGAATACGCCCAAGCCTTTTGCAAATTAGCTTAAGCCTTTTGCGGAAAACCCTTAAGCCTTTTGCCAATTAGCTTAAGCCTTTTGCTCCACACGGCCAAGCGTTCGGAAGTGAACGACAGGCTTTTCCTTGCCTCGCACCAGCGACGGTGAGTGACGGTGAACGATTCACCGTCACTGGGGTTAATGCGATGTAACACAGTCCGTTGCAAAGAAAAGTGACAGTGACGGTGAAAAACGTAAAACTTTTGAGAAGATGGCGCAAGGCGGCTGGGTGGCAGGCGTGAAGGTCCCTGAAAATGCAGATTTCTACTGATTTATTTTGGCATAAGTGCGGAAACGATTATTTTTGCAGGCGGAAAGCGATTGCAGGCAATCTATAAAAAAAAGAGAACACTTATGAAAAGAATAGAAATCATCAACGGGCCTAACCTGAACTTGTTGGGCCGCCGCGAACCTGAGGTGTACGGCCACCGCTCCTTCGAGGACTACCTCGATGAGCTGCGCCAGCAATACCCCGACGTGGAACTGGGCTATTTCCAGAGCAACCATGAGGGCGACCTCATCCAACGCATTCACGACGTAGGCTTCTCCTACGACGGCATCGTCCTCAACGCCGGGGCCTACACCCACACGAGCATCGCTCTGCACGATGCCATCAAGGCCGTGCCGACGCCCGTCATAGAGGTGCATATCTCTAATGTGCACCAGCGCGAGGAGTTTCGCCACCACAGCCTCATCAGCGCCGCCTGCCGCGGCGTCATCTGCGGCTTCGGCCTCGACAGCTACCGCCTGGCAGTGGAGGCGTTAAGCCCCCTATAATCCCCCGGCGGGGGATGAAGGAAGGAAGTTAAAGACGAATGTCTAAGCGTTAGCTTTCACTTCGGTAACAGCCCCCTATGTAAACGCTAAACGATGTCCATTGACGAGTACATCCTTGCCCACATCGACCCGGAGCCGGAGTATCTGCACCGGCTGTGGCGGGCTACGCACCTGCACCTGAACTATCCGCGCATGACGAGCGGCCACCTGCAGGGGCGCTTGCTGTCGATGCTGGTGCATATGGCGCGGCCGCGCCGCATCATTGAGCTGGGCACCTTCACCGGCTACAGCGCCCTCAGCATGGCCAGCGCCCTGGAGGCGGGAGCGGAGCTGCACACCATAGAGATCAACGACGAGCAGGAGGACTTCACGCGGCCGTGGCTCGAAGGGTCGCCCTGGGCCGACAAGATACACCTGCACATAGGCGACGCCCTGGCGCTGCTGCCCACACTCGGCACGTTCGACTTCGCTTTCATCGATGCCGACAAGCGCCGCTACGTCGACTACTACCTCGCCCTGATGCCTCACATCAGCGCCGGCGGCTATATCCTGGCCGACAACACGCTGTGGGACGGCCACGTCATCGACGGCCCCGACGCTCCCCACCAGACGGCCGGCAAGGAGGCGCAGACGCAGGGCATCAAAGCCTTCAACGACCTCGTGGCTGCAGACCCGCGCATCGAACGCGTCATCCTTCCTCTGCGCAACGGACTGACGATTATCCGCAAGCTTTGAAGACGCCATCAAAAGAAAAGTGGCTGTGTCTTTCATTTAGACACAGCCACTTTTCTGTTTTACGCAACGAATTATACTAATTGTTCGAATAACCTAAATATCTGTCAGACAAGAATCTAAATCTTTCGATTAATTAGTCTAATTCGTTGAGATAAGATGAGATACTTGTTTTGACACAGTCCCTACGGCAGATACGGCCATAAGCGAGGGCAGATACGGCCAGTCATTACGGCAGATACGGCCGTAAGAATTGGTTGTTCGCTCGCGAGCGAACAACCAAAAGTCTTAAAGGTATATCGCTATGCGACCCGTTGATTAAATAATTATTTCCACCTCTTATCTCTTTTCAATCCAAAGTTGGAAGAAGCGGTCGTAGACAAAATAAGTGTTCTCTTCCTGCGCCAGAAAATCCTTCTCCAGCAATCCTCTGACTGCAGAGACGACAGAACTCGTTGAAGGAAGATGGTATTTGCGTACAAACTTACCTCCCGAGATGCTTTTCGCCTGTCCCTCTGCAGCGATTGCCAGAAATACGTTACGCTGCTTCTCGGGCATCTGTCGGAGCAGTTCTTCGTAATACGTTGAAGACAACTGGAGATAAGTGTCTATAGCCTTATCAATCATCTCTATGGTGCACGTCTCGCCTTTTGGCGTGAGCATATATAGCATATTCATAATACGTTGCACATTAGCAGTGACGCCCTCAAAGCGCCGGTAGACAGACGCTACGACATCATAGGTTATTCGGCGGTCACCTTTCTTGGCAAACTGTGGCTCGGCAAACGCCCAGTAATGATCCAACGGTATCAAGCCAAGGCTCATGGGTACTACAGACTGGTAGAACGGCCGTGATGGGGAAAGAAACATCTCGCTCATCAGATGGCGCTGTGACCCGGCAAAGATAAAGTTGGCATTGGGGCACTGTTGTATCTGTGTGCGCAGGGCGGCTTCTACGTTTTTGTCGTCGTTGTAATAAAGAATCTGCTGAAACTCATCTATAGCCACCAAACAATGTTTGTCTGCCGTGCGCAAATAGGCAAAAATCTCATCAAGTGTAGTCTGCGGAGGTACCATCGCTCCGACACCCAGTCCCCACACAGGGTAGCCATTGATGTCGTAAGTTATTTCTGATCGCACAGATAATAGAGCATTCAGGAAAGCCTCCCATACCTTGCGCCCTCTGGACTTCAACGTGTCGAGAATAGATTTACCAAACACGTTGACAAAGTCGTGCAACGAATTCGTGGCATAGATGTCGATGAGGAAACAATAATAGTTCTCTTTGATGACATCCTGCTGGAAGCAGTGTCGCATCAGGTCGGTCTTGCCTACACGCCGAGGTGACATCAGCGCAATATTATTGCCATTCGTCAGCAGATTGGTGAGCATAGTGGTCTCGTTCACCCGATCGCAGAAGTATTCAGGCCCGGCGTAGCCATTGGTTACGAAAGGATTATCAATCATATCTTTTCAGCTTTATTCGCCTGCAAAGAAAACGAAATTATCATTAATATCAAAAAATAATTATCAAAAAATGATAGCACACGCAAAAAAAGCCGCAGGCACGGATGCCTGCGGCTGAAGTCTCCACACAGTTACTTGGTCGGAACCTTAGATACGTTTCTCACGCTCGGCCATTTGAAAGCAAGCTTTCATGGCGCTCACTTAATCGAAACCTTCTTGCCACCAACGATGTAGATGCCGGTGCGCCGGATCTGGTCGAGCTTGCGGCCCGCCACATCGAAGATGTCGGCGGCAGCAGCGTCAGCGTCGAGTCCGTCGACGGCATCAGCGCCGCTCTTGATGACTACGGTCTCGTAGAGTGCATCGCTGCCGATGATGTGGCCGTCGGCATCGCGCAGTGCCTCGTTCTCATATACGGCGCCGCGCGGGCTGTCAATGTAGCAGCCGCTGAGCGTCATGCTGCCGAAGTCCTTGAAGCATCCTTCGTAGTGAGCCTTGGCAACGATGTCGGAGGCAATAACTTCGAGCGCCACGTTAGGCTCGCCGGTGATGGCATACGAGAAGCCGTCGCCGACCACGATGTTGGCATTGCTTATGGTGAGCTTGTCGCCCAATTCCTGATAGATGGCTATGTTGCTCTGTTCAGGATCATAGCTTTCGAGGGTGAGTGTGCCCAAGCCTCGGATTTCGGTGTTGTTCCTCAAATAAATGATCATGTAGTCGTCAGTGGTTGTCGTGAGTTTGCTGTCTACATCTACGTTAATGATAAGATCCTCGATATTGCTTTCGATGATGCGGCAGTCTGCCGTGTTGGCATAGTCGCCAGCGATGTGGAGGGTCTTGTACCAGCTGACGTAGCTGAAGACGCCGTCGCCGAGAATGTCGTCCTTGTTGACCTCGGTGACCTGTGTGCCAGCTATCCAGAGGTTGTAGGTCTCGACGTCGATTTTCAGTGCTCCTGTGTAGCGTGCGTCGTTGTACTGGACGTAGCGGTTGCTGGTGTTGTAGTAGGCTCCTTCAGGCGCTACGATAGTGAGCTGCGAGAAATTGAAGCCGAGGAATCCGCTGATAGGATTAGCGTTGCCGCCCTCGACGGGGGTGAAGCTGAGGGTGGTGGGATAACAGATATCCAGGATGGGGTCGAAGCCTGTGCCGTAGAGGCCTTGTCCGGCGGTGATATTGAAGGCAGGTCCCTCCAGGGTCATACGCAGCACGCTGCCGGCGCCGCTGAAGGTAGCCGCCAGGCGCATGCCGAGGCTCGTCGGGTTGGTAGACTTGAGGTTGAGCTTGCCGTCGCCCTCGAAGGTGATGTTAGCGTAGGAGTCGATGAGGATGGCGTTGTCGGCATTGTTCTCGATGGTGTTGTCGCCCTTGACGATGACCTTGAGATCCGTGATGCGGTTCTGGATGCCTGTGAGCGTAGCGCCGTCGAGGGTGAGCTCGTTGGCCTCAGCGTCGTAGACGACCTTGCCGTCGCCGAGGATGTCGGCAGCGTTGGCCTCGTTGACCTGTGTGCCGTTGACGAAGAGGTCGTATGTCTTAGTATTGTCTACACCTATGATGATGTTCGTGGCGAGTGTGCTGCCCACGTACACACCATTGTCCTTGAATTCAGCACCGGCGGGTTCTATGATGGCGTGGCCGTCTTCAAGGTTCAGGGCACTCAAATGCGATATAGTTCCCGTGGTCGTGAGCGTAGCATTGCCCTTCACTGTCAGCTTCTGAGCATTTATTAAATTATTGTCCATGATTTTACCAATCACTTCCAAGGTGGCATTATCGGTGACGGTAAGATCCATATCGATGCATAGATAGACAGCAGCCCAGTTTGACTTGATGCTCATGCTACCATCGCCGCCGATGGTTATTTTTCCGACTGATCCATACTTGCTGCGTAAGCCTATTTCGCCCGTTGATGTGAGAACGTTAGTACCTATAAGCTTTACCATAACGTCTTTGCTTAACTCGATAAGCGGTTTGGATCCCGTGTAGCTGTAAGTAGTGTTGTTGAAGGTCAGCGTACGCGTAGCGTTGTCGTAGCTTACCGTGCCGTCGCCGAGGACATCATTGCAGTTGCTGCTGTTGATTGCGATGTCGCCAATGGCATGACCGTAATCTTCGATTTTCGCAATGACGGCCTCCTTGGCTACTTTACCTGCAGCGTCGACTATGGCGCCTCCAGAAACCTTACCGCCTACAGGCGTGGAGACAGCGAGCCCCTCGCTGAGGGTGACGGTTTTGAAGTCGCAGATGGCACCGTTTTCACCTTTGGCATGGATAGCGGCATTGCTGATGGTCAGGATTTCAGTAGAGCCGTTGTAACCTGCAATGCCCCACATACCATTAGCATCAATGGCAACGTCCTTTATAGTTAGATTGGTGCTCATGGCATAGAGGCAGCAGTCCTCTGCCGAATTGAGCGTCAGCGTGCCGGACCCGTATATCGTTGTCGGAGCTGTCATCAGGAATGTTCCTTGTTTATTAGTAATAGTGTTGTCGCCAACAACGTTCACATTCAAGTTCAAAATATCGCTTCTGATGGCTTGATCAGAAGATGTATTATACTGAAGCGTGGCACCATCGAGTGTCAGTGTCTTAGTGCTGCTGTCGTAGCTGACAGTGCCAGAGGTGAGCCCGTCGGCGGTGAAGTTCGAACAGTTTTGGCTCGTCATCTGCTTGCCGAGGATCCAAAGGTCGTAAGGAGTAGAAGGCTTGATTATTACCAGCTTTGCAAAGTCGTCACCTTCAGCGGCTTTGAAGCCACGTTTCGAGCTGTCGTAGTAAGTGTTATTAGTAGGCTCACATTTTTCCAGCGTGCACGCCTTAAAGCCGGCAATGGCAGCGTCGCCCGTAGCTTTGCTGCTTATTCTAGATGTCACTGCAGCATTTTCAATCCTTAGGGTCGACTGGTTCGGGGTTGAACCCGCAGTGCCGCCATTTATGCCATAGTGATTACCTGTCGTCGTGAGCGTGATGTCGTGTATGTACAACTCCTTGGCATACACCGTCAACGGGGTGAAATAGCCATTGTTCGGGTCTTCACTGTTGATGGTGGCCATAGCTGATGATTCGCCGTATATTTCAAGGTCTGGACCCGAACAAGAGATACCTCCTAACGTAGCATTGATTTGACTGCTACCTTTAAATATTATGGTCAGTTTGTTTGTTCCCGTACAACGGATAGCGTAAGTAGCTGACGTTGTGAACCGAACGTCTGTAAACGTCAACGTATTTGACGTATGGTCGAAATAAATATCTCCGTGATCAAGCCCCTGAGGTGTAACATTGCCTGAGTATGTCACATTTGTCAGATTGACATTACCAACAGTCAGGTCTGCCCACGTCGCCGCTGACAGCGTCATGAGCATCAACAATAGAGTAAAAAA